>Ga0137430_1000016_pt1 | contig 76209 bp, 120 predicted proteins | sample EasRivERMZT754_2_FD_104651 | JGI IMG/M metagenome (GOLD analysis project Ga0137430, IMG submission 104651) | Soil microbial communities from meander-bound floodplain in the East River, Colorado, USA - East River MetaG ERMZT754_2 | ecosystem: Environmental > Terrestrial > Soil > Floodplain ...
TCGGCATACTGCCGGGCCAGCAATATCTGCTGCTGTTGCTGCGGCCCAAACTCATTCACCCACCCTGTAAACTTTTCCGGTGCAAACCTCTCCCCGGCCAACGGGGTTGCCGTTACGACTCCATTCTTGAACTCAAACTGTATCACTGCATCACTCCTTAGATTACCCCGCAGGGCACGATTACACTCCCCACCAATATACCCGATTATCAACGCTAAGTCAATCCTACATATTTGATTGCCCCTCATACCCTCACTCCTTTACCTGCTATGCCTGGATTGACAATCTATCGAGAAGAGTGTAAAGTATACTGTAAAAGTACACTCTATTGGGTTGACAGTGTAAAATCCGCGCTCAAATAAATGAGCGCGTGGTTGACGAATGTTCTGGTAATGTTCTGATGTGGGGTGTAATCTTGTGGGCCTGTGGCGCAGCGGTAGCGCAGGCGACTCATAATCGGTATACACCCCCTCTCTACAACATCTTACCCGGTATAGGGTATGAGAATAAGGGGTGAGGGATATGGGACACCAAGCGACAGATTTTACACCTTTTACAGGCACTCTCCCGACATACATCGACAACTTTTTGTTAGACAGACGGGTGAGGGGCAAATCCCCTCGCACCGTCCACTTCTACAAGCGTCACCTTACCAAATTCCTCTGGTTCATGCAAGAGTATGAGTTTCCTATGGAGATGCACCTGCTCGACTCCTACCATCTACGCAAATTCTTCATCTATCTGCAAGAGGAGCAGCGCTGGGGTGGTGGGACTCCCTCGGCGCGTAAATGTCTCAATCAAGGGGGCATAGCCGCTTATGCCCGTGCTGTAAAGGCGTTTCTCAACTGGGCCTGTATCGAGGCAGGGCTGGAGAAGAATCCTTTACAAAATATGAGACTCCCCAGTGGGCGTAAGGAGTGGAAGGTAGAGGTATATAACGACGCCGAAATAGTGCGCATCTTTCAGGTGGCAGGAGAGGCTCATACGCCATTCATCGCAGCGCGCAATCGCCTCATATTGGCACTGCTCTTCGACACCGGCCTGCGGGCTTCTGAGCTGCTCTCCCTGCGGGTTGGACAGGTGACGCCGGCCATGAATTGCTTCACCATCGTCGGCAAGGGTAACCGGGAAAGAGTTTTGCCTCTGAGCGGCTTTGTGAGGGCCGAACTGGCCTCTTACCTTGCCCTGAGACACGAATCGTCCGGTTGGCTCCTCCTGACTCACCACGGCATCCCCCTGAGCTACTGGGGATTGAGGACTATGTTCAGCCGGTTGCAAAACAAATGTGGGCCCCTTCACATCAATATTTACGCCCATGCCATGAGACACACCGCGGCCACCAAGATGCACCGCAACGGTATGCGCCTCTCCTCCTTGCAACAGATACTCGGCCATGCCAAGTTCGACACCACGAAGAGCTACTATCTGAACATCGAGCAGGACGAGATGCTTGAGGAACATGCCAAGTATAGCCCCATGCAGGGTTTGTCGAGGGAGCTGCATAAGCCCTCGCCGGGGCTGCTACCGGAGAAGGAGAGGCTCCGTAAAGAGGTACAGGCCACCAGCTTGCGCTCGGTGGCCGCTAAATACGGGGTGAGCCACACTACGGTGGCAAACTACCTGAAAAAATAGGCCCACCACATTACCGGACAGTTACTGAGACTGTCCGGTATTTTTTTGTGCCCGAATGCTACAATTGGGGCTTACGCGTGCGCGTATTGTTGCTATAGACGTGTCCGACACTCCCCGTACTTCACGCCTAGGCCAAGGGAATTTAGCCGGGGGCACCCCATTGCTTTTTGGGGCTGCCAGATATGCCGCCATACTGTGGCTGCCGCCGAAAAGCGAAGCGGCGAACAACAAGCGAAAGTGAGGCAAGCACATGAACCTTAGATACGCTCTTGACGCTCAACTTAGCACACATGTGCTAACTCGCAAGCGCAATCGGACACTCGATTTTATCACATACATGAAAGGCAGGTACACACAATGGCTAGCACATACGAGGTAGTGCGTGGGGCGACACAGGCAGAAATCGCAAGCGGGCTTGCGGTGCAAGGGAACGGCGCGGTACACGTCCCGCTGTTCAGATGTGACGGGTTGGACGTCACGCAGGATTTGACGCAGGACGCGAAGTTCGTGCAAGCGTGTTTGAACGCAGATGGGCGTGGATACGCCGTCAAGCGAGTGACGCTTGGGCAAAATGGCAAGCGGCTGTGGGTGACGTTCGACGTGCCCAAGCCCACAGGCGGCACTGGCGGGCGTAGTAAGGCCGATGCGGGCACGTCACAGGAACGCATGCTTGAGCAGTTCCGCGAGTGGCTCGTGCCTGTACTGGTAGGCGTGTATAACATGGACGCTACCACGCTCGACTTGGACGCTTGCGTAGCCGCCGCCCAAGCGCACGAAGCCGCGAAGGTGCGGGCACGTGAGTTAGACGCCCTCGCCACGCTTGAGACTGAAATGGCCGCGCTCAAGGCACGCTTGGGGCTGGTGGACGTACAGCCCGCCAAGTAGCTCTCACACACAGGGGTGGGCTTGCACCCACCCCTCCCCACGAGGGGTAGCACACACGAGAAGGGGAAGGCCCCTTATAAATCTCGGCCAAAAGCGCGTCAGGGGGTGGGAAATTTTGCGACTTGGCGCATACACACAGGAGAATACCATGCAACGCACGAGGCACGCTCCTCGCTTGACGGAGCGCAGTTATAACACGCCCTCATACAGGGCACGCATGGAGAGGCTTCGCACTCTCCCAAGCATCGAGATACGTGTGGTGTATCAGCCCAAGTCGGGTAAGGGCACTACGGTACATACGTATCATAACCTCCAGCGCACTCTCGACAATTTGCGAGCAAGGGGGTATACGTGTGAGGTTTCCCAACCCGAAGCAGGCTTCGCCCTTGTCTACGCTAGGGACGTAGAGCATTCAGGTACGGATAAGACGCGATTTATCCCTGTCTCCTACGCATAGTAGCCACAGGCCGGGTTTGACGGGGCTTTTGCCCCGTCTACGCTACAAGGAGTTGCAAGATGCTGTTCCAGATTATACGTGATGAGCGGGGCGTCTACTTCGGGCTGCTCATTGAGAAGGCTACGGAGTTCCTCGTCTACAGGAGTGCAGGATACCGGACGGCTCACGAGGCCGAGGTGTCCGTGAACAGGTTTCGTGCCTACTGTCTCCGCTAAGTGTGGACAAGTGTAGACAAGATAGACACGATAAAGGGTGCGCAGGGGGCGAAAAAGAGGGTTTTTAGACTACCCTAAAAATATATACACACACCTGCGCACCCCGTTGAGCGTAAATCACGACACTTGGCCCTGTCTACGCTCATATGCACGAACAAATCTTACAATCGCCTGAACTACGTGTATAAAAGGGTTGACAAACATTTACGCGATGGCATATTATTGCCAGTAATACATGGAGCGACAAATGGACTGGTTAGATAAATGCGCACTCATAGGGCTGCTGCTCATACTAGCGTGCATCGCATTATTTATGTCTACGGCCCCCATCATGCGGGTATGGGACGAGTTGTGGCAAATGGCTGAGTTACTCGGCCACACATTATGAGGAGGTTTGAGATGCAATTCATAGAGTTATGCCTGTCCATCGTCCACTACGTACAGTACGCAATGTACTCCGGCGACTGGCTCAATGACTGGCTAACACACATATGGGGTGCGTTATGAATGAAGAATACGCAGTTGTCAAGACAACTGCGCACGGTGTTTGTGAGGAACGTCGGTTCGCATCATACAAGCGTGCCATGGAGTATCGGGGTATGCTGAACAGTCGGTACTCCACACGCGATGTCTATTATGGGATACACATCGCCAAGCGTCCAGGCAAGATTACCAAATTCTTCGCATAAGGGGGTTGAGATGCCGATTGTTTACACACAAGGTGACATTTTGGAGAGTGACGCTGATATGCTCGTCAACCCGGTGAATTGTGTGGGTGTGATGGGTGCTGGGCTTGCGAAGCAATTCGCCAAACGTTACCCAACACTTGTGCAACCTTACAAAACTGCCTGCGAATTTGGTGGGGTTGCTATCGGTGCGGAGCGCAACAGGTTGTTTGATTTTTACGTGGAAGGCAAGTGCATTGTCTGCTTTCCCACAAAGCAGCATTGGCACGACAACTCCACACTACTCATCATCGAAAAAAGCCTCATTACACTACGTGGCTGGCTGCTTGATGAACATGAGTGGCAAACCTCAGTTGCCCTTCCGCCTATCGGCTGCGGGCTTGGTGGCCTTGACTGGAAGAACGTAAAGCCCCTCGTCGAGAAGCATCTGGGCGATTTGCCCAACATGGTTTACGTATACGAGCCTAAAAGGAGTTGAGAATGAACTGTCCAACGTGCGGTAAGAGTGGCGCTGATGCCACACACAGGGAATTAGAGTGCCTCTACTGTGTAGGCATACTGGAACTCAACTATTCGTGGCGACTGGCCTATGTGAAGGGTGGATTTGCCTACTGCCAGTCTACGTGGAACCCCGATAGATGGATACGTGCCTACATAGGCTACGGCACCACCGATACTATCGCAGCACGATGGAAGATAGTCTCCCTCGCGCTCGACAAGGCTAACTGGGCCGAGGCTCGCCCACACCCTGAGAGTATACGTCGTGCGTATGGGGATTTGATTATCCACCCATCTGATGAGTGCCCGCCATTCCGTGGGCGTAACCCATTCTTAGTCACGTCTGATATGCCTAATGTGGTGGCTTATCCCGTGAATTATGCGAGGAGGTAAGTCGTGGAACAAATCAAATTGTCCGAGGCCATTCGCAAGGGTGCCAAGATGCATCCCAAGTGCCGCGGAAAGCTGTATACAAGCCGCTGGGACAAGCAAGAGAAACGGTGTGTCGTAACGGGCACATGCGCGATGGGGGCTGCTTACTTCGGTGCTGGGTTACACCCCGGCCACGGTGCGTTCATCGAAAGTGCCCTTGGGTATAGCACAAGTTATGTTATGGCTCAACACCCCATCACAAACGACACGCTGCCCCTTGACAACATCATAACACGTTTGAATGATTTTTTCGGGTGGAGCCGGCCTCGCATAGCTCGCTGGCTAGAAAGTATCGGGTACTAGCATGATTACACCCAGACTAGCCACGTATTGTATGGAGAGATGGAACGGTTCCACATGGGAACCGTTCCCTACAAGGGTTGCTGATAAACAGGGGTTTCGCCTGCTTCACCACAATGCCGACGCCGAGGTGGTTGTCAGCAGGGCAGGTACGTACAGGGTAGCACGAGGCAATTCCTACACAAGGCCATTCCCTGTGGCTCACGGTAAAAGTGTGGTGTTCGGTTTTCATGGGTATGTGCGCACCGCATAGTGCGTAGGTGAGGATTAGCTTCCTCACTAATGCTCCCCCACCTACCATCTTCCTCAATACGTAGCTCCTCCTGTGTGCGTATGCTTGTGTGGTTTGGTGTTGGGGCATCAGTGAGGGGGTTCCCCTCTTGTTGAGCATGTGATACCGGGCTTTTTTATGGAGTGGCAAAGAGCGTGTGTCACATGGGAAATTTTGCTACTGGGGCATCAGCCCATATGGGAAAGGAGATATGTATGCCTGAGCAACCCGAAACTCGTAAGTTATCAGCCCTCATACGAGAAGGGGCCAAGTTACACCCCCAGGGGTTTGGGGCTTATCGTACCTGGGATAAGGGTGTTCTGGAGTCTACATGTGTCGTTGGGGCGGCTATGGAAGCTGCTCACCTATCTGTGAGTACGTGGGGCTACACCCCAACAAGTCGAGACTTGAACAAGGTTCTTGGGTGGAAAAGAAGTAGCGACGTTCCCATCATACCATACCCAAACGGTGAATTTTCACCTAGCCGAATTTATTCGGTAATTATCTACCTCAATGATATGTGTGGGTGGAGCCGTGAGGCCATAGCAGATTATCTCGCTAGTAAAGGGCTGTAGCCTTCTATACGCATGAGGTAGAGGAGTGAGGGTGTGGGGGCTGGTGCTGGGAGTGTCATTATGCGGTATCCGCACATATCGAAAGGAGAAATGTATGCCACAACTCACCGTCGAGGATATTGTACGTGTGCCTGACTTTGATGAACAGGCAACCATCACCCTGCCTGTCTGGAAGATAACCCACGCAATCACGGCTGCGATAGTGGCCCTCGGGGGTACTGACATAGATGCCGAGATAGATGTTCGTGGGGATATAGGGGAGAGTGCCTGCGAGATGCTCTGGGCTCTCTTCCATGATACCGTGGGCGGGGAACGCACCCTGCTCTGGGAAGCAAACCTAAAGGAGAAACTAAATGTCTAAGCGTCTTACACCATATCGACAAGTGGCCGAGGATTTGCAGGCTGCATACGATTGGCTCGACTCACCTGAGAAGCACTGCACTAATGGCTACTTCGGTACCAGTAATGGAGGGGATGATTGGCACATGGAAACCGATGTCCTAATCCAACGTGCCGAGCAGGGTAGCGTCAAGTGTGCCTGCCTGTACGGGGCGTTGTGCATCGTCACCAAAAACCCCAACATACCCACAATGACTCGCCATCAGCAGCTCATCGAGGATTATGCCACCAGCAAGTATAACCTGGAAGCAACGATAGTCAACGATAAGAAGGGGTACGAGGCCGCTAGAGATATTCTGGCCGGTGCCCGTAGGTTAGCCTTACGCATGGGGAGGGTGAAACACAATGTCGGCTAATTATACACAAATCGCAGAGGACTTCGGCAAAGCATATGACTGGCTGAATAAGCGCAGCCGCCACTGCACTAATGGCAGCTTTGGTGTCTACGAAAGTGGTGCCTCCAGTGGCACATATAGCCTTTATTTTCTGTTGCAGCATAAGGACGAGGTAAAGTGCGCCTGCGTGTACGGAGCACTTGCCATTGCGACTGATAATCCGAAGGTAAACCTTCCAATCACTGTACACGAGCAGATACTCGAGACTGCCGCTCGGGCACTGGCCGACAAAAAGGGCTGGGAAGAACACTGGGCCACACAAATCAATGATACCTATGGCTACGCAGCCGCACGCCAGCTATTGCGCAGCGCCAGAAAATTGGCTTTGCAAAGGGCAAAGGAGGAAGCCGGTGAACAAGTTTAGCAAGGTATCGGACGCGATAGAGGCAGGTATCCCCCTGTGTGAGCAATGTTTCGGGTTCACATCTGATGTTGATAAAAATCAGGCGTGCGCACTGGGAACCGCTGCCGTAGCTGTACTAGGGGAGCTAAAGGGGCCGAATATTTACATGGGGAAGGCTTTGGACATATGCCAAGAAGCCGTGGTGCCCCTGTTGGACGCCGTGCCCCCAACAGCTCAACATTATGAGGAAGCTACTGAGGGTGGTGGAGATGGGCTCAGGGTTTATTCGTATGTTCTCTACCTGAACGATGAGCTCCATTTATCCCGGGAGAATATCATTCAACTCCTGCGAGAGCAGGGGCTGTAAGGAGAAAATAGTGAACAAACCGTCTGAGAATTTGCGCAGGGCTTTGCGCTTCCTGAACACCCACCATATCTGCCGCAACGGTACGTTCGGCACTAATGTAAGGGGTGGGTGTTTTCTCACCCCCCAGGCCACCCAGGCATGCCCGGAAGAGGATGTCTACTCGGTATGTGCTATTGGTGCTTTGGCTAGGTTTGTATCTCACCGGCACAGTCCCTGGAGCACCAGTGAGGGTATGCTCTTAGATAGAGCTGCCAAGGAATATTCCAAGGATAACCAGATAGGTTATGGGGTGATAACCAGCATCAACGATAACCTGGGCAAGAATGCTGTCCGGTGGATATACAAGCGTGCCATCGAGCTGGCCGAGGCTAACGAAAGGAGTAGCTAACATGTACTGCGATATAAACTTCCCAACCAAGAAATCCCTACGAGAGGCTGTCAAGGAGAATCGCAGGGTGGGTGTCTACCAGCCGAATAATTTTTTCGGTGTAACCCCTCCCCTGAACGGTGAGGTAGTTGTCGTAGGCCCACACTTCCCAAAACCCCATACGTGGGGTGCGACGGTGGAGTTGCGAGAGGGCTGGATTGTAAGGGTGGTGAGATAGCCATGCCAAGACAAATATCTGCTATTAGTATCCTGCGCAAAGCAGACAAGTGGTTCAACAGCTCCAAACGGCTGACTCGTGACGGCTCATTTGGGCACACGGAATCTGGTTTGAGAATACTCCACGCATCTGATATGTCCTTGTATGTGTCACCAGAAACCCCCATGAAGTGCATGTGCTCATTGGGGGCTGTGTACTATTTCGGCAAGAATAGCTATAACCCCGGCTCCTTACGTGCTGAAAGTCTACTTAGCAATGCTGCTAACGAGATTTTCAACACAGGCATAGTCACTGTCAACGATTTGTACGGCTTCGATGCCGTGAAGAAGGTATTCTCCCGTGCAATCGAAATGGAAGATGGAGGGTATACGCATGAAACCATCTGAGCTTATAGGCAAAGTCGAAGCCTACTTCGAGAACCCCAACCATTTTACACAGGGTGCCTGGGGGAAGGATGCAAAGGGTAATACTCTTGGGTTTGATGAGTTGCAGGAGATAGCCAGAGGTACAGATGCCCGGAGGCGTAGTGTTAATTGCATGTGTACCAAAGGTGCCCTTGGCTACTTCGCAGCCGAAACTGTTACACGGTGGGAAGATGAGGACGAGGCCGATATATGTTTACAGAGGGCCATACTCGAAGTACCCTCACCATTCGCTTATATCAGTGTAACAACCTTCAACGACAATTCCCAGCTAGAAGATATACGCGGAGTCTTGAAGCGTGCTAGGGAACTTGCCCTAGCCAACAATCGCTAGAAAGGAGAATAATATGCCAAAAGCCAACATGCCGCTCTCCCAGGCTATGAGGGAGGGGGCTAAATTGCACCCCCCAAGCCTTCGGTAAACTACGAAAATCGTGTGGGGGTAGCTATTGCACCTGCGCCCTTGGTGCTGCCCTTGAAGCTACAGGGGTAAAGCCAAAAGGTTTTACGTATAACCTCCTTGTAGAGAAATTTCCCTTTCTGATGATTTATGGGCAACACACGAATGGGGTTGTAAAAACGGCAACGAATCCTATGACTGGGCAGACTACTCTGCTTAGACATGTCATAGCCAACCTCAACGATACTCACAAATGGACACGAGAAGCAATCGCGGATTGGCTGGAAGAGCAGGGCTACTAATATGCGCAGATATTGGGTACACATAGACAAGAGGTTGTTGGGTGGTTATGTGATAATTGTAGCCCAAGATTTCAAATTCCACCTGGGAAACCTTCACAAACGAGTAATCAGTAGAAGGTGGCACTAATATGGACATTTGGATTGGTATCACCAGCATAAATGAATCAGAGGGGTACACAATTTATAAGGAGGGCCCGAAACCTTATGAGGGGAAGGCTACCTCCCTCGGGGAGCTGTTCAGGGACTTGCAGGAGGAACATGGCCGGTGTGTGGGTAAGGTGTACGTGGACACCAAGAATGTAGAGGCTATACCTGTGGGGTGGGTATTCGAGAAGAAGGAGCTGTATCGGGACATCGATGAGCACTACACCAAGGCTACGTGGGTTTCGCTATACGAACCCCCACCCCCACCCCCACGAATACACTACCACCCGTTAGAGGTGAGTCAATATAAGGGTAACGCCGAGGGCAGGAGGTTACGGTATGAGACAGGTAGTAATTGACAATCATGGGTACGAGTTCGGAATTTATGCACACGAGGCTTGTACCCTGATGAATGACAGGGCAATTGTGCCCTGCCTTGAAGCCCACTGCACTCGCAACTATACCCGCAAGGCTTACCACCTGCCGGCATGGGGTGAGGGCTACGATGCACAGTGGGAGAGGACGAAACGGCTTCTCGCAGTGAGGAGATACATGGATAAGCAGAAAGGAGTTACGCATGGAACCGGGCAACTATCAGGGAGAATTAGAGCTTAAGCATGGGGTGTGGGAAGAGGTATCCCTACCAGAGGAAGCGATTACGAAATAGCTTAGGAGAAACCAATGCCGTATTTCATCAAACATGTGCCCGTGGAAAGCTGGCTCGTCTATGTCGTAAAGGGTGCAGATGAGAACGAAGCGCTCGAGGATGATGAGGGCGAGTACCTTGGGTGCTTTGACACTGACAGTGGTAAAGCCTCAGAAATCGCCGCCGGGCCGTTCAATAAGCGTAGTGATGCCCTGGAAGATAGTGCAGCCGACGTGGAGTGGGAGGGGTAATCATGGATAAGTTGCCAAATAGCGGGCGTCGAGCCCGCGTAGCTATGGGGTTTATAGGCAAGAGCAGCATTATCGGGAGAGGGGTGTGCCTCGGCCAAACCAACGTTCTGAACCCAAAGGCAGGGGCCGGCAATAGCACAATGACGTTCGCAATCGACGAGATAGTTGTTACAGATGGACAAGGTGAGAAATCCTGCTTCCGACTGACACCGGGGTACAAGAAGGTTATCGTTGCGAAGAGCAACTTTTACTACAATTGGGAGGATACATGAGCAGAAAGAGGTTTCTTGGTAGGTATACCTTTAGGGGGAATACGTACCTACTAAGCTACACGGAAGGTGATACGTATCCTTTGAGGGCTTGCAGACTTAGTATCTTTGGGATGGAGTCTTGTTTAGTTGGAACCGTCGAAGGAGTCAGTATGTATGTAATAGAGGCATTCGAGCCGGAGTTGCCCCCGCTACTCGCAGCATACAAGCTCGCTACCCAACGTGGATATATAAAGGGGAACTAAAATGTCATCACCCTGGCTAATAGGCGTCCTCAACGAGGACGGCACAGTGCGGAGCATCTCCGTTCACTGTGATGGTGGGGTGCAGCACGGTGGGCGTATTTTACACGCACATTACCTCACTATGCCCAAAATTGCGGCCCTCATAGAACTGGGCAACCTCTCAATACTCGGCCCGGAGATAGGGAAGGAACACGACTGGGACGAATATCGGGACACAATGAGTAATCCTGATGGTATGTATCAGAGGGGCTGGTGCAACTCCCGTCTACGGGACAGGAAGTATTGGTGGGATACCCCCGTCACATTCAACTCTGAGCAGGAGTATCGTCGAGAAACAAGTTACGGCGATTGGGAACAAGTGTATCTCTTCAAAAGCGGCGAATGGTGGCTCATAGATTACATGGACGATTTTGAAAATAAGTTCGGCTGGGTGAGGGTTGCCGACGCCCTGGCCGAATATGAAAGGAGCAATTTCAGTGCAGCGAATAGTTAGACACAATCCACACCTGGTAGCGGCGATAGTAGCTCTGGCAGCGGTGATGCTGTTGGCCCATTATACGGACTCCCAATTCTACCGGAGCCAGGCTTCCCGCACCCTCCCACCTTTGTCTCCTACACACGAGGAGGCACCACCTATTCCATGCAGGGAAGTAAGTTACAGGGGGTTCAGCAGGGACGTACTATCGGACAGAATAGCCCTCGTAACAATGCCCTACTTCGACTCAACCGACACACTGGACGCCGAGGGGTATATAGAGCCTGACTGGGGCGAGATACCCAAGAATAGGATTACATTCGCGTGCTGGGGGCTAAGTTTCGATGAACGTACCGGACACTGGGCTTACTCCTGCGGGCCATTCTATGGCCCCGGGCAGAACCACGGACAACCATTCCTAATACTGGAACAGGATATGGCACTGCTCTTCGCGGAGTATGGTGCTTACGCAATAACCCGCTAGGGGGGAGGTAAGTATGCTTTACCGTCATGAGTTTACAGCCGTAATTTTCTCGGGGATAGAAGATACGGACACGCTAATAGGCGCACTGGATTCTGAATTGGACATCTTTGTGGAGTCTGGTGAGAATGCCGATGGAGTACACCACATACATTTCGAGTGTGATGAAGGTAGGCCGGCTACTCCCGACGAGATAGAGGAGTATGTGCCTGATGATGCGGAGGAGGAGGAATATGCCAACAATCAAGGTTCCTAACTACACAGCCGGGCAGTTTTCGCCTACACAGTGGGCTACCGCTGCCGAAAAGGCCCGGTGCCTGAAAGCCTTGTGTTCATGGATTGTGGAGGGTATGCCACAGAAACGCTTCATCAGTACGAACAAGCCCCTCTACCATATGCTTTATCAGCATATGGGGCACATGGCCCATTATGACAGGTGGGGGTTTTACGACGCATGGTTTAGCAACCCTGTACACCAGCTGGATTTCTTGCAGTATCACGCACGACAAGCTGTTTATGGTTCTCCAGAACATACGTGGAGTGATGCTGAGTTGGCTTTCAAGGAGTGGGTACTCAGCTCGGGTATCCTGAGCATTTATCGGGACAAAGCCGCCGAATATACCATGCGCATGGACGTAGCGACAGCCCAACATGCCCTGGCTAACCTGCCGGAAGAAGCCAGACAGAAAATTATAGAGCAGTTCAGTGGATAATACCATGCCTCGCTTAGGAAGTTTCTACTACACGGACAACGAGTGGGAGGTGCTCAAGTATGGGTTCAGCCTTGCCGAGCGTAACAAGGCCATTGAACTCATAGGGGCCGGCAAACCTGTTGACGAGGCGATTTCGTGGCACCGTAGATACTCACACAGATTGGGTACGTTGGAAGAATTAGCCCGGGCGGAAATAGACAGACGATGTATGGAGGAGGTGCAGCAATGCCTGATGAAACACTACCAGACGAGATAGGTTACACCAACCTGAATCTTGCGAAGATTTTAGGGTTTTACGCCACTCGAGTAGGTACCACCGACTACTGGAATGTATTCAACGATAGCAAGAGGCGCGTGGGAAGTATCAAACGAGAGAAGTGTAGCTTTCCCAAGTGCCCGAATGACAAGTTTACCGTACTCACCAACTTGGGGTATACGGACAATTCCAAGCATAACTCACTCGACAGGGCTGTGGAGTGGTTCGTGAAGAACGAAGGGAGGTAGCTATGCCGAAGATTACACACCTGGAAGATGGCACCAAGGAGCTAAAGCTGGTTCTGGTGCTCAGGGAGATGCCTGAGTATGACGATACCTTTGCTACCTTTTCGGCCACCTTTGAGGGGTGGCGTGAAGATGTCGAGGCGCTGGCCCATGCCCCGGGAGAAGCAGCGTCCATTCTTGTCAACGCCATAGCGGAGGGTATAGACGAGGGCAAGGAAGATTTTTTAGCGTTGTTCGATAAGGAGTGAGATATGCCACAGTACGAGATTATGAAGGTGTCCACCGTCAAGGAGCGTTTTTACATAGAGGCGCCCAATGAAAAGGAAGCTGTAGAGGCTGTCGAAGATAGGGACGCCGACGATGAGGATTGGAACCTCGACTATACATTCATACGTGGGTGTAAGTTTGAGGAAAAGGTATACGAATCGGTGTTGGGTAGCAGCTTCACTATCGGCAGCCGCCACTCAGACGAGGAATTTAGGGAGTACGTGGAGGAAGAAGATGCCGACTAGCACTATTTTGTTTGACAACACAGCCTGCTCTCTGCCAATCCATGCGCTGGAATGCGAAGAACATGTGGAATTTCATCTCAAACCTATAGGCGTGGAGGTTGGGGTAGCTCACGGCACTATACAGCAAGCGATAGTCCTGCTGCAAATAATGTCTGTGGGGGTTAGGAATCGAGAGGATGGCACAGAGAATTATGCTGAACTGGAGTCGTCTACGGAACCCCTGGTAATCAGGATTCCATACCAGGACATCGAGAAATACTTGGTTACGTAGAAGTGCCTATAAGCCCGGCCTGAACAACCGGGTTTCGCAAATGAGGGTAGACATAGATGCTAAAAAAGCCCATTCTGCGCGGGAGGTTATCTCGCGCCGTTGAGAGAACTGGAAATTCCAAACTAGGTGACGCCGCGGCCACCTATGTATCTAAAATCACCTGTCCTGTAGAATGCCCTTTGCTGAACAATGGCTGTTACGCACAGGGTGGACGGGTAGCCCTACAAACCCGAGAACTGAACTCCGACACCGAAGGTTACACACCCAAAGATGCGGCCATCGAAGAAGCTGGCTTTATCCGAACGTTGGCGGCGCTTACTCGTCGCCCCCTGCGGTTACATGTTGATGGTGACTCACCCACAGATGAGTGCGCCAGTATCGTCGGCGAAGCTGCCGAGGAGTATCACGGCTGGGTTTGGACATATACACACGCATGGAGGCGTGTGAAGCGAATAAGTTGGAGGAAGAAAGTATCGGTTCTGGCTTCATGTGAGAACATGGGCCAGGTTGAGAAGGCCCACAAGCGCGGCTATGGAGCAGCTATAGTAGTGCCTGACTTTCCCAACGGTAAAAAAGCGTGGAAAGAGGGTGATTTCACCCTCATACCATGCCCGAATATGTCGGACAAAACCATCACCTGCACCGACTGCCGGCTATGCTTCAACGATACCGGGCTGCACGAACGCAAAGCTGTGATTGCGTTCAAGGTGCATGGTAATCGCAAGAAGCGAGCAATTGAAGTGATACAGGAGGCATTCAAATGAGCAACACAGAATACGTAGAGGTTAGTCACTTCACCCCCAACCATACCATACAGGTGAACTGCCTCGGTGGGTTGGTTGAGATACGAATAGAACAAACCGTCACTGGCCGCAGAGTAGTAATCATAAACCTCATAGACGACTATAGCTACTCAATCCTTCCTGTGTGGGAAGTATGCGCGGGGGGAACGAAACTGAGGATTGACAACATTCTGGATTATGACTGAGAGGAGTGGTATATGGATAGGCTAATTTTGGAAGCTGGTGTTTTGAAGCGCATCCACGTCAACAAGCACGTCATAGCCTCAAATCGCAAGCACGGTACCCAGGAGCCGGTGTACACCACCAAGTGTAAGGGCAAGACTTACATCAGTGAGTCTGTACACATAGAAGGCCCCTCGAAGGCAATCTATACCCCGGAAAAGCCACTGTCCTGTGGAGCAGTGGCCTACATAACCACTGTGGGGGCAGTCTGCCTCATCAATGTGAAGGTTAAGGAAAAAGTATGCTCACTGTAGATAATCTTACGCACACACCATACCCAACACGCAGCCGGTACATCAACAGCTTCACCTACTTGCAGGGTGTCCTCGAGCAGAAACGAAACTTCATTTGCACGTTCAGAGTGGATGAGCAAAGCCTGGGTGCATGGGGGATGGTGCGTATCTACTTCTTGCACGATGAAGCTCCTGTAGAGATTACCGAGCATGTTGCCAACATTCTGGACTACGGCTGCTGTGGTGAGGGCATATTCGTGTCTCCCCAGCATAGGTATTCCATACCGGGAATGGTGGGTAGACTCCTGTTCGACAATGTGAGCAAATTCTATGCAGCCTGGCTGTGATAAGCAGTCAAGGGTAAGGAGTGAGGGATGGGGAGCAAGAAATCGAAAACTCAGGTGTACCTGGGCTGCAAAGTGTTCTTCATAGAGATGCCATCGAACGGTACAAAACATGGTATAAGGCTCATCAGCAACGAGGAGAAGTTCTGGGACTTGCTAACTTACGACGAAGCGTTCTATGAGCCGGAGGGCCCACTGGTAAACGGACTTTATGTAGTGAAGGTGTACCCAGAAATCTCCGATGAGTACGCCATCAAACATATACGTAAGTGCATCAAGAAGGCCGGGCTAACCCCGATGGGCCTGATTGGCACGAGTGGTAAGGAGTAGATATGGATACGAAGCTGGAAGAGTTGAAGGCACTGCTCGACACCTTTCGAGGGTGTGATGCTAGTGCCGTATGTGCTTTCCTGCCCTACGAAAGTAGCTACAAGAAGATGTCCAAGAGGACAGCTCGCTTCTATCGCCTGATAAACGAGCTGATGCTCGTCATGCGTGACGATGGGCGGCCTTATTACATATTCGAGGAGGACGAAGATGCCTAAAATAGGAAAGTACGTGCTCAAGAGTGACGACTACAATGATTATTCCCTTGTGGGGAGTTCAGTGTGGATAAGTGTTGACAATATCAGCGTTTACATACGTCGCCGGTTGGGGGATAGTGGGGTGTATGTTGAATTGATGCCTCGTGGGTATGAGGCTAACGTTGATGGCATCCTGAATGAAGCCTCGGCTTCGTCCGAGGACGCGCAGCGATACATAGACAGGAAAGTGCTAGAAGAGGAAGCTGCTCGTGAGGAAATTGAGCTGGCGGAAGCTGCTCGAGAGAAGGCCGAAGATGCCTAAATATAACGTCCATATATACACCATCGTGCGTGTGAAGGTGTGCGGTGTAGAGGCCGAGTCGCCGGTGGAAGCCATTGAAGAAGCCAGAAAGAAACCCCACTACTACGACTTGTTCGACTATATACCAAACCTGAAACAGTATGGTGTGCGTGAGGCGGGGTGGGGTGCGAAGCATGACGGCTATCTGGTGGACGAAGAGGGTGACGAGGAGTATGAGAACTCCAAGTATTACAAGGACATCGGCGGCAACCCCGTAGAGGAGGTAGTGCCAACCTATGACGAACTCATCGAAGCTGACGGTACGCAGGCGCCGTAGGCTAAACTCGGCCAACATACGTGTGTACAGGACTAATGATGCCGGTACCGGGTTTCGTTACGAAGCTCAGGATAGTGCCGGAAAGCTGATTGGGGGTTGTGCGGAAACCGCACTCTCTGGCAGTGAGGGTAGCAGGCGCTCGGCTCTTATGGCTGTTGTGCGGTGCGTGGAGGATACCGGAAGGTTTGACAGGGTTTCCCTGCCCACCGAGCTTACAGAACTCTAGCATAACGCTCAAATATTTGATATAATTTGAGTGACACTCAAAGGAGGTAGGATGTCTGATTACTTGTTTACAAGACAGTTCTTTGGTTACGCAGACACCGACAAGAAGCGTACCGTAGAGGATAGGTTGCAAGAGGCGATGCTCAGGTATACGGAAAAGTACGGCAACCAGCCCGATATGATAGTGGTGAACGCATCGGACGTCGAGCAACTTGTTGCGGAGATGCGCAATAAGCCTTTCTTGGTAGAGGGGCAGCCACCTGCCGAGGCACCCCTTGATGCCATGGCCGAGGTTGGTAAGTTCTGCGGAGTGGGTGTCTACACCCGGCCATACATACGCCCCGGCCACTTTTGGCTGGGTATCCATGAGGAGAAAGTAGCATGAGTTGGGACGACATAGACGACGATAATTACTCAGACGGTATGACACCCCCACACTACAATGCCGGCAACGCCGGCTGGATACCACTCGACGATGATAGGAACTTTGACAGCTACTGCACATGTGGATGCCAATGTGAGCAGAAAGTTGAAGATGAGGGAAGGTGTGAGGACTGCCGCAAGGGTAACCACGTAGAGGCTTGTTGATAATGTGTGCCAAACCGTGGAGTGAGGCAGCGCACCTCACTCGCCTGGACAAGCATATCAGCAAATGCTTCGATATGAACACCCCGGCCTCGAAGAGCAGTTCAGAACGTTTCCGTAAATGGTACGAGAAACGTAGCCAGGAGCCGGGATTTGTCGAAGAGTTCAAGGAATACAAGCGCAACAAGATGCGCGAGTATCGAACAAAAAGGAGAAAGTAATGACTAGCTTTGCGATACCAGTACAACGCGGCTGTGGGAGCCGCCAGAAGGGGGGCGTTTACTTCGAGACTGCCCATGGCCCCGGAGGAAAGCCTGTGGAGTTCTTCCTGATAGACTCTCCCCTGCCGGTGCCCGCGGAACTGAACCTCTCTTCCATAGGGGTGCAGCTCGTGGAGTTCAACGGTGTCTACCACCTGATAGATGTCGTGGGCAAGGAGTATTACCCGAACGTGGCCGATTTTGTAGAGGAGGTGCGCAGGTTTGGGGTGTCTCGCCGGCTACCTTCTTCGCTCGACTTTTCGAAGATTACTCCCGAAACCAACCTTTATGCAGTGCATGACAGGGCCATAGTCAAAAACACCGGTGACTGGTTTGAGTATCCGGGCAACGAGTCTCCTGTCTGCCCCAAGGGGCTGGAGAACCACCCTCGAGGCGTGGAGTGCTGCGCCTGGGTGTGGTGGAATGATGTGGAAGGTGGGCACACACCCTCGCTGGCCGACTCCCTATTCGGCCCGGAAGAGTTGACAGACGTGTATGATTTGGAAAAAACCCGCATAGTGCGGGCTATGCCCTCGTTCACCTACCGGGCACACTCTCGCCCGGAGAAGATTACCCCCAACTATGAGAGGGGCTTCTTCGCACGCTTCCCCATTGGTAGGCTGGTGGTGGTGAAGGGTGAGGATAACACCGAAAAGTTAGACAAGGTGCGCAAGGCACACACGCTGGTGGAGGAAGTGGATGAGTAAATCTACCACAGCGCAACGTATCGCCACCCTGGAAAATGCTCTGAAAGAAACCCTGTGGATGGCGAGGAGATATGCCGATGGCCGCGCTACTTACGCGGCCAGCTCCTACAATTCCGTAGTTCGACAGTTACTGGAACTGGGGGTGAGCCTGCCAAAAACGGACGGCACACTTTGGGCGCGTGATGGGATGGGGCGCAGGTATGATGGGCTGACTGACGCCGAGGCCGAGGAAGGCGCCAAACCACCAGATTGGCGTGAGGTGCTCAACACCCAGATACAGCTAAGGTTGCAGGAGAGGGTGTGGGAATTAGAGGGGGCGCTCGATAGGGTTGATTGGAGAGATGTGGGCCCCATAAACAACGATATGTGCAGGGAGTGTGAGGCCACCATTGACGCCGAAACCCAAGAATTAGCTGACGGGAGCGGGTGGGATTACATAGTCCACAAAGCCGACTGCCCTATAGCCGTACTAAAAGGAGTGAAAAGTGAGAAAACTATCTGAACTGATACATGAGGGTAGCCAGTGCCGCCCGCAAGGCTTCAATGGCTTCGTACAACTAGCCGGGGAGAATGACGAAATACGCACCTGTGCCATCGGCGCCGCTATGGAGGCTGTTGCTTCTGCTCCAACCCGTGATGGTTGTTCCTATTCATTCCATAGTTGGGAATCGAAAGGGTATACAGGGTTACGCGAAGCACTTGGGATAGACATAGAGGACGATGATGAAGCCAGCATACCCTACCCACCAGAGTTAGGTTACAAGAGAGAACGCGACTGTATTCTGGAGGTTGTCGCTGTTCTGAACGATGAATATAAGTGGACGCGAGAGAAGATAGCCGATTACCTCGAAAGTATAGGATATTAGGGGGAACCATGAAACTCGCTATGTCACCGGAAGAGTTTAGCGCGTGGCTTGAGAGGGAAAACTCCTGGCAATTCCCGGCCAAACCATACACAGATTGGCAGTGGTGGCTCGCAAGGGTTGATACACTAGCCAACCAGGAGATTACCCAACAGACAACCCTCAAAGAATTATCAGAAATCCATGATGCACGTTACATACTTGAACGCTTCGCAGCGTTCTCCGAAAAGCCCACTTAGGAGGAACAAATGAACACCGTAATCGAAGAAACAACCCAACTCAAACTAACCCCGGACACCCCTTACACACCTGAACTACGCAGCATCTTCCTGACGCTGCTGCCACCAGACGAGGAGATATTTAGCAAGGAGCCGTCGCCTTCATTCGTGCGCAGCGTCGAGGCTTTTGGGGTGCTGCAACCTATCGGAGTGGTGCCCAGCACCGTATCCCCAGGTGGGTATGAGATAGGATTCGGCAGGCGCCGCGTCAAGTCTGCCCGCAAGGTAGGTATGCTGGAGATACCTGCTCTGGTGTTTCCCGAGGGCACACCGCTGCATATCCTGGCCGAGATAGAGAACAACCAGCGCTCTACTGACAAAACTCAGGACTTGCGCTTCATTTCTCAAATGGTTCGTGACGGGGCAGACGAGAAGGAAATCTCCAACATCACTGGCATGGCGATACCCACTATACGTAAGATGCTGCGCTTCACTTCGCTGGTGCCGGAGCTGCAAGAAGCCTTTATGGACGGGCGCATGGCCCTGACTGCCGCTGAGAGGGCTGTGAGACTGCCCAAGAGCAGCCAGCAGGAGCTGGTGGGGGTGCTGGAACAGGCGGGCAAACTCACCGAAAAGGATGTCCACACAGCCAACAAGGTATCCTCGGCAGCAGCTCTGCAATCCGTAAGTAGCCTGTTCGATGCAGCCCCGGAAGAGGTGCCCTGGTACATGCGCGTCAAGGACGACATCACCCGAGCCCTCGGCGCCATACACCCGGCACACCCACGCCGGGCGGAGTGGGAGAGAAAGTTGGAGGAGCTGGTGGGGGAAATCTACGCAGACGGAGCAAAGTACAATGCCTAAACATATGTACGAAGTATACAATTTGCTAGGGGTTGTCGAGATAAACGTAGCTCTGGCCTGGGCGCTTATCGAGTCTGACGGCAGAGAGCCCAGCGGGTACGCCGATGTGCAGGAGCAGGGGCTCAAAATGTTCGGGCCACTGGTGGAGGAAGAGGAAGCTCCCAAATACATAAACCTGTTCTCTTACTATGTGGACAAAGAAAAAGCCCTCACCGACGAATCCGTAGATGTCACAGTGCCGGTGATTCTCGCGGATATTGGGGAGTACGGCACCCCTATTATCGATGGTGTCCATCGCATGTATAAGGCGTATGCCACCGGGGTAGAAACTATACCGGTGCATAAACTGTCTGCGATAGAAACCTACTGTCTCATGGGAGAGGGCAGGAGCCTTCTCTTCCACAATGATGGGCAAACACGCAACAATAGTCGCATAGAAGAGATAAAGCAACTCCAGAAGAAGCTCAAGCCGCTGAAAGGAGCGATAGCAGCATGATGAAAGCATCAGAACTGTTACGAGAAACACGAAAACTCATCGAAAAACCCGAAAACTGGACAACCGGCGCCTGGGCAAAGGACGCCAAAGGCAAGAATACACACGAAACCAGCCCAAACGCGGTTTGTTGGTGTGCCTTCGGGGCGTTCCTGAAAGCATCGGATGCGGCTTATAACTCTGGCGAGTATAGAGAGCAACTTTACTTCGCTGCGGAGGCTCTAACCAAGTGTGCTGGTGGTAGTGTCATAACCTTCAACGATTTGCACACCCACGAAGAGGTACTGGCCCTGTTTGACACCACTATAGCACAGCTGGAAGCTGTCGAGGCAGCAGCATGAGCCTCATACTTCCACCGCACGTCGAAGAAGCACGACGTAAGCAGTCTCTGGCAGGCACCTACACCCCTCTTCCCTTACCCTCAGAAGTCAAGGAGGTACTCCTGCCCAACGGAGTGAAACTCCGACAGAGGGAAATAGTGCGAATGTCCAACGGAGAGCCGGGGGTGTGGTATGTAGCTTCACGTACCGGCCTGCGTGTACTGGCAACCACCCGTGTACAGGAGGAATCCAGGATACTGCTAGTCTCCCTGTCCTACAAGAATAAGCCACCCTCTCTGGCAGACGTCTGGAATGTACGGGCAGGTTTCTACCCTAACGAAGTGCCGGTAGTTATATATGTCGGCGATAAATTTGCCGACGATGCCGAGCATAATGTGGTGGAGTTGAGGCAGGCCGGGTAATGAGCAAAATTTACCTGGATAGCTTCGATATAGAGGTAGAAAAGGCAGTGCTCATAGATTCTATTGCGAAGAAAAACGACGCCTTCTGGCGTGAAAATACGTATATCGCAGCCGAGGTGAGTGCTGCTCTGGCTAATAATCAGTTTGTGTCTCTGGAGAGGGCAGAAAGGTTCCTGCACCGTATGGTACACAAGTATCGTAGGGAAATAGCGGTGGGGTTCAATAGTCGGGGAGAGTATGCGTTCAACATTACGGGTGGGGAGTATTCGATAGAAATCCCGGACTCCATGATGGAGGAGATAAAGGAGGGAGGGGTGCTTACGCATTCTCACCCGGACGATGAGCCACTGAGCTGGAACGATATTTACTCCTCGGCAATTTGGGGGCTGTGGGAAATCAGAGCCGTTACACCGTGCGGTACGGTTCACACTATATCGGCTCCCACCAATCTTGGTGGGAAGATTAGGGCTTTAGAAAAATTTGTGGAGGAACATGGTTGCAGTATGTACACCACCGAACGAATCCTAACAATCTTCGCCCAGGAACATAATCTGCATTACACAACATTACACATAGGAGGGGGTATTGAACACGAATCTGGAAACCACGGCTAGTCACATGGAAGCCAGCTACAATCTTGGGTATGAAACCGCGAAGAAGGATTATGAGTATGGCCCACCCATCTTCAACAACTACTCGTGGTTTATTCGCAGGAAGATGACACTTTTACCAGTTCCCACAAGCTACGACGATTTTTGCCGTGGCTACACACAGTTTATCCGAGAGCAAACCACTTACCTTGCTTACAAAGATGATACAGGGGAGGTTTACGTATTCCATGACATAGCAACCGACACCTTCGGGTACGACATTATATTCACCCCGCAGAACCGGACTGCCTACTCAGCAGGGCAAACTACGGGGTTCAACACAACCTACTTCGCCGAACTGGAAGGTAGGAAAATTCTAGCATTAGGAGCAAGCTAACATGGCAGATACATTTGGAGCCACCACAGAAGCAACAATCAACCCGAACGCCTTGAAACCTCCCGTACCGGCCCTGTACGGGGGCCGGGGGCTACGCCCGCTGGCGGAGATACAAGAGGACTTGAAACGCCCCATACCGGCAGAGCTACTCTTCTGGAAACCCGGTAAGGGTGGCAGCAAAATGCTACTCTACTGGCCCTGGTGGGTTGGTGTCCGGGCATTCGACAAGATGGCCCCCGGGTGGAGTTTGGAACTCTCCTCACCGGTAATCTCCTCCGACGGGCACGTTTCGATAGTCGCCAAAGTGTTCATACCCTGTCTGGAAAATTCCTACCCGGGGTTCTTCAAATCCTCGAGCGGGGGTGATTACGAGGGAACCAAAGAGGCCCAGCAGGTGCAGGGCAGCAGCGGAACGTACACCAAGGAAGCCACTTTTGGCAAGGGATTTGACCCGGTTCTGGACGCCGAACGGCAGGCAATGTGCCGGGCTATGTCCAACTGGGGGTTCGGCTTTGATTTGTACGTACCGGAGAAGCTCAGGTTACACAAGTGGGTTGAGCCACCCCCGCCAGATGATGAGCCGTGGAAATACCCCAATCGCCAGCAGGGGGGGAGCTACAAGGGTAAGGGGCGTTAGATGGCTACCAAAACCATCACAGTATGTGACTTTTGTGGAGAGGTGTTGGAGGAAAAGCGGGCGGTGATTGAGGTAAAGTCTACCGAAATTGTGCTCAATCCGCACAATGGGATAGCGGATAATATGTACGAGGAGCTGGATATGTGTATGTATTGTGTAGAGTATGGGCTAGAACACCTTCTCAAACAAATCAATTACCAGCAGACAGTCGAATGGAGAACTTCCCTGAAAAATAAATGCGACGATAGAATCTACTCCTAACCACCAATATCCATTACTTAGTACCCCCGAGCGCATTGCTCGGGGGTTTTTGTATCTCTGAAAGGGGGTGGTTTATGAAAGGGTAACCTCGTCGGCAGTATCAGCAACACTAACATAAAGGAGAAAATCGTGCAGTTCAAATCGACAGCCAGAAAGTTCCTGGCATTAATCCTGGGTGTGTCTGCCCTGGCCGGTATCGCGCACCCGTATAGTGCGCAAGCAGAGGCAGAGCAGCCCCAGTCTCCGGGCTTTACCACCGAAACAAAGCCTATAGACGACCCGAACATTATGCGCCTCACAGTACAATTCAACTTGCAGGGGTTACCCCAGGGGATTATTTGTGACTCCAGGCGCAGCACAAGGTTCGTAGCCATTCAGTTTACTCTGAACGGTAACATTTACGATTGGTACCCTCAAACCGACTGTTTGGGTAGGGCCGAGGTTGACTTACCCAATGGATACGGGCAGTTCGAATTATGGGCCAAGGCGGATTCGTGGTTGGCGGCTCGTGGCTCATTCACATGGCCCGGCCCAGGCTATAACCTCGTTATAATCAGTGACCCGCTAGATGGTGGGGATGCGAACGCCGACAACATCATAAACATTGTTGACTTCAATGTTTATGTGAACACGTTTGGGTGTTCCTGGGTGGATTCATGTTACCAGCTCTTCGCCGATATTGACAGAAACCACTTCATCAGTGTGACGGACTTCAACATCTTCCAGGGAAACCATGGAAATGCTGGCGCACCACCGATACACTAACACGTTTTGATAGTCTCGTAGCTCATGTGGTACAATTATCCTTGAATCCCTTGGAGGTATACACATGAGCTACAAACTAACCATATCCGCGGCACTGGTGTTGGTGCTGGTAACTGTATTGGCCGGGTGCAATATCCAACCCCCACTCACAGTATCTAGTAGGTTGGTACCTGCGCGTTATACGTATATGGTTCCGACACCGGGGCCGACAATTCCAGAGGCAATAGAAACAGGGGAGCCCAAATAATAGCAATTCCTGCAACTCATGTGGTATACTGTTTCCCAAATCTTACGGAGGGTAGATACATGGATTGCAGGGACTGTTCACGCTGCCATGAACGAGCGGCTATAGGAATGTCAATGGGGTGCATTCGCGTAATGTGGGCCCTGACAACCATTCCGTTCTGGATTGACTTATTCAGGAAAAAGTGCCCGTACTGCGGGCACCCCATTAGTTGGCACAAGTTTGTATAGGAGAAAATAATGCCTCAGTATAAAGTTCTGGACAAAAATGCTCTGCGCAGGTTCAGTAAAGAAGCCGAGAAGCGTGGGATAACGGGCGCCAGTGTGGAGAGGCTTGATAAGCTGCTAGAGAAACAGCCCGACGATACCCTGTACCCTATTGGCTTTTCGTACCTGCATAATGACAAAGATGTGAGGTGTTCGGTAACACTCAACGAAGATAGCGAATCTGTGCTACTGGACATTCCTCTGCAAAACTTCAACCACCTGCCAAGTGTAGAGGTTGATGAATGATGGAAATGACAGTCGAAGAGGCAATATCTCACCTAAACTACAGTCTTGCGGTTGGTTATGAAGAGGATACTAAGCCTCACACCTTGCAAGAGCTAGATGCTATAGCATACTTAGTGTTGTCAAAAGAGATGCTCCGACTGCGAGGGATAATCTGCAAGGCCGGGGTTATGATGAGAGAGGCTGGTGTCAATAGTGGTAGATACACAGACGAAGTGCTCGCCGAATCCACCAAGTATGACAGATACGGAAAAATAAAGGGAGGGGGCTAATTAGCCCCCTCTTCCTCATCCTGCCAAGTCTATCACCCTCTCGTGCATGTACTCCTTGGCTGCGGTGTACAGGGCGCCCTCTGCTTCACTGTCAATCCACTCCAATTGGGTGGCCCCATCGTGCCCGTGGACATCAATGGCAGCCGCGATACTATCGAAAATAACATACGAGCGGTTATCCCCTACACACCAGCGCATCGCCACACGCCCGTCGGAGAACTCAACACCCTCCACAACCACCCCCGGGCCGGAGTAGCCGCTGATGTCCTGATACCGAACGAATACAAACCTACGCACTATCCTTCCTCCAATAACTTATAGTCACCTTCTACGATGTCCATATACTCAGGCATACGCTCCTTACGCCTGCGAGAGCCGCTGATGAGCCTCTCGTAAAGCCCCCGGGCCACCATCTCCAACGCCTGCTTACCACTGACAGGCTCACCACCGTCGAGTAGCTGACTGACGCGGGCAATCTCCTCGATGATAATCATGGCGTCGGAGTCGAGCTGCTGCACCATAATCACCTGCGTGTCCGACAACTGCCCCAGAGCCTTCATGAGGGTGGTAATCTGGGCGTTGAGGGTTTCGCCACCTTTGAACGCTGCATTCCACTTGAGCGGGTCACCAGTTTTGAGAGGTAGCCGGCCACATTCACGGCACCGGCCAAAGTGCTCATCATGTTCCCAGTCACCGTGAAACCCAATCTCGGCTTGCAGGGCATTCTGCAAAAACTCCGTCCTACGGATGGCACGCTTGATTACATCGAACGTATCCATGGCCTTTTCGAACGCAGCATCGCGCTTATCCTGGGCCACGTCCGAGGCCGGCTCAATCATTTTTTTCGTAAGCCTGCCCAGCCTCTCCAACTGCTCCTTGTACCGGAACACCGTTTTCGAAGAGATACCCAATTCCTCGGCAATCTGTGGGTACGTCATGCCCTTGCCAATCATTTCCTCAATCATGCCGAGGCGTACTGTGTCATAATTGTCGCCTGTTGCCAATGCTTCCTCCCCTACTCTAGGGTATCTATACCCATATGGCGCTTGAGTCTGTTGACTTTCTCGGCCAAATCCTTACGGTGGGCCAACTCCACAAACTCAATCAACTCGGCCAGCTCTTGCGACACATAGGCTGCACACGCCAGCCACCCCCAGGCCATCGTGGAGCGCTTTACCCCACGGCTATCCCGCGTGCGCAGGATTGGAGCCATATCCTTCCACACCGTTACAAAACCCTTGTGTCGCAGCTGGAAGTGCCGGAACTCCTCGTCGGTTATGAACTGTATTGGCCTACCCATATGGTAGCTTCTCCGGGGATACTTGCTGCACAAAAGTTTGAATGCTGTACGATTTGCCCTCTTGCACATGGTAGAAGTTGTCGACAGGGCAGATGTACAGTTTATAGTCCCGCTCCGTGTATCGAACCTGATACTTGTTCCACAGGTACTGACGAGCCAACTCGGCAGCTTTCATATAATCCTCAGCCACTATGGGAAAGGAGTTGAACTCAACTATGTCCTGGGTGTTTATGGGGGCAATTGCCGGTGGGACGGTAACCTGAACAGCCTCCACACGAATCGGTGGGAGTACAGTCACGCGCTTGTACACGGCATAGTTGGCTATGTAAAGTTTTAGTTTGTCCATGTTGCCAACACCACAATTGTTCCAATAGCTATGGCCCATACGATAATACTAATAGCTATGATTTGAAGTACATTCAGCCTATCTTTACTCATCGTGCCTCCGGCAAAATATAGTTGGTGGTGAGGGGGAAGTTAGTCCTAAAGTTGGGCATAACCCCGCTTGTCACCAGCATCACTCCGATATAAACAGGCATTCCGCCTATGTTCTCACCCTCCGGGCCGACTATTCGAACTATGCCAACCTCGCCATCGTCGTCGGTGGAAATTTGTGACGTGTCAACACGTAAGTCTAGGCGCTGTATCCCACCAACTGCCGGTGGAAACACCGTGCCCTCTGACGGAGATACACTCAGCCAGTCTCCAGCGTCGCCCAGTACCTCGGCCTGCCAACTCTGCTCACTGGCCGCGGCATTGTACAGATAGGTGGTGAAAGTGTAGATGCCGGTGGAACGGGCGTCTATGCGCACATTGTTAGACGTGACATTCACCATACCGTGTGCCTCGTGTGGGGCAGGGGTTGGGAATCTGGGACTGAATGAGGTTTCAGTCTCTAGCTGGAAGTTAGAAAGTTGTGCGTTTTGCGCACGAACGTATATCTGGTTCAGCCCCGAGTATAATTTGCCCGGAGGTATCTCGACATAATTCAGATGCTCCAGATAGCATGGTGTGCCTGTACACGAACGTACCGGCACGTCAATCCAGCCGGTGGTGTTCACCTTTACCTGTATACTGCCGGAGTCAGCGTTACCCACGAACAGTAATCGTGTTCGACGTTCAAGTTGCGGTTCTCCGGGCCACCAGATAAAGATGCGGCGCTCACGAAGGCTGCTGAAATCCAGCCTCGGGCAGTCCTGCACCCTGTCAACTTCCATGCGTGTAACCGGAGGGCAGCCCTGATACCCAGTCACTGCGGTGCCCAGAGAGGTGCCGGCAGGCCCATCGAAGATAATATTATCCCAATGCACCACTTGATTGGCTACAGGTGCGGTTATCCTATCTCTGGCCGAGTACCATGTACGGTGGGCCAGAATAAAGTACCCTCGGGTGAATGGTAGTGGAGCAGGAAATGTCGCCTGAGCCACAAGCTGCTGGTTTATGTAGAACTTGGCTCCGCGACGGCTAACCTCAATCTTTACAGGTAGCCTGATATTCACCGGGGTGAAAAGTTCCTGTGTGGATATATAATTTACTTCCGTTCCGCCCAAATTCAGGCCAATTCCGGGGAAATTGGAAGTATTACCACCCCTGTCAAAACGTGTGGAAAATTCCACCGAGTTAGGGTGCCCGTCACCCTCGCCGGCGCCAAACTCCTGCGCACTCCAAGGAACATTGTCCTCCCCTACCAGATGTATCTCGGGCCACTTGCCTTCGATGTGGTGCGTGGCCGAAAAGTCCATCTCGGTAATCAGAGTACGTGTCATATTGTCAGACAAATCCACCTGCACTCGGGGGCGGATGTACAGCTCCCCCCGTTGCTTGCCGCCGAGCATCTGCGTATGAATGTGGAGCTCCGACACGAACGTTAGGAATTTATCCGCCTGATTGACGCTCTCTGGGCGCTGCCCACTACCATATGAGGTGCGTATATCGTACAAGTTGCTCGACATAGCCCCGGGTACTGCTTCGTTGAAATTGTCGTTGAAGGCTTCATTCGGCAAATGTGTGGGGGCAGAGGTGTACTCCATGACACTTCCACCAAAGATTCTGGTACCGTCAGGCGACAGGCCGGACACCGTAACCGTGTACGGGTGCATAGGTTCCAGCCCATTCGCCTGTATAGCCCGGGCGTTGCCGGAGGTAATCTTCGACTGTTGTAGCTCCCCGGTGGAGGCATCATGCACCTCGAGCAGGGTGAACTGCTGGCTATTCGTGCCGCCTATGTCAACGTGCAGGGTGGAGTCGAGAGCCACCACCCCGAGAATAATTGGCGGGGAGGGTGCTGCCCCCGCTAATGCAATCAGTAGAACCGGCAAAACTCCGGCTAATATAACCAAGCGCCCTAATTTGCTCATCCTATTCCTCCACCCGGTTGATACTGGCATCGCTGGAAAACTTATCCCCGTACCTCTCGCGTAACTTCTTGATATTAGCCCCCATAATCTCCGGCAAAGTGACGTCGATGGTATCCGCGGCCAGGGCCAGGTACCACATCACATCCCCCATCTCTTTCACTACTTTTTCCTTGTCCAGCGAGTGCCCGTGGATAACGTGTTTCTTCATATGTTCGGTGAATCCACCTGCGTGGGTTACCAAGTTCATAACCGCACACAACAACTCTGCTGCCTCTCCACTCAGGCCAAATGCGGAAGCCATTAGCTGTTCTTCCGTCGGGGCCACTTTTGCAGTCTGTATCGCCATCCTTTGGTATTCCAGTGCGCTGCGTATTTCCATGTGCTTTCCCCTTTCTTCTCCTCTTGGCGCCCACCTTGACGCCTTTGTATGGCACTGCCATCTCCAAATCTATCTCGCCCGACTCCACCATAGCGTCCAGGCTTATCACACGCCACGAGGTGGCTATACGGTGGCGCTCCCTATCCTTCTCTTGTTTCAAGAACCTCATCCACTCCGGCATAGGGTGCCCACCATACTGGTGCCAGCACGTCGAACAGAATGGCATGGCTGCGTTGAGCGGTAGTCGAGTGCAGCCGGGTATTGCGCACCTGGCACCATGTAGCTGTGTCTGATTCACCAGATAACCCCACCAAGTAGAAACCCAACTACGAGGGCTAACAGGAAACTGTGCATAAACTTGAAGGGGTAATTGCGGAGTGACAGGTACATGAAATGCCAGTCACCTATCTGTACCCGCCATCGAAACCGCCCTGACGGCTTATCGAACAACCACCTGCCCTTCGTCATGGAGAACCCCCACTTGAACAGGAAAAATATCCACCCGTCACGCAGCCTATGGATTTGAATAGGCCCCCAGGTTTCGTGAAACATTTTAGCCATCTACCGTCCCTCCCGGGCTATCTGGGCACAGAGGCCCGCTACTGGGCACCAGGGCGCCTTCCCGCGCCAGCCGGTGCATTTCCACACACTGTCCGAGTCCAGCTCCGCATCGAGTACAGGGGGCAGCAACTCGTCCACGTCATACGTTCCGTCGAACACCCCGACAAATTTAGAGATACGTGCGTCCAGATACTCTTTGGTTTGCCCCAAAGGCCATAGCTCCAGTGCTGTGCGATGCGGGCGCTTCATGGAGAACTGCTGGATAAGGGCTCGGGTAACTTCAATCGGCCCCTCAGTCTCCCACGTTTCCAGAGCCTCACCGTCAGGGCACTCGTGCATAAACTCATGCGGCTGGGCCAGCATGTACCTGTACACGGATAGCTGGGGAACCCAGTAGGGCTTCTTCTTGCCTACATCGTCGTCCTTGATGCTCTTGTAATCTATGAGTAACTTCTGCCCTGGAATCACCTTGTCCGGTTTACCACGAAGGTACATCCACCCCCCACCCGGAATCTCGTAAGTTATGCGAATAGCCCTCTCCACAAGGGCATCATCTTCCTGGGTACCATCGTCGAGGAAGGCGTGTATCATCGTGCCCCGGTAGGCAGCGTAGGCATACTCAAGAGGCACCCAGTAGTCACTCTGCTGCTTGAGTACAATAGCCCGCGGGCAGTCAGAAAGCATCGTAGGAGAGATGTAGTCGCGCTCTTCCTGCACAAACATCTTCTCCACCGTCTGGGGTGTGTAGGGGAAGTCGTCAGGGTAGGTTCTCGCCAACTCGAGTATCTCCTCGTGAGTCCACCGTCGGCCATCCCAAATCCAACCGATTTGCATTATCCTACCCTCTTTTTTTCGTAGGCTTCCAGCGCCCGCAAGGTAGCCCGCACCGTACATTTCGTAACCTTCAACACCAGTGTATCTCCGGCTTCATTCTTGATAAGTACGGTGTTGTTGTCCGGCCTCATGAATATCTCAACTATGCGACTCCCCTTGAAAGTCACCGGCTTCTTGTCGCTCACTGTAGCTGTCCCTGCATCACAGGCAACCCTTCGTGGTACTCGGTTCCCGGAACCTCTCGAAGGATTACCTCTATCGGCACGGTGTGCCCGGTAGACATATAGAGGGTTCGTTTCTCCCGCTCCCCCTTGGTGCCCACCACCTTCTCCGGGTAAGACAGTAAATGCTCGGCCATCCACGATTTGAGGGCCGGCACCGGTATGAGCAGCAGCTTCCCGCTTGTCACGAAGTAATAGGCAACCACATCGGCGCAGGTGTAAATCATGCAGCCGGGGTTGCCCTTTGAATTGTTCGACACCCGCTCGAGGTAAACATTGCCGCTCGTCCACCTGTCACCCTTTACCTCGCACAGGCGTATACCATCGCTGCTCTCCAGCAGCAAATCCACATCCAAAAGCTGGAAGAATTTATCATCCTGAACGTCATGCACTTCACACTGGCTCTGGGACTTCACCCATGTGGAGAAGGACTGTACCGCCCAATCCCCTATCTTCGCGGCTTTGGAGAACGTTAGCATTACTTCTTTTTCCTCTTGGCCTCGGAAGATGCTTTTATGGCGCATTGGGCACACAGCTTCTTACCGAAGCGTTCCACAGACAAAGCCTCAACTTGCGCGGAGCTAATCTCGGCAGTGCCGCTGAAATAAGATTTGATGGCGTGTGGCTCACCATCCCCCTCACATTTCGTATACCCGTAAGACTCGGGGCTCTCGTCTACAGCGTCCCACTGTATACCTGTGGGTTCCGCCTCGACTTCTTCCTTCGGGGCTTCAATCTGATGCGCGTAATCAACGTCTACACCGGCAGTTCTCAGGCACTCATCGATAGCGTCGTCAAGCACATGCTTGACAGAACTTGTATTCAAAGTTAGGGCACCTATTTGCATGGTGCTCCAGTAACTGTACTCACCCCTCTCTGTTACCACCTGCGCGATAACCGTAACCATTTCGCTATCCTGCTCCAGCATTACAATCTGGGTAGTGATGGACAGCTTCGAAAACTTCCTGTGCGCGGCTTTTACCAGTTCAGTGCTCAACCTAGCTCCTTTTGTAAAGAGCGGGGGCTGTGGTGGCCCCCGCTCCGTCAGTTAGTCCTAGAAAGGCAAGTCGTCGTTTGGTGCCGATGCCTGGGTAGCCTCGCCACTCCCCATACTTTCCCGCAAAGCCTTGAAATCAACGCCACCACCAGTCTCAGGTGAGGAGGTGCCACTATCCCCACGCCTGTTCGGCGAGGAGAGGAACACTATGTTCTGAACAACATACTCGTTCGTTGTTACCTGAATACCGTCCTTCTCGTATTGACGATTCTGCGCACGCCCTACAACCTCGACGTGTGAGCCTTTTTCCGTATAATCCCTCACCAGTTCGGCCTGCTTGCCAAAAGCAACGATGTTGAACCAATCGGTTTTGTTCTTACCATCGGCGTCCTTTGTAAAGCCCGTTACCCCTATTGAGAACGAGGCAGTCACCTTGTCACCGTTAGTGAAGATTTTCGGGTCACGTCCTAGATACCCACTGAACACGCAATTATTCAATCCTGGGTTTGCCACTTCATTTACTCCTTTTCGTTCATACTAAGTATATACTATCAAGCATACTTTGACTATCAATCAAAGTATAGCACACGTTTGCCCGGCTGTCAAGGACGCATTTGAAAGATGGTGCTGAATGCCTTTGGCTGCACACCTTCCAGCGGTTGGAACTCCCCCCTAAAGTTCACATAACCTGCCTTGACAAGTTCGGAAATGTCCTTGCCGTATGTCGGGCTCCATGTAACCCGGTACGACTCGATACCAATGTTACGCATGACTCTCCACAGCCGCCTGCTGGCCTCGCGGCCCGCGGCGTCGGCGTCATAGCAGATATAAACACGCATCTCTGTCAGCTCCCCCAATATTGGCAGAGCTGCCTTCGACAGCAAGTTTCGACACCCGGAAGTGCAGGAGATGGCAACCCCACCTGCCTGCACCATAGCCAGAGCATCAAACTCCCCCTCGACGAGGGCAACCTTCTTGCACCCATTTGCCAGCAGGGGCCACCTCACCCCCGGCGGTATGTACCACCTTGGTGGGCTTCCACACCCCTCTGCGTGCCAGTATTTGTTTTGAGTGTTACGCCAGTTGTCCTCGTCTACCCTGTACCGTATGTTCACCAGCTTCCCGTTATAGTCAAACACCGGTATGGTGTACGCGAAGCCTGTCCACCCTATACGTGCTTCCCGAATGGTTTCGGGAAGCAGCCCATACTTGTTACATAGCCAACCAATCTTGTTTGGGTGTTCGTCCAATAATTTAGCAAAGCTATCAATGGTTGATGGGTTTAGGGTAAGGGGTGAGGGGAGGGGAGCGTCTGGCCCGCTCTCACCGTTGCACAACGCGGAGGCTATCTCCAGCGCATCTATCTTGCTACATTCACGCACCCTCATGATGTGCTCGAGGGCCTTCTCGCGGAATCCGCACACGAAGCAGTAGGTGTTGCTCGGGTATACGGCCAGGTTTGGCTTGTTCTTGTCTGTGTGCGCGGGGCACCTGACGAACACGGGGTTGCCGCGTTCCCCCGGGTACAAGCCACGCAAGTCCACACGCCTGGCTAAGTCAGGCACGAGATACTGTGTAGCAACCATACTCTCACTCCTTTCTGGCTCCAGTCGAGGTGGCCTCGGTTTTGACAGCGACTGACAAAATGGAGTATAACCGAAGGATATTTGATTGTCAATACTTTTGCCAATTTTGGTTTGGCTATTGACAAAGTTGGCAGAATGTTTTATCATCAGTCAAAGGGGTTGGGGTTGGAGCTGGAAAGAGGCAATACCTCTAACCTTGAAGAATATATTACTCTAATCCCTTTTCAGGGATTAGAACTAAAAGGAGTAGCCTATTAGTATTGCAGAATGTCTTATTAGTTAGAGAGTAAACACACCTAGGTTGCAGAGTTAAAGGGGTGAGAGTATAGGACATACGTGCTATGTGTATAGATACCCTCCCCATCCCTCACACCTTTACCTACTACGTTACGTAAGGAGAGTTTTATGAACTTGGAGGCGACTGTTACGAAGTTGAAGAAACTGAGTGCGGAGAACACGTTTGAGAAGATTAAGTTGTTTCGTGAGAAGCCCGGGTTTATACCGGGCATAAGTACGGGGTACCCAAAACTGGACAGGAAGCTGGGCGGCTTACAGGCGCGAACGTTTACACTTCTGGCCGCCCGTCCGAAGGTGGGTAAGAGTGCGCTGGTGCTCAACATAGTGCTCAATGCTGGGCTGGATGGCAAACGGGTGGCTTTTTTCTCGCAGGAAATGTCTGAGGACCAGCTACTGTGGCGTCTGGCGTCCATGACGTCCGGGATACCCGGGCAGGCGATACGGGAGGGGTTCAGGTACGAACATGGCGTTGAGGTGCCCTTGCAGGAGTATGAGTACGAGCTGTTCCAGAAGGGGGCCGAGTATGCCACCACCCTACCAATCGGGCTGCACGTAGGGGGCATCACCACAGACGCCATGTGGAAGGTACTCGAGGAGCTTGAAGGCAGAATAGACATTGCGGTAACCGACCATATCGGGCTGCACACTGATATGCCCACGGCATCTCCATACCAGCGTGTTACGGCAGTCACCCGCTCCCTCAAGGATATGAAACTGCGGTTCAACATTCCGATACTGGGTGTAGCGCAACTCTCGCGCTCGGTAGAGCAGCGAGAGGATAAGAGGCCACAGATTTATGATTTGCGGGACTCCGGTAGCGCCGAGCAAGACGCAGACACTATCCTGCTCATGTACCGTGCGGATTATTACGTGCCACAGGACGATGCTGCCGCTGCCAAGCCGTCAGATGTGGAGTTGAATGTGGCGGCTAACCGGGATGGGCCTACTGGAGTAGTGCATTTTCATTACGACAGGGCCACCCAGAGGTTCACGGAGAAAGGGAGCGATGGCAGCCAGACGAGTGAGGACGAAGCGCCTTTCTGAAATTGCGGTTGTAGAGAGGCGTGTATCAGGGTTGCGTACACGAAAATTGTTTCTACTGGACGACGAACGCGGGCAACTTGTAGCGCTGGAGTGGGTTCTCAGGTTGCTAAAAGGTGAATTGAATGAAATGGATTACCGATAGGTGCGCGGTGGTGGAATGCAGTAAGAAGGCGCCCAAGGATGCAGAGCTTCTGGACGAGTGGACAGAACTCAACAGTACAGCCTCGGTAGACGGGCGTGTAGTTAGCATCACGGTGCTTGTGTGCCCGCAGTGCGCGAAGAAAGTGTTAGCGCACCAGAAGGGAGAGATTAGCCTTGTCAAGTGAGCATGAAGAGCAGGTAGCCTTCTTCCGTATGGTGCGCCAGTACCGTGACTACCCAGAGTACCACAAGTTGCAGGCGGTGTTCGCTGTGCCCAACGGTAACAAGCGCGAGGGTGCGGTGGCCCAGTCCCTGTCCGACGAGGGTGTGGAGCCGGGTGTGCCGGATGTGCTAATCCTTGCCTACGGGGAAGATAACTCTTTCTCCGAGTCGGAATTTGTTGAAGTGTACGGGTTCGCTGCCATAGAGTTCAAGAAGCCAGGGCGTGAGAAAGAACGTGCCCGTATGGGTAACGTTGAGCCATTCTACGTTGGCAAGTCTGAGATACGCCCGATTGGTTTGAGGGACTCAAACAAGATGGTTACAACCGGGGGGTTCTCGGACTACCAGCTTGGGTGGGCAACCATAATTTCTGAGAACAGTGGAGACTACTTCGCTGCTTACAACTGGGTAGACGCATGGAATTACCTGTGTGACTATCTGGATTACCCAGCACTAAAAGTGAATAAGGAGGCAGCATAGTGCCTGAAATCATAGACGGTGAGTATGAAGTGCTCGACGATGATGGCCCTGTGACATTTCTGGACGAGGCGCCAATACCCCCGGGTGAGGTGTACGTCGGCGAGAGCGATAAGGGTATTTTTCTGGATGCTTCGGACATCGAGGAGTTGATAAAGGACTCGTCGCTTGTGAATGTGGCCCAGGAGCAGAACCCACAAACCCTCGATATTCTGGCCGAGGCTTTTCCCAGCCTGCGCCCGGGAATAGACGAAGCCAAGCATGAGCGGTTGTTACTGTGCAAGGACGACATCACCAACGCCCTGCGCATCAGCAATTCCATGATGATGTTTGTGGCTGGCAAGGTTCTTCTAATCGAGAGGGAGCGCCTGTACGAGGCCGAGATAAACCAACGTACAGGAGAGCCGTACAAGTCCATGTACGAATACTACCCGGACTTGCTCGACGAACTGCGCTCTACGGTGATGCACAAGCTGTCCAAGCGGCAGGTGCAAGCCTACGTGGCTATACACAAGGTGCTGGTGGAGGGGCTCGGGGTTACCACGGACACCATTGAGCAAATCGGGGTGTCCAACGCCACCGAGCTGCTCGAGGCCACCGATTACAACCCACGCACTGGACAGGTTGCCGAGGAGCCACGCCCGGGCAAGCTGGGCAAGGTTGAGGTACTGGATATGCTGGCCCAGATAGCCGACGAAGCGTGGGATTACAAACAAACGAGGCAGGCGCTCGGAGAGGCCCGCGGGGTTATGCAGCGCACTGTACACGTCAACTGGGAGCCGTCCGGCATACCAAAGGGCTCCACCCTGGCGCTCACAGGAATCACCATCTTCGAAGATGGGGTGCCACAGGGCTACATGGCATACAAGCCTGAGCTGGCCGAGTGGTTGACTAAGAAGCTGGGTGCGACTAGCAATCTGGAGGAGTTGTAGTGGTTACGAAGATTAGGATTACCGGGCTGTGGACTGGGGGCATTGCCCCGTTCGTGGCCGAGGTGGATTGGGGTGACGACAGCACCATGCTGAAACTTCCCCTCAGTTTGGAGAACGCTGTGGTGCTGCCTGGGGTAGCAGGCCCCTTTGGGGGTGTTGAGATGGAGTCAAGCGGGGTGGTGTCAGGGTACAACCTGATGGGTGAGTGGGTGGACATACCGGCTGGGCCATACCCGGCTTATTCTGAGGCCAAATGACTTTTTCGCGGGGGCGAGAGATGAAGATTAGTTGCCAGAATACGTGCGTATCGAATATACGCGATACATTATCGAGAACGTGCTCAAGAATTTTCCTGAGCTTTACACCATGTCCCGACACGGGAACATCGGTGACGGAACCAGCACGCAGTTGATTACCATCATGCTGTGTGACATTGAGAAGGCAGGTGCGCAGGTGCCCAAGGATTTACATCCTTACATCACTTCCCTGTTCGTGGCCGGCGACGGTGCGCTAGTCGGCGAGCCTTATGCTGCCTGTTCTGGGCAGGACTTCGAGAACATCTGTAACGAGATGTACGAGGTGCTCAACATTATCGGGCTTGATTAGAGGGGGAACATTATGCAGTGTATAGCAATTAGCGGTAAGTTTTGTAGCGGAAAGGATAGCCTGGCTAACGAGTTGATTGCGTTGGACGAGCGCTACCGCCGTATAAGCCTGGCCGACGCCTTGAAGCAAGATATTTGCGATTTGTGCTGTGTGCCTCTGGCTACACTAAACGCCAACAAGCATATCTATCGTGGGCTGTTACAGGCATACGGGGTGGTGATGCGCGACGTTTGGGGTGACGACTACTGGGTGGACAGGCTTTTCGATGATGCTCGGGCAGCAGGGAATGAGCACCTGATTATAGCAGACGTGCGCTTTCCCAGCGAGGTACTGGGCATAAAGGGTTTCCTTGGTGAGGAGAACACTCACCTGATAAGGCTCACCGCACCTATAGAGGTGCTGGTGGAGCGCTATAAGGAGATTTATGGAACGGAACCTACTGAGGAGCAACTTCGGCACTCGTCCGAAACAGCTCTTGATGATTATGTTGCGCCGGGCGTCAGCTTTCATCAGTACCTTCGCTCTGACTTGGGTAGCCCTAAATTGCTGGCACGCATTGTTGCAGACACCCTCGCGTCGAAGGGCTTTGATTTCGGCCCGGCTCCGGTTGTGCAGGAAGCAGTGGTTTTGGAAGCATATAAGGGAACTGATGGAGGACAAGATGCCGATAGTGCAGCCGCGTAAGGTAGCCATTATAGACATAGACGGGGTGCTGTGCTGCACCTGCCCAACCGCGATGAACAAGCTGCGGAAGGCCGAGGGGCTGCTGCCCGTGCCCCCTCCTACGGAGTATGGGCTTAGTGATTACTTCTCCACCGAGCGGGAATACTGCCTCAAGGCTTTCAAGGAGCCGAAGGTATACGAGTTGTGCGAGCCGTTCGAGGGGGCTGTTGATGCCGTCAAGGAGATAGCCACCAAGTTCGATATTTGTTATTTTACTGCCCGAGGGGTTGACTATAATCAAACTATCGATGATAATAGTATCGGTGATGTTACCCTGAGATGGCTTCGGCAGCAAGGCTTCCCGGAAGCGCCTACGTGCTTCCTCGGGCCTGGGGAAACGAAAGTACAGGTGGCTAAATCCCACTATGGGAACGACATAGCCTTCATAGTCGAGGATAAGTTTGCCACGGCAAATGACTTCGCAGAAGCGGGGATAGAGGCTTTCCTTGTGCGCTACCCATACAACTGGCAAGCGCAGTACCCGTCGAAGGTTATACCGGTAGGCTCAATCAAGGACGTACCGTTCTGGGCGAAGCTGCTGGGAATGGAGAAGTAAGGTGGTGTTAGTGGAATCCGTTGCGTATGAACTGTTTGAGGCACCGAGGATTGAGGCCAGCCCTGCTAGTAAATACGTGTATGTGCGTGATGGAGTGGAGTTTTGCAACTGGATGGGGGATATATACGCGAATACCCACAGGATACTTTCGTTCGATGTTGAGACTACCGGGCTGCAAGCCGTGGCCGAGAAGCTGGTGTTGGTGCAGATTCACCATCGGGACTTCCCAACTATCGTTGCCGATGCCCGCTACATATCACCTAAGCACCTCATTATGGGGCTGGTGGACATCATGCAGGATGAGAAGTGGCTCAAGATTGCGCACAACGCCCAGTTCGACTACGGGTTCATTCTGCACCACCTGAAAGTACGCACCGTGCGTATGTACGACACCATGCTGGCCGAGAAGCTCATCACGGCAGGGTACCTGTTCGGTGGTAACACTCTGGCAGACGTCGCCCGCAAATACTGCGGGCACATCATGGACAAGAGTGTGCGTATGGACTTCCCTACGCTTGGCGACAAGGACTTGACAGAGGTGCAGTTAGAATATGCTGCCTCGGACGTGCAGGTTTTGGAAGGCATTATGAACCTCCAGATACCCAAGCTAAAGGAGCGAGAGCTGATGAAGGTTGCCAAACTGGAGTTTGCCCTCATCCCCGCGCTATCCGAAGCGCACCTGCACGGAGTGTCGGTGGACAGGGAACGGTGGATGGAGCACCTTGCGTATCTGGAGGGGGAAGAGAAGCGTCGTGGGGAGGCTCTCGTAGCGGAGCTACAACCATACCACCAGATGTACCAGTCGGAGAAGTATGCCGAGCAGGAGGCTGTGTACAATACGAAACTGGCCCAGTATCAGGCCGAGAAGGACTTACGAGCGCAGCGTGGGGCAGAGTTCAAGAAGGCTATGATTGAAAACGGCAAGAGTAGCGGAGAGGCACAGAAGCTGCTCAACGCATGGAAGAAGGACAATCCACCCCCGAAGAAACCCCCGGCACCCGGCGATTTGCGTGAGGAGCCCATCAACCTTGGTTCCAGTAACCAGCTTGGTGGGGCGTTGAAGATGTACACGGTGCCAGTCAAGCAGAATGAGCTGGGTAACTTCTCCATCGACAAGGAAACCTTGAAGCTACTTTCTGCGGAGTTCCCCATATGTCAGGATATACTCGACTGGCGGGAAGTGCAGACGATACTCGAATCGTTTGGCACGAATGTTTTAGAGAGGGCTTCGTTCGACGGCAGGTTGCACCCCACATTCAAGCAGTACGGGGCAGTGTCAGGGCGTATGGCCTGTGCGGAACCAAACGTGCAGCAGATACCGGGGAACGAGATAGGTGGGGAGCTGCGGCGATGCTTTGTTGCCGGGCCGGGGAACGTGCTACTCGACTTGGACTATTCCAACATTGAGCTGCGTATACTGGCCGACTTGGCAAACGCCCGTGGGATGATAAAAGCCTTCCACGATGGAGTGGATTTGCACTCCGTAACCGCCTGCAAAATGTTCGGGTTCAACTACGATGATATGGTGAGGGTGCTGGCACTCGAACACCCCGAAGGAGAGGATGTCAAGAAAGCGGCTACCTACAACAAGCATCGCAAGATTGCCAAGACAATCAACTTCGGAGTTCCTTACGGGCAGTCTCCAGCCGGGTTTGCCCGCCACCTGAACCTTCCTTACATGAAGGCTAAGGAATACATGGAAGCCTACTTTGACGCCAACCCGGAGGTAGAGAGGTGGCTAAAGCAAAATTCCATGTACTGCCTGCGGCTGGGTTACACGGAGACATTGCTTGGGCGCAAGCGTTTCTTTGACGTACCTCGGATGCCCTTCAACCCGGACGATATACCCGACTACAAAAGGCAGATTGGCTCAATCAAGCGCTGGAGCAATAACCACCCCATTCAGGGGCTATCGGCTGACATCACCAAGCTGGCTATTGTCAAGCTGTACAAGGCTTTACGCGAGAGGGGGCTAAAGTCCAAGATGATTATGTTCGTCCATGACGAGATTGTAATCGAGTCACCTGTGGAAGAGGCCGAGGAGGTTATGGCCCTCGCATCCACAAAGATGCGAGAGGCCGGAGAATACTTCATCACCAAGGTGCCTGTGGAGATAGGCACCAAGAGTGGAGTGTACTGGAGTCACTAAGGAGTAATTACATGAAGATGTGGTTTTTGTCGACAGCAATACTGTTTGCGCTGGCCTTTATTCTTGGGCTGCACATATATCTCATACTACTCGTGGGGGAAACCTACGGGGGCGCAGCGGCTATATTGTACGGGTTCTCCCCGATTATTGTTGCCGTGCTTGTAGCATTTGTGGGGGTTATACATACTGCTCTAACGAAAGGCACAGATGAACACCAGAATAACACAGGAGTACATTGAAACTATAGTGGAGTCTTACTCACGTTCTGGCCCGCTAATATTGAAAGGCGATGCTAAGATTAGCAGGTTGCCGCAAATTGTACGGTGTGAGTATTGTAAGAGGGGGGCTTACGATACCCGGTTTGTGTGCGAAGGGTGTGGGGCGCCACTCCCAGTAGTAGAGCACCCCATGCTTCATTTATCTTACGTGGATAAGTTCGACGAAGATTTGATAGTGCGATTTGGTGATAACTAATGCTACACGAGGAGAACAAAGTTGAACCTGAAAAATAGTAGTACCAACGCTAATCCGTTTGTATTAGTAGAGCGGCCTTCGTTGGTAAACGTCGCCCCCGCGAACTTGCGAGGGCCAATCTCCTTATCCACCTCCGCCGGTGAGGGTACCTCTCCCAAAGGGGATAAAGAAATAGAGGACAACCGAAGGTTCCTGGAAACCTGTGGGGAGTTCTTTCTTTACTCGGAGATTGACGACAAAACCTACGAGTTAGCAGTCGCTATGCAGCGCTTCGCCCACTCCCACAAGGGTAAGAGCAACAAACCCCGTATCAAGCTGCACATTTCCTCCGGTGGAGGCAACATTGACGTGGGGTTGTCGCTGGGTGGGATGATTACCTCCATCAGGAACACCTACGGGGTTCTCACCGACACATACATACAGGGGCTGGCCGCATCCATGGCCGGTATCCTGGCCCAGTTCGGTAACCACCGCTACATCGACTCCAACTCCCAGTTCATGGTGCATGACATCTCCATAGGCGGGCGTTACAGGTTCGACACCCGGGACATTCTGGATTTGACTCACATGGTTGACAACACCCGTAGCATCATAGCCAACATTTACGCAAGACGTAACACAGCCGGGTATACCAGCGCAGAAGATTGGATTACCAAGTATATGAACGGGCGTGACTACTGGCTCACGGCTCAGGAGGCTCTGGATATGGGGTTGGTAGACTCTATACTACCCGATTGCCCGGAGATGGTGAATGAAGCTCAATAAGTGCATAAAAGAGAACCTCAAATATTTGAGGCGCCCTACAGCTATGTCTGTAGCCTTTGAGAAGTATTTACAGGATAAAGAAAAGGGTAAGGCTGGTTAGCCTTACCCCCTTTGGTTTACTGCGCTTTTCACAGCCTCGACACCAAACGTGTCGAACATGGCTTCCACAACCTTGTGTAGTTGGGAGTTCATGTATTCGTCGTAGTTTTGGGTAACCGTATACCGGTAGGCTACGTCGGTTCTGTCTTGCCTTAGAAGCCCCTTCTTCACCAGTCTCACAAGTGTGGTGGTGATAGTCGGATAGGAGGGCTCTTCGTCCTCCACAGAGCGCGACAGCATTTCTTTGAACACCTGGGTAACCGTGGCGGAGTTCTTCTGCCACATGATGTCCATTATTTCTTCTTCGAGGGAACCCAGGGCATTGATTCCCTCTATATCCAATCGGTTTGATTGTCCTCGAAGTACCTTCATTTCTAGTTGCTCACTCGTCATTAGCATTTATTGCCCTCCTTTGATTATACGTCTAACGTTACTCCTTGGGTAGTGGTAATAGTTTTCCACATTTAGTATACCACTTATCCACATACATTGCAATATCTGTGCCACAATAAATCCCCCTTTCCAATATGTCCTACCCTAAAATAGACGCCTCCGAATACAGCAGCCTGTTAGAGCGTGTATATACGCAGATACAGATAATGGTTGAGGACGGCAACCCGGTTGACATTGTTACGTTCATCGAGAGCAAGGAGTACCTGGGGCAAACCCTGTACCCGCGCCAGCGCTTACTACTCAAAATTTATTATAAATTAGATTTATCTTCGTACCCCTGCTGGTGTCTACGCGAGAGTAAAGAGAACATCGGCAACCCCGATTGCAACCTGTGCGCAGGTTCCGGCCTCTACGATGAGTTGTCGGACGTCAAGCATCTTCTATCCTGCAAAAATAAATATGCCAAGCTGCACTTCCCGCTACTCTGCCGGCACCATGTTCTCGGCGAGTGTACCAACGAAAAGTGCCATCTGGTTAAGTATTCTCACGACTATAGAATCCTCCCCGACGACGAACTACGCCAACGGCTACAGAACCACCACGCCCATATTTTCCTCGGCATAGCCGGGAGGCGTGGTTCCAAATCGGCCCTCGGCGCCTTTATCAACGCTTACGAGCAGTATATGCTCAACCGCGACGCCAACCCACAGCTAACCTGGGGGCTGCTCCCCGGACAGGCGATTGGTACCGGCAACGTAGCTGCCGACGAGCAGCAGGCGTTGATACTCTTCAAGCAGTTCAAAGCCATACTCGACAACTCCCCCTGGTTTCAGAAGATACGCTACCGAGCGCTGGAAACAGTCGTAGAGTTTCCTGGGCGCTCTCTGTACGCCCGTTCCATGCACTCCAACTCCTCCTCGGTGCGTGGACAAACCCTCAAAGCCATCTTTCTGGATGAGTTCTGCCACTTCAACCGCACAGGCGGCAAGCTGTCGGACAAGGCCATGTGGGCGGCTCTCGCCCCGTCTGTCATAACCTTCAAGGGGCTCGCCCGTATTGTAGTGTTCTCCTCCCCCCTCAACAAGGCCGGGCAGGCTTACGAGCTATTCGAGCTGGCCGAGAAGGGCGAGGCTTTACATGTTATAGCCGTCCAGCTGGCTACGTGGGAGATGAACCCCACAGTTACGCAGGACAACCCAGAAATCGTATCCGCTCGAATGCTTTCTCCAGAATATGCGGAGATGGAATACGGTGCCCAGTGGGCCGAATCCGCAGGGCAGTTCATACCCGAAGAGGCCATCGTGGCCTGCGTCGACAAGAATGGCCGAGGCGCCAACACCTTCGGCCTGCCGGACGTCAAGTATCAGCTACACCTAGACTTATCCAAGAGGCGCGACAGAACCGGCCTGGTGGTTACCCACTGGGACAGGGAACGCAGGAAAGTCGTGGTTGACTTGGTAGTGGAATTTGACCCGCAAAAAGGCCCGGACTTCGGACACAACGGCGATGTTGTAAATGAGTTAGGAGAGATAGACGTTGAGAAGCTGTTCGAGTATGTGCGAAATCTGCACACGCTACACAAATTCCACTTCAACTCCATCACCTGCGACCAGTTCAATTCAGTATGGCTGGTGCAGGCACTACGTAAGCACTTCGGCGACGTCAAGGGAGACTGGGTTGGGGAACTCCACATCACAGATAAGCTCAACCGCGAAGCCTTTGGAAATCTACGTTCCATCATCGTCCAAGGCGGCCTCGACTTATACCGCCACCACGAACTTATCTCCCAACTTACCCTTCTCGCCCAGATAATAAAAGACTCCGGCGCATGGAAGGTTGAAGCCCCTCCCGGCTACCATGACGATTTGGCCGACTCCCTGGCTTTCGCTGTGCTGCGCTGCCTGCAACTATCTCTCGGCATAACCTCTGGCATAGTGCTGATAGATATGCCCAAAGAGGAAAAACCGGAAGCCCCCATACCAGAAGAGAATGTATACGACGAGCGCAAGCGCATCGTACCACAAGAATTATTCGAGGCCGGTGTGCGCCACTCCCAGGATTGCCGCCCAGACTCGTGTGTTTATAACTGCCCCGTATTACAAGCCCACATGCGAGCCCATAGGCACAGTCCTGCGGGCCCATAGCGCTCACCGGAGAAATTTGAAACATGCCAACGAACTCGATTGACATGATAGTTGAGGATTCCGCCAAATACTATCAAGACATCTCCGGCTTATTCCTACCCAAATTCAAAGCCCAGGAGTCCAACTCCAAGGCGATAGCTGTCAACCACGCGGCCATGCCGCTGACGTTTGAGCAGCACGTCCGTGCCCAGGTGGAACAGTCTCGACGCAGATATTTTATTTTCCACGAGCTGTACCGCCAGCACGTTTGGACTCGTGCCGTGGTTGACTATATTGTTCGCCGCGGCAACAAAGGCCAGGACAGGCTGGTGGATGAGGCCGACCCGCTCAACCCGGACATCGCAAAGATAAAGAAGTTCTTCAAAACCTGCCACAGACTAAAAAGTTTCAAGCAACTCAAAGCCTCCGCCATGCGCGACGTGCTGGTTCAGGGACAGGCGTACTGGTTCATCGAGAAGAATGGCAAGGGGGAACCCATAGCCCTCCACGAGATGGACGCCAGGATTTCCTTCCCCATTACCGACTTGCACGGCATGGTTATCGCCCACGTACAGGTGTACAACGGGCAGGTAGTGCTGTTCGACACCTCTGAGGTAATCTACTTCTTCACCTCGAACAACGGCTCCCTGCCTAACTCCATCTCTCCGCTGGAATCTCTGGTAAATCCCATCGCCGCCGAGCTGAACGCTCACCTGTACAACGCGATGCTGTTCGAGAACAACCTCAACATAGGTGCGGTATTCTCCATACCGGACGCAACCGACGAGCAGATTGAGTCCAACAAGGAATACCTCCGCGACCAGTATTCCACCCCCGCAAACGCCCACCGGCCTCTCATACTGAAAGGCGACGCCAAGTTGCTCCGTGACGGGGCACTGGCCCTCAAAGACATCAACTTTACGGAGATGATTGCACTCACGCGCCACTCCGTGTGCGCTGTGTACGGCATCCCGGAATCGTTGGTAGGTATCTCTACCAGTGTCAATCGTTCAGAAGGCGACAACAATGAGTACGACGCCTACGTAAACACCATCCTTCCTCTTCGGGAAGATAGGAATGAGCAGATAAGCTCCCAGCTTATCCAGTCACCTGAGAACTTCAACTCCCAGGACGTGTGCCTGGAAGTGCCTCTGTCGAGCAAGTTACCCACTCCACAGCATCTAAAAGCCGTATCCTCGGCAGCTGACTTGGGTGTGTACACCTTCAACGAGATGCGCGAGATGTCAGAAGCCGAGCCTGTGCCGAACGGTGATGTGCATGTAATGAAGATACCCGGTGCGGGTGGGTTTATCCGCCCGGACTTGACGGCTCTTCCAGGGCTTGGTGACCCGCATTGGGATATGGAAGCCTACCAACTGGAGCACCTGGCCGAAACCCAGATGCAGAAGGAAGCCTCAGACGAGGCTGCTATGCAAGGCATACAGCTACAGGCACCACAGCCCGACACCCCCTACATACCACCACGCCCACAGGAACGAATCCAGCAAGAGCACATCGCCTCTCGGATAGTAAATGTAGCCCGCGCAAAGGAAGTAGATAAAGGAGTGAGGGATGGGGAGGCTGGTGGCAACTTTGTCTACCGCCGAACCCCCATGCTGCCCGGCACTCGTGGTGGGAAACCCTACGTAACCAGTACCGGCAGGACACGCTATGGCCCTCCACCGAAGGGCAAGCAAGCCCCGATAAACGCCCCCGACGGCTCACCAAATGCTAACACCCTCACCAACCCACGCGACCCGAACTCCCCCAAGCGACTAACCCCCGAGGAGAAGCTGGGTGTACACGCGGCTCAGGCGCAGGTGCAGTTCACCCTGCGCAAGGCCCAGCAAGAGAACTGGGACGACGAGCAGTTTATAAGTGAGTTAGAGAGCCACGGGTGGCAACCCGCTTCGGGCACGCAGGAATCGTTCTACGACTCCCACGACGCCCTGGCCGAGGCCCGGCGCCTGGCCGAGCTATATTCAGACAAGGTATACACCCTGTTAGGTGCCGACGGCACCTACTTTATTCTGGAAAACGACTTATCCTCGTTTGTATCCAAAGGGCAGGAAAAAATCAAAGAAGGCAATTCCAAGCCAGCAAAACCCCCAGTCAAATCCCCGTCCCTCAGTGTGGCACGTTCTGCCCTGAAACCTCCCCCACCCTCACCCCTTAATCTTGACTGGCTAACCAGGATGAGACTTTTCGTAGAAGGAGATAACTATGGGTAAACCTGCCAGGGCACCTGGCGAGTTCAAGTTCGTAATTCCTCTCGACGGTACGTATGTTGTTCGTTCAGAGGTAGGAGCCACCGGCGCTGAACGCAGGTGGCTTGTTTTGCGGGGGTGGGCAAGCGACGCAGGTGTAGACAAATGGGACGGGCAGATGGCCCCCGAGTGTGTAGTGGGCATGGTGCGTGCCGTAAATGAACGTTCAAATACCGCTACACCGGTGTTTGAGAATGAACGCAAAGCTAATAGCGCTACTATCCGAGGCCCGGTTGGGGTGGACATCGACCATTCCAATATATGGAACCACCAGATAGGATACGTGACTAGAGCTGCCGTCCTCAACGAGTCAGACATCCCCAAAGAATTACACGGAAAAGTTACTCCTCCCGTTATGGAAGTGGAGTTGGAAGTGGACTTGGGGTATTCCTCCGGGCGTGACATACAACACGCCATAGACACCGGGCGCAAACTGGGGCTATCCGTGTACGGTGAAATCAAACAAGGCAAGAGGGTTCTGCGTTCCAACCCAGACGGTACCACGAAATCTATTCAATATTTTCAGAATGTCGATTTGCACAAGATTGCGGTAACTACCCAGCCAATCAACAACGCCACCTGGGTGGAAGTTGTGCGGCGCTCAATGTCAGGAGATTATTTAGACGATATGGAAACTGAGGAAATTATCGAAGAGGAAGCAGCCGAAGAGGTTGCCGCCCCTCCAGAAGAAACGCCCGTTGCTGATGAGATTGCGGCCCCGGTTGAGGGCAATTTGCCGGAAGCAGTCGCCAGTGATGAGCCGCCCCTGTTCCTTTCCGAGGACAACCACGAAGCTGTTTCAGCACCTTTGGACGTGGAGACACCTGAACCTGCACCGGAAGTTGTGCTGGAGCCCGAAACGGTTCCCGATACAGCCGTCCCGGAGCCTGTGGAGGTTACCCTGCCAGAGCCTGTGGAACCAGCCGAGGTGGTAGCCCGAGCCGAGTCGGAACCGGAAACGCCAGCCGAAGAGCAGCCCGCAGAAGGGCAGTGGCTTATGCGTGCCGAGTACGACAGCAACATGAACGAGTTGCGCGAGATACTCAGGCCCATGCCTGATTTCGTCGCCCGAGCCGAAGAAGTATTCGGACTTGTAAATACCCTAAACTCACTGACGCAGAGCCAGGCCACTCTAATAGAGTCGCAGGCTTCTACTATCAATGAGTTGTCCTCACGTATCGAGGTACTAGAAAATCGTCGCAGTGGCTCCCGCACCCTTACTGTAAACGGGGCTGTCGGTGAGCTTGTGATGCGTTCTGAGGCCGAGATTGAGGCTATAAGAGTAGCGGAACTTGAGCGTAAAGCAGCCATGATTGACGCGGTTGCTCGTGGGGATTATCGAGAGGTTGAGAACAATGTGTTTGGCAGGTTTATGAACCTACCTTCCCCCGCATCCAACCCCTACCCCAACGCAGTTTCCTCTTCTCTGGAGACAGCTTCTCCCGTAAAAGCTACAGACGCTAGTGCTGAAACCGCCGCTGAACCGGCGGCCACCCCAACCGAATAAACCCCCGGCCCGAGAGGGCCATTTTTATTCCCCAAATTTATCCCCTAAACGGAGAACAAAGTGACTCTACCCTTGAGTGGTAATTATATTGAGCGCAGGGATGATGAGCCGTACTTCAATACGGTTGCCCGCGCCATTACCTCTCCCATGACTACTGCCGCGTATGTCGATAGCGCTACTACCGACTACCACCGGCTAGATGTGTCTGAGGTAATGCTTGTGTGCGCCAATGAGGTTATTCCTCTGGTGCAGACATTTTCCCGCCGCGAAGATGCCGCGGCTACCAAGCACGAATGGTTTGAGCAGTACATCCCTGACGATGCCGGCACAGTGTTCCTTGCGGAAACAGCTGACCCGGCTGCGCAGGTTGCTACTGTGCCTACGCGCTTTAGTAACACAATGGCGAAGATGGGCCGCCTGTTCATCATGTCAGATGAGGCCCAGGTAATCGCACAGGCCCGCGGCCTTCATGCTGTGGGTGTGGACGAGTTTGCTCGCCAGATGTCCATTCAGACGCGCCAGCTTGTGCGCGATACTGAGAAAGCCCTTATCGAAGCTGTTGAAAGCACCAGTTCCCCTCGCGGTTTCCGCGGCATTCTGGGTGCCTATAAGCCTTCGGCTGGTGCTACCCTCAACGGCTGGATTGGTGGCGTGGTAACTGCTACCACGCTTGACTTGGGTGGCGACAAGATTGTTGCCAGCGGCGCAACTTCCGGCCAGCGCAACGTCGAAGATGTGCTGAACCAGTTCATGCTCCAGCTGTACCTGCTCTTCGCAGGCCCCATGCCCAACACCCTCTATGTGCCCCCGCGTTTCCTGAAAATCATGCAGGACGCCGCTTCGGCCAAGATTCAAATCAACCTGTCTCAGGACGATTTGGCTAGGCAGATAAAGTACAACCTGGGTGGCGCAACCGGCAAGTTCTACACGAACTTTGGCCTTATGAATGTGGTAGCCCACCCGAGGCTGCTCGGCGCTACCGCCACCCCTGGTTCAGGCGATAACGTGCCTGCTGCTTCCCGGTTGCTTGCGCTGGAGACTAACTCTTTCAGCATTATCGACTATGTGAACAACGGCGGCTTCCGTGTGGAGCAGCGTGCCAAGACTGGCCCCACCGACACACGCCTCATCTCCCAGTACCTCACTCTGGAAGTGCGGAACCTGAACAGCCACGGCTGTATCAAGAACTTCTGGTTCTAAAAATCTTTGGGGGTGGGTGAAAACCCACCCCCATTCCCAAATGGAGAAAACATGAAATTTGTAAAACTTTCCCTCGAAGAGGGTACTTACCCCCTGGCTGATGGTAGTTTTCTAACAACCTCCGGCAATGGTGTTCTGGTATCCGAGGATTTGGTTGACAGTCTACTGGCCGCGGGAGCTGAACTTGTGGAAGAGATAGAAGTAGAGGATACCCTCTCCTATCCCACAGGCCCCACTGCCGGCCCTCTGGCGAAGAAAGCCAAGGAACCTAAGAAGTCCCACAAAGAGGATAAAGAGCCCCCCACTCTGACGTCCGATATGTTCATCGATGGAGCCCCACCCGCGTAAGGAGGCACTGTGGCTAACTATTGCTCCCCGCAGGATGTCACGGATATGCAGTCCGGCGCCAACATAGTTGTGAAAGACTGGTGGTTGGATGCTATTGACAGGCTAATGGAGCGCTACACTTCGCAGGGTTACAAGGGTGCTGAACGTATCTTTGAGTATACCGGTGACAGTAATAACCGTATGCGCCTTCCCTCCATTCCAGACGAAGTTACGGAAGTAACGGAGGATGATGAGGTTCTGGACGATTCGGAGTATTACATTAGCAACAAGAAGTATCTCTGTCGTAACCAGTCCTTTCTCAGCACCGGAAGGTGGCTGAAAGGTGTGCGTTACAAGGTGACTTACACGGAGCCGGACTTTGAAGCTGACGCAGAGCTGCTGCCCGATGAGTGGCGCCTGTGCGCTGCTGAGTGTGTTTCGATAGTTGTTTCCTGGGCCAAGAAGCGCAAGCAGTTTGGTTCAGCCCTCACCGCTACAGAATCCGGCGACGCCGGCAAGGTAGCCTCCAGTACCTCATTCTCTTTCCCCTCATCTGTGGGAGAGGAACTCAAACGCACAATTCAAAATTTACTGCGCAGAGACTCATTCTAGGAGAAGGAATATGCCGATTATGTCGGGCGTAACGATGAACGCTGTGAAGCTCGCCCTCGCTTTGGAACGTTCATTGAAAGCCAATATCCCGGCCCTCGTAGACGAGATAAATGCGTTTGTGGATGCGGATGCGCCTGAACTACAGGACTACCCGCTTATTTACCCTGTGACTATCGAACTTGGTATCACCAACCGGCTCATCAAGAAAGGCGCTGACGAACTGCCCGCCATTGCGTGCGGGGTGTATTCTCGTGAGCCCGATGAGGAATACGAGCAGGGTAACATCTCGACGGTACTCTATCCTTACATGATAGAGGTGTATATAGCAGACGCCAACGACAAAGCCTGTTACATCAGGAGCCTCAAATGGCACGCAGTTCTCGACGCCTTTGTAGAGAGATATTGCCAGAACCTTGTGTATGGCTTCCTTACTGCGGAGTCTGCTACAACTGACATAACTTTTGCCCTCGAAAAATCCTCGGAAGAAATCTTCAAGCAGGTAATTGCTGCGGTAGGCGTATGGAAAGGCCCTGAGTAATGGCCGGAGATTTGGATTTCGGTTTCCGTGTTGGCAGAGGTACTTTCGATGTACGTTTCACAACTCTGAACGCAAGGCTACGTTCCATGACTCCCGGCTCGATTGACGCCGAGGGGGAGAAGATAGTAGCCGCCGAGTTTCGCCGATTGCGCAAGTTGGTTGAGGAAACCCTCAAAGCGTATGCCCCGGTTGGCCCTGAACCTATCACTGTGCAGTTTGCCAACGGCACTTCCAAAACATTCTTCGAAGGCCCGCACCTGCGGGACACTATCGAGGCAAGAGTGGTTAGGAATGTGCTCGAAGCACGTATGGCCTGGTGGGGATTTGTCACCACCGAAGGCCGAGGCGCTCTACCCGATAGAGGCCGCGACGAGAATGGCCGACGCAAGACTTACCCGGTTTGGGTACCTGGCCGAGGCTTGGAGTTTCACCCAATAGTAGGCCCGGCTACCACACACTCCGACGGTGGATTATCCGCCAGGGAGCGTATGGACTGGCTGAAACGCGCCAACAATGAGTTGTTCAACGGTGGCGTGGTGGAAGTTACTGCCACAATAATCGCCGAACGTATCGCGGATATGTTGGCCCTGTCAGGTTCTGGGTATGACTCCCTGACGTCCCGAAAGTTAGCCCGCCCCGCTCAGGGGATGCGTGCAAAGCAGAAGGCGCTCGTCAAGAGACAGAAATCCCAGGCCAGGTATCGTGCAAGACGACGCAGGCTGGGCCCTGGGGCTACTACCCCAAGACGTATCAAGGCCGAGGCAACTCGCCGGAAAAAGTTGAGCACAAGGCCCGAGCTGGAAGCAGAGGACGTTAGGGGTGGGGTGTACCGCCTTACCGCTAAAGCCACACGTAGGGCTCATGGGCTACATCGCCCTGCCCGAAGATATGGCACGTTGCTGCGCCAAATGATGCGAGAAAGACGACAGTATTTTAGCAGACTTATGGAAGAGCTGCCGGAGCCAAACTATAACGTGTTTGAGGACTAAACATGCCAAAAGAAAAAGAATTTCAGGATTTGCCTGAACTCACCCCCAAACCAGACAGCCCCGCGAAGAGCGAGGCTGCTCCATTTAAGGGCTTTGCCCTCGTCCTCATCGAGGGCGCCAGTGCCAATCTAGTCTTTCCCCTGTCAGGCGGAGAGTACCTGCTCAAACCGGGGGAGTATCTGCCTCTGCCAGAGGCTGACATTGAGCAACTCGTGTCCCTTTATCCCCAATATTTCGCAAAGGAGCTATTTAGCTAATGGCAGCAACTCAGGCCCAAATTGATGCCCTCAAGAGGCTAGTCAATCAGGCTGAAATTTATCTGAACGTTCAGAAGCCCGCCACCGGCACCCCCCTCTATCTGATGAGTGGTGTAAACGCCGGCAAGCCACCCCTGAAAGACAGCGCTACTGAACCGGCCACATGGGTAGGCACAACTTCCGGTGGTTCGGTTGTGTCGTACAAGCCCGAATACGACGCCATAGAAATCGAGCAGGCAACAGGCAAGGTTGCCCCTCGTATGAAGGGTGAGTCCGTTACCGTTGAGTTCATGGCCGCGGAAGCGGTGTGGGAGAATATCAAGGCCGGTATCGGTGCTGCACAGCACACCACTGTAGCCCCAGCGGCTGCTATCGCCAACCCCACAACCGCCCCCACCGGTTCGGCTGCTTCCGGTACCACCCCATTCGGTACCGGTAATATCACCGTCAAGTACGGTTTCCGCAACGCACGCGGCACAACCACTCTTTCCAACGCCCTCACTGTGGCTGTTACATCTACCCAGCAAATCAACATAACAGTTGCTGTTTCTCCCCCTGGTGGGTGTTCGGTGGACTGGTATGTTTCTCCTGCTACAGGGGATTCTGCTGTAGAGTTCTACGCCAACAACGACGGCTCCACGTTCTCTATCGTTGACTTCGGTAGTGGCAACATGGCCCCGGTTGTCAACACGACAGCCCTCGTAAGCCAGATTGACTTGCTGACAGTCGGTGGACAGACGTTCATCGAAGAGCAGTGTGTCGCTCTCGTGAGTGAGATTGGCTCGTGGGATAATGGTGGCCCGGTTATCCTGTACGAAGTAGTGTGTATCTACAATTGTCTCTCCACCAACGGTGTCGAGATAACCTGGAAGCGCACGGATACTCGTATGGTGAAAATTACGCTAACAGGCTACGCCGATGTAACCCGTAACGTAAATGACCAGCTTTACCAGCATTATCAGATGTCAGAGCCTGCATAATCCTGAATAGGATGAGCCCCCTCCAGATAATGGAGGGGGCTCTTTTTTTATTGCAAATATCCTCCGTTTGTATTACGAGGGGGCGACACTCTCGCCCATGCAAAATATCAAAGGAGTATGAATTTGGCTAACTATGATGATATGAGCCTGCGCGAGCGTCGTGATATTGACGACAGAATCGAGCTAGGCCACGGAGAGCTTGTGACTATCAAGTACCCCGTCATGCGTGACGAGGAATTTGAAGTCGAGGAGAAGATTGAGGTTCCTAACCCCGATGGTGGGGAGCCGAAGTACGAAACCGTCAAGCGTATTGAGAAGCGTCGCGTGAAGGTAGAAGTTACCGAGCGCCACTATGTAGGCAAGATGGGCGCCGGGGAGACAGGCGCCATTCTTGGTATCCTGGGCGCTGTGTTCGTGAACGGCTCCACAGCCAAGCAGGACGCAGCCCGCAAGGATAACATGGTTTTCCTGGAGTTCCTCGACGAGTACCACATCAACCTGCTACTGTCCCTTATCCTCAAGGTGGAGCAGGACTGGGTGCGCAAGCATTTCGACTTAGATGGCTGGGTAATCGACGTGGTTACTGCCTTTTTCAGGTACAACAATTTTTTCAAACTTCTCACCCGGGTGATGGAAACGGCGACAAAGATGGGGTTGACGGAACAAGCCGTTCAAAATATCGCCTTGGGCGAGAGTCAGAATTCACAGAACTTGGAGCCTTCCGACTCTACATCGGAGACTGCATCCACATTATTCGTGCTGCCTACACAGGCATAACCGAGGACGAAATTCTTTGGGAGCATGATTGGTACTGGGTGTACGAAACCATCAACCGTATAGATTACGATAAACGAGAACAGCGTAAGTGGGACTTGCAATCCAGACTGGCGGTTGGGCGACTAACCTCGTTTGGTGCTGATGAGGGAGCTGGAGAGTTTTTCCAAAACCTGTGGAGTAGTTTGGAGACTGAGAACGAAGAATCTGCTGCCATAGATGCCGAGATGAAGGCAAGAGAGAAGGAGTTGGAGAAACGCAACGCCGAACTTATTGCCAAGTTTCGTGCCAAAGAGCAGGCAGGAACTGCTTCCACACCCGGGGGTGGGACTATTATCATGCTGGATGGTAAGTAAAGTTGTTAGTCCCCTAACCAATACGGTTAGGGGGCTTTTTTATTTAGGGGTAGACACACCAAAAGAGAGTGAAACATGGCAGATAGAACCGTCAAGGCAGTGGTTCGAGTAACCGGTGACTCCAAGCAGGCTACAGATGCTATCCAGAAAACTGTCAAGGCTATGCAGGATGCCGGGGCTGCCTCCGTAAAGGTTACCAACACCGTAGCTCAGAGGGCTGTCAAAGCCAATTCTGATATGGACGCCAGCCAGAAGAAGCTGGCCGGGGCCATAACCAACACCACCTCCATAACCTCCAAGTGGGTGAAGGCCAACGCAGACAGTAAAGGCGTTATGGCCGGTGTAACCGCTCAGGTGAGGGCAGCCGGACAGTCCTACAGGGAGTTTGGTACCCACGCCCAGAATTCTCTCACACAGTTGGGTGGGGCCGGACGTTCCCTCGGACAGGCTATTGCTACAATTGTTAGGGAAGCCAGAACCATCGCCCCTATTTTCACCTCAACCGCCCGCAGCGGGGTGGGGCTTCGCCAGCAACTTCGCTCTCTTGGTGGTGATTTACGTAATGTTGGGCTCATCATGCGCACCAGTCTGGCCGCGGGTGGTGGGCAGGTTAGGCAGGTGTTCGTCAACCTTGGAGGAGCCTTCCATGCGTTCCTCAAATCCATCCCTCTGGCTATTCGTGGCACGGTGGCCCTGGCCCAGGCTATGGGTAAGGTGGCCTCTGCCTCTCTGGGTGTAGTTGCCGGAGTAGGTAAGGCAGGGGCGGCTGTACACGCGGCTGCTGCACGCTTCATGGGCTTTGGGAAAAGCACCGGGGGCAGTTTTGCTACCGTTGGTACTCACATGGCCGGGCTCGCGGTGCGCCTGCAAGGTATGCAGACAGGGTTGTACGCTGTAGGCGGTGCAATGACGGTGCTCGCCAACAAAGCAAAAGAAGCGTTCGCAGACATACTGAACGTTGCCGGAGAGTTTGAGCAGAAAATGGTAACTCTCGGGGCTGTGCTTGGCAAGAGCGTCAGTGAAGGTACCAAGGCGGAACTACAAAAGTTCGCCATTCAGTTGGGGCAGTTCACCCCGATTTCCTCGAACGAAGCAGCAACCGTACTCAACACCCTAATCCGTGGTGGCAAGACAGTCACCGAGGTTATGAACGGAGCTGCATACGCAACCATCGCTCTGGCTAAGGCCAACGAGATGGAGTTGCTCCCCGCTGCTCAGGCAGTAATCCAGGCCACTAATGTGTTTTCCGCACAAAATTTGGGTGCGGTAGATGCAGTCAACACCATGACTAAGGTGGCAAACGCCTCGTCCGTTGAAGTGAAGGACTTGGCCGATACCATGAAGAATGCCGGTTCCGCGGCTGCTGTGATGCAGGTGGACTTCAAAGAGTTCATGCTACTGGCCGGAACACTAGGCGATATGGGTATCAAGGGTGGCGAGGCCGGTACGGCCATGCGCTACTTCTTCCTGAACCTCATACCCACTACGCAGAAGTCTATACGGCTCATGCGCGAGTACGGGTTGCTGGTGATTGACAACGCCAAGGCCACTACTCTACTGGGTGAGGCCGGTATCCAGTACACCAAAACCGAAGAGGGAATGCTCGAAGGTTTGTGGAAGATGGTGGGTGGCGTCAAGCAGCTTGGTAAGAGCTATGCCGAGTCGGTGTCTGATGGAGAGCCTGCTGTCAAGAAGTTTCAACAGTACCTCGTCCATCAGGGCATTGTCACTTCCAAATTTGTAGACACCCAGACAGGTAAGCTAAAAGCCTCCAGGGAAATTCTAAAAGAGCTATTTGAATCGTTTGGCAAGCTGACTCCTGTGCAAGCCGCCGATAAGATGGGCGAGATATTTGGTGTGCGTGGAGGTTTCAAATCCGCCGCACCACTCTTCATGGCGTATCAGGAGAACAGGAAAAAGATTGAGCTTGAGATTGAGAAAATCAACGAGCTCGAGCGCAAGAGATATATTACCAAAGAGCAGGCCAACGCACAGATAGCTGCCCTCGAAAAGGAATCCGGGAACCTCATCGACAAGCTGATGGGGGAGATGGAGAACTATGGTAATGCAGTGGACATCATGCAGGAGCGCCAGAACACCTGGGTAGGCTCCAATGAGTATCTGCAATCGTCCCTCGAGGCACTCAAAGTGGTACTGGGCACACCTCTGCTCGACACTTTCTCCCCCATTATTCGTGGTATTGGCGACATAATCAACCAGCTTACCACCCTGGCCGAGGCCAACCCTGAGATAGTCAAGACACTCGGCCTTATCAGCATGGGCGCTGCCGCCTTCGCCGGACTTGCCGGCCCAATCATGGTGCTTTCGGCTGCATGGCCGTACCTGATGATGGGCCTGTCCTCGATGGCCGCGGGCATCTTTCCGGTGATAGGGTTACTCACCCTGCTTGCCGGGGCTGTTACAGCCGTTCTGGTAGCGGTGGCTGACCCGTCACTGGGTATCCTACCTGCTATCCAACAGGCGTCGGCTGCTTTAGGGGAGATGCTGCCGGCAGCTATAGCCATAGCCACACAGTTCTTCAACGAGATACTGCTGCCCATTGGCTACGCGATTGCCCTGTTCTTCCGAGACATCCTTCTCCCTGCCATCGTGGCTTTCGCCGGGTGGATGATAGACAACCTTCCGGCTGCCATCAGCGCAGCGTCAGATGTTCTGACGAACGTGCTGATACCTGCCCTCGCTATGCTGTTCACCTGGCTGGCCGGATTTATCCCACAGGCTTTGAATATTATGGCAAGCCTGTGGAGCAACTTGATAGTGCCCATTCTGGGTTTCTTCGCCAACCTGATTGCTACGGTGGTAATACCGGCCCTGATGCAGCTTGGCAGTTGGCTTGGGCAGTTCCTGCCTGTAGCCATAGGAATCCTGGCCGACATCTGGAACGGTGTACTCGCACCGATAATCACCTTTCTGGCAGACGTTATCTTCAACCTGCTGCTCCCGGCCTTTATGGCCGTAGCGGAGTGGTTAGGGAGTATCCTTCCTCCGATTATCGCCTTCGTGTCTGATGCTGTTCAGCAGTTCATCATACCGGCCTTTCAAAAGGTTATAGAGATACTTGGCCTGGTGCTCCCACCTATCCTGGCGGTAGTGGGCACTATCCTACAATTCCTGATACCAGCGTTCCAGATGGCGTGGAACATTATCGCCCCCATCGTCCTGTTCTTGCTCGACGTGATAATCATGGCGTGCCAGGGTATGGCGATAGCCTGGGGTAACTTCGTGGATTGGTGGCAGAACGGTACCGGCCTCATACACGACGCCCTGGTGTTCATCTGGGAGGCTGTCACCACCATCTTCGGTGCTATCTTCCAGGCCATAGGCTGGGTAGCCGAGAAGTTAGGTGAGTTCTTCGGTTGGCTGGCCGGTGCCAGCAGTGAGGCCGGTAAGAAAACCGGGGGTAACTTCACCAACGGTATCGTCGACGGCTGCGAAGAAGGCACTCCCAAGATTGGGCAGCAAGTGCTCAACATTGGCAAGGGGTTCCAGTCTCTGGAGTCGCCTTCGGGCGTGTCAGGGTACACCTCCGGTTTCAACTGGAGTGGTGGAATCCTAGACGGTATCAACGCCAATATCCCTGCGATTGAGAGTGCCGTCAATCAAGTAAATAATCTACTCAACAACCTCGCCATGCAGATGGAATCGGTGGCGAGGGCAGAGGAAGCAGGTGGAGACTCCTTCTTCCCGACAGATGCAGCTACCAAAGAGAAGCGGGCCAGGATGCTTTACTACCTGGCTACGCGCAAGAGAGACTTATCCGGCAATTTAGACATTGCCAAGAAAGCCCAGTTCAACCCGTTTGGTGGGCAATCATCAGGTGGGAGTGGACTACCCACAGGGTTCGACGGGTTGGGTGGTGGTGACGGTACCAGTCCTTACGAGCCCGGTGGCCCACTCGAGGGTGAATACCCTCATGCCCCAGCCGGTGGGGGTGGTGGGGGCGCTGGCGCCAGAGAAAAGTCAGCAGCCGAAGTAGCCGCCGACTTGGTGAAGAAAGTCGCCGACGGCATCAAATCAGGCATCGAAGCCATGCGCCAGCTGGCAGCTATGGTAGTGCCCGCTAATGTCGCCGAGAAGGCCCAGCAGTTTGCCGTCGTAGTGAACGACATCGTTCAGGCCATACAGAAGATAGCCCTACAGTACAACAGCGAAGAAGGGTTGTCTGTGCTGGAAGCCACGGAGAAGTTCGCTGACGCCTCGGGCAAGGCCATGGGCTTGCTCTCCAAAGGTGTAGAAGCCTTCAAGGCCATAAAGGATTTCGCTGCTCCGGCTAAAGAATCCGTGGCAATCTTCGTGGCCTCGGTGAACGATTTCATGGGGCAGTTCGTGCCCATGGCAGCATCGTTCGATGTAGAGATGGTAGCCAAGAGCCAGGTGTTCGCTGACGCGGCTGACAAGGCTCTGGGGCTCATCTCCAAGGCAGTAGAGGGCTTCAAGGTGGTTCGGGGAATCCGAGCCCCTCTCGAGGCCGACATACAAACCCTGGTGGACTCCATCAGGATGTTGATGGATAAGGTTGCGCACATCTCTGATGTGCTGGCCCCTGAGCTAATAGACAGGAGCGCCATGTGGGCGGAAGCTGCCGGCAAGGTAGCCGACGCCATGCTAAAAGCCGCCACCTTCCTCAACACCCTCGCCAACCCCAAGTTTAGCATCAACGCCTCGGCAGAACGTGTGCAGCAGCTAGTCAACTCAGCCATGCACATAATGAACCTGCTGGGTGATTTGCTCACTGCCAACCCCGGGTGGACTATCGAGAATGCCGAGCGGGTAGCAGCTTTTGCGGAAACCGCGGGCAAAGTGGCGGAAGCTCTTGGCAAGGCTTCTACCTTCCTCTCGGAATTAGCGGCAGACAGAGGCCGGACTAAATTCTCCAGTCTCGCGGAGCGCGTACAGGAACTTGTCAACGCAGTAGTTGATATGGGCATCCGTATGCGCAACGCTGTGCAGGAAGAAGCCTTGGACAATGCACCACTCTTCGCAGAGGGTGCGGCCAAGGTTATCGACAGCCTCATCAAGGTTCTGGAACTGCTGCAAAAGTTGTCCGGCGCCAAGAAGCTGGGTGACTCTTCCAGAGTGGCCGAACTTTCCAAAGCTGTCGTAGACATGGTTGGGATGTTCAAGTCAGCACTCGCCGCCGCTGGCATCAAGGCTGACGAGACTACCGTAGAGGCAGACTCTCTGGTAGCCCAGCTATCCGAAACATACGCAAAGATACTCGAAGCGCCCACAAAGGCGCTCGAGCTGCTGGAGAAGCTCTCTCAGGCAGACGACATCTTCAAAAAGAACCCCACACGCTTCGTAGGCCAGCTCATCTCCGGTATGAAAGTGGTGTTGCAGGCATTCTCCGCTGCACGCACCGAACTGGAGGGTTTGGTTGATACGGAACTGGTGGAACTATCTGCCCTCATAGGTGGGGCAGTAGAGGGGCTCTCAAAACCCCTCGATTTACTGAACGGATTAGTCTCCTTCCGTCCGGTGTCCGATGCCACAGTAGACAGGTTCATATCCTCTGTACGCACTCTGGTGCAGAAGCTGTCTATACTGCCACTGGAAATCGCACCTGCCCTTCTGGACATTGCTCAGGAGTGGGGTGAGAAACTCGGCCCTGCAATAGAGACTCTCGGCGCTGCCCTCGACTTGTTCATAAACCTAGTCGGTGAAACTGACGAGGAAGGGAAGCGTAAGGGTGGACTGAGGCCAGTCGATGCTGACGCAATAGGCGAACTTACCGGGAAGCTGTGGCTGCTGCTGCAAAAGCTGCGCACAGACTTGCTGGAGAAGATTGCCCCTGAGATGCTTGACTTGGCGAAGGACTTCGGCGAAAAGGTTGGGCCGGCAGTTGAGATGCTCGACAAGGCTCTGGGCCTGTTCATCGCTCTGGTGCCCGACTCAGAGGGCAAGGGTGGCCTCAAACCAATAGACGTTGACGCCATAGGCGCTCTCGTGGGCAACCTGTACATCCTCCTCCAGCATTACCGAAACGTAATAATGGGCGGGGAGTTCCAGGGTGACTTCGCCGAAAGGGCTGTGGCCTTCGCCGGCACTGCCTCAATAGTGCTGGATAGCCTCAACTCGGTTCTGCAACTGGCTAAAGACATCCAGACAGCCAACGAAAATGGGGCTATAGATAAACTGCCTGAGATGGTTCAGAAGCTGGCTACAGCCCTCGCAGCAGCTGCCAGCATAGAGTTCCCCAAACTTGGGGTTGATATGTCGAGCAGCGTGGGACAGATGTTCGCCTCTCTGGTGGCCCTGTTCCAGCAGCAGACTAACTCGGAAACACCCGGCACCATCGCCTACTACTTCTACGGAAAAAGCATGGAATCCCTGCTCTACCGTATGTGGTTCGCAGTGGAAGGCAAAGGCGGGCTTCGCCCCACTATGCGCCTGGCCTTCGAAGGCATGATGAACGAAATCGTGCAAGCCGTGCAGGGTTGGGCTACCCAGCTCAAGAACGTCTGGAATCAGGTTATGAGTGATATGCGTACCCTGGTGAGTAGCGGGTTGAACGAAATTCGTTCCATGCTCACCTCATTCACACAGGGCTCAATCACTATGACTATGACAGTTGACGGGTTGAATGTCCCTGCCCTGGCAAGCGGTGGAGTGGTAACGCGCCCCACCTATGCCTTCCTCGGCGAGGGTGGAGAACCGGAAGCGGTTATCCCCCTGTCCAAGCTGGAGAAGATGCTGGGAACCGGCGGAAACCAGACAAAGAACAAAACAGTCAACAATATCCGCGCAGCCTACTTCAACTCCTACGCAAATCAGAAAGAGTTGGATAGGCGCCAGAGACTTCTGGATACCAGTCCAGACTAATAGTTTGGGGTGGGTGAAAGCCCACCCCTATTGTAAGGAGTAAGTATGCCATCTGCGTATGATGTGCTCATAAAGTATGGTGAGGATTTCGCATTCAGCCTGAACCTGAATGACAGAACCAACTATTTCTGTAAGCCACACTCAGCCAACTCCAGCCCCGAACAATCTATAGAGTTGTCGGAGACTGAATACGCCTCGCCTTTTGTGCAAAGAGTTTCGATGAACGAGCGGGTGCTGTCTATCAACTTTACCATAAAAGCCGAGCCCTTCACTTTCTCCTACTACACCAAGCTGAACGCAGTCAAGAAAGCCCTCGGCAATGGCCCAATCAGGCTGGTGCTCACCCGTCAGGGTATCGGCGACTTGCTAATCGAGGCCGAGTCCGAGCAACTCATCGAAGGCGGGCACCCGTGTGACTTTGAGATACACCTGCTTTCTGCCGACCCGGTGTGGACTTTACTGGGCACGGAGGAAGAGGAGAGCATCACGATTGGCTCCAGCCCCGTAAGCAACCCGGAGATACCCTTCCCACCTTATGTAGGCACGGCGCCCACCGAACCTGTCGTAACCTTTGAGGTTGACGGACACTCAGGGGTGTGGAGATATTACCGGGACATCACAATTACCAACCGCTCCACCCTTCCCCTATCCTATTATCCAGTGTGCATTGACTTGGGTGACATCAGTGCTCAGGTGGGCACTAAATTCTTCGAGGTTGGTGGTGGAAACCAGCGTATCAAAGATATTCGTCTGGAGTCGCAGGGGGGTGCTGCCAAGCAATTCTACCAGCGAGACATAGGCGAGCGCGGGGGTACATGGCATACCTCAGTCAAACTGTGGACGGTTATCTACTCTCTGCAACCTGACGAGTCGAAAGTGCTGCGCGTGCTGTACGGCAATTCTTTGTGTTCCCCTCTGGTGGAGAACTCCACCGTCAAGCCCATGTTCAACATGTACGACTCCAACAATGGGGAGTGGATATTCGCCGACTTTTTGCCGGCGCAAAACCAGTCACAGGAGCGCAATATGCCCTGGGGGCCATACACCCCAAACCGCATGAACATGGACTGGATAAAGTACCCGCACCCTCACTTCGACAACCCAAACGCCCCGTATGTAGTGCCCTGCGCGGGAGGGAAGGTGCAATACTTTGGCCGCGGCAGGGGGTTTGCCGGTGTGGGGCTCAACCTACCGGTGCCAATTGCCTCGGTTGACTTTGACTACCAATTCTCAACTAACATCAAGGCTCCGTTAGTATTACGAAGGCTTTACCCGGACGGGCGCTACTTCGACGATTGGAGTATCCCGGACTCTGTGAATATTTTAGGTAAGAGTGTCTACGCCCAATTAGCGGCGAATGCCCTTACCGGTTACGTGAACATCACCCTCGATATGGTGACGAGGGGTGGGGATACGTTCGCTGTCAACGACAGGGTAGCTATCAAGCTGGACAACGGCAGCACCCACCGCAGCCTGATTACCGCAGTAAACACCGGCACCAAGGTTATCACCTTGCAGACGGCAATGCCCTCGAATGCCAGCATAGGCAACCGGGCGCAGCAGTTCCAGACAGGCAGCACTACGGTATCCTTCCCCACAACCGACTATCCCTATGGGGTGGTATTCGGGCTTCGGGTGGACTTGCCTGAGTACAATCTCGGCGATTGGTACTACGGTGCGGCCAATACGGCCACCATCAACTTCCAATCGTCCAAGACTCCCGGTGTAACCGCGTGGGGCTCGGCTACGGAAGTAGACTTGACTGTGGTTGGATACCAGCTCTCGGGACGCTTCGGCAACCCTATAGTTGGTGAGTACGTAGGCGTACACACCATCCTTTCTACGGTTGGTGACAAGCTGGTTGTGGATTGCAAGAATAGAAGCGCCATTTATTACCACTGGAATGGTTCCGGCTACGATGAAGGGGTGGACAGGTTCGAGGCACTCTATTTTGACGAGGAAGTGCGCAGGTACTGGGTGCATGTGGCCCCCATTGACACCCTGCAAAGTATCGAGTTTATCGCCGACTCCCAATCTAACTTCTCCAACATCACCGTCACAGCCCGCTATCCGATAAGGTATCTGTAAATGTATCACAGGATTGTAGCTCATAATCGCCTTGGGGAGCCGCTGGCGGAATTGCACAAAGCCTGGGCTGTCTCTCGCGCAGTGGCTCTCAACAAAGGTGGGGTACTCACCTTCAATATGTCCGTCGAGGACACCAAGTGTACCGAGGCAAACCTGGATTACAACAATCTCATAGGGGTGTACTCGGACGAGTTTGAGCCCTGGTGGGGTTACGTTGTCGAACATTCCCAGACAGGCGGGCAGATGGCTATTACCTGCCACCATATCCTGCACAGGCTTGGCAGGCGGCTCACTCGCCCCGGCAAGATGGAGAACGTCACTGCCGGGGCTATCTTCCGCTTCTTACTCGGGGAGGCTAATAGGGAAGAGTCGTGCGGCATCAATTTAGGAGAAGTGTTCGACGGTGGCAAGGTGTACACGATGGAGTTTGAGTACGAGAGTATCTATGACAAGATACAGGATTTGCTCGAAATGTCCGGGTGTTACTTGCAGATGGAAACCATTCGCCCCGGCCTGTGGGAGTTGAGCCTCGTGGAGAAGGTTGGCCGAGATTTGACGGATACGGTGGTTTTCTACCGGGGCATCGACTTCGACGGTAAGCCCGAGATGCGTGGTGACAACACGCAGTTCGCCAACAGAGTGTTCGCCCTGGGACAGCACGAGGAAAGTTCTGACGAAACCGAGCGCCCCATAGGTGAGTACACCGACTGGAATTCCGTGCAGGATGAAGGGCTGTCAGAGCTTCCCATTGAAGTATCTGATGTGTCGGACAGGCACACGCTGGACGTTTTAGCCAGGGCCGAGGTAAACAAGCGCTTGAAGGCTTACTACACCATACCCATAACCCTCAACCGCAAACGCGAGTTGTGGAGCAAATTTACCGATGGGGATATTGTATGCGTCTATCTACCCGGGTACATGTTCAAGGGGGCAGTTCTACCGATGCGGATACTGGGGCGTGAGCCCAACGAAGCCAAGGGCATCATGGTGGTGGCGGCAGAGGTTGTTCGAGGAGAACAGGCGCAACTACTATCCATGTATAAAAATTCTCACTACGGCACCCGTTTGGGAGACTTACCAGAACTTCCGAAAGACGAAAACCCACCCACAGAATAGGAGGAAATATGGCAGACGGAGATAAGCTAAACTCCGTTCTAAACCCGTCCTCCCAACCTGTGCGATTGAGGAAACTGGAGAAGCAGGTTCGAAGCATACGCCAGAACCTGCACCAGGGCCCGGGTATTGTCGAGGGTGGACAGTTTGGCTCCAGGACAGCCGAGGAGCCCCCCACAAAGTTTTACATAGAAGATGAGCATTCTGGCAACAGTTTCGAGATTTACAAGAACCAGAAGCTAATCTTCACCGTCGACAAGGCGGGAAACATCAACACCCAGGGTGGTGACGCGGAAATTCTCCCCACCCCCACAGGACTGTTGACTGTCGGGCGAACCGCCACTATTGGGGTACGGTTCGACAGGCTACTGCGCTCCGCATACCCCGACTATTACTACACAGAGATATACAAGATAGCCGATGGCGGCACCATCCTCGACGGGCAGCTGGTTGCCATATCGGACACCGGTTATGCGGAATTCTCGTGGGACGTCGAAAACGACACCCAGGGTATCGTCAACTACACCCACGTCATAGCCCGCCACGCGGGCTTCTCCGGGCAATTTTCTCCGGTGTGCGCCCAGCAGGTTATCAACACCAAGCTGATAAAGGGTGTTGACTTGGAGGAAACCGGGGTTACCCCGGGCAGCTACGACAATGCTAACGTTACCGTCGACATCTGGGGGCGCATCACCGACATAGAAACCGGGGGTAGTACCGAGGCCGGTAACAAAGCGTCGTTCCAGCTCTCTATCCAATCAGAGCCGGGAATAATCACCACAGGCCCAAAGCCGGGGCACGTCCGAATCCCCTACAACTGCACACTCAACAAAGTAACCATTGTTTGCCAGGAGGGGCACACCAGCTCGGCCTCGGTGGACGTGGAAATGACTACTTTCGCAAACTACCCTGCGAGTTTCGCTTCCATCACCGGCAGTTCCCCACCCACCATTTCCGCGGCCTACAAGGCCGAGGACTCCACCCTCACAGGTTGGGACACAAGTTTCGCAGTGGGGGATATGCTCCGATTGAATGTACTTTCCAATGACGATGCCAGTGAACTTACACTGGCGTTCTTTCTCACCAAAACTTAGGAGAACCTATGCTACTTGGAATGGATAGCTTTGACGGCTATACCTCCTCTACCGACATGGGGAAAAAGTGGTTAGCGGCCTCTGGAACTATAACGGCCAGTGTTGGGCGCAACGGTACAAGCGGCTTACGTATAGGCGGCGGGGCAAACCCTATTTGGGCTATCGGTACACAGACTGAGGTTGTAACCGGGTTTAGTTGCCAGATAAACACAGCCCTCGGCTCGTCTACCAGTATATGTGAACTCCGAAACGGTACCTCTCAACAGCTCGAACTCAGGGTTACCACCGACTATAAATTACAGGTAACCAGGGGAGGCGCCGGAACTATACTGGCAACCAGCACAACTGCACTACTCACGCTTGCGGTTACCGCACACATACAGTTCAAAGCCTTACTACACACCAGCAGCGGCGGAAACTTTCATGTAAAGGTGAATGGGGTTACCGTATCCTGGGACTCTGCTAATACCGGGCGCACCACAGCGGCCTCTCCCGGTACAGCCGACAGGCTTTACATTACAGGACACGGCACCGGGAGTGGTAGTACCGTCATAGACGATTTTTGGGTGTGTGATACATCAGGCTCACTCAACAACGATTTTCTTGGGGATTGCCGTGTCGAGTGTATACGCCCCAATGCTGCCGGCGATACCACCCAGTGGGACAGGAATACCGGCTCCACTAATTATGAGGCTGTGGATGATACTGCTCCCGACGGTGACAGCACCTACGTGTATACCGGGGTTGACGGTGAGATAGATTTATACAACTTTGGCAGTCTGGTTTCTACCTCCGGGTTGGTACTGGCCCTCCAAACCATAATCTACGCACGCAAGGATGACGCCGGCGCCAGAAAGTTATCCACACTCCTCAAGTCTGGTGGTACGGAGTATCCAACCGACACCTCCCTTGAGGTATCCCTGAACGACGACTACAACATGATTATCAACCGCTTCGAAGAGAACCCAGTCACTACTGATGCCTGGACTATCTCGGAAGTAAATGCCGCGCAATTCGGGTTCAAACTCACCGACTAAGGAGATAATTTATGGCACTTGATGCCGGTATTGTCTCCCAGGACATCGTTGAGGTTATTGTTGAGGTTGACAATAATAAAGCCCGGGTTAGCCAGGGCTCCGTTGAGGCTCTAGTACAGCCGGATAGTAACTTCGCCCGGGTGAGCCAGGTTGTGCTTGAAGTGCTGGTAACGCCGCCCCTCAATGCTTCCCTGGTTAGTCAGAGTAGTGTAGAGGCGCTTGTGGCCCCGGACAACAACACCGCCAGAGTAAGCCAAATTTTGAGTGAAGTCCTTGTAGGCCCCGCTCGAGAACGAGTAAAAATCATTTTCTTCGACTAAAACAAAGGAGTATACATGCCAGGCCCAGTAGCCGGTACAGGCCCATCCGGCCCCCCTGGTGGTGGGGGCGGCGGGGGCAGCGATGCAAACTACGTCCATACGCAATCCTCGGCGAATACGGTATGGACTGTTACCCACAATTTAAATAAACACCCTTCGGTACACGTCGAGGACTCGGGCGGCAGCGTAGTGTGGGGCGATGTGCTGTACGTGAACAACAACTCTCTAACGATAACTTTTGCCGTGGCCTTTTCGGGCAAAGCATACTGCAACTAACCCCAGGAGAATAATAAGTGAAGTTCCTAAACAACATTGACTTAAACCTCAATCAGATGCTCAATACCTTGCTACAATTGCTGGGTACTGACCCGGCATCCCCCACTGAGGGGCAGATATGGTACAACACGGCTTCAAAGCGTCTCAAATATAGAGACAACGCCGGGAACCGTCTAACCCTCACCGACTTGACAACTCTCGCGGATTTGGCCGCGCCTACAGGGCCGGTGTCTCTCAACGGGCAGAAGATAACCAACCTGGGCACCCCTACCGTCGATACAGATGCTGTTACCAAGGCGTATGTCGACGCCCTGGAGAATGGCCTGGACGTGAAGGACTCCGTTCGGCTGGCTACCGCTGCTGCCCTCCCCACCAACACCTACAACAACGGCTCGTCCGGTGTAGGCGCAACTCTCACAGCCACAGCCAACGGTGCCCTGTCTGTGGACGGTGTAGCGGTTGGGGTTGGTGAGCGCATACTCGTCAAGGATGAGGCCACCCAGGCTAATAACGGCATCTACACGGTGACAGCCGCAGGCGGAGCCGGTGCCCCCTACGTGCTGACAAGAGCCGTAGACTGCGACACCGCAGCCGAAGTATCCGGTGGCCTGTTCACCTTTATCGAGGAAGGCACGCAAGCCGACACCGGCTGGGTGTGTACCACGAATGGCGTCGTGACAATCGGCACCACCAACCTCACCTTCGGGCAGTTCTCCTCGGCTGGAACCATACTTGCCGACGAAGTAACCCTGACGAAGAGTGGCTCCACCTTCTCCATCAAGTCCACCTACGCAGGACAAACCTCCATCGTCACACTGGGCACGATTGGCACCGGTGTGTGGCAGGGAACAGCCGTAGCGATTGGCTTCGGCGGCACAGGGGCTTCCTCGGCTTCCGGCGCCCGGACAAACCTGAACGTTCCACAGCGAGGGTATGTGGCAAACATAGGTAATGGCACGGACGTCAACATCACCGTTACCCATGGACTGGGCACAGAGGATGTAGCCATCTATGTGCGCGAGGCCGGTGGCAGCAAGTATCGTGTTTACCCCGACGAGAAGGTGGTGGACACTAATAACGTGACGCTGGAGTTTACCGTAGCCCCCACCTCTAACCAATACCGAGTTCTAGTCCTACCCAAGGAGTAATCCATGCCAAAGATTTTGAAGGCGCCCTCTGCCAATCAGGACGCTACTACGGTGGAGTGGGTGAAAACCAACTCCACCAACGGCTGGATTGGTGCCTACTCTACAGAGCCGAACGCTGCCTTTGGTGGGGATGGTGACTTGTTCATCCCAACGGACAGTATCTACCTGGAAGCTATCCTGTCCGGGGCATGGGTGCAGCTCGGGCCTACGCGCTTGCTGGTTGAGCCCCCTGCGCTTGGTGGGTTTACAGCCGACAATATAGGCGACTCTACCACCGACACCACACGCGGTGGTATACGCCTCCTGAGCGGCACCCCCACTAACCAGATTAGGGCTTACTACAAAACCTGCCCGTCAGCACCATGGACACTCGAAGCCGCTTTCCTAAGCGGGGGTGCCATAAACACTTCTGGGGATTCAGGCATCTTCATGCGGGACGGTAGTGGCAAGATTATGACTTGTTCCTATTCACAAAATGGTAGCTTTCGTGTCGACAAGTGGACGAGCAGCTCCTCATTCTCTACCAACGCTAAAACCGACTCTATGGGGTTGGGTATTCCGTTTACCCCGCACTGGGTGCGCATCAGGGATAACAACACCGACATATTCTTCGACTTTTCATATGACTTGGGCACTACCTGGCTCAATCGTTACAAGGAAGCCCGGGGTTCATTCTTCTCCTCCGGCCCAACTCAGGTAGGCTTCTTCGTCAATGATGCTAACTTATCGGGGGGTGCCTCCGTCGGCGCACAAACCATATGGCTATACCACTGGAAGGAAATAAACTCATAAATGGCAAAAATCTATGCAAACGGAAGTAACGCTGTCACAAGGCTGGTGCAAACCGCAGAAGAAGAACAGAGATTTGGCGCACCGGCTGGTACCGCACATACGTTGGACTTCGATACTCGCACTAACCTAGCACTGGTGGACGACATCATAGAGTTTATGCACCTGTACACCTATGATGGAGCCGATTTGAAGAAAAGCGGAGTCACCCAAACTATAGAACCCCCCGGAGCACTGGAGATTGAGGACAACTACGGTATCAAATTTCGGGTGCCTATTGAACTGGCTCTTCCTGATGGTACAGTATTTGGGAAAGCATACGCCGAAGATTTGGGTGGAGGGGTAAAGAAACTCCACATAGAGGTAATCGAGCCGGGGGTTAGCCTGAGACTTTACTCCCCGGAGAAAGTGATAATTGACGCGCCACAGGGTGGCGTTGAAGTGTTCCCGGCTGACGGTGTAAAGATACAGTCAAGCGGGGAGGATGTCCCATCTTTAGAGGTTGTTGGGCAGTTCAACAATGCCTCCTGGTTCCGTGTCAAAGATGTGGATGATGATATATGGTTCGAGGTTCTTCCTGACGGTACGGTTGAGTACGAAGGTGTTGAAGTAGCGAAGATAAACGACTCCAGATTCACCGATGCACGCACCCCCACTGCCCACTCTCACGCCATAGCAGACTTGCCCAGCGAAGTTGCTAGACGCATATATTCTCAGCAAACCACCAAGACAGTTACCTCTGCTTCCAAGACTGTCCTGCACGATACTGCAAGTGGTGTAGGTTCCGCTATCAGCAGCTCCAACATATCGTTGAGCGGAATGGGCCCGGGTACAGAGTTCCACATCAAACTAGGTGGCTCTATAAGCATCGCCAACACCGCACACACAGCCAACTTTTTGGTGGAGTTCGGCTCTACCCCGATTGCAGTCACCAACGATTTGTTCTTCGACAACACTATAAGCAACGTTGATTTCAGCATAGATTTGTTGCTCACATGCCGGGGCAGCGGGGCCAGTGGAAAGGTATATGCCAGTGGGCGCCTGTGGATACTGGGAACCTACGGAATGGTTACCGGTGGTGGAGACTTCATCGGTACTGGCTTCTTTCTCGACGAGGACGGCTCAGGCACCATAGACTTCGGGAATGCCCACAACCTAAACATCAGCGTGGATTTCAGCTCGGTTACGGGGGGTACCCAAGTACTGGTGCATACGTATTCCGTTCACAGAGTAGGTTAAGGGGTGAGGGATGGGGAGTAATCAATGTTAGACAAAAAGAATAAAAACAAATACTTCGGCGCGGTGTACATGCGGGACAAGCTGGTTGCCGACGATTTGATTGATGTCGTGGTTACGGTACGAAGGCTCTCCACAGGGGCTGCGCTGGTGACTAACCAGCCAGCCACCCATGTGGGGGGCGGGCTGTACACCTACTTACTACTGGCTTCGCATACAGAGAACGAAGATGTGTATGTGGCCTTCTTCCACACCGACGATACCTCAGTCAACTTACAGGATATGGTGGCCGACTGGACGGTGGGTGCAGCCGGGGTGGACTTTTTGGATATGCCAATATCCAACGTGGCCGCCAACGCAGGGGTTGCAGCCTGGGAAGAGTTCCTGGCCGGGGAGTATGCCCCGGGCACTGCCGGGTGGTATCTGAGCAACATTATATCCCCACAGATACATGTTGTAGGGCCTATAGACGAACGGGGGGTGCTATACCTGTTCAAAGGGGATGCCTACATAACAGACGAGGGAACCTCCATACTATTTACTGATGTCAACCAAACCTGGCCTGAGCTAGATGATGGAGAGGTTCATTTCCTGACGTTTGGTTTGGACGTTGTTACGGAGATAGTAAACCCTACAGGTTCCAATAAGCAGGTACGTCTGGAACTAACCGCAGAGCAGACTGCTGCCTTTACCTCGGCCAACGTAGATTACGCCATTCGGTATGTGCGCACGAACGGCAATCCTACTACCCTCAAACGCGGCGGGTTTGTACCACAGGTTACGCATCACTAATCATCAATAATTGGGAGCAGTAAGTATGCCGGAACAACTAGAAAGAGCCGGGGGTATATCAAATGTTCTGCAAGCTGGGCTGGTTGAGTTATCCACGTCTGTGAAATATTTGCGAGAAGGTGTTGAGAAACTCGACGCCAAAGTTGACAGGGGTTTTGAGCATATAGACTCAAAGTTTGGAGACAGCGTGGTGAAATTCCAGGAACTACACATCAGAGTGCTTTTGCTAGAAACTCTGGTAAAGGAACAGGGGGAAGCCTCCAAGCGCAAACTCAACTGGCTTTATGTTGTTACCGGAGGTATGGTGCTCACACTCGTATCTCTGGTGTTACGGCAGATGCTTGGTGTCAACTAAACCGTTAGTATTAGGGGAACTCACATGAAAAAGAAGTTAGGAGCGCTTATGGCGCTCCTTTTACTTATGTCCTGGCTCACAAACGAGCCCGAGTACCCCAACACCACCATTATGTGGAGCCCAGGCCCGGTTTTGAACCAGAACGGCCTCCCCCAGTGCGTACCCTACGCCATCCACACACTATTACAGGCGGCTCCTCACCGTTTACATTACCTGCCCTCCCCGGGCAGCATCTACTACGGGGCACGCTCCATAGAGAGCCGTGCCCCTCATACCCCGGGAACTACCGTGCAAGCCGCGTTCAAGTATATGCAAAACTTAGGTTTGGTAGACGACTGGCGGTACTCATGGAGTATCCAAACAGCCTCGAAATGGTTCGATTATGGCCCGGTGCTCGTGGTGGGCAGGTGGCGTGTGGGTATGTACCCGGAGGAGTTTGGGTACATTCGTACCGTTGGAACACCCTTTTCAAGTGCGCACGCTATTACATGTTACGGCCTGTCAACTGATAAAGACTGGTTTTGCCAGAACACCTGGGGCCCTGTCTGGGGCTACGGTGGGCGCATGGTGTTCAGTTATGCGGATATGGATAGATTTGGCGCGGATTTTTTCCAACCAAAAGTGTCGTCGCAATATACAGATTATTGGAGTAAATTCAGATGATTGTAGGGGCGCATCTACGCAACCAGCCTCAGCTATGGCCGGAGGACTTCACACGTTTCAAACGAGGTAAGTTCAACGGGGCTGTAGCTTTGTGGGAACACAACCCGGACGAGGTTCTGAAACTGGGCATTAGCCCGGAGAGCTGTGTCGTTCGATTGCCCGACAGCGAATACACCGACTGGAGTAAGGGTTATCCAAGAAAATATATCGTGGGGTGGAGCGATTACGTAGCCGATTGTCTGCGCACCATAACCCGCTTCTATGCGAAGGGGTTCAGGGTATTCCAGCTCGACAACGAGCCCAACCTTGTCTGGAAGCACCACGGACGCACCGAGTGGGACTGGGCCACCTTCATGGCCGACGTCCTGCCGCCAATCCACGCCGCCAAGCCGAAAGACGCACTCCTGGGCCTCACGCCGATGTCTATGCCTTCACAATCCCCCCAGTGGATAAACGTACTGTACGACAAGAAGGCCAATGGCCTGCCCCTCGAGCGCTACTTTGATGTCGCCATATCCCACTGCTATTGGCAAGCTGCCGGCGATATGAACGCAGACTGGGCCGGGAAGGAACACGAGTGGCTCTGGCGCAAGACTGGTATGCCCATCTATATAGCCGAGGCCGGTAACTCTTCCATCCAGCAGACTAACCCACCTAGCCTGGAGGAAATAAGGCGCAGGCAGGAGACACAGTACCCGAAGTACATCGAAGCATTGAAAGCCTTCACATATGTGCGAGGGGTGTACTTCTTCATACTCGGCGGCACCGAGATTGATTGGAAAGGGTTTCTGCTCACCGACAAGATTTGTGACGCAATAGGCTCCCGGGTTGGGGGCGGAGGGGGCGGCAAGCTGCCGCAGCCCAACTAGGAGATTATTTATGCCAGAACTAACACAGGAACAGCTTGCTGCGCTGTATACACCGGAAGCTATTGATGCCAGGTTTCCAATCGTGCATACCGGTGTCAAGCCAAGAATGCTTTCCCCTCAAATATTCCCGGATTACGCCCGCAACTTTTTCCTAGGGTTTACGTACTACGACGACGAGAATCAGTACGTGGGTGGTGTCACCATCTTCAAAGTAACCCCGGCAGGAGACATAACCCTCGTTTACTCTGAGCGCCCGTCCATCGGGAAGGGTGACGGATTCTGCATGGTGCAGGTGGGAGCCCATATTCAACCCTTCCTGTCAGTGCATGTTGGGGATGGACAAAGCCAACTCTACCCTATGCCTACATGCCTAAACGTGTGTGTACCCTGGCCGCAGGGCGTTGAGCCACACGGACAAGCTGGCGGCTTTATGGTGTCAGAAGTTATACAGGAGCCTCAATTGACAGAACAGCAGGTAAGGGAAATAGTACGCGCAGAAGTAGCCGCGGGCAACGCTGCCCTGGTAGCGATGTTCGGTGGTGGCTCGGTGCGTAATGGCATCGAAGAAAAGGCCAAGGATGCTATGGTTGAGATGCTGGATGCAGCTACTATCGAAGATGGCAGGGAAGGCCCATTCCGCTCCCTGCTGGCCTCCTTCAACCGCGACAGGTGTTACGAGGCTCTGGTGTCATATTTCGGCCCGCCCCCGGGAGAAGATGAGCCTCTAACTCCGGCAAAAGGCGCCGTCTAGGAGGCAACATGTTCGAAATAGATTCAACTACCTACACCACCAACAATTACTGGAGCCCGGAGAATTTGCGTGGGTTGCGCGAAACCAGCCACATCATGATACACACCACGATGGGGCGGGAGGCGAGCGATATACGCGAGCTGACTGAGGATAGAGGCCGCAACTCCAAGAGCATCAACTATTATGTTGCTCGACGCCAAAAGATATTCCAGATAGTCGCCCCTGAACTTGCCTCCTTCCACTGCTACACAGCCCCCGGCGCCAAGAGAGATGGCCCATTCCGTCGCACTCTTGGGTGGGGTAACGAGAATTTTAAGACTATCGGCATAGAGTTCGAGGCTCGTGAGAACGAGCCGCTCACCGAATGGCAGATTTCCGCTGGCAAGTGGCTGGTATCCTACCTGTGCGGGCGGTTCAACATACCGGTGGACAGGAACCGGATACTCGGGCACTACGAGATAAATGTCCAGAAATTTGACCCGCAACCGTCACAGGGCTGGAACTGGGACGACTTCATGGCCGGGGTTCGTGCGTATTCCGCACAGAGCGATGGCCGAAAGTATAAGTTCTTCCCCGAGACAGGCTACAGCATCTCCGGTGGCTTTTACGATTTGTGGCGATTTGACATCGACGGTTTCCCCAAAACCTTCGAAGAGGCAGAGGCGCAACCAGACGGCTCGGTGCTGACGGTGCAGTATTTCGAGAATACTCGCATGGAGTGGAAACCGGGGATGGAGGCTCGTAGGGGTGCGGTGGGGCGAATGTATCTCAAAGCCATAGGGCGAATCAACTAAGGAGTAAAATGAACGAACCAGTCATAACGGATGCGGTTAGTGCTGCTGTGCAGCTTCTGATACTAACCCTCATACCGATTTTCATAGCCGGGGCCAAGGTGCTCATCATGGACGTGTTCCCTTCCTGGGGCAAGAAGCTGAAAGCTAACCTGTCCGAGCAGCAATGGTACATGCTCGAGCAGCTGGCCGGTGTGGCTGTCAAGTACGCCGAGCAGCTCGCCAAGAATGAAGATGTGCGCAACGCCGGGCAGTATAAGTACGAGCAGGCCAAAGCCCTCATAGACGAAACCCTCGCCAAGAATAAGTTAAAGTTTACTACCCGAGAGATTGAGGCAGCGATTGAAGCAGCCGTGCGCGATACGTTCCCCAAGGAGGAAGCTAAAACTCAGCACCCTCTAGAGGAGTATAGTGAATCGGCAGCCGGAGAATTGCCTAAATAATAGCCCATTTGGGCTATTGCAGTCCTGGAACATATGTGCTATACTTATTCTTGATAGGGTTATGTCAAGAATGTGTTCACTCTCATTATTTTCTCTCCTTGCAGGCGCACCCTTTCGGGGGTGCGCCTCTTTTTTTGTCCAACTTTACAGGCAGTAAATCTTACAGTCTTATGTAAATTATTGCCTTTAGATAATTATCTTTGGTATAATTTAGCTAACGCCTTGAACAAGCGAAGCTATTAGAATAATGGAGGGCGAAGAATTGGGTAGACAGCGATTGGAACAACCACCCCGAGTAGCCGGCAGCACCATTTCACACGGTGTTATTGACTACCCACCATTGATTGAGGAGAGCCCCGTACTGCGCCAGGTTGAGCGCCTAGAATATCTTCGGATGCAGAGGGATTTGTATACTGAGGCGTTTGAAACCGAACAGGAAGTGTTGGAGAATATGCGTTCTGTTTCCGCTGTGTGCAAGCCAATGCCCGCATTCAAATACTTGGAGCTTATTGTATAGTCTACCGTCAGGCGCCGATGGTATAACTGTTGAGGGTAGACGACAACAGCCCTTTACACAAACCATTTTATTCAGGTTGTCGGGTGAACAGCCCAACAAATGGCCCCAAGCATCATAGTCTGCGATACCAGCAACGCCTGACGGCAGACTACAGCACAAACGCATCCCAAGTGTACATAATAAAAAAGAACCCGTCAAGATTCTTGACGGGTTCTTTTTTGTATTTTAGGAACTAATACCCGGGCATCATCTCCCCGGAGGGCTTGGATTGGCGGCGAAGCATATCCTCGGCCATCATGGTGGTGGGTTGCTTATGGGGCCTCTTACGTAGAGTGTTGAGCAACTCCCCACTCTTACCCTCCGAAGCCGCTTCAAGAAGCTCCTCAACCTCAACAACCGTCACCCCGCGCAGTTTTACCTTGGGTTGTGAGCCTGCTACAACCGTAAAGGCCCCGTACTCGGGTTCAGCAATTATTTCCACGCTTTGCCCCCACTTGGAGATTACGCTCAGTTTCTTGAAATTTGTTAGATTTATCTGCACTTCATTTCTCCTTTAGGACGGGGAACCCCAGTAGGGCAACTCTGATTTATAACAAATAGGGCACTTCGCATCCCCACAGTGGGGTATGTCATACTTAGCAGCCGACTCCACAATACTCCTCCGGGGCACCTGAACGTATGGGGGTTCAGGCTTGGCGAGCTGCTCCACTTCCTGCTTCAACTCCAGCAGCTCCAGCAAATCTTTCAGCATCTGCCCCTGGGTGTCGAGCATACGAGACATCTCGGCAATCAGTAGAAGGTACCCATGCCCGGGGATACCGCAAGGATTCTCGGCATACTGCCGGGCCAGCAATATCTGCTGCTGTTGCTGCGGCCCAAACTCATTCACCCACCCTGTAAACTTTTCCGGTGCAAACCTCTCCCCGGCCAACGGGGTTGCCGTTACGACTCCA
>Ga0137430_1000018_pt1 | contig 70158 bp, 89 predicted proteins | sample EasRivERMZT754_2_FD_104651 | JGI IMG/M metagenome (GOLD analysis project Ga0137430, IMG submission 104651) | Soil microbial communities from meander-bound floodplain in the East River, Colorado, USA - East River MetaG ERMZT754_2 | ecosystem: Environmental > Terrestrial > Soil > Floodplain ...
CGAGCGAGGTCAGCGTCACGTCGCTGCCCACCTGCGCGCGGTCCACGTAGCACTTGAGCGTCAGCCCCGAGGTCACCGCGGCCAGCAGCGTCGGGCGCGAGGGCAAGAGCACCGGGCTCGTGCCGAGATCGGTCTCATGGTTCACGGTCGGCGGGTTCCCGTTGCCCAGCGCGTTCGGGCTGATGGTGGAGACGCGCCAGTGACCGTCCGAATGGTAGTGGAAGGTCCACCCGCGCCCGTCGGCATCGAGCCGGAAACTGATCCCCAACCCCTCGCCCTGCGCCTCCACGAGAATGACGCGGGTGCGAACGACCACGTCCGTGCGCCCCATCGGCATCCCCGCCCAGGCTACGCCCGTCACGAGCCGGCCGGGGATCATGCGCTCCTGATACTTGCGGAACACCGAGGGGATGGGAGTGTCCACCACCAGGTCCCCGTCACTGTCGTAGCTGTCGGCCGTCCAGGTCAGCCAGGTATGCCCGGTGTCCGCATACAAAAAGGTGTCCGTGTTGGCGCCGTGGAAGCTGTCCGCCGCCACCGTGTTCCACCGCTCGGCCCAATCGCGGTAGTGTTGCGCGAGCCGCGACTTGCGGGTGGTGGGACCGAGAATCCAGAACCTCGCGGCGGCATCGCCCAGCACGTCGCCCGCGCCCACCGGCGAGGTGCCCTCCGTCTCGAAGTCGTCCGCCATCTTGGCGAGGGTATCGCCCGCGGAGACCTCGAAGACCGCCGGGTTCCCGGTGGTCAGCTCCGTATCCACGACGGAGATCTCTTCCACCCCGTTGAAAAACGCCTTGATGGTGGTGCCCGTGGCCGAAATCTTAACGGTGTGGAAGTCCCCGAAATTACCCCCGGCGACCGCCGCGGCGCCAAGCACCGTCGGCACCCCCGCCACGACCTTCAGGAGCTCGATGTCCGTGATCGTCTCTGCGCCGCCCGTGTCCTCTTTCAAGTAAGCGGCGTAGTAGTTGGCGAGGGTGCTCACGCGGATCGCCACACCGGCGCGTGAGGCGTTGGCGCCCCCGCGGCGCACGGTGACGGACGCCTGCGCATACTGGTCCGTCTCGAAGGTGCCCTTGCGCATGAGCACGGCATTGACGAACGCCTCGCCCGCCGCCACGCCCCCGCCCACGCCCTCCCAGGTGCCTTCCAGATCCTGCCATAAGGCGGTCGAAATCCCCGCGCTGAAGTCGTCGGTGATCGGCATGGGTTAGCCTAGCGCCTTCGCGCGTCTCGTCCGCGGTGCCGGCTGCTCCGCCGGTTCACCGCTGGGCGCCTCTTCCGTTTGCGCACTCCTTCCCTCCGGCGCGAGGCCATACGCCTCCGCCAATCCCCGCAAACGCGAGAGCGCATCCTTCACGAGCTGGTCCACCCGCGAGGGGGTCAGCCCCATCCGCAAGGCGAGCTCGCGGTGAGTGAGCCCCTGCCAGAACCGCGCCCGGATCACCTGCCGGTCCCGGGTAGAGAGCATCGCCACCAGCCGCCGCCAGTCCCGCGCATCCACACGGACGAGCGCCTCGGCTTCCACGTCCACCGCGTCCGCCAGAACCGCGGGGCCGATGGGCTCCTCGTCGCCATCCTCGTTGCAGAGAACGGCATCGAGAGAGAGGATCACCCGCGGCACCTCCCCGCCTTCCCGCACCTTCTGCCGCTCCAACCGGGTGAGCGGATCCCAGGCGCGGGCCTCGTTGAGCAGCGCGCAGCGGATGATCGTCACCGCGTAACTCGCAAACGGCACGCCGCGGCTCTCGTCGTAACGGTGCAGTGCCGTCGCCGCACCCTCCAGCGCCGCGCTGAACATGTCGTCCACGTCCAGCGTCCGCCCGTCCGGCCGGAAGCGCTTCACCGTGGCGCAGGCGAGGGCGAGGGCGTGATCCGCCCGCGTCTTCCCCCGCGTCACGGTGCGTGCCATCAAGCGCCGAGCTTCCGCGAGATCGCTTGTGAAAATACCGTGACCGTCTTGGCGGCCGCCGCGCTCTCCAACACGCCGATGTAGGGAATGAAGTCGGTGGTGTCCGCCAGCGCGCCCGAGGTCTTCACCCGCCGGCCGTTGATGTAGAAGTGGGCGCGACGTGTGCTGTCAATGGCGATCTTCAAATGGTATTCCGTGGCGAGAACTACCGTGACGCCCGAGTCGGTCTCACTGTCCACGTTGGACACCGAGCTGACCGCCTGCCACTTGCCCGAGTTGGTGGCGGGGGCGTAGCGAAAGAACGCCTGGTTGGCGTCGGTGGTGGTGGTCGCGGTGTTGGTGAGCTTGAGCCCCGCCCAGAGCACCTGCGCGGTGATGGCCGCGCCGGTCTTGATGTGGCACTCCCAGACCGTTTCCTGATCGGTGCCCCACGTGAACGACGTCCACGGGGACTGCCCGGCATTCAGGTGCGGCAGGAGGATCACCGAGTCGGTGCCGCCGCCGTCCGTCTCCATGATGATCCCGCCCTCGGGCGAGATGGTGACGTCATCCGAGGAGGCGTTGGCGCCGAGAATCTCGAAGTGCCGGTCGGCGTTCATCAGCGCGGCAAAACCCGCGGTGTTGTAGGTGTCACCCGCGGACACGTCGGTGACCGCATTGAGTTGCGGCAGCCCCTGCGCGCCGGCGATCCAGCGCAATTCGAGGCGTGGTGAGGGCGCGTTGTAGCCCTGCGGGCGTGCGGTGCGGCCGAGCACCTGACGCTTGGTGCCCTGGTCGAAGTATGAATCTGTGTTAACCGCTATGTCAGGAACAGGCATCTTGGTCTCCCTGCGCCGGTTGGCGCGGTCGGGCTCTCCGGTTTAGGTATTCAGGCAGGAACGTGCCTGGTGAGTGGTGAACTTAAAGGTGTCTGCCAGACCACAGAAGAACCCCCGCGAATCCTGGCAGATTCCGGGGGTTGCGGCACACGACCTTTCAAGGAGGCCGATATGCAGCTCCATCTTAACCTCTTCGACGATTCTCCGCAAGAGCCCACGGCCGAAGAACTCGCGCAGGCCCGTAAGGCACGTAAGGCCGAACTGGAGAAGCTCCGCTCGCAGCAGCCGGAAGCCCGTGCCCGCAGGCGTGAGCTGGAGAAGCTGCGGCTTCAGAACCCCGAGGCCCGCGAGCACCGGAACGAACTTCAGCGCGCGCGCTACGATGCCAACCGTGAGAAGAAGCGGGCTTACGCGCGGGAATGGATGCACAACAACGGCGCGAAGGTAAGCGTTTGGCGGAAAGACTTTCGCCGCCGCCTCAAGCAACAGGTGATCGACGCCTATGGTGGATCGTGCGCCTGCTGCGGGGAGACGGTCTTCGAGTTCATGACCATCGACCACACCCTCGGGGATGGGGCCGAACATCGACGAGAGATAAAGGGCGTCGGCGCGTCCTTCCGGGTTTACCGTGACCTGATCCAGAGGGGGTTTCCCGAGGGATACCAGATTCTCTGCGTGAACTGCAATGTGTCGCGCGGAAGGTACGGCTACTGCCCGCACCGGCCGGGGGACCGTTGCGAGGTCTTCGCGACACGCGCCAAGCCCCGCAAGGACCCCACCGAGTATCTCCGAGAGGCGGAAGGCGCCGATTCGGAAACCCTTCGCCGGCTCCGCAACAACGCCTACATGCAAGCGTGGAACGCCGAGAACCGCGAGCGCGTCAACGGGCAAAGGCGGGAGCGTCGTAGGCAGAGACGCGCAACAGTGATCGCCGCCTATGGTGGGGCGTGCGCGTGTTGCGGCGAAACCGCCTACGAGTTCCTCTGTATTGACCATACGAACGCCGATGGTGCTGCTCATCGAAAGGCCCTCAACGAAAACAGCGGTGCGGATAAGACCTACCGCGACATCATTAAGCGCGGCTTCCCGCCCGAGTTTCGGTGTCTTTGCTACAACTGCAATACGACACGCGGGTTCTACGGCTACTGCCCACACAAGCCGAGCGATCCCTCTGGGGTTCCGCCGAGCAAGCGACACTTGAACGGAACCCCAGAGTAGTGCTAATCACCCTCAATGCATCACGCCATCAACAAATGCATGAAGGCCGCCGCGAGCAGCACTCTTGAATCGTTCCGAGCATCCGCTAGGAACCCGATCTGCCCGTTCACCGCGTACAACTCTTCGAGCCGCTGGATACGCATGTCTTGCCTATCCGCAATCCCGAAGTAGTTGAACGCGCCGAACAGGATCGGACGCAGCCCCGTGGTCGCGGCCTCCATCCCGTTATTGATAATCACGGGTTTGCCCAAGAGTGTCTCCGGCTCACCCTTGGAGATGTCGCCATTGATGAGGTAGCGCCCCTGGCCGTCCTTCAGCAGGCGGATCAGCCCCATCGTGGCATCCGCCATCATCCACGCCACCGAGGGCAGCCCGCGATACTTGTGGTTCAAGGCGTTGTAGAGGGCCTTCACCTCATCTGCGGTGAACACGGTAGGGCTCGCCGCCGTCACGCCGAGCGTGGAGCCGGTGAGCACCCCCTGCGGGTAGATCGTGGTGCCCACGCCCGTCGTAAAGCCCGCGTTCTCCTCCTCCGCGAAGGACTGCTCGTAGTCCGGCTTCAGCACCTGCTCCCACAGCGGGAAGCGGCTGTCCGCCACGAGCTCGCGGGAGACCTTGCTCATCTTCTGGACCTTGTTGGCCGTGAAGGTCACGACGCCGGTCGTCGGCTCCTGCTGGGTGTAGGATCCCTCTTCTGCCAGACGGGTGGCCGCCGCGGACTCAACGACGGTCGGCACCTCGAGGGTCTTGTGCTTCATGGTGAATTTGCGATGCTGGGTGGTGCGCAGCCAGCTCTTGTTGTAAAGCGCCTTGATGAGGTCCATTGAGAACTCGTCGGGGACCAAGTAGCCGCCTTCCGAGTCCGTGTCTTCCTGCATGGCGGCCTTGGTACACGCCTCCAGGTGCCAGAACAGTCGCGGCTCCATCCGCTTCTCGCCGAGATGCAGGAACTGGTCGAACGCCTTCAGGTGCGCGAGGCGGTCGCCGTGCGGCGCGTGGGTGTTGATGTAGGGCGCCTCGTAGCCGACCGACTTGATAGCGGGCGCGTTCTCCAACATCTCGTAAGCCCTCCCCGCCAGCGCCGCCGCGGCGTCCTCGAAGTCATCGCCGGGTCCAATGGCCTTGTATTCGCCCCCGTCGTCGCCCGCGTAGGCATACTCCGGCTCGTATTGCACGTCGCCCTCGTAGCCCTCGTCGTAGCCCTCGTCGTAGCCCTGGTCGTAGCCGCCGGCCTCATACTCCTCGGCTTCGTCCTCCTCGTCGTAGGCGCCCGCCTCGTCCGCGGCCTCGTCCTCCTCGACCGCTGCCAAGAGCTCGCCGATGGCCTGGGACACCTCCCCGTAGCTCTCCTCGGGAACACCCGTCTCTATCAGGTCCTGCAGCGCCCCAATCGCCTCTTCGATGGAGCCGACGCCCTCCTCCATCGACTTCACCCAGTTGTCGATCTCCCAGGGGTTGACGCTCTTGAGCGCCGAGGGCAAACTGCCCAGCATCCGCATCAGCTCGGCCTTCGCAGCCCCGCGCATGGTTCGGCGCCCGGCTTTCCCCGTGACGGGCCGCATCCGCTGATAGGGCTTGTAAACCCGCTTCTTGGTCTTGGTGGTGTAGGGCTTCCCCCCGGAATACTGCCGGAGCCCGAACCCCTGGCTGCCGATGTTGAGCCCCTGCGCCTTGTAACTCCGCCCTGGGGGCGGCTGTGCTCCGTACACTGGTCTCCCTCCTCCCGTTGGAATGTAAGTGGGCGCGCCGTAGCCCATATTGAAGCCGCCCGGCCCCATGCCCGGCTGCAGCGTGGCGCCGAGAATACCGCCGCGGGCGAATTGGTTTCGTTTGTCGTAGTAGTTGGGCGGGCTCTCGCGGGTGCGCGGTGGTGGCTGCCACTGCCCCACGCCCCCAACATCCGGGGAGTATGGGTAATCCGTGGGCTCGCCCCCTCCGCGTCCCCGCCATCCGAACTGGTTCCCGGCGCGCGGGACGCCATATTGCATATAGCGCGTCGGCATCTGCGGCCGGTTGTCGCCAAAACGTGGCATGTGTGTTACTCTCCTTGCGCTCCTTGCGTCCCAACCGGTGGCCGGGCGCTCTCCTGGTTCCTGGTCGTTCCGTTCGCTTACGTGTTAGAGTTACGAGACGCGAACGGGCTCGTCTCGCTCGTGGTCAGGGAGGGGGCGCACCGTTCTGCTTGCCGGCTGGCGGCGCGCTCTCTCGGCTTACAAAGTGTGCCCGCTAGTTCATCGGTTGGACGGGCGGCAAGCGAGGCTCCGCAGGGCTGGGAGTCAAGCTAGCGGCGAACACGGGAAACCTCAGGACCTCGTTGCCGCCTCGTCCATCGGGCTTCCGCTGGATCAGGTGCGGCGCGCTGTCGGCCGAGAAGTGGAGCTTGCCCTCGCGGATCATGGCGTCGATTTTGGACCAGTAGGCTTTGCTCTTATTGAGCTGCCCGACCGCCCAGTAACCAATCCTATCCTTGCCTACTATCTTCACGGAGCCAATCACGGGATCGTCCTGCGTGTCGGCGTCCATCGCGTGGTGGAAAAGCAAGGGCCTCTCTCCTTGGAACTCGTCCAGCCACAGATTTGAACGCTCGGTGAAGTGGTCGCGCATGGTACTAATGTCCGGCTGGGAGGCGTCCCCGAATCGGATGAGATAGCCTGCAAACTGACCAGACGAGCCCGGCAACGCCTTCACCGCGCTTCCGATTACGCGCCAATCTGGCCAGTCCCACGCCTTCCCCCCGCCACTGCTAATGAACTGGTTGATCGGCTGCTGCCGCTGCTCGATGAGATACACGTCCATCAGGGCTTGGCGCTGCTCGGGCGTAAGCTGGGAGACGGCGTGGGCGCGCTCCTCCTCGGGGATCTTCTCCAGGTAATCCCAGTAGCGCGAGAAAGGGCTCTCCGGCGCATAGCCCGCCTCTTCGCCATACTGCTCGGCCAGCGCGCGGCGCTCGTTGCGGTCCATGTAGGTGCCCGGCGGATAGAACTCTTTCATCCGCTCTTCCCAGGTGTTTTCGCGCGGCACCTCAATCGGCACTTCCTGCGGCCACCACGCCGGCATCTCGTCCTCGGGCGCGGCCGGCGGGGCCAGGTTCACCCGCGTGTTCCCTTCGGAGGTGCGCGGGATGAGCGTGCCCGTGAGCGGGTTCCCGGCCGTGGTGCTGGGTGTGCCCCCGCCGCCTCCCACGGTGCCCCCGCCGCCCACGGTGCCGATGGTGCCGAGCCCCCCGCGCTGCGTGGGAGGCGGCGAGGCGTCCTGCGCGTGGGCGGTGGGTGCGCTCAACCCGTAGACCGGCCCGTTCTGCATTTGCGGGTTCGGCGGCACGTAGGCCGGCGCGGTCGCGGCGGACGTCGGCTGCCCGTAGTCCGGCACCGGGAGGTCTCCCGCCCACGCGGGGACGGGCCCACTCGCGGGGAAGCTCGTCGACTGCGGGGTAGTGAGGGGCACGTTCTGCCCGTCGTCGAACACCTGCGTCACCCTGGGCGTGGAGGCGAAGCCCTCGGGGAGCTGCGGTCCCGCGGTGGCCGGGTGCGACTCCCCAAAGCCGACCGTGGGCACGTTGATGTTCTCCACCCGCGGTCGGAGCTGCACGTTAGTGCCCACCCGCTCCGTCTCACCGCTCCAGGGGATGTTGGCGAGGTCGGCGGGGAACCGCTGGGAGAAAGCGTCCACCGGCTTCCCGCCCTGCATGTGAGCGTTGCGGGCGTCCACCTGCTGCTGCTGCCACTGCGACTCCGCCACGATGTCAGGCCACGGGTCCTGATCGCTGCCCCACATCCCGCCCACGTTGTAATAGTCCGGCTCGCGGATCTCGTGGGGAATCTTCAGCTTCTCCTCCATGTCCCAGGTGTTCGCCACGATGTTGTTCCAGGGGTCCCCCTCGATGGCGCCGCCAAAGCCCGTCCTGATCTTGCCGCGCTGGTCCTTGTAGGGATCGGCATTGACCGTACCGGCCGGTGGTTTCCCAATCGTCATGCTCGGGCTGTTCTCCTTGTAGGCCACGCCCTGCAACAGATCGTTCACCCGGTCCAGCGCCCGGCGCGTCCGCCCGTGCCGCGAGGCTTTCACGCTGTGGTAGAGCCCCTCTATCGCGTCATCAATCCCCATCACCGCCCCCTTCGCGAAGAAGTCTGGTTTTTGCTTGCCCTGCAACTGCTCGAGCCGGTCCATCCCGCCCTCGGGAAAGAACGGATGAATGCCCCGCCCGTAGCCCGGCATCGGCTCCCAGCCGTCCCGCACCGTGTAGGGATGCTGTGCCTTCCACCGCGCTACCTGCGCCCGCGACGGCGGTGGCCACACGCCGTAGTCCGGCTCGCGCCAGTCGCTCTGGATGCGCTTCCGCGCGTCGGTGGTGAGGTTCACCGAGTCCAGCACCGCCACGGACTGCCCCTGCCCCGGCGCGGGCACCGTGCCCTGCGGGCGCTCGAGGTCCTGGGCTCTGATCCGTGCCCCCGGAATCTGGCGGACGGGATAGGTTCGCTGCGTGGCCACCCGTGGCGGCGCGGCGTTGGTGCGCGTCCGCGTGGCCACCGCGCCCCGGCTGCCGCGCTGGAGGGGCGCCACCGCCTGGCGCTCTTGCCGCTGCCGCGGCGGCGCCTCCCCGCGTGGCACGAAGCCTCGGCCGCGCAGGTCGTATTCCTGCATCCCCGCGTAGATGTCGCGGAAATTCTGCGCCAGATCCCCTGGGATCTCCCACGGGTGGGTGAGCTGGTGGCCGAGATTCCCGAAGAACTCCCCCGTGCTGCGCGGCAGAATGTTGGCGCGCGTAAGGGCTGCGCCGAGCGGGGTCCTGGGCGCGGCCTTGATCTGCACGTAGCCCGGCGGCATCCGCACCGGTCGCCCTGGCGGCAAGAGCTGGCGGTTGGGCGGGATGGGCTGTCCCACCCCGAAAAAGTCTGTCACCCGCCCGAGCGCGTTGCCCACCCGCGAGATGAGCCCCGACTGCGGCATCGGCGTGGGCTTGGGCGCCTGGAGCTGCATCTGCCGCCGCCGTGCCACCTCCCCGGGCGTGGGCACGTTCGGCCGCGGTCGCAGGGGGCTGTCCGGCCCGTAGCCGCCCTTGTCCTTTGAGAGCCGCGGCCCGAACCCGTCCAACCCAAAGCGCTCGGGATGTTCCAGCCGCTCCTGCCGCTCCGCCTGGTTGTAAGCATCGAGCGCATTCCGCCGCCGTCCCGCCTCCACGCTGCCCCGCTGGGTGCGGCTGATGAGCGGCACGCCACTCGGTTGCCCCGCGGTGCCCTGCTGCCACTCGTCCCAGCCCATGCCGATCGGGGGCTGCTGGCGCCCGCCGAGCGGGGTGAACAGCCACGGCTGCGCGCGCTGGATGTCGCGCTTCGCGTCCTTGTCGATGTCCACCCACGCGGGCGGCGTGGCGCTGCCGTCCGGCTGCGTGGCCGGCGCGTTCGGCTGTCCCGGGCGACGGGTGGCGGAAAGCGACTGCTGCCCGGAGAGATACCAGTCCTCGAAGGTATCGAAGTTTTTGGGGATCTTCCTCATCCGCCCGGTTTCGCTCGTCGAGAAGTATTCCGGGCTGCGGCGCTTCACGTCCAGGATCACGTCGCGGAGCGCCTGGTTGAGATACTTGCTCGTCGGTCCCTGCCCGCGGGTGTTGTAGGGGAATGTCCCGTAGGCGTTCGGCACCCCGCGTATATCCTGCGTGTCGCCCGGTGTGGCCACCGCTGTGCCGCCGCTGCGCCACTGCTCCCACGTCGTCCCCGCCGGCGGCTTGGCCCGCCCGCCCGAGGGGGTGTAATACCGTGGGTTCTCCTGCCGGTCGAGAAACTGGGCGTTCTTGCGCTGGACCGGGTTGGCGCCCGAAGGCGGACCGGTGAGGATGTCCTGCCGCCGCGCCGCGTTCTGCTGCTGCAGCCGATGGTATTCCTCTAGCTCGCCGGGTGTCAGTGTTCCGTCTGCATTAGGCACGTCAGTACCTCAACCTCGGAATGGGCGGAATCTTCGCCAGCGTCAGCCCCCGCCGCCTGACCCCGTAGGCGCCGAAGGGATCGGCCGCGGGACGCGGCAGCCCCGCCGGCAGCCGGGACGTGCGGATGCGCGGCGGTCCTCCGTAGAGGCGGCCGTAGGGGGCGGCTTTCGCGGACTGCACGATCTCTCGGAGCGCGGCGCTGATGGCGGTGGAATTTGGCATGATTTAGAACCTACCGCGATAGCGGTTGTTGGGCGCCGGCAGCTTCGGCGCGGGTGGGGCACGGCGGGCGTCCGGGAACTGCGCATAATACTGATCGGCCGGCATGGGATCGCCGCCGGTGCGGAAGCGTCTGGGCATCTCCACCGTTCGCTCCGCCTGCGCGATGTTCCAGTCGGAGGGGTCAATCCCATTTTTCCGCAGGTAGGCATTCACGCGGTTATTCCACCAGTAGGGATCCCTATCGTGTGAGACGAAGCGCCCGCCCCCGCTCATACTCTGCTGCCGCCCCGCTGCCTTCACCCCATCCACCAGATCCCGCAGCGCCGCCTTCACGCACGCCCTGGCCGTCTCGTTGTCCATCATCGTCGTTCTCCTCACGCCGGCAACAGCAGAAACTCGACCTGACACACCGCGGTGTCCGCGATCCAGAAAGGGGCCACGCTGCTTGCGTGGATGCGGAAGCAGCAAACCTCGCCCGCGTTCAATCGAATGAAGTCCGTTCCGCCGGTCGCCTGGCGGATACTGACGAAGTTCGTGGGGTCGCGGTTGATAGCGCAAAAGTATCCGCCCGTGGAGACCTCCCCGATGTCGATGGCTTCCTCACTCGTCCCCACGCTCTGCCGCTGCCAGGCGAACTGGTTCCCCGAGACGTCCACCTGCAGGTTGTCTGCCCCGAGTTCAACGACCGTTGAACCCTTGACGAACCGCACCGAGGCGAAGATGGTCGCTTCATCGGCCATCTAGCGCCGCCTCCTCGCGGTCGGCTGCTGCTGCGCCGGCGACGTCGTCCGCGGCAGCGGTCCCGTTGGGGGCACCTGCTTCTGGAGCCGGAGCAAGTCTTCCATCGCTCGCTGGTTGGCGCCGAGCGGTCCGCCCGTGCCGCCCTGCCCCGGACGCGCGCCCCCGCGTGGCTGGCGGAAGGTGGTGCCGGGCGCCCCGTAGAGGTCCGGGCGCTGCATCTGCATCTGCAGCCGCTGCTGCTTGAGGTTCTCTTCGAGGATCTGGCGCTGCAGCCGCTGCTGCTTGAGCTGATCCTCCTGGGTGGGCTTGCCCATATAGCCGCCGAGATACATCTCTTCGAGCGTGATCGGCGTGCCGTCGTCCCATTTGGCGTTCCTTTGCTCCTCCGGGGTGAACTCCCGCGGACGCAGGGCCGTGCCGCGGAAGAAGAGATTCGGCGCCTTCGAGCGGAGCTGGAGCATCTGGTCGCGCAGGTTCTGCGACATATACTTTTCCGTGGGACCGTGCCCATACCGGTCGTAGGGATAGGTGCCGTGAACGTTCGCCCGTCCCCGGTTGCCGGCGTTGAGCAAGTCCGCCTCCTGCCGCGCCCGCTCCAGGTCCGCCGCGGTCGGCGCCCCGCTCGCGGGCGGCGTCGCACGCCCGTCCGTCGTGGCGGGGGCGTTCGGCTGCCGCGTCTGCGGTGGTGGCACCACCCGCAGCGCGGGCGGTCCGGTCGGCCGCGTGGGCTGGTTCGGCCGAATCTCTCCCGCGCGTCCCGGTGGCCCAGCGGGGGGCAGCGCCGGCGGCGGTCCCGTGGGTGGGATCATGCGCGGGATGGGGATGCCCGGCCCCAGATCCCCCTCGCGCAACTGCGGCCGCAACTGCGAGCCCCGCTGCGTGTCCGGGTGCGGCAAGGGCTGGATGCCCCGTCCCACGGGTGCACGCACGGGCGGCTTCCCCATCGGCGCCTGCCCCTTCTTCTGCTGCTTCGCCGCTTTGCTCCAGGCGTCTACGCTGGCTACTAGTCGCTCAAGCATCAGAACCTCCCCCGATAGCGATTGTTGGGCGACGGCAGGGGAGGCTTGCCGCGATACTGCACCCACGTGGGGGCTGGCAGTCTTGTTCGCATCGAATCGGCGTAGTAGACGGGGTTCAGGTTTATCGGTCCTTGGCGGCTGTAGCGCTGCGGAGTGTAGATTGGCTCACGGCGCCCACCTGCCCACCAATTGGCATACCACCCCTCCCCCTCCCCTTCATCGTTAGCATTCGGACGCGGCATCGCGTTGCCCGCGTTGGGCGTGTTCAGGATCGGCCCCAACCGCCCCGGCGCACGGCTCACCGGATTTGCCTTGACACTCGCCACCATCTCGGCGAGCGCACACTTCACTGCCCACACCATCTCATCATTGCTATACATCCCCGTCTCCCTCCCGTGGCGGCTGCACCACCGTCAGCACGTCCCGCAGTCCCGGCGTCAGCTTGTATCCGAGCATGGCGAGCGCCTGGATCAGCGGCACCTTCGCGTTCCGCAGTGCCACCAGTGCCCCCGCCCGTTGATCCTCGGTCACGGTGTGGCACGGGCAGCGACAGTCTTTGACGGTGCAGCAGGTGGCCATCAGCCTGTCACCGCCACCCGCGTGGGCGTCACCACCTCGGCCGGCAGCTCCGGCGCCTCCACCGCTCCGTGCCCGTTGGCGCTCTCCTGCTCGAAGGTTGTCTCCCGCGGCTGCTGCAGCTCCTCGACGCTGCCGTCCGCGAAGACGATGCGGTAGGCGATGAAGTAGCCCTCCAGCACCGCGCCGCGTGCCACGGGGGGCGCCTGCGACATCTGCGCGATCAGCGCCGCGTGGGCATCGAAGCCCGCCGCCTGCTCCTCGGCCGCGGCGCGGTCCAGGGTTGGCGCTTCGAGTGGCACGAAGTCGCCGGTCTGCTCGTTGCATACGACGGGTTGGAACATCTCTACGGTCAAAGGATTCTCCTGTGTATTCGAACTGGCGGCGCCAGGCGTGTGCGTCTCATCCCACGTCCGCCTGGGATCGGGATCCGGCCGCACCTCGCACACGCCATCCGTCCAGTGCGCGATTTGCCCCTCTGCCGCCTTGATCGTCAGCCGCCGGCCATCCGTGCAGACGATAGGCCCCTGCCAACGCCCCGGCGTGAGGACGACCGTTCCGCCATCAGGCGCCCCGTCCACGAGCGGTTGCACCCTTCTCTCCACGCTCACGCCTCCCAGCCTCGTCCGAGCCCGTTGTTCATCACGCTCGTGCGCCCACCGGCGCCCTGCACCTTCTCCAGAATCTCTGCCACGCTCGCCACCCGCCCCTTGGGCTGCGCGATCCTGCGCCTACGCCTTGCCCCCCTGGGCGCCATGAGCGGCAGCCTCGGCGGCAACTGCGGCAGCTCGGGCGGCAGCTCGGGCAGCGGTGGCGGCACGCCCGGCGCCGGTCCCGTGATCCCTGGCGGCTGCCCCTCCGCGGTCGGCATCAGCCCCGGCGGAAGCTGGGGCGGTCCCTGCCGCGGTCCCTGCTGCGGAGGAGGAGGCTCCAGACCCGAAGCCTGCGCCTGCGCCAACTGCTGCTGCCGCACGTTCGCCAACTGCTGCTGCAGGTGGGCCTCGGCCTGCTGGTCGATGATCGCTTTCCGCTTCGCTTCCTCTTTCTCCAGCTCGTCCTTCACGTGCGGTGGAATATCGACGCCCAAAATCTCACAGGCCAGGAGGAGCGGGATGCCAGCGTTGCGGTAGGCGAGGAGGGCGCCCGCGCGCTGCACCTCGTCCTCCTGCATGATCTCGGTCTCGTCCGGGTGGAACGTGAGCTCGTAGCCCAGATCGTGCAGGAGCTGCTCGTTCAAGACTTCCGCGATCAGGTCACACTCGGGGATGATCGTTTCCGAGTAGAAGCTCTTGCGGTGCTCCTTGGCCGTGGCAAAATTGGCCGCGTCTTCAAGCAAGCTCACGGGAATGCCGAACGCCACGCAAATCTTCCGCCGGCTCGCCTCCTCCAGCCCCGGCATCCCCAGGTCCCGAATCGGGGAGCCGAGCACGATGGGCTTCACGTCCTCGCCAATGGCCATCACTTTCCAGGCGTTCCTGACCCCCGAGAGCATCCGCTTCCAACCGCTCTCAAGCTCCTTCTTGTCCGCGTCGCTCGGGTTGCCTTTGACCTGCAGCAAGGTCAAGGGGATGGCTTGCCTCTCGAAGAATTTGGTCGCAAACACCCCCGAGGCGCGCACGAGCTGGGCACTCTCCAGTGCGACGGCGGCGGGGGAGCGGCCCGGGCCCACTTCCACGAGGGGGTCCGGCAAATGGAAGTAGATCACTTCGTGGGGCTCAAGCGAGTCCTCGCCCTGCCCCCCGCCCGCGATCTGCCCCTTGTCGCGCAGTCCCCCTTCCTCGAACCACCCCGTCTGCTGGTCGTCGTCGAGGTTCTGTGACTGCCGCCCCCGGCCAAGCACCCGGGTGAATCCCGCGATGCCGTTGTCCTTGTTGTATTTCTCCCGGATCGTGGTGGCCAGCAAGAACTGCAAGCCCAGCGTCTTGGTGTTCAGGATGTTCTGCTTCTTCCACAGGTAGCCCCGCCCGAAGAGGCAGAGGCTCGCCTCGATCCGCCACAGGATGCCTTTGAGCTGTCTCTTCCACGGGATCTCGGCATCGTCCGCCTCATCGCTGGTGCCGATGTGGCTGATCATGAACGGCATCGAAGAGACGGCCTGCGCTCGCTCCTGCGTGCAGCGATACGTCCACGCCACCAGGCGATAGCTCTGGGTGACGGTCTTGGCCAGCTCATCCGAATCCCGGCGCAGGAAGGCGGAGTTCAGCTCCAGCGCCTTGACGCCGTCGTAGAGATAGAGATTCTTGAAGCTGCCGAAGAGTGCCACTTACAGTTGTCCCACCCGCGCGTAGACCGGCCGCGCCAGGAGTGCCCCCGTGTTACTCCGCATCACGGGATCGAGCCGCTGCCGGTAGCGCGCCCGCTCGCCCCGCGTGGGGATCCTCACCAGCGGCTGGTCCGTGTCGTCGCGCCAATTCGTATTCATCCGCGCCGCAAACTCCGCCGGTGCCCGGCCCTCCACCCAGTTGGCGATGCCCTGCCGGTAGAGGGGCACGAGTGCCCGAGCGCTTCGGATGTCCTGGACCGCGAAGGGCTTGCGCGTCATGCCCGGATCCGCCGACGCATCGCCCGCGGTGCGGAAGATGGCGAGATCCCCACCCGCAAAGCGCGCGGACTGTCCTCCCCGCGTACGCACCCGTCCCCGGTCCCCGCCGGGCATCCCTGTCTTGAACGGTCCCGCGCGCCGCAGGAACGCCGCCACGCGGGCGAGCACCGATTCCGTGGGTTTTGCCTGCTGCAGCGCCTGCCGTACCGGGATGCGCGCCGGCACCGCGAGGCTCTGCGGGCCTGGGACCAGTCGCACGCTCTCGGGGGTGCGCGGCAGTTGCAGCCGTCGCGACGGAGGTGCGGGCTGGTCCAGGAAAAACCCCTCTTCTTTCGCTAATCGCGCACCCGCGGTGTCTCGCCAGGGGCGGAAGGAACCGCGAGTTATGACAGCTTCGTGTGGATCAGTAAAGGGCGCGAAGCGCGCATCCGCTGTCACCTGGGCGTTTCTCTCGGGCACCATATACGTCTGGTAACGCCGATCCATGGAATCGACGTGCAGCTTGCCGCGCAGCCCCGCCTTGTCCGGGTTCTTACCATGGCGGTAGCCGCCGCGATCGTACGCCTTCGTCGCCCGCTGCAGCCGCGCGCTGCCATAGCTCCCCACGGGATACAGCGGCTGATCGGGCGCCATGTTGGCCGGCTTCGGTCCCCGTCCCTGGCGCCACTGCGCGCGGTCGTGCAGTTCGCCGAGCCGGGCGACGATACGCTGGCCGAGCGTCATCTGCTGCGATGGGCGCGCGTTCAGGACGAAGGGGCGCCCCCACTGGGCGAAGCGGGGGTCGTATTCCCAGCGGTCGCCACGTAGGGGGCGCTCCACGTAGGAGACGGACTCGCCACGGCGGAGACGCACGGGCGCCTTCACCGCACCCATTTGCGCGATCTCGCCCCACACGCTCATCGCGCGCCTCCCATACCGTGGCATCTCTGGGCGACAGCCAGCCGAACTCGCCGCTTCTCATCGCTCGAACCGAATCTCGCTACCATCTGCAGAGCCGCACGACAATGCGCGGGATCGTGCACGGGATAGCGCCGCCCCGGCAGGGCGAAGGCGCTATCGGGCAAGCGGTTCCTCATGCGTGCGGTCAGCTCGGCCTTGAAGGGGTTGTTCAACAGCCGCGCCGCACCGCGCAAGATGCGTGTGAGTGCCGGCCCCTCCTGCATAAGCGGTCCCGCCGTCTCCTGCAGAACACGACTCACGGGCACTCGGACTGGCACGCGCCCCGGAGGTGCTAGAGAGAGTGCGTCAGTTCTGGGGGCGTTGAACACGGTGCCATCGGGATCGAAACGCCAGCTCCTCACGATACGCCCTGAAGGAATCGCGTTTTTAGCCTTGGGGAAGCCATCCCGAGGATCGACCTGAATATCCGGCCCCTGTGCCACCTCGACCACAAAAGTGGGGTGTCCCGTGCGTCCTGGATTGTCCCGTCCGAAATTGACCGTAGATTCCGCAATCCCAAATTGGGGAGCGAAACTCGTCCCCTCGCTTGGGTGCGAAAAGCGCCCGGTGCTTCTGATCTTCCCGTGCGTCACGATGGAAGCCGCCTCCGCTGCCGTGAGCCCACGAAACACGGTATTTGGGCTTCGCTGTAGATCAAAGGACGGGCCGTGTCGAAGTCTCAATACGTCAAAGTAATCTCGATCTGACGCCTTCGCGCCGCTGCGCAGGAACCGCACCACGCCGCGCAGGATGGCCTGGGCCGCACTCGGCTGCGCCGTGGGTGGGATGGTGCGCTCCAGCTCCGCCACCGGCACGCGGGCCGGGAACGCCTCCGGCGGCAGCGTCCGCTCCACGGCGGGCGGTGTCGCTCGCCCTCCCGTGGTCGCGGGGGCGTTGGGCTGCGCGGTCCTGGTCCTGCTGCCCGGCGCGGCGCCCATCGTGTAGCGGCTGTCATCCGTGCGCGGCAGCACCCGTCCGCGCCGCACCCAGCCCGCCGTGCCCTGCGTCCGCCGCGGATCGCCGAGGGGGAGCTTCCGGTAATCCTCGGGCTCCAGCGCGGGGTTGATGAGCCGCCCGCCGGGACCCACGTGGGTGTCGGGCGGCGGTGGCGTCTCACCCGGCTTCACCGCGCCCATAACCTCGCCCGTGCGGCTGTCCACGATATTGCCGTCCGCCATCAGGTGATAGCGGGGCGCGGCCTGTGTGGGCCGCGCCGCCGTGGGGCCGTGGGGCGGATCGCTCTGGCGGGTGAAATACGATTCCGGGGGTTGCTCCTGGTTACGCAGCGCCCGATAGCGCGCTTCTGCCTCCAACCGCCCCCGCTCAATCTGCTCGGGCGTGGCGGTGGGACCGGGCGGACCGAGGCGGCTCCGGCGTGACTGCCCCGAAAAGATCGAGCGCGGCTCGATCAACTGATGGGGTCGGTTGACGGGCTCGTCTGGAACTGCGTCTGGAAAGTGTTGGGCAGTCTCCTTGACCTTGGCGACTAAAGCCTCCCACTCCGCCCGCAATTGTTGTGTCTCGGGTGAGTAAGCGCGGGTCGGAAGGCGTCTGCCCGCTGCCGTGTTTTCCTTGGCGTAGTTGTTATTCAAGCGCCCGGTCACATCGTGGAGTTCTTGTCGAAGTCTTCGATACTCTGGATTCTCCGCCTTCATCCCGCCGTAGCAGTCGTGGTCATCGTGCCGCCGCTTCCGCCGGATGGGCCGCACCCCGCGGCCGCGCACCACCAGCGCTTCCTGGCTCGTGGTGCTCATATCCTTGTAGGCGGTGGCGTCATGGGGATCCCAGTCGAAGCCGTGGGGGCCGAGGTCACTCTTCAGGGCGCGAGGCGCGAGGCGCAGCACCTCCGCGGCCCGTGACAGGAGCGAGGGCGGCGGGGGCTTGGCGATGCGGGCAGCCGCGCCGAGCGGAACATGCGACGGGTAGCCCGGCACCCAGTTCGCCGCGTCCAGGTTGGAGGCGAGCGAGCCCGGCCGCCACGGCGGATCGAGAATGTGATCGGCGAGCGCTCCCGTGGCACGCGCCACGCCCCTGGTCCGTGCGAGGATGCCCGGCTTCGGGCGCACGGTCGCCGGCGGCAGGTCCCGCAGGGCTGGATGGTAGGGCACCTGCCGGCGCACCATGTCGACCGGGCCTCCCACGAAGCGGTTCTCCTTGCGGCGCGGATCGAGATACCCCGCCGGCTGCGAGGCGTGGCGGAGGAGATCGTCGAGCGGTTGGCCCGAGACGCGGCGGCGGATCAGGTCCTCGATCTGCCTCCCCTGCTCGGCACGGCGCTGGTCGCCGATGAGTGCCATGCGCTTGGTGGTGCGGGAGAGTGCCGGGTAGAGCATAAATCCCAGCGATCCCGCGTAGATGTCGACGTTTTGCCGCCGCGCATCCCGCATGGGGTCCTTGCCCTGCGCCAGCACCTGGCGCACCGGCACCCGCTCGCGGGTGTCATACGGGGCGGGGGCAATCACGTCGCCCATCCGCTGCACCGCCGCCTTGGTGGCGAGGAGTGCCGCCCGCGTTGGGGATGCGAGGGAGGTCCGCGGCACAGGGGACGGGGACGCGAACATATTCATCCGTCCCGCCGCGCCCAGATTCCGGCTGATCGCACGCGCCACCGCGAGGTGTCCCGGATAGGGGATCTTGGGCAGTGCGTTCGCGGGCAGGTTCAGTCCCGGCACGGGGCCGTAGGGACCTAGCGGCGAAATCCAGTCGCGGTAGTCGCCGCCGTGCATGGCGTCCTGATAACCCACGGCAAACTGCAGCGCACCCAGCCCTGCGTGGACCGGTCGGCTGGAGAGCACGCGGCCCAGCCCGCGCGCCACCCCACCCGCCGCCTGCCCCACCCGCGCGAGCTGCTGACGGCGTGCGGCGCGTGCCGCCTCGTCCGCGAGATACGCCTGACGCGCCGAGAGGATGCGGGGCTGCTCCGCCTTCACACCCCCCGCCCTCCGCAAGAGGCCCGCCACCCGCGCCAGCAGCGGCTCCGGCGGGGTAGCGCGGAAGGCGTTCGGCGGGGGTTTCGGCACGCGGAACCCGGGCGGCGCGTTCGGCGGCGCTTCATAGCCCACGGGCACGGCGGGCTGTCCGTAGGGCACGCGCCACACGGCGACGGCGCGGGCCTTGGAAGGCTTCGGGGATCCTGGCGGCACTTCTTTCTCCCATGCCTGCTTCAAGCGGTCCAGATACGACCGTCCCAGCCATTCCCAGTCCGTGGAGGCGGCCGGCGTCGGCGGCCGGTCGAAGAGACGGCCGCGCTCGAGCCGCAGGTGCTCGGGAACCGGATCGCCCACGGGCACCGGGGGACCGAGCAACTGGTCGGCGTAGGGGCTGCCGCTCGTCCCGGGCGGAGGCGCGTAGACCTCCCAATCGTAGCGCCGGGGATAGTGGCGGGTAAAGCGCGCTTCCTTCTCCTTCTTCAGCCGGTGCGCCATCAGCCCCGTCGCGGCGACCGCACCGGCCCCGACGACGGCCCGGTCGATCTCTTTGCGGTTGGGCTGCTGGTCGATCCAGTTATTGATGAAGTCCACCTCCGTGCGCGGTGCGACCTGGATCGCGGGGGTGGGATAGAAGCGCACGCCCACGTGGGCGGGACTGCCCTGCCAGGGATACCAGCCGCCGTAGATGTGCGGGGCCAGCGGCGAGAAGCGCAGGCCCACCGTGCCGGGCGCGGAGATCGAGGTCTGCGGGATCCCCGTCACCCCGATGTTCGGGTTGCGAATGCGGATCTTGTCGCCGATCTGGTAGCCGGTCTTCCCCCGCTTGATGAGGGGCTTGGGCTTCGGCCGGGTGTCGAACGGCAGCGGTGCCTCGACGTCCGCCTTGACGGGGCTGCGGCGCAGGAGGCTCCCCACGCGCTGCAAGAGGGAGGTCGGCGGTCCCGTCGCGGGCTTGCGCTGCAGGAGATTGCGGATCAGTCCTGGGTTCCCGCCCTCGTAGCCCATGAACACCGGTTTCCCGGTAGGGCCCTGCCGCCACACCGCCACGGGCGCGTCCGGCTTGGGCTCGGGCGGCACCTCGGCCTGGTAGGCGTTCTTGATCCGCCGCTTCACGTCATCCATGTAGAGCGCCCAGTCGCCCACCTGCGGCGGGTTCTGGGCGGTGGGCAGACGGGCCTCCACGTCCCCCACGCGGAGCACCCCGTTCGCGTCCACCGTGTCCACCCGGCGGGGGTAGTCCCCGATCCGGTGGACGGCGGGATCCCACTGCTGATAGAAACGTCGCGCTCCCAGCGTGCCGAGCAGGGCGCTACCGCCGATGGCAAGGGCCGCGTCGCGGCGGGCGTCCGGGTTCTGGTCCAGCACCCGGTTGATCTGCTTGCCGGGTATCCTGGCGAACACGGTGGGGCCCGGCTGCGGGTAGAGCCGGAATCCATAGCCGACCGGGTTCTTGCGCCACGCATCCAGCGGGCTCATGTTCTCGGGCGGCGGCCAGCCCCGCGGGTAGAGCGTCACCTGCTGGATGGGCAAGCCTCGCTCAAAGGGCGTGACCTGCAAGCTGGCGGTGGACGGGAAGCGCACCGGGAAGCCGAGCCGCCCAGAGTCCGGCTGCACGTCGGGCCACGGGAAGCGCACCTGCCCCACGCGCCCGATCTCGGGGCGGGGCTCGGGGCGACCGGCCTTGCGGGGCTTTACCTGGCGTGTGGGCGCCTGCCGCGTGTCGTGGGGCGGCGGCGCCTCGATGTCGCCGAAGCGCTGCACCTCCGCCTTGAAGGGTCCCTTCCCCACAAACCTCGACACCCCGTGCAGAACCCGTGTGAGGATCGGTTCCTCGTGAACAGCCATGCGCCCCGCCTGCTCAAGCACCGTTCGCGCCGGGACGCGGTGTGTCAAGGGGGGCAGGTTGTACTCGGCCCGCACATGAGGAGGCACGAGGCGGCCCTCCTGAATGGCTCGTTCCACCGACCGTCGATGCAGTAACGGCGGCGTCGTCGTGGGATGGAACACGACGAACTCGTTCTGTGCCTCATGCACACCAATAAACCCTTGACGCTGCGCGGCTGCAGCCGCCTTGTCGATCAGCCGCTGCAGCCCGTCCGTATCGTACATGTGCCTCGGGGCCAACTCGGGGTGTGCCGCCTCAACGTCCCGCTTGAGCCGCTGCCACTCTAGTGCCGGCATTAGCTTGGTTCGGTCCACACGCGTCGCGACGACCGCCCCACCGCCGCGATCAGCCGCGTTGGCATCCGGCCGCGCTCCTGCATTGGAGTAGAGGCTCCTGGCATAATCTCGATCCGGCGTAAAATAGACGCCCCGAGGCTCGGGGGCGGGGCGTCCGCCACGAAGCAGCATTTGGCGCAAACCGAAGCGGTTCGGATCGAAACCGTGTTGCTCAATCCGCCCTGCGTTGTCGCGCCCAGTCCCATGAAAGACCGCGTCCGCCTCAAACTCCTTGCGCGTCATTTGCCACGGCTCTTTGCGCTGCGCCTGGCGCGGATCGTTCGGAGGCGGCGCCTCCACGTAGCGATCCACCGGGGCCTTCGCCGCACTCGCGACCGCCTGCCAGAAGTCGCTTTTCGCGCCGCCGGGTCTCACGCCGACAATCCCCACTCTCGGATCCACAACGGGCTGACCGCCGACGATCCCCGTGATGCCCCCTGCGCCGCCCTGGAAGGCGGGGTTCCCGGAAGGACCCTGGCCCTGGCCCGAGCCCCCGAAGCCCCCGCCGCCGCCGCCCGGGAGTCCCGGTAACGAGATACGTCGCCCGCCCCGACCGCCCATCATGATTCCTCCATGGCGCGGCGCGCGTTGTGCCAGGTGGGCAGGAAATAGTACTTGGGACCGTAAGGCAGGATCGGCCGCACCCAGTCCTCGTGCTCCTCGCCGCCGTAGATGAACATCCTTTGCGGCGCGACGACGTGCACCGCCGCGGCAAGCCCCGCCTTGAAGCGCGCTCGGCTCTCGGGATGCGCCGCCGTCTGACACTCACACGCCGCCATCGGCGGGTTCTTCGGGATGCCCTGGAAGGCGAAGGAGTAACTCTCCGCGGTGCTCCAGTTGAGGGAGGGGATTACTTTGAGACCAGCACCCTGGAACAGTCGCCCGAGCGTCCGCGTCCGTACGATCGCGGCCTGCTGCGCGGGGAGCGGATCATCCGCCCACACACTGAAGTCGGGCTCCACGACGCTCTCCCATCCCTGGCGCTTAATCTCCGCGGTCTTGCCTTGCGGATCCCGCGCCAGATCGTTGAAACGCTCGTCGTCCACGTAGAAGCAAAGCACAGACCCAGCCGCCACTCGCCCTCTGGGTTCGCCAGCGCCGAACGTACTCCACACGCCCAGCGCGCCCGCCGTCAGGGGATAGCCGAACCCCGGATGCGTGTGCGTCGGCAGCGTGCGGCCCAGCTTCCCCGGATCGAGCGCGGGGATCGGCGGTGCCGTGGGGCGCTGGAGGGGGAGCGGCATCAGGAGGAGCCTCCGAGCGTGGGGGTGAACTTACGATTGGCTCTCACGCATGAGAGAGCACCCGCGATGGCTGGAACCATCCGGGTGCGTGTCACCAGAGAAAGGAGACTCTGATGAGCAACAAGTATATCCCACCCCGTCAAAAGAAACAAGGGTTCCCTCCCTACGGATCCATCTGCCTGCCCAGCGGGCGATGGTGTCCCCGCAAACTCCACCCCCGTGATGGCTACTTCTACTTCCACACCGGCGGGCGGGTCGTTCTGGAACACATCTGGCTCTGGGAGCAGTGGAACGGCCGCGCTGTTCCCGACGGGTGCGTGATCCATCACCGAGACGAAAACCGCACGAATAATGCGCGCCCGAACCTCCAGTGTCTGACGAAGGCCGAACACAACTCGCTTCACAAACTGAAGTGGACCGGTCCCTGTTCGTTTGAAGGGTGTCGTGACAAAGCCGTATGCAAAGGTCTCTGCGACCGGCATTACCATCAAGCGTTCCCACCCAAGGCGAAGGGCACGCCCGAGTTCAAGGCGCGGGCGAACGCCCGCGCGAGGGCTTATGCCGCGCGTCGCGCGGCACAGAAAGCCCTTGTCCAAATTCCGCCTCAAGACGTTAACGGCCAATTACAGCTCCTGCTCTGCCCAGCAATGGCCGAAGTAGGTCGAATCAGTACCAGTGTCACCTTCCAAGCAACCGAACACTAGGCCGGTGCTCACGGAATCTGGGCACATGCTGGTGGCCGTGGCTAGAACCAGCGTGGGCGCGGCGAGGGCGACACTCGCGTAGACCTTCACGAGCGCGGTGCCGGAGACCGAGGCATCCGGCTGCACGACTACGTCATAATCCACCCAGGTGTCGTTCGCGTGCGTGAGGCCAAGCGCCACGGTTTCCGCCGTCCCTGATGCCTTGCGGGTGCGCAGGCGGGGAATCAGCGAGCCCGACAGCTTGTGGATGAGCAGGAAATCGGTGGAAGGGGTGCCGCCGCTCTCCATGTTGGCGGTGATGGTGGTCGAGAGGATGTTGAACCCACACACCCAGGCGTGATTCGTGGCGTCGGCATTGCGCACCGAGAAGGCGAACCTGGTTTGCTTGCCGGCCACGAAGCGATGACTCGCCGCGGCCTGGCAGTAGTTGTTTCCGTCAGTTGCGGCTCCCGCGCCGGCGATCCCGATACAGGCCCGCCCCCCCAGATTCTGCAGGGTAACGGTTCCATTCACGCTCGTGATGGTCCAGGGGTGGAGCGTGATCGGCAGGCGGTTGAAGTCCATGCCGATGGTATTCATCCGCGAACGAGCCGCTCCCGGGGCCACATCGAACAGGCTGTAGGTCTGTCTACTCACCGCGTCCCTCCCTCCCTACTCTGGATGTTCCAAGCACAGCACCGGCGCCACCGGACGCTCCCCGCCGGTGCAGCCGTAGTCCACGAACAGCACGCTCCGAGCGCCGGGCCCAACGCGCGGCATCGTCTCATCCTCACGCACCGGGCAGCCGAGCAGCGTGATCGGCGGCATCTCCGAGAGATCCCCGTAGACGTAGCGGCCGTCGCCCGTCTTGATGCTGATAATCAGCGCCATCGTCTCGGGGTGCAGGATGAACACGCAGTCGCCGCGTTGGCGCTGGTTGTAGGGCATGGCGTAGTAGAGGTGGATCAGGTCGTCACCCACCATCCAGTCCTGCGCCATCGCCATCACCGCCACCGTGGCGCCCTTCAGCAGGTCCATGCCCCTCCTCATGCTCCAAAGAGGAGCAGCCTCCCACTCACCGCCAGCTTTGCGAACGCCCCCGATGCCGCATCAATCGCGTCATCATGGGCACCCGAGGGGAAGAGTCGGAACTCCTCCAGCAGATCCGCGTTCCAGCGCGCCTTGAGGAGCTTCACGTTCCCCGCCTCGCACTGCGCCGCGAAGGGCTGGGCGCGCACTTCCTTGCTGCCCGTCACCCGCTCGGCGTGGATGCTGTGTCCCGCGAGCAGCCGGACCAGCACCTCCGCCACTTCCTTGCCCGCGGCGCCGGGATCCTGGGGAACCCAGGTCGTCACCTCGCCCGCGTAGCGTTCCTTGTCCCGCTGGGCGGTCTCCACCAGGCGGGAGTTGCGTTCCCCGGCCGACCACTGCCCGGCGGTGAAGTCCTCCACGTAGAAGAGGTCGCCCGCCCGCGCCATCAAGATCGACGCACTCCTATCGCCGCCCGCCTGGGTAGCGGCCAGGTCCCAGTACCTCACCCGCCGCGCGGACCTTGGCACCACATCCACGGTCTCGATCTTGTCGGTGCGGATCGCGCCACCTTCGAGTGGCTGCGGATCGCCCTGATAGAGCGCCGCAAACGACCGAGCCCCCAGCACCGTGCGGATCCCCGCCAGCGCCGTCTCATCGAAGCGCGCGGGGCAGAGCGCCTGCCCGGGCGCACGTCCCAGGAGGTCGCCGGGCTCGGCCAGCGCCGGCAGCCGCAGCACCGTCCAGTTCGGGCCGTCTTCGCTGTCAAGGATGCGGCCGGCGAGGTCCATCTCGTGCCAGCGGGTCATGGTGAGCACGATGGAACCGCCGGGCTCGAGGCGGGTATACAGGTCGTCGCGATACCAGTCCCACACCCGCTCCTGGTAGGCCGGGCTGTCGGCTTCCTCGCGGTTCTTGACCGGGTCATCGATCAGGATCAGCTCGGCGCCCTGGCCGGTCACACCCCCGCCCACCCCCACCGCGCGCACGCCCCCGCCTTCGGTCGTCTCCCAGTCCTCCGCGGCGTTGCGCTCCTTGGAAAGCGGCAGCCCCACCTGCGTGGCCACCCGCCGCGCCTTACGGCTAAACTTGTTCGCGAGCGTCTGGTTGTAGGCGCCGATGATAACCCGCAGCGCCGGGTCCTGCTCGAGCCTGTGGATCGGATAGCGGACCGTGCCACACTCCGACTTGCCACTCCGCGGGTGCAGGAACAGCATCAGCCGCTTACACCTACCCCACGTCACCCGGTCCAGGAGACTCGTCAGGATCTGGAGGTGCAGCCAATCCCAGTCCCAGGTCGGTGAGACACTCTGCAACCAGGGGCGGAACCTGGGCGGCATCCCCCGGAGAATCTGGTCCAGCTCCGCGGCCGTGTCCGTTCCGAACCAGGAGCTCGGAGACGCCGCGCCAGCGGTCGCTGTCCGTGAGGGGCGCGTGCGCCTTGCCTCGGTCGCTGCCATCCTTCTCCAGCATCTTCAGAGCGATACTCTTATCCGTGAGAATGCCGAACGCGGTCGCCAGTTGGTGGGGCGGCGCGCCGGCGAGTGAGCCGGGGATCTTCTCCAGCACCAGCGCCGCCACTTCCTCGATACGGGCCAGCATCAGCGTGCGGCCCTCGTCGCGCATCTCCCCGAGCTTCGCCACCACGCCCTCGCCGTTCGCCCAGCGACGCAAGGTGCCCCGGGGAATGCCGATCTCCTTCGCGGTGCGCTCCACGTTATCGGCGTTGGCATCGAGGGCCGCGAGCGCCGCCGCCCGCTCGGCATCGGTGTAGACTCTGGCCACCGGCTACCCCGTGATCGGGCCGCCGAACAATTTTAGGCCGGCGATAAAGAGCAAGATGGCCAGGATGAGACTCGATCCGCCCCAGCCCCAGCGTGCTTCAGCCGGTCCACGGTAGCCCCACCAGCAGCCCCACAGGATGAACAGCACGTAGAACACCCACCACCACATGGCTAGTGGAATGGCACACCGTCCTTTCTCGTCGCGAAGGATACGCAGGCACGAAAGGCGAACTTAAAACCGATGATTATGCCCCGCGAGCGCGGCAAACGCTCCGGGGCTTGGCCGAAACCTTTGAAGGAGGTCTCGACGATGTCCCGTTCGCCACGCCCCAGCTTCCCCCCTGTCCAGGTCGGTGACCGGAGCGGTATCCGCACGGTGGTTGCGATCCCGACAGCCAAAAACTATCAGGGCTTTGTAACTCTCAAATGCGCCTGCGGTGCCCGCGCTAATCTCACGATCCGCGACTTCTACCGCATTCCTCCGACGCGATGCAAAATCTGCCAGCCGAACCGCCGCACCCACGGCGCCACCGGAACCCCTGAATATACTTGCTGGCAAAGAATGCTTGCTCGTTGCTATCGGCCTAGCCATCATACCTATCAGTATTACGGCGCGAGGGGCATCACGGTTTGCCCTGAATGGCGCAACAGCTTCGATGCCTTCCTCCGCGATGTCGGCCCGCGTCCATCGCCGGACCTCTCCATCGACCGGATCGACGTCAACGGCAATTACGAGCCCGGCAACGTTCGGTGGGCGAGCCGCCTGATTCAATCCCAAAACCGACGCCCCAGAACTCCCAAACCAAAGGATGAGGCATCTCGACCACCTTCCCATCAAACGCAAAAAGGCGCCACCGAGGACTGATTCCTCGTGTGGCGCCTTGAGCGCTGGCTAATCAATGCAGACCGGACGGATGCCGGTCATTGTATTTTCGGGCGGACCGCGCCTCCCCACCGAGCGCGGCCCCGTCCGGTTGGGGAGGGCACAGCGCCGGTCTGGTAGACGGAGAGGCGGCCCCGCCCGAAAGGTTACTGGCCGCGTTTGGGCGGGTGGGGCTTGATACCCACTCGGGTTTCACCCCGGCGAGGCGTCGTTAGCGTTCTCCCCGCGTCCTTCCGCGGTGCCGCCCGAAAGGAAGGGCCTCCCGGAATCTAACCGAGTCCCTCGCAGTACGCCCGCGAGATGCTGGACATTACAACAAAGCCCTACGGTCTTTCTTGGCATTTTATCGCAGCGGCCTCTTGCGTGTCAAGCAAAGCGCGAATATCCACCCACACCCGCACCCATTTGCGCCGCACCCGCCACGCCTTCACGCGCAGGAGCTTCGTCGCCGGGTCGTAGTGCCCGACGACGCGCCCGGTCATCTCATCGTGGACCGGAACGAGCGACGGCGGCTCCTCGGGCGGGGGATTGGTCAACGCGCGCGCCCCCACGCTTGGGCTGTCTCGTAGTCGGCTGCATCCTTCGCGGGCCGCGAATAGCCCGTCAAGCAGTCCGTGCAGCCGCAGTCCACCGGATCCACCCACTCACTCCCGGACAGGAGATCGGCGCGCTGCGGTGCCAGGAGCCGCCCGTCGATCTCGTCCGCGACAAAACGATAGGTGAAGGCGTGCGCCTGCGGGCCCGCCTGGTCGGCCCTCGCCCGCAATTCCGCCACGTAGCCCCGCAATCCCTGCTCCAACTTCGCCAGCCGCTCCGCTGCCGTCAACCCTCGTCCTCCCTCTCCAATCCCATCTCCTCGGCTCCCGGCAGCGCCAGCACCTCGCGCGCCACCCTCACGAACTCATCGAACGCCCAGTAGGCCCCGTGGAATATCTGTATCCCCCCGTGCTCATAGTAAGGCGTCACCCCTCCACCTCAAACCGCGCCACGAGCGCGCAGTGCCAGTCCTCCCCGGGAACCTCCCGCACCGGCACGCGGTCGATGGCCACCAGTCCGTTGGCCGCGAACCCCCGCACGGTGCAGCGCGGGGGTTCGGTCGGCACGACGTGGGTGACGATGCCGGGCAGGGGATGCCCGCCCGGCCCGTAGAGACGCACGAAGTCCCAGACGCGGGGGACTTCCACTGTATCGGCGGTCACGACCCCGCCCCCTGATAGATAGGCGGAACGGGATCTGGATTCGCCCACGGATCGTCACCCGAAAGCCCGTCCGGCGTCCAGTAACCCAGCAGCCCTATCACCACGTTCTGCGCCATCGCATCCGGGTCGAAGTCAACCTCCTTGCCGTTCCGCGTAGACGCCTTGATAGCCCAACGCGCCGCGGTGCGCACCTTGGCGGCCATCTCGGTGCGGGCGGGGCCCTCGCCCATTCGCAACGTCATCGGCGGCGGTCCCGTAAAACCCTCCGCGTCCGTCTGATAAAGCCAATGATCCTCCGGAAGCGGCATGGAGAACACACCGAAGGCCGAGCCGTCAGGTAACACGGTGATAGTGTCGATTGGTCGGGGGACTTCCATTACTCTTTCTCTTCCTCCAGCTTCGCCGCTTCGAAGCGCGCTTCGAGCGTGCACCACCAATCCTCGCCCTCGGTCTTTTTCGTCGGCAGGTTCGCGAACTGCTCCAGCCCGTAGGCGGAACAGGCCTGGACCTGGCAGAGGGGAGGACCTCCGGCCACAATCGGTTCCACGACCGCGCGCACGATACCCGGCAACTGCTCACCATTGGGACCGTGAACGAACACGTAGTCATAGATGCGGGGGGCGCCTCTCGGCACGGCCGCCTTCGTCGCCGGCGGCAGCGTTTCGGCGAGCATCGGACGCGTGGTTTCGTCCGTGTCCGTCTCGATCTTCATACCGTAGGCGTAGATCGGCTCCGATTCCCGCTCCTGGGTCTCCGTCTTCGGATGCGAGGGTTCTCCGGGTGGGGAGGGCGGCGTGGCGGCCGGGGGCACCGCCTTCTCCTCGTGCTTCGGGCTCGCGGTCTTCTGCGGTTGGTCCTTCTTCTCGGTTTTTCCTAACATGATGGCTCTCCTTTCAAACGAGGGACGGCATTAGCGCCGCCCCTTTCCCTCACAACGCCAGTTCTACCTGCCGCATCTCCGGGGCAGGCTCCGTCTCCGTGAACAGCGGGAGCGTCTCCTGCTGGAGGCGCCGGGCAGCGATCTCGCAGTAGCGTTCCTCAATCTCGATGCCGATGGCGGGGCAACCCGCCATCTTCGCGGCCACGAGCGTCGAGCCCGAGCCGAGGAAGGGATCGAGGACGAGGCCGCCCCCGCTCTCCTCGATCAGCTTGCGTAGGAGCGGCACTGGCTTCTGTGCGGGGTGAAACTCCTTCTCTCCGCACCATTTCGACTGCCACACGTCGGGCAACCCCCGGTTTCCGATGGCGAACTCTGGGCACACGAACAGCGCGGCGAGTTCATACGACGGGCGCAATCCCCGATGCCCGCCGGGTCCGATCCACACCTTATCCCAGACAAGGAGGCTTTCAATGGGCCACCGGGCTTCATAGCTGGCTCGCGCCAGAACAGGAAACGACCGCCATGAATTGAACACCCAGGCGGCTCCGCGCTGATTAGCCAGAAGCCGCCGGAATTCAACGAGCAGCGCCGCATAGAACGACGCGCTGTTCATCAGGTCTCCCCAGCCGCCGCCCGCCTTCCAGTCCTGGCCGGTCGATGCGATGCCGAACACGTAGGGCGGATCCGTCACGACCAGATCAATACTCACCAGATCGGCCATAACCTCCCGGCAGTCCCCATGATAAATCGTCACGCCCCCATGCTCGTAGTAGCGCTTCACCGTCTCCCCTTCTTCCGCACCCGCGCCTCGTGCTCCATCGCCAGCGCCCGCCCGAGAGGCAGCCCGTCCCCCTCGTCCAGCATCGCCGGTCGGCTGGCGGCGCTCTGCCCCTTCATGATCCACTCCGCGATCTGCTGGGCGAGTTCTTCCAGCGTCACCGCCTCCTCCCACTCCCCGCGTCCCCGGCACTCGGGGCAGAGGATGGCGTGTCCCTCCTGGGGGACGTAGCCGGCACCGCTGCAGTTGGAGCAGCGGTGCTTGACGGCGAGGGTCAGGGTGGGGGTGAGGTCAGGCATTGGTATCTTCCTAATGGTCAATGTGAGAACTAAACTGGTTGCCGTATGAGCTTTTAAGCGTTGACCAGCAATGCGGACACACCCAGTGCGTGCCGCGCTCCCCGCTGATGCTGATGAAGTAGGCATCCTTCAAGGGATGGTCGCAGCGAGCGCACCTGCTGCCGTCCGTCACCACCGCCTGGTAGTCGTGAAGGATAAGTTGTCGGGTGGGGCGCATCCCCCGCCGAGCAAACTCGTCCATCGCACTAGTCGTCCACCTTCTCCAACACCACGCCCACCTTCCACCGCTCCCCGTGGATGCGGGCCTTGACGAGACCCGGGATGATCTTCTGCACGCCGGGCTTCAGGTCGGCGTATTCTTCCGCTTCCTCAGCTATCTTTGAGGCTAGCACGAGCGCGTCAGCGATCTTCATGACGGGGTTCTCCCCGAGAGTAGGTGCGTCGTCACGCAGACGGGACAGGTCAGCATTGGCATATCACCGCCTCCAGCAGGCTAGGCTTTCTTGCCGTTTCCGTTCTTGCGGTCGATCACGACGCGCCAGATGGTGCCGATGAGCTGCGCGATGACCGCCAGTCCGATAGCGTTCAGGATCAGTTTCGCCTGATCGGCACTCGTTTCCAGGCGCACCAGCCGCTCACTCAAGCCACGCCACTCCACCTCGCCGACGCGTTTCTCGATAGCGATGAGCCGTGCCTCCTGCCTCTCCAAGCCATTCTTCATCGCCACGAGTTGCTCGGTATTCGCGGCCTGCCGGGTGCTGTAGACATCCAGCCGCTGATCCATCGCGGTCAGGCGCGTCTCAATCGCCGTGATACGCCAGCCCATGACCTGCTCGTTCTGCGTGAGCAGTGGGGCCACGTGCACGGGGGAGGCTAGTAGCCCCAGCAGGAGCAGGAGCACGCTACCCGCCCTCCACGATCATGACGGCGGGATCTTCATGTAGGACATCCCCAGGCACGAAGAGAACTTAACTTCAAGAGATTGCCCCGCGACGCTTGCAACGTCCGGGGCTCGGCACCAGAAGGAGAAACTTCGGATGCACACTCATTCTATCACCCCTACTCACGCCTGCCTGAACTGCGGACTGCCGATCACCTCTAGACACGCGCGGTTGTATTGCAGCCTCGCTTGCTACGACGCCACGCGAAACATGCGTGTTCTGGAAAACTTCCTTGCCAAAGTTCGCGTCACCGAAGGCTGTTGGCTTTGGGACGGACTTACGGCGCACGGAGGCTACGGGAAGGTGAAGGCCAATGGCAAGACCATCGGCGCACACCGCCTCTCGTGGGAAATCCACCATGGCGAGATTCCCGATGGGCAGTGCGTCTTGCATAAGTGCGACGTTCCGCTGTGCGTCAACCCCGATCATCTGTTCCTCGGTACGAACCTGGACAACATCGCCGACCGGCATCGGAAAGGACGCGATGCTCGTGGCGAAACCAGTGGCCGCCAAACAAAGCCTGAACGAACCGTACGCGGCGAGCGCGTCAACACCGCCAAGCTGACGGCCGCTCAAGTCACCCTCATTCGAAAGCGCGTCGCCGAGGATCGCGCCTCGATGGCTTCTCTCGCTCGCGAGTATCACGTGAGCCCGCAATCCATCCAAAGGATTATTGATGGCCGCTCCTGGAAACACTTGCTTGATCCTTAACCTTCACGCCGGCGGCCCCCGCCGCTCCTTCGCCATGTCCGCCACGATCTGGCGCAGCTCCGCGATCTCCGCTTTCGCCTCGGCCAGTTTATCGCTCGTCGCCACGAAGCGTTCATCGGAGCGGTTGGACAGGTCCGCCGCCACATCATCGGCCTTCACCGTAAGCGTTGCCGCGACGCTGTCCGTGCGGTCGGCCAGGTCCATCGCGTTGGCGTCTGCTTTCACGCCCGCGGCTTTGACATCCCGCGAGACGGAGCGCAGTTCCCGGATGACCATGACAACCCCCGCCGCCAGTCCCCCGACGAGGGCGGTCACGGCGGTCAAGATCTGTAGGATCCCGCTGACGTCGATTGTCACTTCTTACCGTTTCTCTTACCAAACCAGTAACCGACGACCGCTAACAACAAGCCGAACACCTCCGTTGAGAGTTGCGGACGGAGGACAATGATCGTTCCGCCGCCGATCAGGATCACGAGCGATAAATAGAAATCGTGCCTGGAAACGCCCGGCGATTCGTCATTGAGACTCATGCCAGATCGCTTCCCCAAAAATGAAAAATCCTATCCCAGCGTGCGGAGCAATCGGCTGATAACCCCCCCAGTTCAAGAGTTGGATCCCAAACAGATAGCCGATCAGGATCATCGTCATCACCACCATCAGCGTGAGCCCGAGCACCATGGACGGCCGCACCAGCGCGAAAGCGCTGACGCAAAAACTGATTGCAGCCACAATCGCCATTCGGGTATCGTAGATTTCACCCGTCTGCGCCCAGGGACGAAAGTTCCAAAGCTGATCGTAACCGAACGCGTTGAGCAGATAGGCGAGCAGAACGACCGCACCGAGCGCGAAAGTCAGCAGCGCGGCAGGCCAACGCAGGATATTCCAGGAGAGTCCCAGCGCGAGCAGGACAAACCCCACGGCGGTATCCAGCGCCATGGGCTTCAATCCCGAGGCAATCAGGATCGGCCGGGGATCGCGTAGCACCCATCCGCAGATGACGAGCCCTCCCAAAATGAACAGCGCGAGAGCACTGGGATTGAACCTATAGCGGAATCTCATAACAAGGACCCCCCTTATCATGAGGGGTTGGTAATGTAAAAGGCATCCACGCTACCCGCCGAAAGCGCGGAAAGATCATAACTGCGACGTAGCCCCTGCCCCGCCTCCTCGTCCGGCATTCGCGGCTACCCCCGTGGCCCCCGCCTCCCCTACCTCAACGCCTCCCGTGCGATGACGCCTGCCTGGAGGATGCTGGCGACACCCAGAAGCGCGGCCAGCACCCGCTCCCAGGGGACCGAAGACACGCAGGCGATCAAGATGCACAGCGCTCCCAGGATCAGACCGAGCAGCGTGAACGTCCAGCCGATGACGAGAAAGAGGCAGCCGGGCGCGTCGCGCTTCACCCGCGCCCTCCCCGCTTCTCCCCCGCCTCGAGCCGCTCCACCCGCGCGAGCAGCCGCTCCCAGCGCGCTTCCTGCTTGGCGAGCCGCTGCTCGGTGCTCTGCGTGTCGTGGCACGCGGCGCGGCGGTTGAGCCTCGCGCTGCGCATCAGGTCCCGGTCGATCTCCGGCAGCGGCTCCTGCTCCTCGTCCTCCTCGTCGTCAAGCCCGTAGGTGGGGAAGTGGCGATGGAGCACGGCTGCCGCCTCGGGATAGATGCCGTCGAGGAAGCAGTTGCCGTGGCACAGCTCGCAGGCTCCTCCGCGCGGCTCGCGGCCCGTCCCGAGGCAGCGAATGCAAACGCAGCGGGCCATCAGGTGGGTTCCTCCAGACCGCGGCGCTTGGCGTAGTCCGCGCTCCGCTCCAGGGTGAAGACGTAGGATTCGCCTTGATGATCGAAACCGAAGATTGCCATGGGACCGTCCGCGTTCGGGCCAATGCGGGTGATGTTGCTGAAGCCGACGTTTGACAGGCCCGCGTGCCCAAGCACAACAGCGAGCTGGATCGCCAGCCCGTAGAAGGGGCTCGGCGGGTTGTCCCACTCGGAAAGCTCAAAGCCCGCGATGCGTGCCAACTCCTGCCAGTCCTGGCGGTCTATCGTCTTCACCCGCGCACCTCCTCCGAACTCCTCGCCAGCTCCCTGACCTCCTCCGAGCTCCTCAGCATCTCCCACTCCGGTTCGATGGCGCCCGGGTAACGCCTGCGGATGCACGGCGCACACTCCCAGGCGTCCGGCTCCTCGCGGCTCAACTCGTCCACGCAGAACAGTTCGTCGGGCTCGGCGCCGCAGCGGGCGCAGGCGGTGAGGTGGTGGGCTTCGGCGTAGGTATCAGCCATCAAGTGCTTCCTTGGCGATACTCCACGGCGGCCACCGTGGGCCGATCCAGTCCGGGGCTGCGTCGTCGCCGCAATCACACTGCTCGTTGTGCGCCCAGTTCCCCCGCTCGGCGTAGACCGCAAGCGCCGCACGCAACTCCACCACCTCGCGCTCGGGTGACCGATTCTGCCATGCCATCCAGCAATCCATGCAGCAGCCATCATTGCCGGTCTGCGTTGCCGTCTCGCAGACGGCGCAAGCAATGATGCGCCCTTCAGCCCGGACGCTCTGCGAACGGCGAAGCATAGCGTTCTCCGTCCGCAGCCCGTCGCACTCGCACTTCAGGCGCTCAATCGTCGCCAGGTCGCGCTCGTCAATGCTACGTAACTGCTTGCCGCTGTCGCTCATCCTTCCGTCCCCCGCCGCACGACGCGCACCTCCTTCAGGAAGAAGCGGTTGCCCTGTATCTCCGCGCTGTCACCCGTCACGGTGGCCTCCACGTCGTCTCCCGTTTCCGCGCCGGCCCGCAGCGACCTCGGGACATCGACGGAGAGGACCGTCCCCGGCGGGAGCGGTTCCCCTCCCCAGGTTAGCGGCACCTCGGCGGGGCTGCCAAGCAGGATGTTCCACAGTCCGGCGATGGCGTTGTCGCACTGCTGGACAACGCCTTCCACGGTGAGCGTCAGAGCGCGTGTGATCTTGGGCATAGTTAGGTAGGGCAGTGGGCCAGGCTGCCACCCGGCCCACTGCTGGGCTCCCACGCCAGGAGACGAACGGCGCGGAAGGGGTGCTAGATGCGGCGGGCCTGAGCCAAGGCAAGGACGACACCATGGAGCTGCTCAACGGCCTGGATCAACCCTCCCGTAATCTGCTCCAGACGCAGAAGACGGTCAGGGTCGAGGCCCTCGTCCATCAAGCGCTCTTTGATGATCGACCGGAACTCCTCCAGGACCTGCTGATGCGTCTGCTGCTGGGTATCCAGCGCCGCCAGCCGACTCTCGACCGCCAGAAGTCGCACCTCGGCATCGAGCGTCGGCTCGGGTGCTACCTCGACTTTCGCCATCTTACTTGGTGAGATCCTTGAGGGTTCCGAGCAACGCGCCTACCTCGGCCAGGCTCTGGTAGAGTGAGCTACCCGTCCCCGAAGCAAACGCCCCGCCCGTGCCCGTTTGCGGGGGCGTGGTGTTTGCCGTCTTGGCTTGCTGCTGACCGGCCGCCAGCAAACCCTCGATGTTGGCGAGCTTGGTCTCCAATCCCGCCGCCATGGTCTTGTCGAAGGCGGATGCCTCCTGCCCCACGTTGAAGATGTCCCGAATGGCTTTCGACCGCACGGCCCGGCCGATGTCCACGCTGCCGGCCATAATCTCACGGTGGAAGGTGATCCCCGACTGCAAGGCCTCGCGCATGATCGCGTCGACCGCCTGCTGATTCGTGACCTGGTTCTGGATAGCGGTGTTGGCCGACCGGATCGGCCCATCGCTCTCGACTTTCCAATTGAGCGCCCCCTGGTCGTTCGCGACCTGGGCGCTGTTTACGGCATCGACTGCCATCGGTTCGTGTCCTTTCTCTAGCCCTATGGGTGAGGACTGATGTTCCGCGGGTGTCTACGGATCGCGCCCCGCGGTGCGCTAGTTGAGACTTCCTAGCCCCTCCATAGAGCAGGCTCTCCGTCCCTTCTGTCGATGTGCGTGAAGCCGCGGTACGACCCCAGCCCTTTTATCAGATTCGGCCACCGGGCCTTGAGCATTTTCTGCACGGTCGCGGGTGAGAGGTCTTTGAGGGTAAAGTCGATGGCCTTGCCCCACAAGTGCTGGGAGTTCGTGGCGCCGCCCACCTGCTTATTCCACGCGGCGCACCTGTACCAGGAGTTCACGCGCATAGGCCAGTTACCGAGCGCGGCACGCACCTCTTCCGCCCACTCGGCCGTCTGGCGGATCGAATCCTCAATGTGGGGATCCCCCCATCCGGTGCATTTTCCGCACTGGCAGCGGGCTTCACCCCATGAAAAATGTTCTGTAATAGCCCCGGTTGGCATGGGGTCCGCCCCCTCAACAAAGAAAGCGCCGCCGCCCCGCCCCGGAGGAGTCCGCCGTGCCGATGGCGGGTGGTTTGGAAGCGACTACGGGCGGCGGCGAAGGTCAGTAGGTTCATCGTCGATTGTCGGTAGAACGTTGCGTTTCTGTCCAGCCAGATCCGCAACTTAAGAGGCGTTTCGCAAAGCGTGGGGCAGATTCCTTCCTCGGTTTGCGGGACGTGGGGAGGATTGGTTGCGAGGCAAATAAAGCGGCGGGACGGAGCGCCCGCCGGCTTGCTGCATACCAATCTGCAAACCACCCCGCATGGTTGCGTCACTGCATTTGCAGACACGCAACAAGTGACGCCACTAGAAGTGTATCATCGCAACAATTGCGCCGTCCGCGTGGCGAAAGCGTGCGCCAGCCCGCCGCGTGGCCAATTGCGAGATACATCAGGCACTCCTCCGCGGTCCGTTCCTCCCCTGATTCCAGGCACGAAACCGCGAGCGCCTGGTGGGTTGCTGCAGGCGGGACTGCAGACGGGTTTTCAATGTCCTGCTCCGCCGCCCAGGAACCGTCTGGTTAAGGCGGAATCCCGTGATCCCATGGATCATAATCCGGATCCGCATTCATCTCAGCAAGCCAGTCATCATAGTCCGGCCCGAGCAGCGCCCGCACAACCTGGTCGAGCAACCATTGCTTGTGGTGGCCTCCGTCGATGCTGCCGTACTGCTCGATGAGATCGAGTGCATCGCGAACCGCATTAGGCAGCTTACTCCGATCCATCCCATCGCTCATCCGACCCTCCGCAGTCCTTCATCACCCGCTCCCCGTCTGCATCCTCGGGCATCTCGCCATGCTCCAGCGTCGGCACCGGAAGCGGCTGCCCGTCCGCATCGACACGCCTCACGACGCCGCCCAGCGTCCCATCAGCCCTCATGCTATGATCGTGGGGCCCGATCCACACCGCGCAGTAGGGACACGGCGGATCCAGGATCGTCTGCCAGTTCATCCCCCACCTCCCGCCACCTTCTGCAGCGCCCCCTCCAGCGCCGCCGCGGCGCCCTCCGCCTCGCCGCCGAGCAGGTGCCCGTAGATCAACGTCGTCGTCGTGATGCTGGCGTGCCCCATGAGGTGCGACACCAGGTAGGCGCTCACCCCCGCGGAGAGCAGGGAACTGGCGTAGGTGTGGCGCAGGCTGTGCATGGTCACCGCCGGCAGCTCGTGGCGCCGGCGGAAATCGCTCCAGGCGTGCCAGAACTGGCCGAGGGTGTAGGGCTTCCCGTGGTGGAGGAACACCGCCGGCGCGTCCGGCCGTCTCTCGCGCAGTTCCTGAAGCGCGGTGCGCACCAGCGGGGGCAGGGGCACGGTGCGCCGGCCCTTGTCCGACTTCGGGCCCTTGGTGACGACCGCGCCGGGGATCTGCGTCACGGCGCGCGAGACGGAGAGCACGCCGCGGGGGAGGTCGACATCCTCCCAGGTGAGCGCCAGGAACTCCCCCAGGCGCAGGCCCGTGCCGAGCGCGGTGAGGAGCAGCGGATACCAGTCCCCGTCGCCTTTCGCGGCGGCCAGCACCCGCGCGAGCGTCTCCACCGAATGCGCCACCCCGCGGGGGCGCGGAGCTTTGGGCGCGGGCACTTCGACGAGCGGGCTGCGTGCGAGCAAGCGCTGGCGCACGGCGGCGTTCATGATGGCGGACAAGAGCATCCAGGCGTTCCGCAAGGTCTGCGCGGAGACGCCGCCCTTGACGCGCCGGCCGTCCTGGGTGGAGAGATCGAGGATGAGCCGCTCCAGGCGCGCGGGGGTGATGGCGTCGAGGGTGAGTGGCCCGAGATGCGGCAGCAGGTAGAGCCGCAGCACCGTCTGGTAGTCGTAGGCGGTGGTGACACTCCACGCGGAGAGCACCGCCTGCTCCCGGAGGTAGCGCTCGGCGTAGGCGGCGAAGGTCGTGCCGCGGGCGTCGCTGTGCGCCTGGGTGTCCAGCTCGCGCAGTGCCTTCGTCACCGCCTGCTGCGCCTGCTTCTTGGTGGCGAACGAGCCCAGCCACTTCGTGCGGCGCTCGCCGTCGGCGCCTTTGGGCAGGGGGACGCTCGCGGTGTGCTTGTTGCCGCGCTGGCGGACGTGGCCGCGTGTGGTGGGTTTGTTCAAGGGTTAGGCCCCTTTCCCCGCGCCTTCCGCATCCGCTCTTTGCCGCCGCAGCCGGGCGCGTGATACTTCTTATGCTGCCAGCCGATGAACAGCTTCCCGCAGCCCACGGTGGGGCAGACCTTGAGGGTGTAGCCCCCGGACACCATGCAGGCGAGCTGGAACCACGCCGCGTCGATCAGCGCCGCGAACGCCCAGCGCCGCGGAGCGTTCGGCGCGAGCGACAGCGGGTAGGGGTGGACGCGGGCGAGGTAGCCCTCGGGCGGCTCCGGGGCGCGGCCGGCCGCCAGGCGCTCGCAGACCTCGCGGAAGACGCCCGCGGCGCGGCGGAACTCCGCGAGGGGCTCGGCGTCCCCCTCGGTGGTCAAGAGGCCCCACGCCTCCGCGAAGCCGCGCTCCTCCCAGGGACCGCCGGCCGCCACCTGCGCGACGGCGTCGACGAGCAGCGGGGAATCCTTCTCCCACGGCGAATACTCGTGGGGGATCTCCTCGGCGTCCGGCATGGGCGCGTTGGGCGAGAATGGATCGTAGAGCGCGGTGCCGCCGGCGAAGCAGAGCGTGCCGTCGCGCACGCCGGCGGGCCCGCGCCGCCAGAGACCGCGGGCGCCGGGGTTAGCGCTCATGGATTCGCCGCCTCCCAGAACGTGGCATCGCGCGGCGTCGCCACCCCACCTGGCCCCATCACGGCCGAGAAGGCGTGCCCACTCCTGGCAAACGCCTCCGCTGCTCCGCGATCCCAGCCGCGCCCATCGTCCCAGTCCGTGCCGTGCGCCACCAGATGATCGATCAGCTCGTCCAGCGTGGCAAACACGGGCGTGATCGGGGTTCCTGACGTCACTGTCTCGTAGACCTGGAAGTGCGTCGCTTCCTCGGGCTGCCAGGCTCGCTCGCGACAGGTCTCCGAATCGGGTGGATGGTCCCACTCATGATACCAGCGCGAGTGGGGCGTCAGTTCCTCCTTCTGATCTGGGTGCTCCCCGCGACACCAGAGCGCGGCGTTGGCATACCACTCGCGGCACGCCCCCTCGTAGTCCCGGTCGAAGCACGGTCGATACTTCCCCAGTCGCCCATACTGCGAGGCGGTAAGCTCCTCGTGACGCCAGCGCGGGTGCTCCCAATCGCCGGGGACTCTACGGATCTCTCTCCCCATGTTTCGTCATCTCCTCCAGTTGTCGTCGTCCATCCGCCGTCAGCGGTCGGCGTTAGTCATCGTCGCAGCCACTGGTTAGGCAACGTGCGCACACCGTCCGCCACCCGTCCACGAGCGGCGCCACGGTGAGCGCCCCGCAAAAGAAGCAAGAATCCGGCGCCCCCGGCTCGCAATCCTGCATAGCATAATCCCACGCACGCCGGATGACCTCCTCCGTCATCGCCTCCTGCGCCGCGCGCTGGCGGTCCACCTCGAAGGTGACGCTCGCGGGGCCGTCCGTGAGGGCGCCGTCCTCGGCTTGAGCGAGGAGCTCCAGCGAATGCTCGCACGGCGGGCCGGCGAAGAGGGACAGGGCACACGAGCAGGCGGTCAGGCTGGTCTCGACCGTGACGCCGCGGGGGTCGTGGCAGTCGTAGGCGCCGACGAGGCGGTTCCACACGAATTGGAAGCGCGGGAGGATTCCGGGTAGGGTGCGGACAAAGTTCATGACAGTCTCCGTTTGGGGATTGGGGCGGTCACTGGCTTCGCAGGCGAGGTGACCGCCCTTGCTGCGTGTCAGGGCGTGACGACCTCGGACTCGTGGCGCTCTCTGCAGTCGGCGCACACCCAGCAGGTATCCGTGCCCCCGTCCGGCGCGGTGGGGCCAATCGTGAACCCCACGCAGGGCTTGAACTCTTGGCAGTCTTCGCAGGTTGTGAGGCACGTCGGCTGCTGCTGGCGGCGGGCGTGCAGCTCGCGCAGGAGATCCAGGGATTGGAAGGCAGCGGGCATGGCAGTGTCCTTTCTCGTTAGCGATTGACCAGGCTCTCGGCACGCTTCTGCGCGTCGGCGCGGGTGGGCGGCTTCGTCCGTCATAAGTGGCTCCTTTCGCATGTTGCGCCTCTGGAATTCTACGTCCACAACCAGTTAGATTATAAACAGAACCGCCCGCAACGTCAAGAAGATTTTTGGCGCACAAGAAAAGGAGTAGAACCCACAGTCCACCGCCGGCCGGAGTTTGCAAGCCACAACAGCGACCGGCCGGGGTGGGTGCCGAACCTGCGCCGCCAGAGGCGCGGCGACGCGCCTAGCGCAAGTGGTGCGGAAAATAGCGTTGACAGTGGCCTTCCTTTGGTTTATAATCCAACCAGTCAACGCAATGAAGGAAAGAAACGAGCGGAGGGATAACTGCTTTGGAACGAACTCTACAGGAGGACCGCAGAGGTCTTACCGACGAGGAATGGAACGATCCGGACTTGTGGTGTTCCGTGAGCGAGGCTGCCTACCTCGCGGGCGTGAGCCAGGTATGGATCCAGAAGATCGCGGCCCAGCCGAACAGCCCTCTGATTCGCAAGGTCGTGACGCGAGGCAGCGTGCAACAAGCCGTGAGGATTTATGAGCCGTCGTTGAAGGCGTGGATCGCGTCACGACCCCCCAGGCGGGGGGCCACAACGGACAGTGAAATGCCGGGCCAGGCGGTTTCAGCATCTGCGTGCGGTTGACGCCAATCTAACTCACGCAGCGCCCCGACCGCCCGACCCATTCTGTGGACAAGGCCGGCTCCGAGTGGAGCCCGACGCCGGCCTTGTTTGCCCGAGTAAGCCCGACGAGCGGGTGCCCGTTGTGCTGTACCCGTCAAGGCTATTTTACCACAACTCCGAAATTCGGAGAAGTAGAACGACAGTTCGAGGTTACCGATGGAGCGTGAGAACGACAACGCCTCCGAGGCGTTGGACTTGCTCGCGGGTTGGATGATGGGCCTCCAGATCCAGCAGATCCGGATCGCGGTTTACATGCTGCAGCGCGGCTACATCGACGGGGAGGGGATGTCCCACTCCGAACTTGCCACGCTGGGAGAACGGTTCTGCCGCAGTAGTAAGACCGTCGATGACTGGCTCCGGGGGATGCGACAACTCGGCCTCGTTCGCCAGGACGCTATCGGTGAGGAAGCCCAGTATACGCTGGTCCGCGACTGGACGCCCGCCACCAAGCCGCGCAGTCTGCGACGCGGACCAAGGGCGGGAGTGAGGTAGCTCATAAACCCCAAACACCGCTACGAAGGAGACACCCCATGACCGAAGCCCTGACCCTCGCCCTCGCCGCCTACGTCTGCGGGGGCCTCGCCACCTTCGCGTGGTTCCGCAAGCAGCGTGAATACCTGGAGCTGCTGCGAGACGCGGGCGCCCGCGGGGTCGCCCCCTGGCGTGCCGCGGGCGCCATGCTCCTGGTGACGCTCGTCTGGTGGCCGATGATCCCGGCGTGCGGGCTGCTGCGCTACCTGGCGCGACAGAAGGAGTCCACGCCATGACGCTCACTCCCGGCGACCGCGTCACCGTCCACGCCCCGTGCAGTCCGTGGCTCCCCTGGACCTGTGTGGGATCGCTCGCGGAGGTCGTGCGAGCGAACGCCGAGGGTGTCACGGTGCGCCTGCTATCGCCCGTTCACGCGGACCGTGCCCTGCGTTATGTTCCCGGCGCGATGGCACTGCACTGCCTGGCGCTGGCGCGAAAGGAGACACCTTGATGCCCGAGATGCTGCCCCACGACGAGCGAGACATCCACCTGGAGCAAATGCTGCGCGAGCGGCTGGGCGATCTGCCGCTCACGATTGAGCACGCGGAGCCCCTGGAGATCGACTGGCAGCGCGTCATCAGCGAGGCGCACGAGATCTGCCGCCAGGACCAGTGCGGCACGACGGAGGCGCTGACGGAGGCGCTGGCGCGGGAGAAGGCGCTGGTCAGGAAAGCGAATGCGTTCCGGGGGGCCAGGTGATGAGAGAGGTTACGTCCGCCACACCTGAGCCGGAAGGGGAGGCGCTGGCGGAGTGGATCACCGAGACGGTGCTCGCGTTCCACAGCGACGCGGAGCGCTACGGACAGCGGCTCTTGCAATGTGCGCACTGGTCGATGAAGGCGAAGATCCAGCTCCTCGACGCGCTGCCGCCGCTGTCGGCGCCTTCGGACGAGGAGCGGGAGGGGCTGCCGTTCGGGCAAATCTTACGCGCGGTGCGGGTGCCGGCGTCGGTCCTGGGCGCTGTGCCGACCTGCGCGGGACCGTGCGACTGCGCCGAGTGCCGCCGTGCCGCGGCCGCGCTGCGCCGCGAGCGCATCCGGGAGGAGGCTCTGCGGCTGATGGAAGCGCAGGGCTGGCCGGCGGCCCACGCGGTGAAGGAGATCGTGGCGCTCGAGGCGGCGGTGGCGAGGCTGCCGGATATTGGGGAGCCCGGCGTGTGAGCAGCACGCCGGGCCCCGTCCCGTAACCGGTAGCGATACCGGTCAAATTCTATCACACTTTGTCAACATTGGGCGAGCAGTAGGTCACGGCCAAGCCGCAGCGATACCGAAGTTCACCCCACGTCCCGCATCAGGGAGTGGCACCGATGAACCACAGTTTTGACGTCGAGCACGCGAAGACCTACGGAGTTGAAGAGGCGATCCTGATCCATAGCTTTCAGTTTTGGCTGGAAAAGAACCGAGCCAACGGCCGGCACATCCACGACGGCCGCGCGTGGACATATAACAGCGTCCGTGCGTTTGAGCGTCTCTTTTCTTACTGGACACCCAAGCAGATTCGGCGCATCCTCGACTCCCTGGAGACACAGGGGGTTGTGATAACAGGGCATTGGGGGAGCGACGAGGGACGCGATCCGCTCGACCGCACCCTCTGGTATGCGTTTTACGATGAGAGTACCTTTCTTCCAACGTCCCAGCCCACACTGGGGGGCGAGCTAGACGATTTGCCCAAACGGGCAAATGCATCTGACCCAAAGGGCAAATCGTCCACGGCTACCATTTGCCCAAACGGGCAAATGCATGTGGCCAAAAGGGCAAATGAATCTAAGGAACAGTTAAGTACGGGTACAGTTCGGAACGTGCATGTAGAAACAGCAGCAGCAGCAGCAGTCCCCCCGCGCACGCGCGCGCATGAGGGACCGCCGCTGCAGACTGCTGCTGCTGCTGTTGCTTCGCACTCACCCGATACGGAACCCGACACGTACGCTCTCCCCTACACCCTGACGCCCGAGGAGATCGCCTTCCGCGACGCGGCACGCGAAGCCCACGTGGAGCGCGCGACCGCCCAGCTTCTCGCACTGGGGTGCGACAACGAGTTCGACGCCGAGCGTTACGCCCGCCGGCACGCCTGGTTCATCAACGACTATCTGGACCAGGCGCGTCGGCTACCCCTCAAGAACCGCTTCGGCTGGATACGCAAGCGCCTGGATGAGCTGGCCGCCGAGCAGGAAAGGGCGCGTCATGGATCGCGGTGAGCCTACCGAGGGCGGGCTCGTGCTCTGGGGCGATGGTCAGGGCATCGACGGCATCTCTCGCGCTGAGGAGTTGGCCGAGGGGCACCCCGTCGAGTTGCTGCGGTTCCTGGTGTCGCGCTGCAAGGCGGACATGGCCAAGAAGGGCAAGAGTGAGTGGGGCGGGCTGGCTCACCACTACCTGACGACGCCGGGGAAGATGGAGGATCTGCGGATGACGTGGGAGGCGCGTTTCCGCACCGGCGACGCGCTCGCCGTGGCGCCGGCCCAGCCCGCCGCGCTCCCCTACCGCAAGTGGGACGACAACACCCTGCCGGACGGCACGAGCCTGGCGAGCCCGAACCTGCCCCTGCGCGTCGAGGAGTGGCTGGCGCGGATGGCAGCCAAGCAACGCGCCATCGACCCGCGTTACCTGCAGCTCGCCCGCTCTCTGCGCGTGCAGATCCCGGAGTGGTTCGCGAACGGGGCGGTGCCGGCCGGCTACACCACGCCCGAGACCGACCCGCCGGTGTGGACCGCGCCGACCGATCCCGCGGACGACGAAGCGGCGTATCTCCTGGCGCGGCAGTGGCTGGCGCTGCCGCAGCAGGTGGAGGTGCTGCAGGACGATTCCGTGCGGCGGTTCACACCCCGCCCGTCGCGCTGGACGGACGCCCAAGCGACGCTGCTCGCGGAGGGGATGGAGCGCGACCCCTTTCCGGGACCGTCGCCGCGTGAGCAGGTGAAGCGCACGCTGTCCTCGACCGTGTTGGAGGGAATCATGGCGGCGCGGCTGCCACTCGCGGAGCTCGGCGCGGAGGAAGAGGACGACGAAGAGTTGCCGCGCCGTCCCGTGCGCGTGGCGCTGCCGCCGGCGGTCGCGGTGCCGCAGCCGCCGGTGATGGCGGACGCGCTGCGGGAGTTGCGCGGGGATGATGGGTGGTGGGCGGCGGTCGTGAACGACACGCCGCCGATGGACGAGTGAGAGGAGGAGAAGATGCGTGAAAGCATTCCCATCGAACAAATCAAGATCGCTGATCGGGTGCGCAAGGACCTTGGCGACATCGAAAGCCTGGCCGCGAGTATCCAGCGGTTGGGACAACTCCAGCCGGTGGGCATCGACGCCGAGAACCATCTGCTGTTTGGCGAGCGGCGCATCGCAGCGTTGAAGTCGCTCGGTCGAACCGAGGTGTGGGCCGCGCAGTTCACAGACTTGGATAGTGCGCTCAAGTGCTTGCAGGCGGAGAGTGACGAGAACACTGAGCGAAAAGCCTTTACGCCGGAGGAACTGGTGCTTCAGGGTCGTCGGCTCCTGCCTTTGGAACAAGAAGTTGCAGCACAACGGCGTCGCGATGCGCTACGGAAGGCGGCGGCGAGGCGTACCCGGGGCACGAACGGAGCCTTCGAGCCAGAAGGGGATAATTTATCCCCTTCTGGAGAGTCAAGCACCGCAGGCGCGAGAGCGCGAGAGCGCGTTGGGGTTGTCCTGGGTGTTTCCGGTTGTACCTACGAGCGCGCCCGCCACGTGGTGGAGGCGGCGGAGAAGGACCCGTCCCTGCGTCCTCTGGTCGATCAGATGAACCAGACCGGCCGGGTCACCCCGAGCTACTTCAAGATGATGCGAGAAACGGGACGGGGCGGCGGTCCGCCTGGCACAGCGAAGCGGGGACCCAAGCCGAAGAAGCCGCCCGTCACGAAGCGCCCCAAAGTGCTAGCACTGGAGGGATTTGAGACGCTGATCGATTCCAAGATGGAGGCGTTTTTGGACGTCGCCCATGCGTTGTTCGAGATCCGGGAGCAGCGACTGTTTACCGAGCAGTATGGAGAGTTTCACCGCTATCTGAAGGAGCGCTGGGGTGTGAGCTTCCGCATGGGGCGATCCCTCACCTGCGCCCTCGACGGCTTCGGGTTCATTCAGGCGTTGAACGCAAAGGAGAAAGATCATGCCCGCTAACACAACCGACCGGCTCGCCTCCACCGCCAAAACGATCCTTGACGCCCATCCGTCGCGCTGGGAGATGCTGCGCGCAGGCGATCTCAAGATCGATCACGAGCACTACCAGCGCCCACAGGACCGACAGCAAATCCTTGCGATCTCGCGCGCCTACAACCCGGATGCCATGGGAATCCTCGCTGTCAGTCGGCGCGCCGATGGCGACTACCTCATGGACGGCGCACATCGCGCCCTCGGTGTGATTGACCGCTTCGGCCCCGATCACCCTGTTGCCTGCGAGGTCGCCCTCGGGCTCACCATTGCGGAGGAGGCCCAAATATTCTATGACCGCAACAGCCGCCGCAATCCTGTTAAGACGCTAGACAAGTATCGCGCCGCTTGGATGGCAGCCGATCCCAACATCGCCGAGATTGCTGCGGTCCTGGAGGAGATTGGACTTGCCTATCCCTGGCACGGCACCGGCGGAGCGGAGCGCTCGATCATCTGTTGGGGCCAGCTCACGGTGATCCACCGACGCAAAGGAGCCGAGCATCTGCGAATCCTCCTCCAGTTGATCGAGCGCGCCTGGGGATCGCCCAGCACTGCCCTCCAGGCACAGTTCGTCAAAGGCGTGGACCTCCTGGTGCGTTTCCATAACCAGGATGAGTTCTGGTCGCTGGACGAGGCCGCGGCGCGTCTATCCCAAGTGTCGGCGAGCCGTATCTACCAGGACTCAACAACGCTGCGTGGCGGGCCATCAGGCAAGAGTAAGTCAGCCCAACAGGCGATTTACGAGATGCTCCACTTCTACTACAACAAGGGACGCCGACTCCATAAGCTCGACGACCTTCGCAGTCGTGAGCCTCTCAAGAAGACCGAGCCGGCTCCGTGAGTGGCGACCCCCGCACCCGCATCCTGTCCGCCATGCGCGACTACGAGCAAGCGCACCCGGATGCCGTGCAGAGATTCATCCGGGACAACCCGGACCAAGAAGGAGGAGAACGAGAAATGAACACGACCGCATTGGACCGCGCCGAGCACCTACCCGAGCGCATCGACCGCTTCCCCGTGAACCCCACCAACCCGGAAGCGGTGCGCCCGCGCTACACGCTGTCCGAGATGGCGAAGATCGCGGAGCTCCTCGCCGCGTCCGGCTTCTTCCCGGACTGCAAGCAGCAGAGCCAGGCGTTCGCGAAAATCTTGAGAGGCGCCGAGTTAGGGCTGGAGCCCGCCACATCCCTCGCCGAGATCCAGATCGTGCAGGGGCGCCCGGTGCTCTCCAGCAACCTGGTCGCCGCCCTGATTCAACGCAGCGGGCGCTACGCCTACCGCATCCGCCGCCACGACAAGGAAGCGTGCGAGATCGAGTTCTTCGAGCACGGCGAGAGCGTGGGCACGAGCGTGTTCAGCATGGAGGACGCCCGCCGCGCCAAGCTCGCCGGCAAGGACATCTGGCAGGCCTACCCCGAGGCGATGCTCTTTGCCCGCGCCATCTCCCAGGGCGGCAAGCGCTTCTGCGGCGCCATCCTGATCGGCGTGTATGTCGAAGGCGAGATCGAGCCCGACTACCCCAAGCCCGTCGCTCGCCCCGCCATCACGGAGACCGCGCACGGCCCCGTGGACCGCGCCACCGGCGAGGTCCTGCCACCGCGCACCCCGGCGCTTTCGCCCGCCACTCCCGTCGTCGACGCCGCCGCCCTCGAAGCGCAGAGGCACCACTCCGCCACCGTGCTCCTGCGCAGCCTGCTCACCCAGGCGCGCGTCGGGGACTGGACCGCCGCGGACCTGGACCTCGGGCTTGGCACCACGCTCGGCAGCCTGCTCGCGATCGCGGAGGAGAAGCAGCAGCCCTTCGATGAGATCGACCTCGCGGGCTACGACGCCGCCGAACTGCGCGAAGACGGTCGCCGACTGCGCGTGCGCCTGGCCGAGTTGTCCGCGTCGACCGAGACGCCCTCGGGACCGCCGGCGCCCGACGTGCCCACCGGCACCCACTGCACCGCCTGTGGCAAGTCGCTCACGAAGGCACGGCAGACGCTCTGCCAGCACGCGGGGAAAGCGCCGCTGTGCGTGGAGTGCGACGAAGCGGGGAAGGCGTGAGCCTCGTCTGCCTGGACCTTGAGACGACCGGGTTCAAGCCCCACAGCGCCGGCATCGTAGAAATCGGCGCCGTTCTCGTACGGGACGGTGTGATCGTCGGCGAAGGCTTTTCGACGCTGGCGTGGCCCGGCTACGAGATGGTGTCCGGTGACGGGCACTGGAAGGCGCTGGAGAAGAACCAGGTGCCGCTCGATCAACTGAAGGACGCCCCGCGGGTGGCGGACGCGATGGAGCAGCTCGCGCGGTGGCTGGACGTGGGGGACGGAGGGCGGGTGGCGGTGACGAGCTTCAACGTGGCGTTCGACCGCCCGTTCCTCGAGGCGGCGGCACCGTGGGCGTGCGAGCTCCTCGACTGGCAGGAGTGCCTGATGCAGCGCGCGCAGCGCCACCTCGGCCTCGCCCGCTCGCCGTCGCTCGCCCGTGCCTGCGAGATGCTCGGGATCGCGCGAGACGGGGAGCACCGGGCACTCGCGGATGCCCAGGCGGCTGCGCGGATCTGGCTGGCGCTGGAGGGGCGGTAGGGTTGGACCTGGGCGTTTGACAGCGTGCCGGAATAGTCCGGTACGGGAAGCGCCTCCTTGGGAGAGAGAGGCACTTCCTCCTTCGCTAATCTGCGCAATCGCCCCGGCGCCCGCCGGCTGGGGCATTCTTTCCGGGAGCACACGATGCAGCTAACCTTTGAGCCCGAAGCACAGACTGCCCCACAGCACACCCACGAGGCGGAGGAAGGCGCCTCCGCCCCCGTTGCGGCACTGGAGGGCGGGAGGCGCAACAAGAGAGGGACAGCGCCGGTCCCTAGAATGCCCGCGCAACGGCACGTAGAAGCCCGCCAGCGCGTTTTAGACGCCGGGGTGGGACCTACACCGCACCCGCCAGTTTAGCGCGTCACAGCGCCTTTAGAGAGGAGTTAACCAAATGTCACGCCATAACCTGAAACACCTGGAGCCCTACCGCGATACCAAGCCCCCGCCCTCCTGGTCGGCGCTCGACGCGGAATACTATACCGAGTGCAACCAGGACACCCGCGAGGTGCTCTACCTGCGCGACGAGCCCACGCTGGCCCAGACCACCGCGCGCTGGCTGTGGGGCATCAGCGGCTTCGTGCTGGGGCTCGTCACCGCCACCGTGCTGTTCGCGACGGGAGGCGGCAAATGAGCCGGCGCCCGCGTGTGGATGAAGATCTGCGCCAACTCATCCTCGCGACCTACGACGCCGGCGCCTCCTACAAGGAGACCGCGGAGCGGCTCGACGTCGCCTTCGCCACTGTGGGGCGCATCGTCACCCGCTACGGCACGCCGCGCACCAAGGATGAAGGGCTGGCGCTCTTTAATCAGCGCGCACTCACCGAGGAGGGGCGTCGGCAGCGGTCCGAGGCCGGCGCCCGCGGCGGGACTGCCTGCCGCGACCGCCACGACGCCGAGTTCTACCAACGCATCGGCCGCAAGGGTGGACTGGCCAACCTCGCAGCCCACGGCTCGGAGCACTTCGCCGCGATGGGGAAGCGCGGCGGCAGCGCCACCTCGGCCCGCCACGGACTGGACTTCTACCGCGAGATCGGCAACCGGGGTGGGGCACGTGTGCGGGAGATGTGCGCCAAGGCGCGGGCGATGGAGGAGCAAGGATGAGAACCGGCATCGATCAGATTGAGTTTAGCGGCGAAGGTCGGAGCGTCACCCTCGACCGCGAAGGCGCCGACCGCATCACCGAGAACCTGGATCGCCTGAAGCGGCGCACGGATCTCGACTTCGACACTCGCATCTGGGACCGCTTCCGGGACCAGGTCAACGAGCGCTATGCCCAGGTGGCCGGCGGCACGCGGCGCGCGGGGAAGGTCACGCTCTCCGCCACCGTGGCCGTAGACAGCGACGGTATCCCCTGCGTGAAACTCACCCTCGACGACGCCAGCAAGCGGCTCGGGACGTGGAGCAGCGCGGAGGGCGGGCAGTTGACATTGGAGGGGATCTGATGACCGCGCCCGTCACGCTTGTGGTGCACTGTGACGTTGCTCGCACCTCTCCTAACGAGCGTGCGAACAAGTGGGAGATGACGCACCGCCGCGGCGTGATGCGCCTCGCGGCGCTGCAGGCATTGGCTGCCGCCGGCTACCCCGAGAGCACCGTGCCGGTGCGCCTGGACATCCTCGCGCGACGCGCTACCGCGATGGACGACGACAACATCGTCGCGGGGAGCAAGGTGGCGAGGGATATTTTGACTAACCGCGCCAAGAACGGCAAAGGGATCGTGCCCGACGACACCCGGAAGTGGGTACGCTTGGGAAAAGTGGAACAGGAGATCGCGCCGTGCTGGAAAGGAAGAGAGCAACTTTGCCTGACGGTAACCCCGATCATGGAGGAGCCCCCGCCATGAGCCACTGGACCACGCGCCGCCTGCTGACCAGCCTGGCCGACCTGCTGCAGAATGAGATCGCCACCACACACAGAGACTACACCATCCGCCTGAACCTCTCCCGCACGTTCGCGGAACGCATCGCCGCGGCAGCACAAGCGGCGGCGGACTGCTCGGAAATGATTCTCGACGAAGTGCCACCCGACGCGGACAACTGGGAGAACGCCCTGCCATGACCGACCACCGCAACGCCCTCCGCATCGAGCTACTCCTGCTCGTGCTTTTCCTGGCCGTCGTGCTCGCCGTGGCCCTCACGCCGCGCGCCACTCCCGCCCAGGACGACCCCACCACCCCCGTCGTCTCCGCCGCCGCGCGCTATGACGTCGCCGTGGAAACCCTGCGCGTCCGCACCCGCACGCTCGCCGCCTGCCAGTCCGCGCTGCACATTAGCCTCGTCGAACAAGAGCGCGGGAACCGCATCCGGGCGCTGGCCGGGACGCTCTTGTTCGCCAAGGGGGAGGAGGACGCCGCGAGGCGCGAGGTGGCGGAAGCGGAGCGGGTGCTGGCTACCGCGCTGCTGGTGGCAGCGCGTTAACCCCGTGACGGCCGCGCGTGGTCCGAGCCCGTGTGGCCGTCCGTAAACGCCGCACTCTCGCGGCATCCCGTGCAGCCGAAAGGACATCACTCCCACAACAACCTGACTGACGCCGGCCCCCGCCACTCGCACGGGAGGCGGGGGGCCGGCACCGATTGCGAGGAGGACTCCCCACCGGCGCCGGCGAACCCCGGAACAGGAGACACCGCTATGCCCTTTATCGCACGCGAAAATCAACCCGGCTTCTATCTCGCCTGCGCCTTCCTCGCTATCGTCCACGGCTTTCGCGGCGGCTGGTATCAGCTCTCGTGGGTGTTCGCGGCGCTGCTCTTGCTGTGCGCGCTGGTTAGCTGGCTGGTGGAGAAGGGGGAGCCGAGGGAAACGCCGTGAGCTACCGCACCGGATAGCCTTTGCTGTCCAGGATCGCCAGCCCGCCCGCGGAATACATCCGCTTGCCCCACAAGAAGTCGTTGGCATCCACCGTCTGCTCGAAGCGCCGCCATTGGGCATGACCATCGGCAAACGTGTAATTGGCGCCGCCGGTGTGCCGGTCGGGCTGGATGTAGGCGATCTGCACGTAGTCCGGCCCCGGCGCCGTGCGGCAGCCCGCGAAGGCCGCCGCCGCAATGGCCGGCGTCACCGCGTAGACCGCCGTGGTGGTCGGTGGAAACTCCCGGGGATCCTCACCCCTCCACTTCGCCCCGCCCGCGCTCGCCATCACCGCGTTGACGCTGCGGTGCGATTTGTTCTTGAACCCCGTGCTCTGCTGGTTGCTGGTGTCGTTGACGCAACTAGGCGAGTTCGAGAACTCCGCCACGAGGATCGTGGACGCGGGGGCGTCGACCGCACCGAGCGCCACGACGTTCGCGGGATCGACGGAGCGCCGCTTGCGCGGCAAGAGGGCTGCGTTCACGGTGTAGGAGAGGCGGGGCGCCTGGCTATCGAGGGCGGGTGTCGTGGGCGTCGTGCCGTAAGCGGGATCGGGGGGATTCGTCGGCACCAGTCCCCGCCCCGCGTCCGAGGGGCAGACGTAGACCTGCTCGCTCTTGACATACGGGCGGATCATGCCGCTCCATTGCACGTAGCCGTTCAGGTCCCCCGCGTTGTTTTTGTACCAGTAGGCTTGAGGATAAGTCTCGTCGTGGTCCTGGGCATACATCATGACCGCCGTGCCCAACTGCTTCATGTTGGACAGGCACGAGGACTGACGCGCCTTCTCCCGGGCCTGGGCGAAGACGGGAAAGAGGATCGCGGCGAGGATAGCGATTATCGCTATCACGACGAGCAGCTCGATCAGGGTGAAGGCGTTGCGTTTCATGCCGACAGGGTAGCACCGGCGCCTAAAGCCCGCGTTAAAGGAGGCTTAAACGTTGCTTAACCCGTGCCCGTGAGCGGCGAATGTTACGCATGTGGGAGGACAGAGACGCAACAAGGTGGAATCTAAAGACAAGGTAAAACCCCGCGATCGTTAGAGCGATCCGGGGCGTGGTCCGCGCCGAAGGAGGGCGCAGACGATGGCAGATTCCACGCAACTCACCCTCTTCCCTTCCCTCGTTGGTCAACGGTTTGGCAGCCGCGTCGTCGTAGACCTCGCACCTCGCCAGAAGTCGCGTGAGCGCGCCGTCGTTCAATGCGACTGCGGCAAGTCGGACGAAATCGACGTTCGCAGACTGTTGGCAGGGAGCGCTCCGCGGTGTCGAAACTGCGCTGCCAAGAGCAAGCCAATGCTGCACGGTGGGTACCGCGATGGGAAGGCATCTCCGGAATACAGTTCCTGGCGGGCGATGCTGAAGCGAACCGAAAACCCCAACCATGAAGCCTATGAACGCTATGCTGGACGGGGAATCCACGTCTGCCCGGAATGGCACGACTTCAAGGTGTTTCTTCGCGATGTCGGACCTCGACCGAGTCTTGAGTATTCGCTTGAACGGATCGATAATTCGCTTGGCTACCATCCAAGCAATGTCAAGTGGGCCACATCGGCTGAACAAAATAACAACACCCGATCTAATCGCCTCCTTGAACTCAACGGACGGACGCAGACACTTGTCCAATGGGCGCGCGAACTCGGAGCAATACCAGAGACGATCACGCAACGATTAAAACATGGGTGGTCTGTCAAGCGCGCACTGACCACCCCCGTGCGACCCATAAAGCGCCAGGTGCCTCAACCACCAAAGTCTACAACCCAAACCGTACCGGATATCCCAACGCCTATGTGAGTAAAGGCAGGGTTGAGCACGTTCGCGGCATGTCCGGAACTGCCCATCCACGCTCGCATGACAGCCTCGGCCGAACTAAATCCGCGGGCGATGTTCTCGCCCAGTGTCCTCCCCGTGTATCCCGCCGCCGCGATCCGCTGCCATGGAGTGCCGCCGTCCGGTGACGTGTGGCTGAAGAAACCCTCCTTGGCCATCCGCTCGGCGTAGTCTTGCGCGGCCTTTCTCAACTGCGCCTGATCTGCTAGAGGTCCGGCTGCCGCTGCCGCCTCCCCTTCGCGGGTTAGCGACATCTCGCGTGGGGATACCTGCCCCGTCCACGGCTCGCCGATCTCCCCCTCTTCCGCTGCCATCCCCATCGCCGCCAGCGGCGGAAACACGGCTCCTTGGCGTAGATCGTTGTGGATCCTGATTATCTCTCTCACCGCCTCTGGAAGATCCCCGGGCGGCGGCTCGACCGGCGGCACCGGCGTATCCCCCGCCACCATCGCCTCCGCTATCGCCGTGCGACCGTCCGTCGTGCGCGCCAAGACGCTGATCCTGACCGGCCGCTCGCTGCAAACGCCCGAGAAGGTGGCCCCCTTCCCACTGCTCGGCACGGCGACCAGGCTGACCGTCAGCTCGGACGCGGGCGGTGGGATCGGCGGCACCGGGGGATCGGGTGGCACGGGCGGCGTGCTCCCCGTCCGCGTGAACACGAGCGGATTGGAGAGGAGGCTCCCGTTCCTCACCCTCACCTCTCCCGTCACCACGTCGGCCGGCATGTTCCAGCTCACCTCGGTATCCGTCCCCCCAGGTGGTGAGAGCCGCCGCGCCCCGTCCGGCACCGGGACCAGCACCTCCGGCCCGCTGCCGAACCGCTCCCCCGTCGCCGTGACGCGGACGCCAGGAGCCCCGCTGATGGGCACCAGAGCCCGAAGGACGGGCCTGTCGCCCGTTGGTGGGGGGATCGGCGGGATCGGGGGAATGGGAGGCGTGGGTGACGTGCCGGTCGGCGGCTCGGTGAGACTGCTCCCCGTTCCCGGCAGCGGTCCGCTGCTGCAGTCCGAGAGGATCACGCCGCGGTTGGTGCTGCCGACGACCTGGCAGTGCACGAGCTTGTTGCTGGCGTGGTCCCCCGCCCCGGCGTAGAACAGCGCCACGTCACCCTTGATGATGCAGTCCCGCCAGGTGTTCCGCTCCAGCCGCCCGGCCGGCGCATACTCCTGCCCCTCCACGGCGCCCGCCTCGGATCCCGAGAAGGTGCAGTGGTCAAACTGGTTATCGCTGCAGACCGGATTGCTGTCTGGGTTCCCGTCACTACTCGCCAGGATGTCTTTCCCGTTATCGCGAAAGACACAGTTTCTGAAGACGTGGTTTTTGCCCGAAAGTTGGACACCCGCGTGCGGAACCTTGTGCGCGTCCACGGCGGTGGACTTGGCCGCGTCCGCCAACCAGCAGTCTTCGACGAGCAGGCCGTTGACGTTGCGCTTCAGGGTGAGGAGAGAGCCGCCCATGGCGTGGCCGTAGCACCTGCGCAGGACGATCTTCCCCGCAACGCCGTCGAGCATGATGATCCCCGAATGTCCGCCGTAGGAGAAATTGAGGCCCTCGAGCCGCAGGTTCCCCACGCGCGAGACGTGGATACAGTCCTCATAATGCCCCTCCCAGCTCCCCGCGCCCTGTACCACGCAGCCCACCATCGAGGCGTCGGAGAGCCCCACCAACCACACGGCCGTCGAGCCGCAGAAGGTGAAGCGGCAGCCCTTGAAGTGGATGCCCGTTCCCCCGTTGGTCGCGACCGCGTGCTTGTGCCCGCGCGTCACGATGCCCTCCACGTTGACGTGAGAGCGGCCGTTGAGGTTGATCGCGACTTCCGTGATAGCGGCGAACAGCGGCTCGGCCTGGGGCGTTGAGGGGATCGCGTTCAGGCGCAGGCTGCCGCCAGCCCACTTGAACTCGGCGGGGGTGCCGTGAAGGTCGAGCCGCGGGTTGCTGCCGTACTGGTTGAAGTCCCGGTTATTGAAGTTCGCGCGCTTCCCGTCACTCTCGAAGGTGCGTTGAAAGACGTTGAAAGCGAGGCGGGAGAACGGCGTCTGGAAGCCCTTCGCAATGCGCGTCCAGCCGAGGCCGTCAATCCGCACGCTGCCGTCCACGGTCACGGTGCCGGGCTCCTTGGCGCGCAGGGTGATCGGCGCGGCGGCGGTCCCCGAGGGCGGCGCGAAGGTGCCGGTGATGGTGCCGGGGAGGGCCGTCAGCGTGTCGCCGGGCTTGAGGCGCGTGGAGTTCGCCAGCGACTTCCAGGCGGTGGCTTCGCTCGTGCCGCTGGCGGTGTCACTCCCTCGCGCTCCGTCCACAAAATAGTCAGGCATCTTTTTTCATTCCTCCCGGATCCCACTTGACAATCTGTTGCGCGTGCACTATAATAAGAGTGTAAGCAGATGAAGGCCGACGACGACAAGGAGACGACGATGATCCACTTTACCCACATGCCGACCGCCGAGGAGTTATTCACCGAGCGCAGTATCGCGGTCGGCACCTTCGAGTATCCCGTCCGCGAAGCCTTCCGCGTTGACGGCGAACTGGACGAAGGCGCTTATGCCGATGCCTGCGCCGACACAGAGATTGAAGTCCACTTCGCTGTCGCCGAAGCGCTCAACAATCACGGCATCGACACCACCAACTTTGAGGTGCGCCTGTCCGAGTTCACGCCCGGCGAGATTCGCCTCTATGCCTGACGAGAGACACGATGCCCAAACCCGAAAACCTGCTGGAGCTAGACCAAACCGCGACCGGCCTTTGCAGCGACCCCTGGAATGAGGACGTGCTCGCCGCTCTCCAGGGAGAACGCGATTGGGCTGAGCCCTATGCCCAGGCCGGCCACGGCGAGTATATTGCAAACACCGAGGCGATGGCGGAATGGTGCCGCCGCTATCACCTCACGCCCGACCAGGCCCGGCAGGATGTGGTCTGGGTGTTTCGCTGATGCCTGACACCCTCCTATTGACCGTCGCCCAGGCCGCCCTCCGCCTGGGCGTCTCCCCCGCTCGCGTGCGCGTGTGGCTCGCCGAGGGCCGCGTGAAAGGCGAGCGCGTCGGCCGCGATTGGGTCGTGCGCGCCGAGGGGCTCACGCGCCCCATCCCGAAGCCCGCCGGCCGCAAGTCGAAAGGAACCCCGCCATGATCCACCACCGCCGCGTTGAAAACTTCTACCTGAACCAGCGCCCCGAGCAGCCCCGCGACCCCCAGAAGGAATTGCAGACCGCGCGCGAACTGGCGCAACTGACCCGCCGCCAGGGCCGCCACGAAGACGCCCGCTATTGGGAGCAGCGCGCGGCTCACCTGGAATCGAGGTCTAATCTCTCACGAGCGTCCCGGCTGGGGCGCACTCCCTCCCACGAAAGGATACGATGATGAAGACCGAAATCATTCAGCACTACATGACCAACGAACGCTTTACGATCCTGCGCGACGGCGAGCACGAGGGTTGGCGTGGCTATCTGCGGCTTCGTGACCGCCTCGGTCGTGAGTTCTGGGCGTCCAAGCGCAATGTCGCCTTCAATTCAACGCCGGTGCAATCGAAGCGATGAACTCCCCGCCCCCTGACCGGGGCGCCCTCCGCCACGAAGACGCCCGCTATTGGGAGCAGCGCGCGGCGCACCTAGAAGCACAAGCCCTGGCCCCTACATCACCCGCCGCGGCACCGCCACCTAGGGCATAACCTCCACGACTATGTGAAACGTCACGACGCCCTGCGTGCAGGCGTTGGTATCGGCCGTCGTTGTTGTGAGACGCGCCTTGAGCGCCGTCGTGCCCGTCCACGAAGGCAGATCGCCGCCCTGGATCGCCGTGGCGCGAGCGAGTGACGTGCCAAGGTCCGCATCCGCCAGCCCCTTCGTCACCGCGGCCGTGAACACGTCGAAGTCGAGGAGGTATTCCTCGCCGCCCGTCGTCTTGCCGAAGCGCAAAACCGCCGCCGAGACCGCGCCCCCGAGGAAGGTCGTCGTCACGTCGGCTACGACGCTCACAACCTTGGCCTTTGCCGGCAGCGTGCAGACCGTGGCGTCGGCGGTCGTGGCGGCGGCAGCGAACTGGCGATAGTCCAGCGTGTATTTCGCGACGACGCGGCGCACCTCGCCGGCGGAAGCGGTCGTGAACCCCGTGCCGCTCCCGGCCGTGGGTTGGGCGTCTACAATCTGGAAAGTTTTCAATGTCTCGATACGAAAAGCATGTTCAACGATATGCGCTACGGGGTTGTTGACGAACAGGTCACCGTAAAAGGCCACTCCATCCCGAGCACCAAGCTGCAAATCGCTGTTATCCGCCCCTACCCGAAACGATTCGTTGCTGGCCGGCGAGTACAGAGTCCCGGCAACTGTTAAGCCGGAAGGTCGCAGCCATTGTATCTTAACGCCGCTGGGGATCTGGCGCACGACCGGATCTTCTACAGAAAGTCGCTCCAGAACGATTTTCGCAGCGGCCTGCTGCAGGAACCGCTCGGTCGGCCAGAGCGTGCCAACACCGGCATAATCGTCCGTGTTGCCCCACTTGCTAACCGCCCAATTGTAACTGCCAGCCACCATCTCCAACTCCGTCGTGGGATCCGTGATGGTGTTGTTCTCCAGCGCCAGCGAGCTGTTGACGGTATTCCCGGACATCACCGCCACATGGCCGTCCTGCAAGGTATTGCAGTGAATTTTGTAGTGTCCCGCTTTCCCCAGGATAATGGCGCGATTGGTCGTCGGGTCCGAGCCCGTCAGACGGCAGCCGGAAACCTCGGCGGTTGTAGGAGAGCTTGACCCACCGCCCGCCACTCCACCAAAAACCACGGCCGGCTTGTTGCTCTCGGAGCGAAACCCGTAAACGCCAAAAGCGCCACTTTGCTCGAAAAGCAAATCGCACGTTAACGAACCACTGGCGGATCCACCGTAAACCCAACTACAATCACTCTCGACGTTATCAAGCCCCACATCGCAGCCGCTGAAGCCGCAGTCATAAAACGCCGTATCGAGCGAGTTGGCCCCATAGATCGCGCAGCCTTTCCCGCAGGTATTGAAGATGGTCGAAAGAAAAACGATCTCCGAGGCGCTCTCACCCGTCGTCGGCGTGCCGATCCGAATCCCTTCGTTAAAATTCCCCACGGTGAGCCGATCCAGCAACCCCGGCCCGGTGTCCGAGCCCGGATTCTGCGCCGTGATCTGAAGCCCGATGGTCGTCCCCTCTGCGACGTGGTTCTCGATTGAGAAGCGAGCAAACGTAAAATGGCCCAAATGCCGAGCCAGTAACATCGTGCCACTCGTGCTGCCAAACCACATCAGGCGCGTCGAGGAACCGGAATCACCCAGGATCGACGCATGAAAAGGAGCAGCCGCTCGCTCAAAAACAAGTGTATCCGTGATCTTGTAGTCACCGGCCGGAATGTAAACCGTGCCCCCCTGCCCGCTTGCGGATGGGATGGCATCAAAAGCGGCCTGGATTGCCGCCGTGTCGTCGGCTACCCCGTCCCCGACCGCGCCGAAATCCTTGACGGAAAGCCGTTCCCCAGCCTTTGCGGCGAGCGTGCGCGCCACCGCGCCCGTTTCCGCGCGCTGGTAGCCGACAAGCGCCGCGCCGCCCGTCGCCGCGAGCGTCGCGAGATCGGTGTCCGCGCCGCCGCCACTGCCGCCGCTCCCTGGCCGGGTGGGTGTCTGGTAGGGCATCAGGGCACCCCCTGCACGGAATAGGCCGGCGTCCCCGCGGAGATCAACCGCACGCGCCTGGTCGGCACCCGGTGGTAGTAGACCTCGCTCACAGGCACGTAAAGGGTGTTATCCCCCGCCACGGTGGGCACCGGGCCGTCAAAGGTCACGTAGATCACAGAGCTCGCGTCGTGGTTGATAACCTCCACACCCTGCTCATGCGCCGTGAGGTTGACGGTGTCCACCACCCCGGCGCCGAGCGTGGCGTGCTTGCTGCGTGAGACTGTGTAGCTAGCCAATTGCTTGCCTTCCTTCCGCCACCGTCATGTTGCCGTCCATCCAGCGCCGACGAGATTCGTGGCCACCCACTCAGTATCATTGATCGCCACCAGAGTCACGCTGTCCCCGATGGTGGTGGAGTCGATGTGACCCGCCGTGCCGCTCACACTCGCGGCAATACGGATCGTGTCCCCCGCCGCCGCCGTGACACGGATCCCGTCCGCGTCCTGCACCACGAAGGAATACTCCAGTCCCGCCACCGCCGTGGGCAGGGTGTGATAGTTGGCTGCGGTCGTGCCCTCGTTCGTCAGCACCTTGCGCACCTCGGCCGCGAGCAGCACGTTCGGCGCGCCCACCCCCGCGGTGTTGGCCTCCACGGGCAGCACGAGCGTGCCCCCGAAGGGCTCCCAGTCGCCCGGCGTCCCCGCCCCCGTGCACATCCAGCCCGCGCTGCCTCCCGCTACAGGGTCCACGTTCCACACGATGTCCCCCACGATGTGCGCGCCCGCGACCGGCGCCGCCGTCCCCACGCCCCAGAAGCGGCGGGTGGTATCGTTCCCCAGGTAGAACCCGAAGGGGATGGCCAGATACCCCGCCCCCACATCGGCCGCCTCACCGCTCATCATGAACGGCACCCGCGTGCTCTGCAGGTTGTGGATCCACGACCACCAGCCCGTGGCGATCCACCCGTAGTTGAGGCGATAGGCCGGCGTCGGCCAGCCCGACTCATCCCCCGAGGACAATCCGAACGCCGTCTTGGCGTCGTCGTTCGCGCCCAGGAATCCCGCCACGGTGTTCGCGCCGTCGTCTTCGCCGATGCGTGTGGCCCCGAGCGTGCGCCGGAAGCGGATCGCGGAGACGTCCGCGGCGTGGGGGACGTTCCCGGCCTGGAGGACGAGCCCCTCCGTCTCGGTGCTGATCCCCGCGCCGTGGTCGCCGCCCATGATCTGGGAGTTCTGCCCGAAGCGCGAAGCCGGCTGCCCGCCTTCCGAGTAGCAGGAGAGCCAGGTGTTCCACCCCAGCACCGAGGGCGCGATGTAGGCCCCCTGCGCGTTGTAGGCGGTGTGGCAGCCCACGTAATGGTTGCCGAGGAACCCTTCCTCCCAGACGCCCGCGCCCTTGTTATTCGAGAAGTCGCAGCCGGTGACGGTGCCGTTGTTGGAGTTCACGCCCCGCGCGAAGAAGCCGTGTCCGTGGCAGAAGTAGGCGCCCGAGCGGTGCACCGCGAAATTGTTGGCGTTGGTGTCCTGCGAAGCGAGCCCCTTCGCCTCGGTGTCGAAGTGGAAGCCGTTCCCGCCGAACCCTGTCACGAACACCCCGTCGAGACGGCAGGAGACGTAGCTCTGCACGCCGTGGTAGACATTGGCGCGGTAGACCGCCCCCGTCTGCGTGCCGATCCCGAGCAGGATGAACTGGCCTTCGCTCGTCGTCTCCTCGGCGTAGACGGAGTTTAGCGTGAGCGAGAGCCCGTCCACCGCCACGGCGCTGATGGTGTGCGCCTCGCCGTTGATGGTGACACTCGCTCCCACCCACGCTTCCTGAAAGGGCGCCGCGCTCCCCGTCGTCACGGTGGCCGAGTTGTTCGTGGCGGTGACGACGGTGCGCCAGGGATGGACGGTCAACTCCTCGTCGTCCGCGATCTCGTCCACGACGTAGGTGGCCGAGCCGATCAGGATGGTGATGAGCCCGCCCCAGTGGGTGGGGCCGGTGCTCACGTTGAACTTCGTGCCGCTCACCCACGTCACCGTGAGCCCCGAGGTGTTGACGGTGCCCACCGTGCCGGACGCCGACCCCTGGATGGCGACGTTCCGCAGCGTGGCCCAGGACGCCGAGACCTCGTTGTCCACCAGCGTGTGGTCGTCGTGGAGCACGACGCCCTTCGTGTTGGCGGGGAAGGAGAGCACCGCGGCGGCGAATCTATCATCGCCCGCCGGTCCCTGGAGGGTGAGGGGGCGCGTGATGTGGAGCGTCCCCGACAACAGGTAGTTCTTCGCGCCGAGCATGAGCGTGCGCCCGCGCGTGTAGGCGCCGCCCACGCCGTGGTAGCCGGCGGCGGTCATCGCCGCAATCGCCTCATTGAACGCCGCCAGGTCATCCGTCACCCCGTCGCCCACCGCCCCGAAATCCTCCACGCTCCAGAACTCGCGCAGCTTGTCCTCCACCGCCTGGGACGCCGCACCCGCCTCCGCGCGCGCGTAGCCGATGAGGGAGGAGCCGGCGTCCGCGGCGAGCGTCGCGTATGTCGCGTCGCCCGAGCCGGCGCTGCTGCCAACAACAACCGGTGAGCCATTGGTGGGCGAGACGTAGGGCATCCTAGGCTACCTCCATCGCCAGGACTGGCTGCGCGGTCACGACGGGCCGCTCGACGTCGAAGAGGGGCATTACTTCTTGGCTGAGTCTTTTGGCAGCGATCTCGCAGTAACGTTCCTCGATTTCCACCCCCACCGCACGTCGGCCGAGTTGCTTGGCGGCCACGAGTGTCGTGCCGCTGCCCATGAAGGGATCGAGGACCGTGTGCCCCGCATCAGTCGCCTGCTCCACCAGCCAGGAAAACAGCTTGAGTGGCTTCGGGCATGGGTGCTCCTCCGTGTCTTTTTGCGGCTTCGCGCTCGTGGGCGGAGGTAAATAGTAAAAATCCTGGTAGATTCGCCGCTTCCCCCACATCAGCACCGGCTCCCAGCAGTTGAAGCCGCCCAGACCGCTGCGCCCTGTCGAGCCAGGCTTGGCCCAACACAACATCCACGTCGGAGGCGGGTAAATCCCCACGTTGCAAATCCCCGGCGTCAGCAAGACGAGCGGCGCCGCCTCACGCATCAGCGCAAAGATCGGCGTGATCCAAGCCCGATAGCCGGTCTCATCGTCCTCGTAGGCTGCGCCGTACTTGAAGCCCACACCGTAGGGCGGATCGGTAAGCACTACGTCGCCCGCGAGGCCCGGCAGCACCTCCCGCGCATCGCCGTGATAGATGGTGATTCCCCCGTGCTCGTAGTAGGGCATCAGGCTACCCCCTGCACCGAGTAGGCCGCGTTCCCCGACGAGATCAGCTTCACCAGCGTTCCGGGCACGCGATGATAGTAGGTCTCCCCGGGCGCCACGTAGTAGGTGTTGTCGCCCGCCACGGTGGGCGTCGTGGTGTCGAAGCGCACGTAGATGGCATCCGTATCGGAGCGGTTGCGCACCTCCACCCCTTTCTCGTGCCGAGCGATGGTTACCGTGTCGTGGGTGTTCGCCACCAGTGTGGCGTGCTTGCATCTGGGCACCGTATAACTAGCCAACTGCTTCTCCTCTCGGGCCTCCTGCTACAGCTCCACCTCAATCGTCGCGCGCACGTCGGCTGTGGTCGGTAGCCACCCGCCATCGGTGGTGATTCGGATGTCGAGCTCATCGCCGACCACAAACGTATCCAGCCCCGCCCCCTGGTAGGTGGACTTGGACGTCGTGTTCACGGCATCGAGCACCGCCGTGAGCCCCGTCGTCGAGCCGTTCTTGAACACCGTCACCGTGAGCGTCCCTGCCGCTCTCGCCGCGTTGGCCTTGACGGACACCCCCAGGATGTGCCCCGGTCGCGGCGCCACCCACACCGTGGGGAAGGCCGCGCCCGTGCCGGCGCGGGTGAGGGCCACGTCGGTCTGCGAGGCGGCGACGTCGTCCTGCCACCAGCCCTCGAGGATGAGGTGGTCACCGGTAAAGGTTTTCGTGGCGTAGCTCGGATTGACAAGCGAGTCAGCCACCCCGGAATGGATGTTGCCGGACAAGGTCAGCTCATCCACGATGCCGGCCGCGGACAGTTGGATGTCCGCGAGGTCCTGCTGCCCGCCCGTGGGGCAGGAGAAGTTATTGTTGGTGATCGCGATTTTACCGTTGTGGACGCCCCCAATCGTTCCTTCGCTGGCGATCTGGACGCCATAGTTGCGGTTGTTGACGATCATATTGTCGTGGATGCGCACCCGGTCCACGTTGGAGAGGAGGATGCCCGGCTTGAAGCGCGTCTCCGTGATGATGTTGCCGCTGATGTCGATGTCCCTGGTGAGCGACGGTCCCGCCACGCCCGCCGTCTGTTCCACCACGGTGGGGGTGCCGCCCGTGAGTCCCGTGCCGTCGATGCCGAGGAGCCCCACCGCCTTGTTGCCCAGACGGTCCCGGAAGGTCACGTCCCAGGTGCCCGGTGAGATGAGCTCCACCGAGACGTCGTTGGGCCCTATCACGAGCAGGTCCACCAAGGCTTCCTTGACGGTGGCGGCGGAGGCGTCGAACGCGATGGGGACGGTGGGCTCCGCGTCCTGGTCATTCCCCTCAAGGAGGAACGTCCCCGCCGACGCCGCGCCCACGGACACCCGCTGCACTTCATTGGCGCTCGTGCCGGCGCCGTAGACGCCTTGTACGATGATCCCGTAGCCCCGCACATCGCTAATCAGGTTGTCCGCGATGCGGATGCGGTAGACGCCCGGCTCGTTCGTGCTGCCGCCGAGATAAATCCCCGCCGTGCTGCTCCCCTCCGCGGAGTAGACGCCCCGGATGCTGTTCCCCTGGATCACGCACTCGTGGACGTCCTTCGCGAAGCCGATAGCGGCGTTTTTGCCGCCATCGAAGGTGTTGCCGATGATGGAGAGGCGGTCGGCTCGGAAGGCCAGCAGACACTCCGAAACGGAGAGCCCCGTGGTCGTCTTGGTCTTGAAGCGGTTGCCCACGATCAGCATATCGCGCGGCCGGCCGGTGCCGTTCCCCGCGCCCACGAACCCGATCCCGGTGGCGGTGTTCAAGATGGAGTTGTTCGCGATGACGACACCGTAGCGGTCGGCGTCGCCGTCGTTCATTTCCATTTTGACCCCCCAATTCTCATAGAGGTCGCGGATGGTGTTCCCGTAGACCACCGACTCACACAGCCCGTTGATATTTATCCCGACGCGCGTCTCATCGGGATCGGTGTCGATCCCCCAGACGTGGCACCCCGAGACGAGCACCTGATAGCACAATCCCCACGAGCCGGAAAAGTAGATGCAGTCCCCTTGCGTCCGGTAAATCCAGAGATGGTCGAGCGTGATGTTCCGGGCGTTGCTGAAGAAAACACCGTGCATCTGCTGCCAGTTGTTGATCTCGCCCAGGGACTGCCCCGCGTTGTTGCCGTCGATCTTGAAGTAGCCGAGATAGATGTCCGAGATCGCGCCGTCCGCCTCGATGTTGGCGACGATGCGACTGCTCTCCGGCTGATCGGCGGCGAGCTTTAAGACCGAGTTCACGCCGCTCCCCACGATGTGGACGCCCGGTCGCAGCCTCACACACGCCGCCCAGTCATCGCTCTTGGTGAGAAGATAGGTGCCCGGTGGGATGTAGACTGTGCCGCCTCCGGCCGTATACACCGCGTCGACACACGCCTGGATCGGCACGCGGTCGTCGGTCGTGCCGTCGCCCACCGCGCCGAAGTCCCTGACGCTCCGCGCAAGATCCGAGATGCGGTCATGTATCGTGCGCGTGATCGCCCCCGTGTCGGTGGGCTTGTAGGCATCCACAGAAACCCTCGCCATTATCGTCTCCTAAACAACGTCCCACACCCCCGACATGTGCGTGGCTACCCACTCCACGCTGTTGATCGCCAGGAGACGCAGCGTGCTCCCGACCTCCGTGCTCTCGGCATAGCCGGCCGTGGCCGATACGACCGTGCCGAGGCGGATCGTGTCGCCCGTGTCCGCCACGACGCGCAGCCCGTCCGTGTCTTCCACGACGAACATAAACTCATACCCCGCCGCGGCGGTGGGCAGCGTGTGGTAATTCTTCGCGGTCGTCCCTTCGTTCGTCAGCGCTTTCCTGCTCTCCCCCGAGATCAGCACGTTCGGCGCCCCGACGCCCGCGGTGTTGGGCTCCACCGTGATGTCTCCCGCATCCGCTCCATCCGCACCCGCCGGTCCCGTCGCGCCCTGCGGTCCCTCGGGACCGGTCGCACCCTGCGCCCCGGCAGCACCGGCGGCCCCGGCGGCACCCGTGGCACCCGTTGCTCCCTGCGGTCCCGTCGCGCCCTGCGGTCCCTCGGGACCGGTCGCGCCCTGCGGTCCCTCGGGTCCCGGATCCCCGCCGCCGGTCCCCCCGCCGCCTTTGTAGGGCATGGCTTTCCTCTCTTCAGGTGACGAGCGTCACCGAGTCGTCACTCTCCAGCACAACGTAGAACGCGCCGGCCTTGGGCACGTCGATCAAGATGTCGCCGTAGCCCGGCACCGTCACCGTCACGTCCGTGCGGTCTTCAATGGGGGAGTGGGCGTAGACCAGCCACTCCTGGCTCGGCGTCGTCCCCCGCGTGCGGGCCAGCGCGAAGACGGGAATCACCGTCTCCGGGGTGGCGGGCGGCCAGGCGGGATCAAGGTCCGTGGTCAAGAGCCAGTTGCGATCCTCGCCCGCCCACTCACCCTGGCCCCCCGCGTTGTGGGGTGGATCGCGGGCCTCGTTGTTGACGAGCGTCGAGCTTCTCCACCAGCTCTTCAAGGTGGCGTTGGTGTGGACGCGGTCCACGGCGTCGATCACCGCCAGGTAGTAGTCAACGCTTCCCGTGATGTCCTCCGATGCGCTCCGAAAATCGCGCACGACGCGCGGCTGGAGCATCCACATGCCGAACTGCACCATTCCGACGTAGCGCGCCGTGGTAAACGCCGGCTGCCCGATGGAGGCGTAATAGGCCCGCACGTCCTGGTCAGTCGTGAAAGTGACGGGGCCTCCCTCCTGGTAGCCATCCCAGACGGACAACTCATACCAGTAGTCCGGGTTCTCCGAATAGGAGAAGTCGATCATGAACTTCTGGGCCATAAAAAACAACTGTGGGCTTGCCAGGTTGAAATCTAGAATGCCGGTTCCGGGAAAGGCGTAGAAGGGCGGCGATGAGCCGTCCCAGGCCCGGTGCCAGGAGGTGATGTTCCCCGCGTAGGCGTAGGTGAAGTAATTCCAGATCGGGCTCACGGCAAAGTCGCGGGAGCCCGCCGCCTCGTAGGCCACGCAGATCGAATTGTCGCGCCACAAAGCTGCCGAGAAGCCCGCCTTCATGGCGTCCGTGAGCGCCTTGTAGCGCGTCACGTAGCCCTCCGCGAACTCCTGCTGCATAAACGCCTCGGTCTGCCCCGTGCCGTGAGCCGTGATCCAGCGTTGGGACTCCTCCGAGTGGATCCAGGTGGGTTTGGGATACTCGTTATTCGAGATCAACAGCACCAGCGGCGGATTGGGATAGGCGGTGATGAGGTCCGCCAACTCCGGCGGATCCTCATTCCAGAATGCCGCGATCTCGCTCCACTTATCCAACGGCCCCAGCGGATCGGACTTCGCCTCGAACAGGTTGGTGGCGTCGTCCATCCAGTTCGGGTTGGTCAGAAGCGGCAGGTCGATGTAGCCCGCGGTGTTGAAGTAATCTTCCCACTGGCTGCCGCGCAGCGAAATGGGCAGGTTGAGCGCGGCACAATCCGCCATCGGATCGAAGTAGCCATCCGGGTAGTTCTCCGATGGCGTTGTGTAGGGCCAGTGGAAGCAGGGCAGCAGGTGATGCCCCTCCGCGATGCGCGCCAACTGCCACTCCGGGGTAAAACCCGGCGCCAGCTCATACTCTCCCACGTTCCAGTTGGACGCGAGCGGCAGCGGCCGCCCCACGACATCGTCATTCGAGCGCGTCGCCTCGGCGGTGATCTCGAGCGCCGTCTGCTCCAGCAGGGAAAGCTCCGTGCCCACATCCCACACCCCTGTCATATAGGTGGACACCCACACCGTACTGTTCACGGCCAGGAGGCGCAGCGTGCTCCCGACATCCGTGCTCTCGACGTAGCCGGCCGTGGGGCTCACCACCGTCGAGAGGCGGATGACGTCATTCGCGGCGGCGGTGACACGGAGGCCGTCCGTGTCTCTCACGACGAACATGAACTCCAACCCGACCGCGGCGGTGGGCAGCGTGTGGTAATTCTTCGCGGTCGTCCCTTCGTTCGTCAGCGCTTTCCTGCTCTCCCCCGAGATCAGCACGTTCGGTGCCCCGGATCCCGCGGTGCTCGCTTCCACCGTGATGTCTCCCGCGCCCTCTCCATCCGCACCCGCCGGTCCCTCGGGACCGGTCGCACCCGTGGGACCGGTCGCACCCGTGGCACCCGTCGCACCGGTAGCGCCGGCGGCACCGGCGGCACCCGTGGCCCCCGTCGCACCGGCGGCACCCGTGGCGCCGGCGGGACCCTGCAGTCCCGTTGGTCCCTGCGGTCCTGGGGCACCTACCTCACCGCTGCCGCCCCCGCCTCCCTTGTAGGGCATCAGGGAACCCCCTGCACCGAGTAGAGCGCCGCACCTGAGGAGATGAGCTTGATGGTGTCGGTGGGCGCCGGCCACTCGAATGCCATCCCCGCCGGTATCACCCGCGTGTTGTCACCCGCCACCGTGGGGTTCGTGCCGTTAAAGGTCACGTAGAGCACCTCCGCGGTGTCGCGGTTGACCACCTCGACGCGGCTCACGCGCTTGGTGAGCCGGACGGTGTCCACCGTCGCCGCCCCGAGCGTCTTGTGGACTGCCTCGCTCGCCGTATAGGTTGCCATATCGTTACTCCTTGCGTATCTTCGCGTTCTTTTTTAGCCGGCGCGGCCGCGCCGTTCTTATCCGCCGCCCGTCCCGTAGCCCTGCGCCCGGCGGATGTGCTTCTGCCACGCGTCATAACCCGGTTGTCCGTAAACCGGAACCAGCGAGGGGTTCGCCTGGTAATACTGTAAGCGTATCGCGTCCATCTGCTGCTGCGTCATCCGTCGCTCCGGTGGGAGCGTCCGGTTGTAGCGTTCCGGCAGGCGCGGGTCGATCCTCAAGTGCTCCTTGTCCGCGTCCAGCCCCGGTCGGTAATTCTCCTCATTCGCATAATCTAGCACGCGCGGGTCGCGGATCTGCGCGTTGGGATTAATCGCGTGCTGGCCGTACCATGTCAGATTGTTCGCGGCCTTCTTCCGGTACGCTGCACGAACCTCCACGGGAGTCGGTGGGCGCTCCAGGTCCCAGCTCAACTCTTCCCGTACCTCCGGGTAGTAGTAGCGTAACTGGGGGTTAGTCATCGTATTGGGATACCTTAGGTGTATCCTGTCCTCGGTTCCCCAGTTCGCCTGCTCTCCGCCAGGTCCGAAGCTGGGCGGCCGGTTGTCGGGATTGATGGCCACGAACGGCTGCCCCGCGTCCCGTGCCAATTGCCTGCGCACCTGCATTCCCGCGCGGATTTCCTCCTGCGTGGGCCGGCGACCCAGGAGGTTCCGCAGTTGCTCCTTGTTCTCGGTGCGTGCCCAATTGAGGGCAGTCGGTGCGCTCGTCCCCACGGATACCCCCGAGTTGCGGGGCGTTGGCTCGATGCCCCCGCCTCCCAGCCCCGGCGGCAGTGAGCGGCCGGTCTGACGCGCTGCGCTGATGGGCGGCGTGGAAGCGTAGCCAGGTGTCCCCGCTAGATTCCTGCGCAGCGTGGCTTGAAGTGCTGGGATGTTGGGCTGCGTCCCGTAGAGGGGTGCGCCCGGTATCGCACCCGGTGACTGCTTGATCCACCCGCCTTTCACCGCCGCCACAATCCCCCGCAGCGCCGCGTTCACACCCTTGACGCCTTGCGGTCTAGCCCCGCGTAGGAGTTGCCCAAAGTCGAAACCGTGCAGCGCCGCATCCCCGTAGGCGGGGTTACGCAGCGCGTCGTATTCCAGCCGCCCCGCCAATCCCTCGACGCGGTTCCAGTCCTCATCCGTGCCCTTGTCGCGCCACGGATCAAGCCACGCATCCCGCATCTGCCCAATGCGGTCGATACGGGCGGCGCCTTGCAACGGCAAGGGCCGTGCCACGGGCGGCGCCTTCACGCGCGGATCCCCGAACCCACTGCGCGCCTGCCCGAACTGCCGCACCCGTTGCTGCCGATGCGCGGGCGTCTCCCGGCTCCGCGCCACGGCTGCCCCCGACGCATCGAGCGCCTGGCGCAGCCGACCGAGCGCCGCGTCTACCCCGTCCCCCTGTGTTCGCCGTGCTGCCATCAGCTCTCCCTGTTCTCCCGCTCCAGCGCCGTCCTCAAGAACGCCTCACGCGCGTCGTCCGCCGTGCCCGGCAGCGGAACGTCCGCAATCGCAATGCGCGGCCGGGTGCGCAGCAGATACTGCTCCCCGAACTGGATGAGGAGATCCGCGTCGTGCGAAGGGATAGTCCAGGTCGTCGCGTCCGAGGTGGGGTAGAGATGGTCCGCCGCGTAGCGGATGCCGATACTCTCCCCGGTCGTGGGCTTCTGCCCGATCACCAAAGTCGTCGGCTCCGTGCCGCCGAGGAGGTGGAAATACGCCTGCCCCCAGAACCCCTCGGGATCGTCCACGCTGCGCGGGTCCAGGTAGGCCGGCGGGTCCTGGCTCATGGGATACTCCACCCGCCGGATACTGCGCAGGTTGGGATACGCGGCGAGCGGATACTCCCGCTGGTCCGCCACCGCGGGGATCGTCGCCGTCGCCACCCTGGGATACTTGCGATTGTATTCGCTAAACGCCACCCAGCAGGCATCGTTCAACTGCGCGTTGGTGTAGCGCACCCCCTGCGGATCCCCGAGGCGCCGGCGCATGATGGCGCGGAAGCCGGCTCGGGTCGTGGGGGGCGCGTCCGCAAGCGAGGTGTCCTCCTCGCGCCGGGCCCGGTCGAGGATGGCGTCATACTCGAACTGGCGCCCCTGGGACGCCGTGCGCAAGGAGGTCGCCGTGCCGAAGAACGGGTTGGGATTGTTGTCGTCGCTGGCTTCCGCGACCGCCGCGGCGGCGGTGAGGATCAGCGCCTGCACCCGCTGCATCTCGGCGTGGGTCAGGAGCGTGATCCACGGCGCCGAGAGCACCTTCGCGGCGTAGAACCCTTCCGGCAGATCGTTCTCCATCTCCGCGTTGGCGCGCTGGGTCTGCCGCTCGATGAAGGCGTTCATCTGCGCCTCGGTAGTAAAGCGGCTCTCCCACCCCGCAATGCTCCAGTTGCCGTCGTCCCGCACCTCGCTCGGCGTGTTCAAGGCGGAGGGCGCGAGCGCCACCAGCACCCCGATGTTCACCGCCGCGGTCGACAATACGGCGGTCTTCGTGCCGCTCGCTCCGAACGTCCCCTGCTTGACATCCGCCACGGAGAGGCCCAGCGCCGCGCCCTGGATGTCGAGGCGCTCCACCCAGCCCGAGGGCGGTGTCGCGGTCGGCGTGCCGGTCGCCGCGGCGAAGAAGCCAAAGAGCTGCGCGTCGGTCTTGGTCGTCACCACCGAGGGCGCCACGCAGTTGGCGCTCGAGGCGTTCGCCTGCCCGCCCGAGACGTCGATGACGCTGACCTGATCGGCGCCACCCGCCACAACCAGGCACGCCAGCGCCGCCGCCGAGGTGATCGTGAACACCACCGGCGTCACGCTCGCGGTCAGGTAGCGGTGGCGGTAGACGGCCACGCTGATGACGGTCGTGCTATCCGTGCGCAGCACCAGCTCCCAATCGGTGGGGGGCGTGATGGTGATGCCCGTGCCGCCCGCGACGAGGAGGCCCGCGAGGATGGTGTCCCCGTATTCCGCGCCCGTGGGGATGGCGAGGGAGAGCGACGTGCCGGTCGCCGATACTAAAGTTGTCTTCGCGCGGTAGGCAATCACGCGTTACCTCGTCTTCGGCCAGATCGTGACGTTGTCGAAGCTGTTGGGCTTCGGGCCATAATTAAAAATCCAATGCACGGTGTTATACTGACCGAGGGAGGCCACCATCACCTCCCTGACCCCCTGCGCGCGGCCCACGTAGCCCTTGAGCGTCAGCCCCGGGGC
>Ga0137430_1000021_pt1 | contig 59840 bp, 93 predicted proteins | sample EasRivERMZT754_2_FD_104651 | JGI IMG/M metagenome (GOLD analysis project Ga0137430, IMG submission 104651) | Soil microbial communities from meander-bound floodplain in the East River, Colorado, USA - East River MetaG ERMZT754_2 | ecosystem: Environmental > Terrestrial > Soil > Floodplain ...
CGGCGCGAACAGTTACGACAACGAAGCGATCTGGACGGACGGCGCAGGCGGGTTCGTCGGCTTGTACGTGAAGTCGAGCGGGCCGACGTTGATGGCGTACAACTGGGACGGCACCGACGACCACGCGGATAAGACGGTCGCGACGGGCATCCCGTACGTCATCCATCAGCGCCACGAAGCGGGCAACGTCTACGTGTCGATCAACGGCGGCACGGAGACGTCCGTCGCGTCGGGGAACACGACGAGCCTCACGACGAACCTGCGGTTGGGTCTCGGCATTGATTACTTCGCCGGGAAGATCGGCGAGATACGGATCTACAACGCGGCGTTGTCGACGGCGGAGATCGCGGCGACGAACACCGAGATGCGGGCGAAGTGGATCGGGTCCGGTGCGTCGGTTGCGGTGTCGACCCCGGTCGGTGTCCACAACGCGAACGCGTCGACGAGAACAGCGTCAGTCGCGGCGGCAGCCACGGTCGGTGTCGGCGCCGCCGGTTCGGTGGCGAAAGACTCATCGGTCGGTTCGGCCGCGACGGCAGCCGTGCATTCATCGTTGGATTTTGTCCGATCAGTTGCCGTGTCGAGTCTGACGACAGCGGCGATAACGGCCAACAGCGCGGTCGCGTCGATTCATGACGTTGCTGGTCTGACGACCGCAGCCGCGGATGCAGCGGCGGTCGCGGAGCAGACAGCGGCGGTGGCGGCGGTCGGTGCGGTGTCGCCTAACGGGGTACTGGCGTGGGCGCTCGATCCCGAACCGACGGAGGGGCAGCACGTCTACAACTTCGTCACCGGGCAGATCGAGTTGGTCGTCGTGGCGTACATCGCTCCGGCCATACCGGGATCGGTGAGTGTCCTCACCACGGTCGGCGCAGCGAACGTCGCTCCGACTCTGCGTACAGTCGACGGGGCGTCGGTGCATACGGTCGGCGTGCATATCGTCGCGGCGTTCGTCGAGTTCAAGGTGCTGACGACGGTCGGGGCGCACGTCTCGCCGGGAGCGGTGAAAGATTCCGGTGGTTCCTATGAAGTGTCCGTCGCGGTGCTCGTCACTGGCGGTGTGCATGCTGGAATGTATTTGCTGCCGATCACGTCGATACCGACGACGGTGATCGTGTCTCGCGTCGCGGTGGGGTCGATGCAATGAGCGCTCGGCGGAACACCAACAATCGGCGGTACTGGCCGCGGTCGACGATTCTGTACGCGCCGATGCAGATCGAAGGGGCGGTGCCGGAAGTCGCGGTGTCGGTCCTCACGACTGTCGCGGTGACGCATGTCGCGCCGACGATCCATGAGAACGACAAGGTGATCTCGATGCTGATCGTCTCGCGTGTCGCGGTGGGGAAGATCCAGTGACGGCGCGCGGCGGCGGTGTGTTGAATCTGCGGCGGTGGCCGCGATCTGCGGTGCAGCTACGCCCGACGGTCATCGATATCGGTGATCGGACGCGGGCGGTGCTCACCACGGCGGGTGTCCGCGCGCACGGCGCGGTCGGGCATTCATCGACGACGACGTCTCGCACGTTCGCCGGGGCGCACCCTCATGCGGCAGTGACGAAGGCGATGTCGTTCGCGGTGTATGTCCCGGCCGCGGTGTACGTGACCGCGGCCGGTGTCGCGCCGCTGAACCGCAACATCAACGTGTTGACCGGCGCAGCAGTCGGCGTCGGTATCGGTCTCGGTGTTGCGGTGCTGCTCGACGAGAACGGCGACCCGATTCTCGATGAGTTCGGCTTCCCGATCCTCATTTACGTGCAGGGCTCGACGAAGACATCGAACAACGCCGCACTGTTGACGGGAGCGATGTTCGTCGCGTCGGCCACGATCGAGTCGACGAACATCGCGACGGCGGTGTTGACGACGTTCGGCGGGCTCGCCGCCGCGGTGAGCACGACGAGCCGCGACGTCAGCGCGCTGACGACCGTGATCGCGTCGCTCGGCAATCAGATCATCCACAGCAGCACAACGCAGGCGGCGACGACCGCCGCCGCGAACCACGTCACCGCAGCGACACACAACGTACCGACGACAGCCGCTGAGACGACCGGAGCAGCGTTCGCCGGGATCGGCGCAGTACACAGCGCGCCGACTGCGTCGCAGACGCATGGGGCGGCGCATAGCGGCTCTGGCGTCGGGCACGACAGCACAGTCGCGGTGCGGACCACCGTCGGGGTCATCACGATCACGTTGCTCGAAGCGATCAACTCGATCAGCGTCACTGTTCTCACGTCGGCGGCGCTCGCCGCGCAGTCCGCGACGCTCCGCGCTGCGCTGCCGACGGTGTCCGTCTCCGGCGGGGCGCTCACCGTGACCGGCCCGTTGGAGCGCGACACCGCGATCGCCGTCACGACGTCAGCCGGAGTCGATCACACGGCGACAGAGCTACAGCACGACGTCGTCATCGAAGACACGCCGGTCACGATCGGCGTCGACGCCGCCAGCGAGACGGGACACGACATACCGGTCGACTTCGCGACGATCACGTACGCCGCCGTCTCCGCGGACGTCGTCGCGTTGCACGAAGCGCTCATCGAAGAGATCTCGACGACCGTAGGGGTGCATACGCAGTGGTCGGAACTGCTCGTGCAGTTGTGCGTCGAACTGTCCGCGATCGCGGATTCCGTCACGATGACCGTCGAAGCCGACACCGTCTGCATCGACATCGAAGAATGCTGAACGAAGGTAAGGTGACGACATGGCGGCAGCGGTGTTGACGATCAACGAAGACACGCAGATACGCGCCAACGCGACGTTCAAACCGGCCGGGGTCGACGTCCCGTTCGACCCGCCGGTCGTGAAGCTCATCACTCGCGCACCGAACTCGGCGACGACGACGACGTACACGTACAACACACCGGGCTCGCCGATCATTCGAGGCGTCGCCGGGGTATATCACGCCTATCTGGTGCTCGCCGATCCCGGTTCGTGGTGGATCACATGGGTCGGCGAAGGCGGCACCGGACCGATCGTCGTCGGTGAGATCATGATCAAAGTGAAGAACGCGGTGAACGTATGAGCAGCGGACTGACATCACCCGTCGCGCCGTGGTGCACCGGCGCCGACCTACCGGAATCAAGCAGCAACGCCGCGGTGAAGCCGGAGACGTTGACGACGGCGTTCGCGTACGCGTCGTCGATCCTGTTCAATCTCACGAAGCGGCGTTGGCCCGGCACGCGGACCGACGTCTATCGGCCGTGCTGCGAATGCGACAACTACGACTGCTGCTCGTGCTACCCGACGCGAAGCATCGAACTGATCGGCTACCCCGTCATCGCGATCACGTCGCTCACGATCGACGGCGCCACCGTCCCGCCCACCGACTACGAGTTGCGCGACGAATCACGCCTCTGCCCGGTGCGCCGACCCGATGGGTCGATGCTGCAAATCCGCCGCTGGCAAGACATGACACTGCCGATCACGGAAGTCGGCACGCATCAGATCGAGTACACGTGGGGCGAAGCGCCGCCGCCGGAGGGCGTCACCGCCGCCGCGATACTCGGCTACGAAATCGCCCTCTCGTGGACACCGTCGACATTGGGCGCGTGCCGACTGCCGAAGCGGGTCACGTCGATCACCCGCCAAGGGATCACGATGGCGTTGATCGACCCACTCACGCTGTTCAAAGACGGCATGGTCGGCGTGCCGGAAGTCGACTTGTGGATGAGTTCGCTCGACATCGGCGACACCCGCAACGGCGCAGAGATCTGGGACGCCATGCGTATGTTCCCGGCGACACGCAAGACACTGCCGCCGACCTGACACTCCGCTATCATCCGGCGATGCGCGTCCTTTACATCGGCAACTTCCAACCGCCTCACAGCACAGAGAACGAGATCCGTATCGCGCTCGAAGCGAACGGCGTCGACGTCGTGCAAGCGCAAGAGAACCTGTTCGACTGGTCGAACACCGGAGTACGGAACTGCAACTTCGTGCTCTGGACGCATTCACACCATTTCACTGCGCCGGAGAACTACACGAAGATCCGCCGGTTCGAGGCGGCGCAACGCAAAGCGAAACGACCGATGATCGGCTACCACCTCGACCGCTGGATGGGACTCGGCCGCGAAGTGCAACTCACCTACGACCCGTACTTCGAGCAGTCGCTGCTCTGCACCGCGGACGGCGGGCACGACGAAGCGTGGGCCGAGTTCGGCATCAATCATCTGTGGTTCCCGCCCGCGGTCAGTCACGTCGACGCGGAACGAATCGTGCAACCGAAACGGGCGCTCGCCCGTAAGACCGTCGGGTTCTGCGGCAGTTGGCACGGCTATCACGTCGAGTGGGCGTGGCGGGAGAAACTGGTGCTCTGGCTGCGCCGCACCTATCAAAGTCGATTGGCGCTCTATCCGCTGTACGGTCGGTCGCTGCGAGGGAAAGATCTGAACGTGTTGTACGCGTCGGTCCCGGTCATCGTCGGCGACTCGTGTTTGGCGCCTACACGCACCGGCGAGCCGATCACCCGCTACTGGTCTGATCGCATCCCTGAGACGATCGGCCGCGGCGGCTTCCTGCTCCATCCGTACGTCGAAGGCATCGACGAGCACTTCATGCCCGGTGAGCACTTCATCACCTATGAGCCGTACGACGTCGACGGCCTCGCCGACTTGATCGCGGAGTGGAATGATCAGCCGACTGAGCGCGAGCACATCGCGAAGGCGGGTCGTGAGCATGTCCTCGACCATCACACGTACAAGCACCGCATGGAACGACTGCTGACGCTCGTCCGCGGCGGCGCCGCGGACTGGTCATGATCCTCACTCTGCCGCACGGCCGTTTCGTCGAGTGTCGCGACGGGACGCACGACGAGTTGGTGTTCCGTGAGTCGTGGCTCGATGACACGTACCGGATGACGACGCTGCCGAAGCCGCACGGCGGATACGCGCTCGATCTCGGCGCGAACGTCGGCGCATGGAGCACGCTCGCCGCGACCGCAGGGGCGCAAGTGATCGCCGTCGAATGCTGGCGGGAGAACATCACACGGATGGTCGCGAACGTCGACGCGTTCGATCTCGGCGAACTGATGATCATCGAAGCAGCAGTTACCGGTCGCCACGTCCACGAGAAATCTGTGCTCGTCGGCGGCGACGGCGCCGAAGTGCAGACGTCGATCTTCGTCGGCGAAGCGTTGCCGCGTGTGCCCGCGATTCATATCGACGAACTGTTGATGATGCGTGAGCGGTGGTGGTGCATGAAAGTCGACATCGAAGGCGACGAGTACGAAGTGCTCAACGCTGCGACACCGGGTCTGCTGAATCGTGTCGATTACATCGTCGGCGAGTTCCACGGCCCGAAGATGTCGAACTGCTTCGACTGGATCGACGACGCGCAGTACGGAGAGTTGATGACGACCCTCGCGGGGTGGGGAAATATCACGACGATGGGTCTACCGGAGCGCGGCGGCAATTTCTTCGGGCATCGATACGGCGTCGAAGCACCCGTCGTCCCTGCTGAGCACGTACCGATACAGACATGGCTTCGCTGACGTTTGTACTCGTGTATTATCGGCGCTCCGCTACAGATAGGACACCAACAAATGTGGGGACTCATCGCCCGCGCTGATGACCGGGGGCTCTCGCACATCACGTGGGAAATGGCGCGGCACTTGAAACCCGATCGGATACTGCTCGTCGACATGAACGACGAACGATTCCCGACGCATCACTACCGCTACGACGGGCTAACGCCGATCATCGTCGAATGGAACGTCGGCACTCCCCCGCCACCACAGTTCTTCGACGGGCTCGACGTCGTGTTCACCGCTGAGACGTTCTACGGGCTCGAACCGCTCGCGGCGCAGCACGACGTGAAGACGATCAATTACCTCATGCCCGAGTTCTACCGTGCGAATGACACACCACCGACGGAGACGTGGCTGCCGACGAGTTGGCTGAACGAGCATGTACCGCATGACCGGATCGTACCGCTGCCGTGCCCGACGGATCGGTGGCGCCACAGCAAGCACGACGATCGCACTCGTCTGCGTACGAAGCACGACACGCTGCGGGTCGTGATGCCCGCGGGGAACACCGCGATGCACGACCGGAACGGCGCCAAGCTGTTCCTGCAAGCGCTCCGGCACGTCGACCAGCAGATCGATGTCACCGTGTGGACGCAAGACCGGGCGTTCCCCGTCGCGAACCGTCTCCCCGGCTGCGTCACGTACCGACTGCGGCGGCGAGCACGCAACTATTGGGAGATCGCATACGGCGCCCATTTGGTTGTCATACCCCGTCGGTATGGTGGTTTGTGCCTCCCGGCGATCGAAGCGCTCGGCGCCGGTGCTGCGTTGGCGATGAACGACTGCGAACCGAACGCGATGTGGCCGATCGAGCCGATCTCGTGCAAACCCGGCCTCGCGGTCACCGCCCCGTTCGGTGAGATCTCGACGTGGGACTCAGAGCCGCGCGACATCGCGATGATGCTCAATCACTTCGCGTCTGACGTCGCGCTGACACGAGAGCGCCAAGACGAAGCCCGCACATGGGCGATCGAGCACTCATGGCAGAACGAAGCCGAGAAGTGGCGCGCCGCGATCACATCGGTCGGTGAACGATGAAACGGTTCATGGTGTTCGTCGGCGACACGTACTACCCCGCGGGCGGTGCGTCCGATCTGTTGAGGGTGCACGCGTACGACACACTCGTCGAAGCGAAGGCAACGATCATCGAGAACTGGCAATCGAACTACGTGCGCGGTCACGGCTGCTATTGGGCGCACATCTACGACACGCAGACAGACGAGATCGTGCTGTATCTCGACGAGTACTCGCCGGGCTATCAAGAGGAAGACGCCATCGAGAAGGCGGGCGAGCGTCACGGATACGAAGGGTGGTGGCACGCGTGAGAGTGATCATGCTTGCGACGTTTCAGCATTACGCGGATCACATGATGCCGATCGTCGACGCACTACGCGCGCACGACGTCGAAGTCGATTGTTGGACGACGCGCAATGAAGCGCTCTGGGCAGAAAAAGTGAATAAGGCGCACTATCACCGCGAGCACCCCGATTACTGGATGGTCGCAGGCAGCGTCGACTACAAGCTCGTCCCGAAAGACGGGCGCATCATTTACGTCGAGCACGGCGCAGGGCAGACGTACGCGGCGGACAACGGCGGCATCGAGCACGCGGAGTCGTACAGCAACGGGACGCTCGATCGCGTCGCACTGTTCCTGTGCCCGAACGTGTACGTCACGAACCGTCGAGCGAAGAACCACCCCGACGCGATCTCACGCCTTGTCGGTGTCCCGAAGATGGATTGGTTGCACGAGCATTTGATGCGCGGCGACACCGGCTCGAACATCGTCGCGTTCGCGTTTCATTGGGACTGCCAAGTCTGTCCCGAGTCGCAGTCGGCGTGGGAGCACTACCGCAGTTCGATGACGAAGATCAACTTGGCGTTGCGGCGCTCACGTCTGCGTGTCGTCGCGACCGCTCACCCTCGCATCGCGCAGCGCGTGAAGTACCACACCGAACGGAGCGGCATCGAGTTCTGGGACTCAGAGGACGTCCTCGCGAAAGCCGCCGTGCTCGTCGTCGACAACAGCAGTCTCGGCTACGAGTTCGCATCATTGGATCGGCCGACGGTGTGGATGAACGCACCGTGGTATCGGCGCGACGTGCATCACGGTCTGCGGTTCTGGGAAGCGATCCCCGGCGAACAAGTCGACGAACCCGAGCAGATCCCTGATGCGGTGCTGCGCGCGTTGAACGACGATCCGTACGCGAAGCAGCGCGACGTGATCAACGCCTACGTCTGCCCGCTGCGAGACGGCCAAGCAGCGGAGCGTGCAGCGCTGTCGATCCTTGCGTTACCTGTGTTTACAGCGAGCGTGTAGATACTGTACTACTTGGTTGATGAGACACGCATATCAACATGCGGGTCGCGACAATCAGGAGTGGTCAAATGGGTAACTGGACAACTGTGCGTTGGTTATTCGCGTGCACGACCGTGGTCACTATCGCAGCGGCGAACGCGGCGCCGCCGCCTCCGCGGCTCGGGCCTCCGCAATGCACGCGTCAAGTCGTGAAGTCAGGCGATACCGCGTTGGGGATCGCGCGCAAGGTTGGTGTTCCGTGGGCGCAGTTCGTGCAACTGAACGCGTATATCCCTGATCTCAACAAGATCTGGCCGCTCGACGAACTCACGCTGTGGTGCCCGCCGCCGCCGGAGATACCGAAGCCGACGCTAGCGGTCGTCGCGGCAGTAGTCCCGTCGACGACTGTCGTAGTGCCGGTCACGACGAAGCCAACACCACCGACGACGACTGTCGCCGAGTTGGTCACTGCTGCGATGGACGCGCCGAGTGACGGGCAGCGAGTCGAATGCAACCCGACGGGGCGGCAACGATGGGACGGCTCTGAGCAGTGTGTCACGCCGCTCAACGTCATCGCGGAGTATCTGCGCGCCGCGGGTTTCGACGGCGATGCGTTGGTGCTGATGTTGGCGATCACGCTCGGAGAGTCGAGCGGCGACCCGTACTCGCACGGCGATCGACACATCACCGATGACAAGTGGGGCGACTCCGTCGGGTGGTTCCAAGTGCGGACTGTCCACGCGCAGAAAGGGTCGGGCGGTCCGCGTGACGTCGACGCGTTGCTCGATCCGCGGCATCAAGCCGACGCGGCGTGGCGGATCTCCGCGGGAGGGACGAACTTCGTTCCGTGGGGTGCGTACACGAACGGCTCGTACAAGAAATTCCTCGACCGGGCACGTAAGGCGGTGCAGTGATGGGTGTACGGAGCGGGTCGTCGTATCGGGTCGTCGACGCCGACGGGCGAGAGCATTGGGTGCCGGTCGGGAAACCGCGGCGGCAGGGGTCGTTGTTCTGGCGTTCGCTGCTCGTGCTCACTGTCGTCTTGGCGGGCGGCGGCGCGATCGCTCATTCGTTGCCGACGTCGCAGTCGTCGGGCGGTGAGTCGATCACGGTGCGGACGTTGGCGCCGACTTCGACGACGGTGCCTTCGACGACGAAGGCGGTCGGGCCGCTCGCGGTGGCTTGTCAGGCCCTCGGGTTCCGATGAAGTACCCTCGTCGGTGTGAGCTACGAGAAGACGTGGGAGTTGGCGCAGGCGGTGATGACCGCGGTCGTCGACGAGTACACGCTCGCCGCGGCCGCTGAGCCGTCGTGTGACACGATCGGGCTGCCCGAGTTGCAGTACATATCGAACGGTGACGTCCCCGGCGATTGTGAGCTTCTGGCGGTCGCTCTGAACCGGGTGTACGGCGTGTCACTGACGCAGGGCCACCCGAACGAGGAAGTCGCGGCGCAGATGTGTACCCATTGGCGCGCCGCCGCGTATGAGATCGTGTTGCTGCGCTGCGGGCCGATCATGGACGACTCCGCGAACGTCGACTTCGCTCTCGTGCAGGAATCGGGGCGCCAAGTGATGCGCGACTCGCAGATCATCACTCGTGGCGTGCTCCGCGCGTACCGGGCTGATGCGTTCGGGGTGGGGCCGACGTTGGCGTTCGAGGATTGGGCGTCGATCGTCTCTGAGGGCGGCTTGGTCGGCGGGCGACTCGTCGTGCGGATCGGGCTTGTCTGATGGCGGTCGGGGGCGCGTCCGTCGCGGTAGGTGGTCGCTCGGTCAAGAACCCGTCCAACTTCTCGTACGTCCAACTCGATCCGGCGGCGCTGCAAGCACTACTCGAAAGCGAGAGCGGGCCGGTCGCGCGTGATCTGATGGTGCGCGGCGAACGAGTGAAAACGAAAGCGAAGCAACTCGTCGGCGTCTCGAAACCCGATCCGGTGCCAAGGAAGAAACCGCATCGGCCGGGGACGCTGCGCGACCGGATCGTGAAACGGATGAGCATCAAGAGCGGGAAACTCGTCGTCGAAGTCGGCGCCGATGTGCCGTACGCGTTCTTCCATCATGAAGGCACCGTGGCGCACATAATCAGGGCGAAGAACAGCCCGTATCTCGTGTTTTACTGGTCGAGAGTCGATCGTGTCGTCGCGTTCAAGAGTGTCAACCATCCCGGCACGAAGGCCAACAAGTTTCTTACGAACGCTCTGCCTGCGGCGAAGGGCTGACACTCGACTATCATCCGGCTATGGCAGAGATACGAGAGTTCAAGACGGCCGACGTGCGCCGTGTCCCGCCGATTGTGTTCACCCTCGACGGTGAGCAGTTCCGGGCGACGGCGACGCCGCCGATCGAGATGCAAGCCGCGCTGCTCGGCGTGATGCCGAATCAGAACAACGGGAAACGGGTGTACTCCGCGGCGATCTTGCTCGGCGCGATCGAGGAACTGGTGCTGGCTCGTATCTGGGTCGACGACGACAGCGCCGAAGGCGGGCGGTGGGAGCAGGTCGATGACCGGGCGCGGCTGCGGGCGATCTTGCATTCCGATGAGCGGCAAATCCCGATCGCGCATCTCGGGGAACTGGTGATGTGGATACTCGGGGAGGCCGTCGAGATCCCTACGCCCGCGCTCAACTGATCTGTGGTTGGGCGCTGAACAATCAGACGTGGGTCGACGGCGAGTTGGCGCTCGCCGGGGCCGAACCGGAGGATCTGCGGTCGTGGCTGACGGTGTGTTACGCGTTGCTGATCCGCGCGAATACGTCGTCGATGACCGCTCCGGCGCAGGTGATCGACGAGTTCGAGAAACGAGCGAAGCTGTGGCTGCTCGATGAGCAGACGTGGGGCGTCGGCGCGGACGCGGTCGCCGGTCAGCAGGGCCTCGAAGCGCTCATCGCCCGACAGGACGGCTGAGAGCGCCTAGCATCGACGTGTGGCCGGTTCAATCGTTGGTGAAGCGTGGGTCGCGGTCGGCGCGCAAACCGATCAGGTCGACGACCAGGTCGTCGACGCGTTCACGAAGGCGGGGAAGAAAGGCGCCGACGCGTTCGACGACTCGCTGGACAAGGCGACGAAGTCGTCGACGAGCCAGGGGAAGTCTTCGGGCGCCGGGTTGGGGAAGTCGTTCCTGGCGGGGTTCGCGGGGGCGATGGCGGCGCCGATCATCGCGAACACGCTGAAAGGGTTCGTTACCGCGTCGGAGGACGCGGCGAAGGTATCGGCGCAGACGGAAGCGGTGATCAAGTCGACCGGCGGCGCGGCGAACGTCTCCGCGAAGCAAGTCGACGACTTGGCGAACGCGATCTCGAAGAAAACCGCGGTCGATGACGAAGCGATCAAGACCGGCGCGAATCTGCTGCTGACGTTCACGAACGTGAAGAACGAAGTCGGCGAAGGCCGCGACGTCTTCAACCGGGCGACGCAGACGATCACCGACATGGCCGCGGCGATGGGCACCGACGCCAAAGGCTCCGCGATCCAGTTGGGTAAAGCGTTGAACGACCCGATCAAAGGCGTGTCCGCGCTCGGCGAAGTCGGCGTGACGTTCACCGATCAGCAGAAAAAGATGATCGAGACGATGGTGAAAGCCGGTGACACCGCCGGGGCGCAGGGCGTCATCCTCGACGAGTTGGCGAAAGAGTTCGGCGGGTCAGCGGAGGCGCAAGCGACCGCGTCGGCGAAGATGAAAGTGGCGTGGGGCGAACTGCAAGAACAGATCGGCACGCAGTTGATGCCGATCATCGCGGGGGCGTTCGGCGGGTTGACGAAACTGATCGACGGGTTCGCTTCGCTCCCCGGCCCGTTGCAGTCGGTGACGCTCGGCCTCGGCGTCGCCGCAGGCGGTCTGTACGGCGTGAGCAAAATCATGAATATCGTCGGCGGCGCTACGGACACGCTTCGCCCCGCGCTGGAAACGCTCATCAATCGCCTCACTGTCCTCGGTGATACCGGGACTCGTTCGATGTCGAGACTCGGGAAAGCAGTCGCGATCGTCGGGCTCGTCACCGCGACGGCAGCGTTCACGCTGTTCGCGAAATCGGTGCACGACGCCGGGAACTCAATCGCGATCGACGTCGACAAACTCGCCGGAGCCGCCGAAGACGACTTGGATCGCGTCGCTGTGGGACTCACGCAGTTCTTCGACAAGGTCGGCGAACTCGGCGGCGCCGAACGCGAGAAAGCGATGGGGACGTTCCTCAAAGAGTTCCGCGCGACCGCCGATCAGAACATCGACGCCGCTATCCGTCTGCGCGACGCGATCGGCGATACCGGCGCGTCGACTGATGAGTACACGAAGATCATCGAAGAATCCATCGCGGCGACGCAGCGCCGCGGGCTGTCGGAGGAACGAGCAGCGGAGAAGATCAAAGAAACCGGGTTCATCGCGGAGGTCACGAAAGAACAGATCGACGAATACACCGCCTTCATGGAGAAAAATTCGGAGCAGGTCGAGCAGTCCGGTGAAGCGCATCGACTGTGGACTGAGTCGTTGGTCGACGCCGACGAAGCGATGGGGAATCTGATCGACCGGCTGTTCGACGTCACGAACGCTGACGCCGACTGGAACGAAGCGGTCGAGAAGACGATCAAGACGTTGCACGAGAACGGCAACAACCTCGACGTGTGGAACGCGCGGGGCCGCGAGAACCGCGACGTGCTGCAGGAGATGATCACGAAGGGCGGCGAATGGCTCGGCACGATCTTCGAGCAGGAAGGCGCGTCGCAGAACTTCAAGACGACGTCGCAGCGGATACGCGACTCGCTGATCGAGACGATGAAGCAGGCGGGCCTCACGCAAGAGCAAATCGACACCTACATCAAGGTATGGGATCAAGTCCCGTCGGAGATCGAGACGACGGTCAAAGTCACCGCCGTCGGTGACTGGGAGAAACTGTTGGCGCTCCCCGGTCTGCACGGTGGCCCGTCACTCGGTTCGATGCTGAACGCGGCCGGTGTCAGCTTCGGCGCGGAGGGCGGGAACTTCGTCATCCCGCATTACGCCGGAGGGACGCATTCAGCGCCGCGCGGGTTGGCGGTCGTCGGCGAACTCGGCCCCGAACTCGTGCAGTTCGGCGGCTCCGCGGCGGTGTTCCCGGCGGATCAATTCGAGCGACAGATGGCGCGTGCGTTGTCGTCGGTGCTCGGCGGGCGGATGGGCGCGACGACGGTGAACGTCATGATCGACAACGTCTCGTACGGCGACGCGCATCAAGTGGCGACGATGGTCGGTCAAGGCGTGCAGCGAGTGCTCGAAAGCAATGCGATCGGTGTCGGCGTCCGTCAAGGCGCAGGCCGATGATGGGACGACCAAAGGGCAGCGGCGTAGTTCCACTCGATGAACGCCTATTGTCGCGATTCGAGACTGGCGATCCTTGGGAGTGTTGGCCGTGGCTCGGCTGCGTCAATCAACGCGGTTACGGCGTGCTCGGCGCAGGTGGGCGCGGCGGGAAGGTATTGCTTGTCCATCGACTCGTTTACGCGCTATTCGTCGAGGACATACCGCCCGACATGACGGTCGACCATCTCTGTTTCAATCGCATCTGCCTCAACCCCGACCATATGGAGATGGTTCCCATGCCCGAGAACAGTCGCCGCGGCTGCATGCGCCGTTGGCACGGTCAGACGTTCTGGCCCGACCGGGAGGGCTGAGTCACGTCTCACAACCCGAACGCGACGGCGACGATCGGCCTCGAATGGCGGTCGTGGTACACCGCGCAGACCGACGCCAACTCGATCGCGGCGTACATCAACTCGTCGGCGACGGAGACGATCGACGGAGTGCTCGTGCCGTACACGACGACGGGAGCGAACCCGTCGTATCTGCGGCTGTGGGCCGAGGTCTACAACGCTACGGATCTCGGTGTGAACGAGACGCCGGTCGTGACGACGCTCGTGCCGAACGAAGACATCGCGCTGTCGCAAGTCATGTACTCGTCGGTGGCGGGACCGGAGTCGGGGCCGACATCGAGTACGGCGACGAATCTCGATCAGTACGTCGACGACACGACCGACGAACTCATCTCCAGTTACGACTACATCAGTTTGGCGACGGGGTCGTACGCGCGGTTCGCGTTCAACGGTTCGACGTTGCCTGCTGGTCGTGTCCTGTCGGTGACGGTTGAGGTGCGCTATCAGAACGAAGGCGCCGCGGCCGGGTCGCAAGGCGGCGGCGGTCTGACACCGCTGTCGGTGCAGATGTATAACGGGACGTCGTTCGTGGCGACGCTCGGGACGATTACGCCGTCGGCGACGAATCAGAATCCGTACATGGCGAACGCGACGGTCGGGCCGTTCTACACGAACCCGTTGACGAACGAGCCGTGGATGCGCGACGACATCGTCAACATGGATACCGGCTCGAATCTGTTGATTCAGTTGACCGGCGCGTCGGGTTTGATGGGCTTGAACAACACGAAGATCGCGGCGCTGCGAGTCAAGGTGTCGATGATCACCGAGAAGCGAGTCGCGGTCGGCGCGAACGGCTACTCGACGGCGGTGTTCGCGTCGACGCTGATCTATACGGGGCCGGGAAGTTTTTGTTCGTTGAAAACTCCAAGCGGCACCGACAACTGGGCGAAAGCAGCGAGCACGGATTACATCGTCGTGATCAGGCGCATCCTGAACGAGTGGGCGGGGATGGCGTTCCAGACGCCGCGGTTCCGGTACGTCGGCGTCACCTGTCCGCACGATCAAGGCACCCGCGTATTCATGTCGGTCGACTCGCTGACCGGGCGCATCACGAGCACGGCGTCGGTCGTGGACAGCAATACGTGGGGGTTGCTGCTGGCGCGCTCCGACTCGGCGTTGTCGGTCGATTCGCAGGTGTATCACATCGGCTCGTCGCCGGAGCAAGGGCCGACGGCGTCGAAGCAGTTCATGTCGAACGCGGCGTCGACGAACTATCTGATCGTTCGTGCGCTCGTCGGTATCCACACGACCGTCATCAACGGGTTGACCGCCCCGAACCAGCCGCTGCTGTTCAAAGTGAAGCGGGCGTCCGACAACGTGCAGATGGGCGGCACCGCGACGTTGAACGCGGCGGATATCGGTCAGCATGTGTTCCTCGGGTACTCGGGTGATCCGTTGAAGGCGTGGTACGACGTGCAGTTGGCGTTGTCGTCGGCGGCGACGCTCGTGTCGGGGACGCAGTATTACGTCGAGTTCTCATCAACAGCGGCGTCGCCGTATTGGGTGCTGAAACGACTCGATTACACGGAGACGCATTCATACACCGGCGACCAGAGCTACGGCGGGTCCGTCGATTACGGCGACTGGTTGGCGTCCGGTCCGGTGCAGCAGGATTTCGTGGTGACGCTCACGACGGCGCCGCCGACGGCTCCGGCCACGATCACCGTCACAAAAACGGCGCTGTCGTTGCCTGATCCTGGTGACCCGTCATGCACGGTGGGGACGCACGAGTACGCGCACGTCGTGTGGGCACCGACCGCGGACGGCGAGTTCGACCGCTACGAACTACAACGCAGCGAAGACGGCGGCACGACCTGGCAGTTAATCGCGCGGATCACACCGGAGGCGACAGTCAGCTTCGACGATCACGAAGCGGCGCGCGGCGTCGCGTTGCAGTACCGGATACGGATGGTCCGCGGGAACGGCAACGCCACCGCGTGGCGCACACAGTCGGGGACGATCACGCTGGCGTACAACAGCGGCGCGATCATCTTCGCGACGAACACCGACACGGCGTTGACCGTCGGGTATCTGACGCTCGGCACCGTCCACGATTACCGCTTCCTGTCCGACGCCGAAGTATCGATCGTGCAGATGCACGAACGCGACTATCAGACACAGTTCCGGCCGTTGGAGGATCGGGGCGTCGGCTACTCGTGGAGTCTGCTGATCCACTCCCGCTCCGACGACGACCGCACGTCGGTCCCGGCGGGCGGGGTCGGCGCGGCGGCGTTCGACCCGCTGCGCGCCGTCGTCGAAGCGCCCGACGCGACGTACACGACGATCTTCACACCCGACGGCGTCCGCTTGTTCGGCGCGGTGCGGCTCCCGACCGGGCGCCGCTATCAGCCCGCGGAGCACTACACGGCGCCGGTGTCGATCGTCGAAGTCGCAGCAACACCCGCAGTCGTGGACGTGTAAATGGCGACCGCGACGGAACTGCTCGACCTCGCTCCCGGCGTCGCGCTACGAAGCGAGGGCGCTCGATTCGAGCTACGCGACTCGGTCGGCATGATCCTCGGGGCGGTCACCCCGCGGCGGGTCGTGTCCGTCGAGAACCGCGCCGACGGGGCATTGAAGCGGACGCTCACGAACTTTGTGTTGACACCGGACGTCGAAGCGGACGTGAACCCGTTGACGGATCGAGTGTGGGCGTACTGGAAGCTGAGCACTGGCGATGAGTACCCGCTCGGGAAGTTCCTGTTCGCGTCGTGGTCCGCGACACGCACGAGTTACGGGCTGACGGCGTCGACTCGGCTCTTGGATCAAGGCGTCATCCTCGGGCAGTCGACCGCCTATTCGTTCGGTGTTTCACGTGGAACATTGATCCGCGACGCGCTCGCCGCGGTGTTCGACGCCGCCGGTATCCACACATACAGCATTGATGCGTCGAATACGGCGGTGGCTGATTCGCCGTTGGCGTGGCCCGCGGGGAAGTCGACGACGTACGCGTCGATCGCGTCGACGCTGTGCTCGCTGGCGGGGACGACCGACTGGTACTTCGACAACGACGGCCTGCTAACCGTCGCAGCGCAACCGAATCTGACGCTGGCGTCCACGCTCGTCTATGACAGCGGGGGTCGGATCATCGCCGGTTCCGCCGTCGAGCAGAACGACCTCCTCAACTCGCCGAACCGGTACGTCGCGGTCGACAGTGCGAATCGTGACGCCCCCGTCGTCGGTGTCTACACGCTCCCGGCGGATGCGCCGCACTCGATCAGCAATCGTGGCTTCGCGATCACTCGCACCGTCGAAGCCCCCGGCGTCGGGACGACGGCGCGTGCGGAGGCGTTCGCGGCGGCGTACGCACAGAACGACCCGGACGCCTACGAGACGGTCACGTTCAGCAGCCCGCCTGATCCGCGTCACGACACGTACGACGTCGTCGAATACCTCGGGACGAACTACCAAGAAACCGGGTGGCGGTTGGCGTGCGCGCCGGGCGGGCCGCACGAGCACACGCTCCGACGCGCGGTGTACGTATGAGCGTGGTCGCGGCCGTCGTGACGACGCTCGTGTACTGCGTCGTGTCGTTCACGATCATCACCGCCGTCGCGGTCGTCGTGGAAGTCCTCACCTGATGTTCACGCCGGAGGACCGCCAAGCGATCGTCGACATCGTCGCCCCGCTATTGGAGCAGACACTCGCGGCGGTGATCCCGCAAGCCGTCGCCGCGGCGGGGCAGAGCGTGTGGCGCCCCGGTACGTGTCAGAGCATCGACGCCGCCGGAGTCGCCACGGTCCTCGTCGACGGGGATACGGCGCCGATCGACGCCGGAATCATCGGTGTGTGGCCGCTGGCGGGTGCTCGGGTCATCGTCGTGTTCGTGGCGCCCGGTGCGGTGTTTTGCTTCGGGATCGTCGCCACGCCACCCGAATTCCCCGCGTAGACCGCTGTAGCTCCCTCTGAGAAGCCCTGTACGGCGTCGCGAGCGGTCAGACGGTATAACAGCACGTCGGAAACCGGGGCGGCTTACAGGGCGAATGGTTCGCTGTCGGGGACGATCGCGCCGACCGGCCGATACGGCGCAACCCGCCGGATCGAGTTCTCATCGACCCATGCTCGGGCACGCCACAGTTGCCCGCATTCGGGGCAGAACACCGTCAACTGTGCGTCGTCGTAGACGAGATTCCGGTGGTCGTGGTTGCGGGGCGGGGAATCAACGAGCATCTAGCGCCGCCCGTAGATCAGCACGGATCAGCGTGAGATCCACCGTGATTCGCACCGCGGGGTGGTTCGTGTGCAACTCGATCCGCTTCAAATACGGTGTCTCGCGCAGCGTGGCCAGGGCGTCGTCGATGATCGCGAACTCGATCCGCGCTTCGCGGAGACGGGCGACGAACACGATCAAGAACAGATCGTCGTACGTGAAGTGGCGGTAATACCCCGACCCGCCGTCGTGCTCAGGGAGGATGCGGCCGCAGCGCACCCAGTAATCGAGTTGGCGGAACGTGATCCGCGCGATGCGGCACACGTCAGTCGATGAAAACGATTGTCGTTCGATGTCAGTGGTCGTCGTTAGAGTAGACACGAGTATCACTCTACCCTCATCGGAACAGGAGAAACGTGACTATCACGAACGGCGAATCTCGACACATCTTGCAAACGGTGGCCGTCGACTACTGGCAGCCCGAACCGCGTGTCGTGGGGAAGCTCCCGCGGGTGTGGTGCAAAGCGTGCCGCGACAACAAGCAGCGGCGGCACTGCGATCAGCATCAGATCATCAAGTGTCCGGACTGCAAGCAGAACATCACGTCCGGTCATCTGCACCTCGACTATGTCGGGCACGCCGACGTGAACCGGGTGTTGACGATGATCGACCCGTTGTGGAATTGGGAGCCGTGCGGGTTCACCGAAGACGGCCAGCCGGTGATGACGATCCGCTCGAACAAGAAACTCGTCATGTGGGGACGCCTCACTTTGCACGGCGTTCCCCGGTTGTGCGTCGGGACGTGCGATCTCGACAAAGAGGAAGCCGACAAAGAGATCGTCGGTGATCTGATCCGCAACGGGGCGCTCAGACACAACGTGTACGGCGGGCTGTGGAGCAAGTCCGAGGGCGCGGACTTCGATCACGTCATCGACCCGCCCGTCGTTACGCCGATCTCAGCGGAGACGCAACGACTCTTGCAGCCGATCGTCAGCGATGACCCGGTGGGGACGCCGTCGACGTTGGACGATCGTCGCGGCATCAAGGCGCTCGTGCAGGATCTCTCAGAGAATCAGCAACTCGATCTGCGCTCGTGGTGCGTCGATCGTGACATCGCGATCACGCTCAGCGGGCAGGTGCCGCAAGCGACGACAGTCGAGCAGTGCATCGCGATCCGTGACTACATCGTCACGATGGGCGACGACGAACCGATGTACCCAGGGACAGCAGCAGTCATTGATCAATCGCTGCCGCTCGAAGCCTGAACGCGAGTGTGCCCCCGACGGGCTTGTGCGGGGGCACACTCTGTTTGCGTCTCAACTTCGGAGGAAGTCGTGAGATGGACACTCTAACGCGCGGAGCGTCGCGCGAGCTACTGTTGCACGTCACATCAAAAACGACGAAGGCCGGGCGACGAACCCGACCTCCGTCAAGAGCAGCCTGTAAGGGAGGCGCTACATGACAAACCATACACGTACGCACGCCGAGCGAAACCTCGGTTCGCTATGAGTCTGCTGTGGATGGGTCAAGCATGGTCGATCGACTTCGGGTCGACGCCACGGAAGATGATCGCTCTCGCGATCGCCGACTGCCATAACGAGGAAACGAACCGCTGTTTCCCTGGCGCGGAGCACATCTCTCGGAAGGTCAATCTCGAAGTCGGCAACGTACGCCGACATATCGCGACGTTGATCGAAGAGGGCTGGCTCGCGAAAGACGACCGAAACTACCGGCGAGGGGACCGATGGTTCGACGAACTCGACGCGCAGAATCGCGCGTTCGACGCGCGGAATCGCGCGCCTGAACGCGCGGAATCGCGCGCCAAAGCGCGCGGAACTGCGCGCGTAATCAGAAAAGAACCCGAACTAGAACCCGAAGCAGAATCTACCGCTGCTGTTCGCAGCGAAGTCGTCGAGCGTGACCCGGTTCATGACCTCGTGAAGATGGCGTGGGACAAACGCGTCGCCGACGGCAAACCCAGACCGGCGCTCAGAACCGACGGGAAGGGCAACCCGTTCATGGCGCTCGTCGGCATCGCGCGGCAGTTGGTCGACAGCGGGCACCCGGCGCAAGACATCGGCTTAGCGATCTACGACAACGGGCCGGTATGGACGATGGCGGCGTTGCAGTTGACGCTCGCCCGATTACAAGAGGGCCGACCGAACGATCGTCGACTCGCAGGAATGATCCGGGACAACAAGCTCGACGCTGAAGTCGTCGATATCAACCGAGTGATGGGGTGGTCCTAATGGCGTCTGAAGAATGCGTACAACGAGCCGTCGAACTGATGTTGGCGTCGGCGCGTGAGCGGTACCGATCGGCGAAAGAGGACGCGGTTCGTATCGCTGCGTTCCGATTCGCGTTGCAGAAGTTCATCGACGCGTCGGTGTCGGCTGCTGCCGCGGAGTGGATCACGACGATGGACGTGATGCCGTCGGTGCATGAGTTCGTCGAACTGGCTCGCAAGCACGCGAATCTGATCGCTGACAGCCGCGCGATTTCTCCGGCGTCGGAAGCATCGCAGACGTACCCGATCGGGAAACCCGGCCGTGAAGGGTTGGCGGCGCAGATCGTGATGCTCCGCATGATGCGCGCCGTCGCGGAGCAGTGCCCGCAAGGATTCTGGGGACGCTTGGTGTACGGCAACGACTGGCGTCACGCGACGCTGCAACCCGAAGCCGGACGCGAAGAACGGATACGGGCGTACACGACGATCGCGTACGAGCAAGCCGTCGACTTCGAAGACTCGACGCTCACATGGGATCGGTGGCCGTACTGATGACTGACGACGATCTACGTGATCTTGTCGCCGACGCGCTCGCCGAGGTCTACTCCGGCGCAGGCGCAGTCGAAGCCGACGCCTTGATTGATCACCTCGCCGACCGCGGTCTGATGGTCGTGCTCGACATCGACGACACACGCACACTCGAAACGTGATAGACGTGTATCAACTCAACAGAGAAAGCAGGATCATGGAACTCCCCAAGTCAGCGATAGCGCTGGATCGGCGGCTCGACAAAGCCACCGAATCCAGCACCGAGGAATTGTGTCAGCATCGCTGGCACTGGACCCTCGACGAGACGAATCCGAAACGAGTCAGCATCCGGCAGTACGCCCTCGGCGTCGGCAGAGCACGAACGACCGTAGGGCCACAGGTCAACGGCTACGCGATGTGGGTCGGGGGTGGCCGAGAGCGCTCGCTCACTGAGTGCATCGAGCGAGCGCGGCACGGCGCCGAGAAGGAAGCGGCGATCGAAGCCGTCGCGAAGGCGTCGGGGCAGTCGTACACGAACACTCGTCAGCGTCACGGCGAAACTGTCCGCACGACGCGGGCGCTCGCCGAGGAACGGGCGCAGCGGCGGGGCACCAGCGTGGCCGACGAGATCGACGACGCGGCAGATCATCTCGTGAAGTCGGCGAAAGCGATCAAGAATCAGAAAGCCGATCGCAAGTCGAAGCTGGACGCTCGGTACATCGAGATCGAAGGCCACATCGCGGCGGCACTGCGACGACTGCGCGACGCGCTCGAAGTCGCACGAGCGATCGAGTTCGACTCCGAGCAAGTCGAGATCCTGGCCGACTCGATCAGCAAACTCCGCGCGGTGATCAACCTGATCGACGTGCAAGTCACCGGAACGACCGACGTCGATTGGGACGCCGAACTCGCGAAGCTATGAAAGGAACGGGCATGAACCAAGCACGAATACTCAGACGGGACGCTCTGTACGATCTGCTCGTGGCGAACCCGACGGGCATCACCGTCGACGACATGATGGATCTGCTCGACGTCTCGTACGAGACAGCACGCAAAACGATCCGTGATCTTCGGCGCTTCCTCGGCGACGACGACGAGATCAACGTGCCGTGTACCCCGAACGGGATGAACGAGCGGTGGCTCTACACGCTCGAAGCGACGTTGGAGAACTCGCAAGAGTGGATCTCGAACCGTCTCGGCGACGCAGAGTCTCGGCTCGAAACGATGGCGGCGATGACAGCGTCGCTCGTGCGAAGCACGGACGGGCGCAGCATCGAAGGCAAGAAAGCTCGGATCTTGGACCGCGCGTTTCGTCGAGCGGCCGAAGACCTCGCGGATTTGAACGCGTGATGCGCCGTCTCACGTTCGTCGTGTTGGCGCTCGTCGTGGTGATCTTCGGATTCACTACGGCGAGCGCTGACGCGCCATCAACATCACAGAAACGTGTCGGGTTCCCGCCACCGAAGAACCCACACAACACCACCACGACCACGACTACGATCACACGCCCTGTACCGCCGCCTACGAGCACGACGACGACGAGTACTACTACGACGACGCTGCCACCGCCGACGACGACACGCTTCACAGTGACGCTCGCAGACACACCGATGGCGCCGTTCCATCTGCGCTACGGGATGCGACCGGATCACAACGTCGAACTGCGCTGGGAGTACACCGGCAAGACGTACCCGATGGAGATCGGTTTGTTGACGTGTTTCTACGCGAACGGCGTCCCGTTGTGCGGCGACCCGTTGACGTATCAGCGCGACGTCAATGACTGGTACGTGATCATGTTGCCGCAGTTCTTCGGCGGGTCGATTCCGTACTGCGTGATCGTCGGCGTGCGCGTACTGTTCGACGACGGTCAAGTCTCCCCGCTGAACCAGGCGGGGCCGGTATGTCAAGGGGCGTGGCGCTGATGGGCAAATGGGACGAAGCGAAACGCAAAGCGCTCGGCATGAACGAACCGGCAGAGCAACCACCAAGTCTGTTCGACGAGCCGATCTCGATACCGGAGCACAACGCGCGTACGTCTGATCCTGAGACGTCGAAGCGCGCCGCGCGTAACGTCGTGCCTCGTGCGTCGAACCAGCACGGAAAACTGCTGTACGTGTACGACGCGGCGTACCCGGCCGGGTTGATCGACGAAGAGGCGGGGACACGGAGCGGTCTGTCGGCGAATCGGCGGTGCTGCTACTGGAAGCGCTGCAACGAACTCCGCACCGCGGGGTACATCGAACGCACCGGCGGGATACGCCGCGGCTCAGCGGATGATCAGACCGTGTCTCGGATCACTGAGAAGGGCCGCGACCACGCCCGTCACATGCGAGAACTGTGATGGCTGACATGGACAGCGAATCGGCGCACATGATCATCGAGTCATTGCGATACACGAAGCAGACGTTCCAGACGTACGAGTACTACGCGTCGGAAGATCAACGTCGCGAACGGCTCGCCGATGTGGATCGGACTATCGCAGTCGTGCGCGCGTTGCGCGCCGAAGCGAAGGCGAGAGGCAAATAAGATGGCGCTGATACGGATCGCGAAGAATGATTGGGCGCTCGTCGACGGCGACGGGTTGACGGTACGAATGAGCGACTTGAAAGACGCCGAAGCCATCGCGACGATCATCGGTGACGCCGGGGAACGCGTGAACGATGCCGGGTGGATCGACATCGCGCAAGCGATCTTCGAAGCGATCGACGAGTACCGCGTCGAACTCGAACGGCTCCCGAAGTGAAGCGATCCGGTATTAAGCGCAGCAGTAAGCCGATGAAGCGCACGCAGATGAAGCGAGGGTCGAAGCAGTTCACACACGGGAAGCCGATCGACTCGAAACGCAAACCGCTCCCGCACAAGTCGGTGAAGACGGCGCGCCGCGACGAAGAGCTACAGCGCATGACGGCGTTGATGATGCTTGACGACCCGACGTGCCACGTCCGCTCACCGCACTGCACCGGGTACATGAGTTGCTTGCACCACGTAACTGCTCGCAGCGTCGCACCACAGCGTGTCCTCGACCCTGACAACGTCGTCCGCTCGTGTAGCTCATGCAATAACTGGATCGAGACAGCCGACGGCTCAGAGTGGGCCGAAGCGTGCGGCATGAAACGACGGAGCGAGCGGTGACGTGGAAGCCGAACGATGCGCGCCGGTACACCGACGACGCGGCGACGTGGGAGAAACGGAAACGATGGGCTGACATCGCGAACGAAGCGCTGGGCAAGTCCGGAGACGAGGGCTACGCGATCCGCGCGGCGAACGAAGCAGTCGAGCGGCGCACACGGTTCGAGCGGTGGCGCACACGGTTCGCTCAGTGGGTGATGCCGTCATGAGCGGCCGGGATTGGGATGACACGCTCATGCAGATCACGTACTGGACGGCGATCACCGTCGCGGTCGTCGTCATGGTCATCATCGTCGTCGTGATGCTGATGCGCTGGTTCCCATGACCCGCGAGTTGAAGTTCTTCGTCGAGGGCTCCCCGGTGGCGCAAGGCAGCAAGCGCGCGATGACGAACCGCAAGACGGGTCAGCCGTACATGATCGAGGACAACGCGGGCCCGCTACGGAAGTGGCGACGCGCGATCCGCGACGAGGCACGAGCGCATCGAGAGTCGTGGACGAAGCAAGCGCCGCTGCACTGCGGGCTGCGTTTCGTGCTCGAACCGAAGTTCTCGACGCACGTCGTCGGCGAGTGGGCTGTCACCGGGTTCGATGTCGACAAACTGACGAGGGCGGTGTTCGATGGGCTCACCGATGGGGGAGCGATCATCGACGACGCGCAGATCGTGAAGCTGACGACGTCGAAGGTCTGGGGTCGCCCGTCGGGCGTGTCCGTCATCCTGCGAGACGTGGTGTAGCCGTGTATCTTGTAGTCACGTATCGACGCATCGGAAGAGGCATAAATGGGACTGGTTCACAAGGGCCGCGAGGTCACCGGCTACGGGATCAAAGTGACGAACGCAGGCGACGGGCTCAGCAAGTCGATGAAGATCACGCCGCGCGAGTTGCAGATGGGCGACCGCGGCATGATCGTGATCGAGTACGTCGTCGCGAACGCCGGTGATTACGAACCGGCGATCAAAGCCGACTACTTCGGCCCGCTGAAAGAGATCATGAAGTTGAAGGCCGAAGCGGCGTTCTTCCTCGACGACAAGCGTGTCGCCGCTCAGATGGACAAACACAAGGCGGCGTTGGCGAAAGAACGTGAGATCGAGGGTCAGCAGTCACTCGAAGACGACATGGACAAGGACGAAGAATAAATGGGCAGCAGTGCAGTAACCGAACGGGTGAAGATGACCGACGCGCAGCGCGCCGCGCTGATGAAACGCCTCGTGCGTGTGCGTACGAAAGTCGACGGTCATCTGACCGCGGCGGAGACGTTGAAAGCGCAGCGCTTCGCGCTCGCTGAGCAAGCGAAAGCGGCGGGCGTGACGAACAAGGACATCGCCGACGCGCTCGGCATGACAATCCCCGGCGTCGTCAAGCTGATCGAACGCGGACGCGCGAACGGTGAGTAAACCGAAAGCGATCTCGGAACAACTCGACGTGGCCGTGACGAAGATCGCGTCGTTGACGCCGCACCCGCGGAACTACCGCGGCCACCCCGACGATCAGATCGAGCATCTGATGCGCTCGATCCAGGACTACGGGTTCTACCGCAACGTCGTCGCGTGCACAGACGGGACGATCCTCGCGGGGCACGGCATCGTCATCGCCGCCGAACGACTCGGCATGACCGAAGTCCCGGTCGTGTTCTTGATGCTCGACCCGAACGAGCCGCGCGCCCTGAAAGTGCTCGCGCTCGACAACTACGCGTCGCACCTCGCCGAAGACGACGACCGGATGCTGACGGATATGTTGCGGGAGATTCAGCAGGCCGACGATCTGATGGGGACAGGCTTCGACGAGATCTCATTGGCGGCGTTGATGATGATCACGCGCACCGCGGCAGAGGTACGAGACTTCGACGCCGCCGCGGAATGGGTCGGTCTACCGGAGTACGTCGACCGGAACACCCGTAACTGGCGGGCGATCATCGAGTTCGACGACGAAGCGCAACGCGAACGGTTCCTCGAACTCGTCGATCTCGTCGTCGTGCAAGGCACGAGCGACGGCATGACGCGCTCGTATCGTTGGGACGAAATCCCCGGCAGCGCGCGACGAACGCCTATCTCGACGCTACGTTTCGGAGTGGAAGATGACGACAGTGACGACGCCGCGGTATCCGATCTACATACCGTCGAAGGGTCGGGCTGACGCCTGCTTGACGGCGAACATCTTCGTCCGCGACGAAGTCGACTTCCGTCTCGTCGTCGAAGAACAAGAACACGACGACTACGCAGCGCGCTACGGCGACGAGCGCGTGCTCGTGCTGCCGTTCGCGAATCTCGGGCAAGGCTCGATACCGGCGCGTAACTGGATCAAGGAACACTCGATCGAGCACGGCGCGAAACGTCACTGGCAGTTCGACGACAACATCAGAGGCTTCGCCCGCACGTTCCGCGGTCGTCGCGTCCCGATCCATTCCGGTCTGTCGACGAGCATCATCGAAGACTTCACTGATCGGTACACGAACATCGCGATCAGCGGGTTCAACTATCGCTGCTTCGTGATGAACCGACGAGTGATCTCACTGAACTGTCACGTCTACTCGGCGACGCTCGTGCTCAACGAGATCCCGTACAAGTGGCGCGGCCGCTACAACGAAGACACCGACTTGTGTCTGCAAGCACTCGCCGGTGGCTGGTGCACGGTGCTCGTCTCGGCGTTCACTGTCGACAAGATCCCGACGATGATGATGAAAGGCGGCAACACCGCCGAGTTGTACGTCGGCGACGGCCGCTTGAAGATGGCGAGAGCGCTCGAACGTATGTGGCCGGGAGTCGTCGAAGTGAAACGACGCTTCGATCGACCGCAGCACGTCATCGTCGCGAACTGGCGCAAGTTCGACACGCCGCTACAGCGCCGCACTGACATCGAGTGGCCGACCGGGATCGACGAGTACGGCATGACGCTGCATCAGACAGCAGTATCAGAGCACCCACGGATCAAAGAAATCCTGTCGGCTCATAATGCGTTGGTCAGCGATAACCGTCCCGCCTCGGGATAATCCGAAAGATTTCCCGAGAAATCTACGGTTTGAGTTGATACCCGTGTATCAGTGTGGCTACATTGAGCCTTGTTGGAAGTGCTCCCCCGGCCACAGAGGCTTGTGCAGGGACTTTCTCACCGGGCGACCCTGGCCCGTCAACGTGATTGGGATGCGTAGCCACAAGGGCTTCGATAAGTCAAAGCTTGCAGCGATAAGCGCTGGCGACGACACCGAACGGGTGCGTCAACGAACAACGAACGACAAGATCGAAGCAGTGAAGCTGCCGAACAACCTCAGCCGACACCTTGCGTGTGACGGGGAGCGGGGAATCACGGTGTAGTAACTGCAACGAAGCGTGAGCGGAACGAGCCGCGACGCTGCTGCAACGCAGCGCACGCACGAAGCGAGCAGTAAGAGCCGCTGAGGCAGATCCCCCGATCGGCGGGGGCGAGGGACGGATGAGCCCGGGAGAAGAAACCTCAAGTAACACTGCTGCTCGCTCGACTCGAATCAACAACGGAGGGAACACATGAACCGAGACACCCAAGCCGCATTCGATGCCGCCAAGGCGCTACTCGCCCGCAAGGATGCCCGTAAGACGAGGGCACAAGAACGAGCACAGATGATCGCTGCATCGAAGGCGAAGAACGAAGCGGCGAAGGCCGCTCGGATCGCCGATAAGCATGGCGTCGTCGGATGAGGCCGGTGACGCGAGAGCAGTACGAGCGCTGCTCGCAGATGCTCGAAGACTCGAAAGCTGGCGACGTCAGCTACTCACCGGAAACGCTCGACATTCTTCGAGCGAACGTCCGACTCTACGAACAGCAGCATCGATACTCAGCGTGAGCGGTAACAGCCGCGGCAGTGGTGCGAACCCACTGCACGCACGACGCACGTCAACTGTGCGATCACCCAAACAACTCATCGGAGGAAACAGTGAGCAACACAGAGCAAGAACAACGAGCAGCCGCCCGCACGGAGCGGATCAACACCGTCAACGCCGAATGGCGTGCGCTGCAAGCGTGGCGCAAGGGCGGCGAGGTCGGCGAACGGCCCGAAACCCCGAACGTCGACATGATCCAAGACGAAGCGTTCAAGCCGATCCGGCTGAGCGTCGACCGCCCCGCCAAGGGGACACGGACGCCGAAAGCGTCTGAGCCGCTGATCTTCACGATCAACGGCAAGCCGGTGCGCTCGAACGTCAACTCGTTCGGCGAACTGTCGTGGTCGGGCACGAAGAACCTCGTCGGCGACGCGGTGCGGGTCAAGCCCGCCGAGTTGGTGGCGATCCTGCAAGAGCAGCACGACATCGAGAACCCGCGCTTCACTGCATGGGGTCCGGTGACGCTGAGCAACGGCGTGACACTGCAGGTCTGCAAAGTCGACGAGAACGGCGAGCCGGTCGGACTCGTCGCGACGACTGCTCAGCGCATCGCGAAAGCCGAAGTCGAGATCGAAGCGAACCTCGCAGCGATCGACAAAGTCGTCGCCGAGCGCACGCCGGTGGTTCTGCCGGTGCTCGAAGAACTGATGGCGCCGATCGTCGGAACGCCGAAGCGTCAGCGTGCGTCACGCTCGAAGGAAGCGGTCGCCGAGCGCGCCGCGGCGAAAGCAGCGAAGGCCGAAGCGAAAGCAGCGGCGCCGAAGTTGCAGCCCCGCAAGGCGAACAAGCCAGTCGTCGGGATCAAGCCCCCGACCAGCCGCCGCAAGGCAAGCTGATGAACACGATCAAGATTTACGTCGACGATCAACTGATCCTCGAACTCAACGATCCGATGGTTCCGTCGAGTCGTCGAGTGCAGTGTCACAACCGACTCCCGCAAGCGTTCGAGCGTGAGCGATTGGCCGAGCGCTATTACGAGCTAGAGAACGGAGGTTTGTGAGCGTGTCAGGTTCAAGCCTGCGCCCCGGTGCGAAGCCGGGGCACGCACGACCCGCTGTCACACTGACAGCGGACAATCAACAACGGAGGAATCATCATGGGTCATCTATTCGACAGCGGGTTCAGCGTCCGAGAGCCGATGTGGCACGGACTCGGGAACGTCATCGACGCCTACCCCGAGAATTGGGACGCGGCCCGCAAGTTCGCCGGTATCGAGTGGGAACCGAAAGTCGTGCCTGCGTACATCAAGCTCGACGCCCCTCGCTTCGAGGCGGTCACGCAGTGCGGAGCGTGCAACGCTCACGCCGGTTCGATCGATCAAGCGACGAACGAGTTCGAGTGCGTCGCCTGCGGGCATCGCACGCCGCCCGCGCTCACTGAGTTCGTGCGAGTCGAGAACACGAACATCGTCACTCGCGACGACACGAACTACCCGTTCGGTCCGGTCACCGACACGTTCGCCCCGGTGCTCAACGCCCAACTCGGCGAGATCATCGAAGCGGTGCTCGGCGAGACGAACGTCAAGTTGGAGACGCTGATCTCGTTGAAGCACGGCGCGCTGATCTCTGCGCTCGTGTATCTCGACGAGCCGTACAGCGTCGCCGGTGATGACACGCAGACGTACCCGTTCTTCTCACTGTCGAACGCGCATGACGGCAGCGCAGCGCTTCGTGCGCTGTTCACCGCGATCCGCATCGTCTGCTGGAACACGTACAGCGGTGCGCTCGCCTCCGCGGAGCGCGATCATTCGCTCTACACGTTCCGCCACGTCGGCAACGTCGCCGAACGCATCGAGGAAGCGAAGAACGTCCTGTCGAACTTGCGGGCCGACAACGCCGAGTGGCGCGAACTCGCCGACGACCTGTTCAAGCTGCCCGCTCGGGCCGCCGAAGTGAAGACGTTCACCGAACTGTTCTTGGCTGCTCCCCCAGCCGGAACGTACAGCGATCGAGTCGCGGCGAACATCGACCGTGACCGTGCGATCTTCACGAAGCTGTACGAAGAGTCGTACACGACAGAGTCGCACCGCGGCACCGCGCTCGGCTTGGTCGACGCCGCAGTCGAATACCTCGACCATGTCCGCGGCTTCCGCAACGCCGACACGAAGTTCGGCCGCTCGCTGCTGCGTCAAGAGCCGCTGAAAGCGAAAGCCGTGTCGCTCGTGCGTGAGATCTGCACGATCGGAGCGAACTGACAGCACACGCACATTCAAGGCCCGTACCGATCCGTCGGTGCGGGCCTTGTTGCGTTTTCCATCAAGCACGCTCGGTGATACGCGTGTATAATGTCAGTGGTGTTCGGCAAACTGTCGGCACGAACGAGGAAGGAAACACGCATGGAAATACACACGACAACCGACCCGGCGATCTACCGGAGGGCGCTCGAAGTGCTCGCGCACAACCGATACGTCGTCGTCGAACGCGACGGCAACATCGTCGACACAAGCGTTCTGCAAGACGGCGACACGCTGCTCGCCGAAGTCGTGCCTGAGGGCGTCGGCTCATGCGACGTGTGCGGGTTCAGCGTCGAGCACGACGTACACGACGGACAGATCTTCGAGGCCGCCGATGATGACAGCGAATACTTCGAATACCTCGACAAGAAACAAGCGAAGCACGACGAGTGGCTGATCTCAGCCGAAGCACCGGAATGGGGGTTCTGATGAGCGTCAACAACAACAGCAAGATCATCCGTGAACTCGTCGCGGAGATCCGCGACACGCCGGGGTTCATGTGCTCGCAAGAGGGCGCGCACATGAAAGTCCACGGACCGGACGGGCGCACGACGACGATCAAAGTCGGCCTCGGTTCCCGCAAAGGCAAAGACGACTACGACATCAGGCGCCAGCTACGCAACTTCGTCGGCTGGCCGCCGACGACGGTCGGGCGTGCGCTGCACAAGGCGACGGCGTCAGATCCGGCGCCGGATCTCGTGCTCCCCGGCCTGACGCTCGTACCGAAGACTGCGCCACCGACGAAAGCGAAGGCAAAGCCCATGACAGCGTTTGAGAAGCCGCCTACGCCGCTGCCAGCACCGGCCGCGGTGAATACGAGTCGGCAGCGAGCCGCCTACCCTGCGCCCGTCTCATGGACGCAGGCGGTGTATCTGCACTTGCAGCGCTTCGCCGGAGCCGAACTCGACTTCGAGCAGATCATCCAGGCGGTGCCGCCGCGCGATCACGGCATGGCGACATCGTCGGCGTCGCCGATCTTGTCGTCTCGCTGGCTCGACGCCCAAGAGGGCGACGTGTACTTGTGCGTCGCTCGTCGCCGCGTCGCTCGCGGCTTCGTGTACTGGTTCACCGAAAGCCCGCGTCGGCCGGAGCGGCGTGATGACTCGAAGCGCGGCGAAGAACCGAAGCCGGTGATCCCTGAGCCGAAGCCGGAGCCGCCGCTCGTGATCCCCGAGCGTGAGCCCGATCGGCCGGTCGTGCCTGAGCCGGAAGACCCGCCGAATCTGTTCGAGCGCATCGGCGAGATCCGCTCCGGTGAGCTACTGCTCAGCGACGAGCACGGCGATATCTGGACCGCTCAACGGGCGCGGTTCGTGAGAGTTATGGAACAAGATCTGATCCGCGACGATCGCGGCGGACTATGGCGCAAGCCGGAAAGCGAGTGACGCAGTGACCGATCTATCGAGCGACCCGACGTTTCATTGGGAGGATTTCCATAACGCAGGCGAACCCGCGTGCAGGCACGCCGAAGTGCGGGCGTTCGCAGCGGATGATCCTGAGAACTCGTGGGCGCACTGCTCGTTCTGCGAGGCGGATCTCACCGATCAGTGGTGGGCCGGTCGCGAGTCGCTGCGACACGACTACGCGTTGATGCCGAACACGTTGTCGCATGTTGTGCAGATCTTCTACCGGAAGGCGGTCGCGTCGTGACGCGGCTGTTGAGTTGCCCGACGTGCGGGGTGACGACGGCGACGAACGATTCGTGGTCGTCAGGGCAGTGCGATTCGTGTTTCGACGCGGAGACGCAAGCGCTCGCTCGGGCGTACATCGCGAAGCCGCACAGCCGGTGGCGTCAGGAGATGTGGGCGTACCGTGTTGCGTTCGTCATCGGCGGCGTGCTGCTGCTGTGGGTCTCGTTCACTGACAAGAGACAAGAGCGGGTACCGACGGCGATAGATCCGTGTGCGCTCGTCGTCACGGCCGATGGGGCGCGGTGTCGATGAGATGGCGTACACGGTGAAGTTCACGATCGAGAACCAGGATCGGGACACGCATCACGTCATCACGACGCGCTGCAAGAACGGCGAAGCGGCGGGAGTGATCACGTCGTTTCATTGGTCGGAGCGACCGCCGGGGACGATCACGTACATGGTCCGATACCCGGACCTACAACCACAACAACAACGGAGGAAACGATGAGCAGAAGCTATTTCATGGAGTCGTTCAGCGTGCAGAAGTTCGGGTCGCGCGTCGAGGTCAACGTCGTCTCCGATGTCGGCTCGACGATGAGAATCACCGCGCAGCAGACCGCGCAGATCCTCGCGCAGATGGCGACAGTCGACCACGACGCTGTGGTCGTCGCCTTGTTGATTGCGTTACGCAACGAGCGCCGCGGCACTGAGCAGAGCGTAGGGGCGCTCTGGGTCGCTCTGGTGAACACGTACGACAACTGGCGCCGCGAGCGACTGTCATACGAGACGACTCCGGCGGCGACGACGTCGCAGGCGCGAAGATGAGCGGCGTGGCATGGGTGATGCGAGTTTTGGAGGTGAACACCGAGAACGGCGCGGCCTGGTCGGACGATCCGATGTGGATCGCCGGGTTCGACGTCGACGAGTTCGACGGCCGCGGCTCGGTGGAGTACACGTTCGACGTTCGCACGGCGTATCGCTTCGCGACGATCGACGACTTGTTCGATGCGTGGACGATGCAGTCGCAGGTCAAGCCGCGGCGTACGGACGGGCTACCGAACAAGCCGCTGACAGCGATCACGATCGCGGCGGAACAAGTCCACGACGAGAGGTATGATCAGCGGTGACCTTCCGATGAGGTCGGGTAGAAGTTGCGAATGAACGGGTCGACTCAGGATTCGCCTCCACGGTCGGCCCGTTCTTCGCGTTTTGCTATACGCGCTATCATCCGGTCCGTGTTCTGTATTTCGTGCTCGTCGCCGCTCGACGCGGGCGTGACGCGCCTCGCGGAGTCGTTGGGCGCGCAGCGGGTGATCTGCGCCGCTTGTCTGGCGTTGTACGCGGAGCGGCCGGAGTCGGTGGTGCAGATGAACGTCCGTATCCCCGTCGAGTTGGACGCCGAGCTTCGTGAAGCGGCTCGTGAGTCGCGTGTGCCGTACGCGAAGATCGTCCGTGACCGCCTACAGCGAGTGAGCCAGGTATGAGCGGGCGTGGGCATTCGTCGCTGAATAAGCCCGTCGGCCGCGACGAGAACGGCGAGATCATCACGGCGCGTGACCGGATCTTGGCGTGGGTCGCCAGCGGTATCCCGTACGACACGTCGGTGCTCAGAGCCGGGGTGGGGTTGGTGACGGTGCATAGCTGGCTGCGGGAAGCGGCCCGCGCCGAAGAGTTGACGATGACGAACCCGTCTCACAAGCTGACGCCGTATCAGCGGGATCTCATCGTGTTCTCGCATCAGTTGGAACACGCGAAAGCGGAGGGCGAAGCGAAGTTCCACGAATCGATGCAAGCCATCGCGCACGGCAACTTGTCGCAGGTCACGACCACACTCAAACTCGTCGAAGACCCGACGTCGAACGGCGACGCCCGTACTGGCACTCCGGCCGGTTGGCGCGTCGTGGAACGCACAGTGAAAACGGAGCGGACGCTGCCGCATTTCGCTGCTCTGCGGTGGGTGTTGGAGAACCGCTACGGCCGGAAACTGCCGACGGAGTTGGTGTGGCGCGACACGATCTCGGGCACCCTGTCAGACGACGAAGGCGTCGACGTCTTGATCGCCGGTGCGGAAGCGTATTTGGAGCAGCGCGCCGCCGCGATCGAAGCGACGTCGACCGAGTCGAACGGCTCGAATGGATCTCACTGAGCAAGACGCCCTCGATCGCCTCGCGGCGTGGTTCGCTACTCGTTCCGATGACGAGGTGTTGGCGTATCTGACGAACGAAGTCCCTCGACTTGGCTTCGCCGCGCGTCGCCGGATCGAGCGCACGCTCGGGCATCGCTTGGCGGTCGGCGTGCGCGCGGAGCCGTTCACGCTCGCTCGTCACGTCCATCAGGAATGTTTGGATGCAGGGGTGCCGGATTGGCCGGAATCGGTCGAAGACTGGCCGTATGTTCGCTATCTGAGCCGTGAGATCTCCGAGACGATGACGAACGGCGGGCGACTGTGCATTTCGCTCCCGGCGCAGGTCGGTAAGTCGTTCTGGACGCGGCTCGGCGTGTTGTGGCGTCTCGACGCGCGACCGGATCGACGGGTGATCTATCTCGGCTACTCCGATTCCCCCGCCGAAGAGGCGAGCTTTTTCATGCGTGAAGTCGTACGCGCCGCGGGCCCGAAACTGTCGTTCACGTTGCGGCAGGATTCGCAGAGCAGACACAGATGGTTGACGGATCAGGGCGGCGGCATTCTCGCGACGGGTATCGGCGGCGGCGTCGCAGGCTTCGGCGGCAGCGTTGTCGTCGACGACCCGTTGAAGAACTGGCAAGAGGCGCACAGCCCCGCGCGCCGTGAGTACGTGTGGAACGAGTTGCGCGCGGTGATCTCGCTGCGACTCGCGGAGGACGACTTCCTCGTGGTGTGTCACACGCGGTGGCACAAGGAAGACCCGACGGGGAAACTCGAACAGTTCGTGAAAGAAACCGGCGCGCCGTGGAAGTTCATCCGTCTCCCGATGACCGCCGAAGAGCACGACCCGATCGGCCGAGCTCCCGGCGAGGTGTTGGCGCCGGGCCGGTACTCGAAGGCGTACGTCGAAGCCCGCAAAGAACTGCTCGGCAGCTATCTGTGGTCGGCGCTCGAACAGCAGAAACCGGCCGAAGAGGAAGGTCTGTTGGTGAAGCGGGCGTGGTGGCAGTGGACAGCGACGCCGATCTCAGATGCCGACGAATGGCTGACGAGCACTGACACGAAGATGAAGGACCGCACCGGCGGGAGCTACGTCGTGACGCAAGCGTGGGGCCGGATCGGGAACACGTTTCACTGCGTCGATCAGATGCGCGGCCAATGGTCGCAAGCCCACGCACGAGTCGCCCTCGCCTTGATGCAGCATCGCCACCCACAGATCAATCAGCACCTTGTGGAAAACGCCGGGTACGGCCCCGAGATGATGGAAGTACTCAGGGACGGCGACCCGCAATACGTACTCAGCGACGACATGGCCGGTGAACTCGGCGTCACCCACTACGAACGAGCAGCCGTCGAGCAGATTCTTCGCGACGGATTGCCTGGCCTGATACCTATAACGCCGAAAGCGAGCAAAGAGGTCCGAGCACGTGCGATCACCCCGCTCATCGAAGCAGGCAACGTGTTCCTCGTCGAAGGCCAACCGTGGGCCGACCAACTCGTCGACGAGTGGGCACATTTCCCAGAGCCGCCGAATGACATCGTCGACACCACCTCCCAAGCACTCAGCAGACTCCGCCACGGCGACACAGTGAGCGCAGCACCACCAACCGCAGAACTACCCCGCCAACGACCGATGCGAGTACCGAACGCCATCGGCTCCATCCCCCGCCACTGATAGCACACCGCTATCATTCACCCACCGCAACACCGGAGCCCCCATGCCGCTATTCGGAATCTCCAAGAACGAAGCACAGCGCATGATCGACGAAGCAATCACACTCGAAGCCACCGCACGAGCCAGCGTCGACAACGACCTCTACCAACAAATCGGCAACGAAGCCACCGCCCGACGAGACACCATCGAAACCGAAGCAACAACCCGCTACGCCCACGATCAGGCACTACTCGCAAGAATCACCGCACTCGAAACCGGCACACCACCCACAGGCCCGCCCGCACCCACCGCGCTCTTGACGATCAAATCCGAAGGCGCAAGCTCACTGACGGAATGGACTGTCATACTCGAAGCCGCATACACACCAACAGACGCAACCGTCGCCATCGTCTGCTCAAACCAAGCCGCGCAACAAGGCGCAAACAACACCCGCTGGTTCATCCCGAGAACCGACACCGACACCGACGTCCAGTTCCTGATGACGGTCACGCTCCCCGACGCACGACACGCAAGCTCGACGACGAGCACGATCGTCCCTGCTCGTGAGCACACTGAGCCGCCGCCGGAGCCGACTGTCTACGAGCTACAGATCCCGGCGAGCAGTTTCACGATCGATCATGCGTTGACGCTGCACTACTCGTTCGACCACTTCGCCGATTGGGGCCACCCCGGCGAGTCAGTGAGCGTGAACGTCCACGTCGACGAGGCAGCGAAGGCGCTGCTGTGGTTCGACTACGTGTTGGCGCGTGAGTCCGACGACGCCACAGACCGTGTGATCGGCCCGAACACGGCGTCGTTCGATGCGACGTGCGACAAGTGGGCACAACCGCTGCGGGAGTGGTCCGACGAGCCCGTCGCCCTGGATCTCGCGGCCGGTGACACGAACATCGCTGTCGTCGTCCCCGAAGACTCTCCGGCGTGGTCGAACTGGCTCGATCTCTACGCGGCACGCATACGGGCTGATAAGCCGATCACGCTCACGGTGATGCAGGGCCGTGCTGCGCCGCTCACACCTGCCCCGATGATGGCTGATCGTCCGAGAGGGCCGGTCGGGTGACGACGTTCATCGGGCACATACCCGACCCGACTGAGCCGCCGCCGCCGATCTGTGAGCGCATCGACTACCTCGACGACACGATGCCGTCGTGCGTCGTGCAGTGCGTCCTACCCGCAGGCCACGACGGCAAACACGCCTTCCTGCATGAGTGGACCGACCCGAGAGATCCGACATGAGCTACGAACCGTTCCGTGAGCGCTGGGCGCGTGCGCGGCGTATCAACGAAACCGAAGGGCCGCTCGTGCCGGAGGAAGCGATGCCGACAGTGATGTCAGCGTTGCTGATCGCCCTGGTCATCGGCGTGATCGTGGGTCTGTTCATCGCGTGGTTGGTGTCATGAGCGGCTGGGTCGTGACGGGCGGGTTGACGCTGATGTGGCTCGGCGCGTACTACGTCGGCTATCAGCACGGCTACAAGAAAGGCCACGACCGGGGGTTCTTCGAATGCTTCGACGCGTGGCAGGAATCCGTCGCGAAGATCTACGGCACAGTCCGACCGAAGAACCGTGATCGTGTGACGTCGTTCCACACTGACCGACCGCCGTACGACCAGGACCAAGAGCGATGATCAATTACGCGCAGACGAAGCAGCTACTCGCCGATCAGCTATCCGCGATGCTGCATATGTGCGACATGCTCGAAGAACGCGACGCGCAACACAACGACGACTACCTGTGGCACGTCACCGCTCTGCGCCGTCAGCAAGTCGCAGACGTGCGTGCGCTGCTGACGAACAACCGCCCGCTGCTCGACGACTGAATCTGTAAACGCTACGTCTGCGAGGTGTAGTGTTTACAAGTATGCCTCGCCCGAAGAGCCCGATTCAGACGAAGCCGATCTCGGTGCGGTTACCCGTCCCGATGGTCGAATGGGTCGAAGCGCAAGCGAAAGCCCGCGGTCTGACGATGACCGAGTTGATCCACCGTCTGATCGAGCGGGCGGGCTACAACCAACAAACCCGAAAGTGAGCGGTCATGGTGAAAGACGTACGATCGAAGAAACTGCGCGACGACAAGATCTCCGTCACAGTCCACCTCAGCGAGAGCACAGCGAAGGCGTTGTTGGCTGAAGCGGATGGGCGGATGGTGTCGGCGTCGTTGATCGTCGAGAAAGCCGTCGTGAAGTTCCTCGCGGATCTCGCCCCGGTCGATGAGCAACTGCTGTCATGAAGATGCGAGTCAAGATGGCATGGGCGATCCTGCGTGGCCGCTCGGTGTGTTACCGGATGGACATCTCGCCGGGCGGCGTGAACTGCACGACGACCGGCGGGTTCATCATCGAGAACACGATTCGCGGCTCATGGCATCGGGGCGAGTCATGACAGGGAGCGACCAAATGGGTGACCGACACGCACTCGAAATCGTTGAGGAGTTACGGAGCAGGCGAAACGACTACGACTGGGAACTGTACTTACGAGCCGCTGACGAAATCGAACGCCTTGTGGCTGCGTTGGTTGCTGAGCGGGCGCTGGCTGACACCCTCGCAGCAGCCGCGAGCCAAACGCTGACTCTCGGGTCTGACGATTGGGAACGTCTCGACGCGGCGCTGGCTGCTTGGCGGGTAGCTCGCGCATGATCGATGTTGATGCGATCCCGTTCGTGCAAGCTCGCTGGTACACACCGGCGAACCGCACCGAGTTCGGGCACGTCGTTTTGCACACGATGGAGTTCTGGGAACGCGGCGACTCCGCGGAGTGGTGCCAACAGTTCTTCGCCACATCGGATCGTAAAGGCTCGACGCATTGCATGGTCGACTGCGACAGCATCTGCCGCTCTGTGCTCGACAAGGACGTGTGTTGGGGAGCGAACGGCGTCAACCGCTCAGGGTTGCACATCGAGCACGCCGGGTTCGCGGCGCAGACCGCACCGGATTGGCAAGACGACTACTCGACTCGGATGCTCACCTTGTCTGCGGAGTTGACGGCGTCGTGGTGTCTGAAGTATTCGATCCCCGCAGTCTTCGTCGACGCCGCAGGGTTGATCGCCGGTCGTCGTGGGATCACGACGCACGCCGAAGCCGAGATCGCGTTCCCGTACGGTGGGCACACCGACCCCGGCGTCGAGTTCCCGATGACGGCGTACGTCAAGCGTGTGAACGAACTGTTGTATCCCCCGATCATCACGAAAGAGGTTGAGATGTTCATGCTCGTAGGTCCGCTCGGCGACAACGACGGGGTGTTCCTCGTCGACGTCGCAACAATCAGATGGGTGCAGTCGGGCCACGAACTCGGCATCTTGCGTCAGGCGGGTGTGGCGTCGGTGACGGCGACGGTCGAGAAGATCGGCGTGATGCGCTACGCGCGTACACCGTTCGGGCCGTCGCCGACGTCCGGTTCGTTCGTCGGTTTGTGGTGAGGACGATCGTGACGACTTACGAGCAACGGTTGATAACGGGACTCGATGAGGCTGTGACCGCGTTGGCCGCTGCGCAGGCTGAGGTTGGGGTGTTGCGTGAGGCGCTAACCGCACTCCTCGCAGCCACGGAGCCGTGCGTCAACAGTTTCGCTGCGTCCACGTTCCTTCTCAACGGACACGACTTTCGGGCGGCTCGGGCTGCGGCTGCTGCTGTTGTGGAGCGCCCACAATGATGGAGTTATCGCTTGATATCCGCTGCTTGGCCGATGAATTCGGACACCAGGTGCGGGGCAACATGGAACGCACCGAGGACGGGCACTTGCGGTTCGACTTCTACTGCTCGCAATGCCCTGGCCCTGTGTTCATCGAGGGATTACCCCGTCCGGCTGCTGTTGTGGAGCAGCCATGAGCCGCCGATCCCTTTGCGTGCTCGCTGTCGTCACCGTTGTCGCTGTCGTCGCGCGCCGCTGGTATGAAGTGCAGACCGATATGGCGCGTGAACGGACCGGCTATCGGTGACGTCGACGCGGCTCATCGTTTCGAGATCGCTGGTCGGTGGTACAGTCCCGCCTATGGCAGACACACCGGCAGACCGAGCGAACGCCGCAGTCGGGCGCTTGGTGTTCTCCATCATCAACCGTGAACCGATAGGAGCCCAAATGTCTGCACTGTCTGACGCTTTGACCGCGATGAAGGATCGTGTCGCCGCCGACTTCGGTGAGCTACGCAGAATGCTCGACGAAGCCCTCGGTAACGACGCCGCCGACGCCACTCGTCTGCAAGAGGTCACCGCCCGCGCTGATCAACTGCAAGCTGACATCGACGCCGCGATCGGCGAGATCAGCGCGATCGATCCTGATCCGGCGAACCCGGCAGCGCCGCCGCCAGAGGGCGAACCTCCCCCGCAATAGTTGGGGCCACCCATAGCACTCGACGCCGATTCCCTCGGGGGGTGATCGGCGTCGAGTCGCGTCTGAGCCATGATGGTGTATGCGCGAACCGTCTCGGCAGGTGATGAAGATCCGGTGGCGTCACGTCGCGACAGTGATCTATCTGCTGATCTTCGTGGTGTCGTTGACGGTGGCGTTCTTCGGTCGGATCGACGGTGAGCACGCTCATGACGATGTGCTGTGGGGGATCTCGACGGGGCTGTTTGTCGCCGGTGCCTGCGCGGCGATCTACTCGATCTTCAGTCGAAGCCACTTTTATCTGCGGGTCGGGTTGATGTCAGCGCCGTTCATCATGCGCGGCGTGCTCTACGCGTGGGCGCCTGACGCGTTGCCGGATCACAACGAGTGGGCGGCGTCGAGCATCAACGTTCTGTGCGGTGTCCTGATCGTGCTCATGGAGGCGTTCGACACCGATGACGTTCGCTGATGAGGCCACATCGAATATCACGCAGTGGGTCGCGCTCGGCGGCGCGACCGCTCTGCTGATCTGGCTGTTGAAGTTCGCCGCTGATTATCAGTCGACGATGACGAAAGGCGCGTTCGACCGGATCGAGCAGTTAGAGAAAGCGATCGACCGGCTCGATCTGGCGCTGGCCGCTGAGCGGGCGCGTTGCGACGCGTTAGCTGACAGACTGCACCGACTCGAAGGGGGATAGCTCATGTACGTCGGCGGTGGGTTGTTGTTGCTGATTCTGATCATCATCGTGATCGTGCTGCTGTTGCGTTGACGAGTCGTCTCGTTCGGCGCTGGCGGCGCATCAACAAGCACGGCCGCGTCCACTTGGTGCTTACGCTCGTCTGGTTGACGTTGGCGCTCCCGGCGGTCGTGTTGTGGCGTGACAGCGTCCCGTTCCTCGTGTTCGTCTCCGTCTATGCAAATGTTGTGGGACATTGGTCGAGCTACGAAGCAGCGACACCGAACGAGGAATGAGTCAGACGCCGCATGACGCGGCGACGGTCCACGGCTTGAAGTTGTGCCCCTCTGACGACAAGCGCCACGCGTAAACAGCGGCATCTTCGGGCACGTACGGATCGAGGCCGAGCGCGTTCAGCTTCGGGTAATGGATCTGATTGATCTGTAGCGGTCCGTGGTCGTACGTCCCGTTCGGGTTCTGCTTGTTCGAGCGCTTCGACTGCCAGCCCGATTCGTGCCAGCCGATACAGTCGAACACCGAGATCTGCCACGAGGTGGCGCCTAGCTGAGCGAACTGTGCGAGCGCTCGATCACGCACGTTCGATGTCGCCGCGGGCGGGGGCGCTGACTGCACGACTCGCAGCGGTTCGGGCTCCGGCGCCGGTGGCTCGGGCTCCGGTTCGGGTGCTGCTGCGACGACTGTCAGTGTCAATGCTTCGTCGCTGTATGCCACGTCTCGTGAGCCGTCGTGTACGCCGCTCGGGTCGACCGCCGCGGTGAGTCTTGCGTCGCGGTCGTCGGGGAGCGGTGGGGCGCTCTCCTCGGCTCGGGCTGCGGCGGGGACTACCATCCCGACGATGAACGCGACGAACACGAGTATCAGAGTTGGGCGCATCCATCGAAGCTACTCTCGTCACACGTTCGACATAAACTCGGGCAGTGCATGAGCCGCTATCGAACCGCAGAGGCTGTCGTCGCGTTCGACGAAACGGTATGGGAGCGCTGCGGAGTCGTCGTCAGTGACACAGAGTTGACGATCAGCCGTGAAGCGATGCTCGATCTGATCGTGTGGCCGATCACCGGGACGCAAGTCAACGGGCCGCGCTCGATGCTCGCCTACCGCGAAGACGGCACAGTGGTTTCGATCGTCTCGTCGGGCGGCTGCCGGTGCCGCTGACTGATCTGATCCGCGAGCTATTGGCGGCGGCTCGTCTGCTGCGCCTGATCCGCGACGACGCGATCTTCAACGCCCCGCGCGAGCACTTCGTGCAGTTGCAGTACTGGCTACGGGGAGATGTGAAGCCGGAGCAGTACACGTGGCAAGAGTGGGCGATGCTCGACAGGCATCCGCCGAAGCTCGCTCAGTTGATGGAATGCCCTTGGTGTCTCGGCGTCTGGTGCGGCTTCGCTGTGCTCGTACTCAGACGCACGAGTGTCGGCCGCGGCCTGCGTGACGCGTTGGCGATGAGCTATGCGGCGTCGCTCGCGGAGATCCACATCGTCAAGCCGCCGCACCCGGAGAGTTAGGATCGCCCGCCCATGGGACTATTTACGCGCACACCACCGACTGCTGCTGCTGACGTGTCGGTGCTCACCGCCGCCGCTTCCGTCGTCCGCTTCAACGACAAGGACGCCGTCAAGTCGACGCTCGCGAAGCACGCGACGTGGGAAGACGAAGCGTGGGCGTACTACGACGAAGTCCCCGAAGTCCATTTCGGGGTGAACTACTCAGGGAACGCGTTGACGAAAGTGACGTTCTACGCGGCGTGCGTCGACGCGGTCGGCGCGATCGTCCCCGTCAACAGTGAAACCAGTCCGTTGATGGGTACCCCCGTCGCGATACAGGCCGACGCGGAGATGAGTCGTCTGCACGCAGAGATGGGCGGGCAAGGCGAACTGAACCGACTCGCCGAGATCAACCTCGAAGTACCCGGTCAGTTCTATCTGTACGGCCGCGGCGAACGCATCGACCCGATCACGCAACAGGTGATCTCGGTCGAGTCGTGGGACATCATCGCCACCGACTGCGTCGTACAAAGCCAAGACGTCGACGAGTTCGAACGACCGATCGTGTACTACCGCGACGAACCGAACGACCCGAAGAACAAGTGGGCGAAGATCGACCCCGATCAAGACACGCTCATCCACGCGTACATGCGCCACCCCAGATACAAGAAACGAGCCGACTCGTACATGCGTGCGTTGCTGACGGATTGTCAGACGATCGTCGCGCTCAACAACCAAGTCCTCGCCGAGTCACGCTCGCGTATGAACGCCGGTCTGCTGGTCGTGCCGAAAGAGATCCAGTTCGAACAAAGCAAGAACCCGAAAGACCCGAACCAGTTCATGGCTGATCTCGTCGAGGCGTTGGTGACGCCGATCGAAGACCCGTCGGATCAACGCTCGCTAGTGCCGCCGATCATCCGCGGCCAGAAAGAGAACTTGACGCCTGACGTGTTGCGCCGCATCGACCTGTCCCGCACGACCGACGACAGCGTTGATGGTCGGATCTTGCAGCGCATCGACCGCATCGCCCGCGGTTTGAACGTCCCCGTCGAAGTCGTCATGGGCCACATGTCGACGACGTTCGCGAACGCGGAGCAGATCGATCAGGACACGTTCGACGACCACCTCGAACCGAAGTGCAGGACGATCGCGGAGATCTACGGGTACGCGTTCCTGCGCCCACAACTGTACGAAGCGATGAACCAGCAAACATCACAGCAGTTGATCGCCGAAGAGTTGGGCCTCGAACCGCCGCCGACACGCAGCATCGGCAGCGAGCAGATCGAGCAGATCTTCGTGTGGTTCGACGCCTCCGCGCTCGTACGCACGAAAGACCCAGAGGACATACCGGAGACGGCGCTCGAAGCCGGGGCGATCTCGATCGCGGCGTACCGCAAGCGCCGCAACATTCAAGAGTCCGAAGCGCCGAACGAGCAGGAACTGGCGATGCAGATCGCGATGAAGAAAGGCATCTTCGGCGCCGAACTCACTGCGCTGATGCTGTACCTCGGCGGCGTCGAGATCCCGCCGGAGTTCCTGAAACCCGCCGGAGCCGAAGACGCACCCGGTGCAGCGCCACCCGCGGCTGCACCGGCTGCGATCGAGACGAACGGCAGCGCCCTCGTCGCTGCTCTGATCGAAGCGCAAGCCGCTGCTGCGTCGCCGGGGTCGACGCCGCCCGACCCTTTCGAACCAAGCAACCTCGGGCGCTCCCTCCTGGCCGTAGACCTTGACTTGCGTTCGCGTATCCACGGCGCGGCGGAAGCCGCGATGGAACGCGCGCTTGAACGTGCCGGTGCTCGACTCAAAGGACGAGCGCAGGTACGCGCGGTGGTCGCGTCGACGCCTGCGCCGCAGATCGCAGCGAAGCTAGGCCCCGCGTTCGTCGCCTCTGTTGGTTATGACGTGAAGAGTCTGCTCGACGGTGCGTGGGCAGTATTGGAGCGACAGTTCAAAGAGTGGTGCCTCTCCGCGTCGGTCGAAGCGATGACACTGATCGAGCAAGCGACAGTGCCGTTCACGGCTCAGCAACGCGACGATCATCGTGCGCTGTCACGTCTCGCGGTCGACGCCGGTTGGTCGTTCTTCCAAACCGAACTCGACGTGATCGCCGCCGCGCGCCTCTACGACCCTGAAGGCGACGGCGACATCGCGATCTACGGTCGCATCCCGACGGGTGTTGTGCGTGAAGCGTTGACGATCGCAGGCGGCGACTCTGGTGTGTTCACTCTGTTGGCGGCGGGGACGCCGACGAAACCCGCCGGTGGCATCGCGACGGGGAAACTCTCGAACGACGTCGCGGAGCAGCAGGGGATCTCGACGCCGTCGTACAGGTGGGTGTACGGCCCCGCTCATCGTGAGCATCCGTTCAACCCGCACCGTCAGTTGAACGGTGTCACGTTCGAGAAGTTCACCGACACGAAACTGGTGAACAACGCGTCGTGGCCTCCCGGAGCGTATTTCTACCCCGGCGACCACGTCGGCTGTAGCTGCGACGTCGAGCCGATCATGGTGTTCACACCGCCGCAGACAGCAACGGCGGAGACAGCGTCGGTGCTAACACTCGGAAAGATCCCGAAGTCGACACAACAGACCGCCCCGGCTGATACAGTGGTATCAATGAAGGTAGCTCGTGAGTCCGTGAAGGCAGTCCGCATGAAGGTCGGCGACGTCATCGCACGACCGGATTTCGGTCGCGACGGCGACGCGTTGCTCACCCCGAAGAAAACGCTCGAACAGCGCATCAACGCCGGTGACACACTCACGATCATTCACGTCGAGCAGTTCAAGTACGGCGGCACCGCGAACGCAGTGCGAGTCACGACCGCAGACGGTCAAGTCACTGTGTTCTCAGGGCGAGCGAACGTGCTGCGGCTGGCCGCCGAGGGGTAAACCCGACGCTGTTCGAGCGACCCGCTAGCCTCAGATCTCGAACGTAGGGAGACTGTCATGCGAACCTGGTCGACGCCGGTAGGCATCATCATCGAAGGCGTGCAGACCGGCGACGGTCGTCTGATCGTCGAAGGCGCAACCGACTGGATGGAGCTACCTCTTCCCTTTATCCCGGTTCACGGCTCTGACGAGAGCATCGGCAACGTCACGAGCATCGAACGCAAAGGCCAGTACATCGTCGCAACGGGGACGCTCGACGACGCGACTGAGACCGGGGCGCAGATGGTGCGGCAGATGGACGAAGGCGTCGCGCCGATGGGCACACGCTGGGGAGTCAGCATCGAGCCTGACGATTACGCGTTCGAGATCGTCGACACGACAATCGTCGAAGCAGACGCTGAGCCGCCGCCTGACGGTGAGGAATCACTCACCGTGGTCTTAGCGTCGTACGTCGGCCGCGGCGTGCTCCCTGAGCGCTCACGTAACGGTCTGATATGGGATGCGTTTCGTGCCGCGGCGGGTGACGGCGAACCTGACGGTGTCGTCGTCTACGAAGACGCGCAGGACAACATCATCGAGCGCGTCACTCGTCTACGTATCCGCGCGCTGGCCGGTACGACGACTCCGGCGTTCGCCGACGCGTACATCGAACTCGATCCCGTCGCCGTGAGCGTGCCCGGTACGCCGCCGCCGACGGTGACACCGGAGCCGGTTGTTGCGGCGTTCGCCGCGGCTGCTGCGATCAAGTTCCCCCGTAGCGCGTTCACTGTCGACGAACCCGACTATGTCACTGCGCTGACTGTGCTCGACGACGGCACATGGTTCGGGCACGTACACGAAGACGGCGCCTGTCACATCGGCTACCCCGGCCGCTGCGTCACTGCGCCACCGTCGCCGTCGGGGTACGAGTTCTTCAACCGCACCGGCGGCATCGTCGACTGCGATGACGGCGTCAGCTTGCGTGTCGCGGCGTTCATGCTCGACATCAACCACGCACCTTTGAACGCCACCGTCGGCCAAGTGCAGACGCATTACGACCCGTATGCGAACACCGAATGTGTGTGGGGCTTCGGGCGTGTCCGCGAAGGGAAGCACGGCCCGTTCGCGTGCGGTGTGCTCCGACCCGATCTGACCGCGGGTCGGCTCACACTGCTCAAAGCGTGCGGGCAAGTGAGCGGTGATTGGCGTGACGGCGAACTCTACGCGTGTCAAGCAGTGCCACGACCGGGGTTGCCGATCGAGCGTCACGACCTCGTCGCGTCCGCTCGTGCGTGCGACTGCGACGGCGGGCATGAGATCCCGATCGCGACGATGATGCTCACCGAGCTATACGAAGAGGCGATCGCGAAGCCGCGGCGCTTCGCGCGGTACGAACGGGCACGCGAGCGCATCCGTGGCCGATGACGAGCAACTGTTTCGGCATCCGTCGTGGCAGCTTCAACTCGAAGCGATCTACGACAACCCCGTCATCGGCGAGTGGTGCGAGGGCTGTCTGCTCCCCTCCGCGTTGACGTTCAAGCAGTTCATCGTCGATACGCACACGTTGAAGTTGTACGCGACTCGTCACTGCTGGACGTGCGAAGAGTGCGGGCATTACACGTACTCGGTGGCGTGGTCGCAGCTACGCTGACTCGCTAGGTGAGATCCGCGTCAGCGGACGGCAAGATTGCCTGAGTCGGGCCCGACGTCGGGCGGCGCCACCGAAAGCGAACGCGGATCTCACCCCGCCTGACCTGCGTCTCTGTGGACTATCCGTGACAAAGGTCAGTCGGTGCGTCTACTGTTCGGCCCCGAAACGGGACGTGCCCCGCCGCCCTAGTCGGACGGGTACGACGGAGAGTGACCAAGTTCGCTCCGCTGCGCCTCGCGTGTCATCACTCATTCACACGCAACCGCATAGACGGAGCACACTGATGGACCGCATCCAAGAACTGCTCGCCAAGGGCATCGACAAGCTCACCGAGGAAGAACTCGCCGAACTGAAAGGTCTGTGCGACGAAGAGGCTGATCGTCTGCTCGACGAAGCAGAGGGCAACCCTTCCGACGAGCAGATCTCGGCGCTGGAAACTATCGCCGGAGCGATCGAAGCCGCCGACAGCGAGGAAGTGAACCGCGAGCAGATCAAAGCGGAGCGAGCCGCGAAAGTCGCGGAACTCTCGAAGCGGATCAAGCGCGACAAAGGCGGCGACGAACCCGTCGACGAACCAGTCGATGACGAAGTCACTGACGAAGACGAAGCCGAGTTGGTTCCGGCTGTTGCGTCGATGGACGACATCGTGAACGCTCCTGTCGTTGATCTCACCGAAACGGGTGAAGTCGTGATCGCTGCTCCGACCGCGGTAGCGGCGTCAGCAGAGATCGGCCGACCGGGCGCGATGGTGACACGAGTCGCGGCACGGCGACCGGAGTCGACGAAGCCGAAGCCGAAGTCGAGCGAACTCGTCGCCTCCATGACAGCGTCCGCGAATCTGCCGGGTGTGCAGATGGGCGCCCGCCTCGACAACGACGACATCATGTTCAAAGCGTGGGACAAAGCGGTGCAAGCCGCGATGACCGCCAGCTTGCAGCGCGGCGGCTCTGATTTCATCAAGATCCCTGTCTGCGGCATGTCGCTGGAGTTCCCCGAGGACCGGATACTCGACGACAACGGTCGTCAGAACCGACGCAAGATCGACGCTGTCGCATCACCGAACGCGATCACCGCCTCCGGTGGCGTCTGCGCGCCGATCCCGGTGAAGTACGACATGAAAGTCGTCGGCAACGAAGCACGACCGGTGAAGGCTGCGCTCGCTCGTTTCGGCGCGACCCGCGGTGGCGTCACGACACTCGTGCCGCCGACGTTGGCGTCGATCCCGCTGCCCGGCGTGGCGAACTCGCCGATCAGCAAGTGGACGATGGACAACGACGAGAACCCGACGTCGCCGACGACGAAGCCGTACATGGTGATCCCCTGCACGAACGACGAACGCACGACCGAGGTGTACGCCATTCCGATCAGCGTGAAGATCGGCAACTTCCGAGCGAAGTGGTTCCCCGAGCAGATCGCCGCGTTCATGTCGCTCGTCGCGACGCAAGCAGCGCGCTATCAAGAGTCGCTGTATCTGAAGACGATCGCGGACGGCTCGACGACCGTGACGCACGGCCAAGTATTGGGCACTGCTCGTGACGTGCTCACGTCTTTGCGGCAGTTGATCGCGACGCAGCGCTACCGTCTCCGCGCCGGTCCCGGCACGACCGTCGCGGTGATCGTCCCGCAATGGCTGAAAGACATGATGCTCGTCGACCTCGTGCGTATCGGCACCGACGGCGGCACTGCCGAAGAGCGCTTGTCGCGCGCCGAAGGGACGCTCAACTCGTTCTTCGCTGTGCTCAACGCGAACGTGTACTGGCATCAAGACTTCCAGAACGGCGTCTCGATCGGCTCGCCCGGTGGGCCGTTGGCCGGTGCACAGGGCGCGGGGCCGGTGATCGGCTGGCCGAACAAAGTCCGCGCGCACGTGTACCTCGAAGGTTCGTGGCTTGATCTCGACGGCGGCTCATGGGACTTCGGCGTGATCCGCGACTCGACCTTGGTTGGGACGAACGATTACTTGATGTTCTCGGAGATCGCCGAAGCGGCGCACTACGACGGCGTACCGGGTGAGACGTTCAACTACGACATCGACATATGCAGCAACGGTCTGACCGTCGCTGGCGGCGACATCGACGTCTGCACGTCAGGCTCGTAGTCCGGTCGAAGCTGTTGAACCCCTGCGGCCCGTTGTGACCGCTCCGCGCTGCGGGGGTTCGACTTCGTTGAGGAATTGGTGAACGAATGGCGAAACGGGATTCACGCACTGCACCGCCGCTTCGTTCGCCGCGCAACGGGTTGCTCACCGTAGTAACGGTGAAAGACGACGAGACGGGAGTTCGCTGGGGCGCCGGGGTGACCTGGCAGGCTGAACTCCCGGTCGTCGACTTCACGCGTTACGACGACGCCGCGATGGGCGAAACGTGGCACGGCGCACGCGACGCCGAATGCGGCACGACCGCGTTGACAGTCAACGCGCGGCCGCCGACTGAGCACGCGGACCCGTTCCAGATCGCGGCGTATTCGTGGTGCTCCGCGATGGCGCGAGATCAGAACGACCGCGCGGCGCGGGCTCGTCGCCTGCTCGAAGCGACACAGAGCATGGACATCGCCTACGAACTGTGGACGGGCACGATCGCGCAAGCGACCGCGAACAACGAGAACTCGTGGTTGGCGAACACGACCGGCGCCGGTGCGACCGCCGTCGTGTGGCCTGCGTCGCCGTGGCAGTCAGCGGCGTACTCTCAGCCGACGCCAGAACCCGTAGGTGAAGCGGCGCTCGCTCGTGTCGACGCATACCTCACTCATATTCTGGCGAACGGTCGTGGGCTGCTCCACATGAGCCCGACGATGTTCAGCTATATCGTCGCCGCGTTCCCCGGTTGGCTGAACCGCGAAGGCAACGTCTGGATCTCACCGAACGGCCACTCTGTTGTCGCTGACGCCGGGTACACCGGAGCGGCGAAAGCAGCCGCGGCCGGTGCTCTGCTCGCAGAGTGGATCTTCGCGACGGGACCGATGGAAGTCGTGCTCGGTCCGATCGACGCGACGCCGCCGGATTCGCCGGAGGCGTTCACGCACGCGACAAATGACTACGTGCTCTACGCGCAACGCGACGTGATCGTGATGTGGGAGCCGCACGTCGCGCACGGTGCGTTCCACTTCAACAACGTCGGCAACGTGTTCGCCTAAAGGGGATTGAACAATGGCAGCAACCAACTCACCATTCGGGCAGGTGCAAGCGTTTCGTATGCGGCTGTGCAAGCTCGACACGAACGGCGTGCCGACACCCGCCGCGGGCAAGATGTACGTCACGTCATCGCTCGTCCTCGCGACGTTCACCCCGTCGTATATCGACGGGACAGAGATCCGCGACGTCAACGGCGAAGGCGTCGTCTGCGTCGAGTACACCGGCGACGATTCGTTCCTCGGGTACGACGTCTCGATTCAAGTCTGCACCCCTGATCCGTACATCATGGACTTCCTCGGCGGGTGCGCCATTCTCACTCCGGCGAACGGGATACTCGGCTGGGCTGCACCGTCGACGGGGCCGACCGCGCCGACACCCGTCAGCGTCGAGTTGTGGTCGAAGCGTGTCGACGAAGGCGCGTTGGCGTCAGACGGCTACCCGTACTACTGGACAGTCGCACCGCGGCTACGGAAGCTGCGGCTCGGCCCGCTGAACTACGGCAACCAGTCGAATCAGCCGACGTTCGAAGCGGTCGCTCGTGAGAACCCGAACTGGTACAACGGCCCGTTGAATGATTGGGCGCAAGCATCTGATCGTGCGCTGCAACAAATCGCGTGCGCGGAGACTCGTGTACCGGCGGCGTCGACGAACCTGTCAGCGATCGTTGCAAGCTGATGGACACGTTCGTCGCTTCCGTCGCCATGCTGGCGCTCATCAAAAAGTTCATCGACTTCTCGAAGTACGTCACCGCGAAAGACATCAACGGCGCTGTTACACAACTCTTCGTGTGGGCCGCCGGTGTCCTCGCGGTGTTCCTCTACGCGAACACCGACTGGGCCGAGACGATCACCTACGGGGCTCTGACACTCGCGGACATGAACGGCGCGTCGCTCATCGCGCTCGGCCTCGGCCTCGCGTCGACCGCTTCGCTCACCACTGATTTCATCAAGTCCCGCGACGAATCCGACAGTGCGGCAATGCCGCCGCTGATCAAGTAAAGGAAACCACTCATGCCACTCACTGCCGCAGGCCGTAACGCCATCCTCACATCGGGTGCGTCGGCGATCACACATCTCGGAGCGCTCACCGCGCTGACACCGACCGAAGCGACCGGCGGCGCGTACGCCCGTCAAGCGATCTCGTTCGCTGCGGCGGCGTCGGGTATCCGCGACAACAACGCGCAGATCGTCATCCCGATCCCCGCCGGGTCGACGATCGTCGCCGTCTCCGGTTACGACGCGTCGACCGCAGGGAATCTCCTGTCGTACGGCGGGATCGGTTCGTCGCTGCTGAAAGGCGTCGGCGTCGTCGAGTCGACGACGACGGATCTGATCCGCAGCAACGGTCACGGCCTCGTGCTCGACGACCGCGTGATGGTGTTCGCCGTCGCCGGTGAGTCGATCCCGACGCTCGTCGCGACGACGCTCTATTACGCGTGCACGATCACGACTGACACGTTCCAGCTGTCGACGACCGCGGCGGCGGGGGCGATCGTGAATATCGCGGCGCTCGGCGAACTCGGTTGGGCGAAGACAGTCCCCGAGACGTTCGCGTCGGCAGGAAACTTGACCATCGCGACCGGCGCGTTCGATCTCGACTTCAACTTCGGCTGAGCGACGATGTACTCGATTCGCTTCGTTGGCGGTGGGATGGACGGTCGGACCGGCCGCGATGAGAACCCTCCGTTGACGGTGACGTACACGGCGCCAGGCATGAGCGCGGACGTGTACGTGCAGTCGAGTAACACTGATCCTGACGGCACGCTCGTTTACCGAAAGAGATAGACCTATGGCGATCAAGTTCCGCTGCCCGCATCGACTGTGGTCTGTGCCTGGCGACAAGAGCCGTAACGCGAAAGCGGCAGAGCGGCGCAAAGAGTATGACGTGCCGTCTGACGCCAAGTGGGTACGCGTCGAAGAGGACTTTAACCGCGACAAGTCGCAGCAAAAAAAGGTCAACGGCAAAGTCGTGACGGTGAAGCCGTACGAGCACGAGATCGGCGAACGCTTCGAAGCCGAAGTCACTTGCCCTGATTGCGGCGACACGATCGTCGTCTCGACCGACACGAATCCGGGAGGCAACTGATGGCGTCGTCACCGATCTCTGTGACAACCGAAGGCGAGGAAGGACTCTTGGCGTCGACGATCGAAACGCTCGTGCAGATCATCGGCCACGCCGGAGCGAAGACAGCGATCGTCGAGTGGGGCATCGGTATCGACGCCACCGCGGCGGGTACTGCGCTTGTCGAACTGTGTCGTCAGACCACCGCCGGTACGTCGGTCGCGGCGGCGGAAGTGTTGTGGGACGCCGACGACGCCGCCGCTTCGTTCACCGGGTTTCATTCGTTCACTGCGGAGCCGACGAAAGGCGACGTGCTCGCCGCCTACGAAGTGCCGGAGAACGGCGGTCAGGTGATCATGCAGTACCCGCTCGGGCGTGAGCCGATCATCGATTCGGCGACGACGTCTCGTATGGGGCTGTGCGTCACGGCGACGCAGACTTGCAACGCGGTTGCGTATCTCGTAGCGGCGTAGCTGATGTCGACGCGCATCATTCGCCCGTCGACGTCGCCGTCGTTTCCCGACCCTGGTGTAACGCACAACATCTCGGCGCGTGTCTTCGCCGCGGCGCGGACCCACGCACAAGTACAGACCGGTACCGGGACGTTCGATTTCACTGTCGGCGTCGACGGCACGCTGCAACAGATCATGGACCAGTCGACCGCGGCGCTCGCCGGGCGCCGTGTCCGTGTCCCTTCGGGTGTGTGGACCGGACCGAACAACGCCGGATTGACCGGATTGAACAAGGACTACGGCAACGTCACCGTCGTCTTCGAACCAGGCTCGATTCTCCGTGGCGCGTCGGGTATCGAGATGTACGGCCAGATCCGCAACCTCCACTTCGAAGGCTCGGGATCGGTGCAGGGCGACGGGACGTACGTGTTCTCTGAGGGAATCATCATCGACGCGAACCGCCTCGACAAAGGCTCGAACGGTTTGCCGTGCGCGAATATCAGCGTCGACGGATTGACCGTCGAGCCGATACCGGGGACGGTGGCGTTGCAGCGCGGCGGGATCACGATATGGGGCGGCGATCTCATCACGATCAAGAACACCACGATCCATGACTGCGCGTCGAACGCTTTCGCCGGGTTCGGCTCAGCGTCGTCGGGGATCAGTGTCGGCCACGCTCGCCGCGTCGCAGCCGCCGGGTCGCCACGACTGCTCATCGAGAACAACCACATTTACAACGTGTTGGAGATACAAGACGGCGAATCAGCGGACCGCAACGGCATCATCCTCGACCTGTTCCACGGCGACTTCACTTTGTACGCTGACCGTCTCATCGGCGACGTTCACGTGTTGGGCAACGACATTCATGACGTGTCCGGTCGCGGCATTCAGTTGTTGTGCGCGGGTGTGTCGGACTCGGCGGTAACCGTCAACGGCAACCAGGTACACGGTCAGTGGGCGCGACGGCTCGGCGGGTCGAACCCTGAGACAGCGATCGGCGGGTACGGCGCAGGCACCGCGGGGTATGTGCTGTGCTCGTTCAACACCGTGACGTTCGATCCCGGTAACGGCGGGAAAGCCGCCTACAACTTCATCAGCTTCGACGGCGACGGCCCCGGCGTGCTCGGCTCGAACAATCATGTGATCGGCACAGGCACCGCGATCGCGTGGTCGAACTCACGAACGAATACACCACCGGCAGGATTCGTGACATGACGACGCGTGTGATCAGAGCGAAACTGACGCCTGCGTATCCGCCGCCGCCGGTGACGGTGAACGTCGCAGTGAAGACGTTCGCGGCGCCGACAGTGCGCGCGATGACGACGACGTCGATCCCGTCGGTGTCGACTGCTTTTCACTGGGGTTTCATGGTCACGCACGACGGCTTGACTGAGAGCACCGGCAATCCCGCTGCGCCGAATCCGGCGTGGGACGATCACATCGTGGCGTTACATTCGGCGAACGTACGCAACATGTTCCAGACGATCCCGAACACGATCTTCCAATGCGCGAAGGATCACTTCGGTGTGTTCGCTCACGACCCGTCGCCGGGCGTGACGAATCAGTGGACCGGCCCAGGGAACAACGGAGCGGGACTCGACAACGCGGTGGCGTTGATCAATACGTTCAAGCATCCGACGTCGAAGCTGATGATCCAGTTGTACGGCATCCCCGGCTATCAAGCGGGCCTCGCCGTCGGCAACGACTATACGTCAGCAGCGCCGGACACCTTGGCGCACGAAGACGAGTACGCCGCGGCGTGCGCCCGCATCGCGTTGCGTTACAACGGGACGGGCGGCCAGCCGAACGTCGAATACTTCGCGGTGTGGAACGAAATGAAAGGAATGGACTCGTATACAGCGACGGCGCGCGCGAAGTACATACGTATGTACAACAAAGTGTGGAACGCGGTGAAAGCGGTGCGTCCCGATAACGGACCGGCGCCGTGCAAGATCGGCGGGCCGTACTCAAAGTTCATCTCGTGGGAAACCGGCATGAACTCCGGTGTGTCGTCGAACTACGGGCTGTCGTTGTCCGCTCTCGGCGGGTATGTCGATCAGCGTGTGCTCGACTTGTACTACGAGTGGCGTAACGACGCGATCGGTTGGGACTTCGTCTCAATTGACGTGTGGGCAGGCAACGACCGCAACACCGGCAAGCAGGCGTACGGCCCGCCGAATGGAACGCCCGACAGCGACTCCGTTGCGCCGGGCATCACGGCGTATCAGCAGATGAAAGCGCGGATACCGGCGTACTTCGCGTGGACGCGTTCGATGTTCCCAGGTACGACGCCGATCATCTGCAACGAGTTCTACCCGCAGGCACGACAGTCGAACTACACCGTCGGCCGCGGCGCAGGCGACACATGGACGGAAGCGACCGTCGAGAACTGGGTCGTCGAGTGCCTCAACGACATCAAGCCGTACGGCCCTGGCTGGATTTGCGCGTGGGGCGAAGAGGCTGAACCACCGCGACCGTTCGAGTACGAAACGACCGGCGCGCCGACGACGCTCGCGTCGAAGCTCATCGCGTACGAGGCTTCGTTATGAGCATCGTCTACTCGAATCCGTTCACCGGCAATAGCGGCGTGCCGACTGATCTCGTGTTGTCGCAAGCCGGTCCCGGTTCCGGCGCGACGATGGATCTGTCGGGCGACAAGTTCCGCAACATCACCACCGCGACGGGGTTCTCTGCGCTGCGCTCGATACTCCCCACAAGCAACTGGAACAACGCGGACGGCGTCGCGGTCGCGTCGTTCGTGACGACCGCGACCGCGAGCAATTTGTTGCCGCAGATCATGCTGCGAACGTCGGGGGCGTGGGACGCCACGCAGATCGATTCGCCGACGACCGGGTACAAACTCGTGTACTACCTCGGGAACTTGGAGATCTACAAACGGACCGGCGGGGCGACGACGCTGATCTCGCCGTCGATCGCGAAGACGGTCAACACGACGACGACGTACAGCATGAAGTTCCAGGTCGTCGGCTCGTCACCCGTCGCGCTGAAAGCGAAGATGTGGACCGGCGCCGACAACGGTGTGTGGGACATCGAGATCACCGACTCGTCGGGGACGCAGATCACCGGAGCCGGGCAGTTCATGATGGCGTTCGTGAACACCGTCGCCGCGATCCGTCAGATCAACTGGGACGACATCACGCTCGACGACCTCGTAACGGTCACGACCGGCCCGCGGCCGCGACTGATGCGGGTATAAGCCAATGCGTACTTCGCTGTGTGAGAGGATGAATCTATGACGACATTCGGGCCACAACCGCTGAGCGGGTCATCGAATGGGCTCGGCATCAAAGTCGTCGCCACCGCCACGACGGGCACGACGATCCATACTGCCGTGTCCGGCACATCGTCGTGGGATGAGGTGTGGCTGTGGGCCTACAACGGGCACACCGCGAACGCTGACCTGACGATCGAGTTCGGCGGCGTCACCGTCCCCGACAACGTCGTCGTGTTCACTGCGCTGCCGTTCAAGGTAGGGCCGATCGCGGTGATACCCGGCTGGCGATTGCAGAACGGTTTGTTGGTGCGTGCGTTCGCGTCGGTTGCGAACGTTTTCGCGGTCACCGGCTACGTGAACAGGCTGACGTAATGGTCGGGGAACAGGTGGCGTTTCGTCGTACCGCGGTCGGCGCGCCGATCGTCGAGTACGCGCGGCTCAACGACCGGGCACGCATCAACGGCGGCGGCAAAGGAACACGAACCGCTACATCCGCGAATCTGTCGACATCAGTATCGGCGCTCACGGTCGCAGCGCACGCGACGCCGCACAACGAAGGGGCGTGGGTCGAGATCATCCCGGCGGGCACGTCGACGTTCGTCGCGGAGCAGATCGAGTTCGGGCTGTTCGCCACGATCGGAACGTCGACGGATAACTCGGGGGCGGTGCTTGACCTGGCGTTCGGTTCGGGACCGGAGGTCGTGCAGATCGCGAACATCGCGGTCGGCGCAAGCATCGGGCATCGGACGATCGTGTTCCCGTTCCGTGTCCCGGCCGGTGAGCGCATCGCGATGCGTATGCAGGCGGTGATCGCGAACGAGTCCACGTTGATCGCGATGACGTTGCATGAAGCCGGTGACGGGTACTTGCCGCCGACGTCGTCGGTGACGTACAACTTCAACGCAGCGACGACGACCGCCACGACCGCCATGACCGTCCCCGGCACGACGAACACGGAGAGCGCGTGGACGCAGATCGGCACGACATCAGCGGACATCTATCGGTTCTTCCCCGGCGTGACGAACCCTCCGACCGGCGCGTTCCTGACGGGCAACGCGTTGATCGACTTCGCGTACGGCACTGACGGTTCACAGGTTGTGTTCCTCAGCGATATCGGCTGCCTCACGACATCGGCGGAATTGCTGTACGTCTACAACGGCAACCGTGCGTATCCGTGTTTCGTTCCGTCCGGTGTGGCGTTGTGGGCGCGGTACCGATCTGACAATTTGAATACGACGGCGCGGCCCAATGTGATCCCGATCGGATTCGGTTACTGATGTCGCGCATCTTCCCCGACCAGTTCGGCCCGCCGATCACGACGCCGGGCGCTATCGACACTGACGACGTGTTCATGGGGTCAGTCGACGGTGCGATCCGGCCGGTGACACGCGACGCGATCGGCTCCGGCGGTTACGACGGCGTGGTCGACGTCGCGGACTTCGGGACGCGCACAGAACTGCAACTCAACGCCGCCGACGCGACGACAGGTTGGGCGGCAGCGGGCATGTTCAGCGGCGGCGTCGTCGCGGTGAACACCGTCGACATGAATGAGGGCACCGGCTGCATCTCGGCGTTGCTGTCGTACGTCGGCGGGAACAGCAGCTTGTACTACACGTTCGCGACGCCGGAGCCGTGCGACGGGCGCACGCTGTTGGCGATCGATGTTCGTTACAACAAGTCGGGTCCGGCGTTCTCGCCGGAGCCGCCGTCGTGGGTCGAGGCACGCGTCGCTTCGGGCACGGCGTTGACCGGCGGCGTGATCAGCGGCGTCGAGTTGCCGTCGTTCTCGGAACTGAATTGGGTCACCGTTCTGATTCCGTTGACGGGACTCACGGAGATCAAATCGGTTGGCCTGTACCGCACGTCCGCGACCGGTGTCAGTCAGACGCGGTGCACGTGGTACATCGACGACGTCCGCTTCGTCGATGAGACACCCGTCGATCAGGCCCGCGGTTCCGCGATCGAAGTCGCGACGATCGTCGGCCCGACGTACACCGACGACCCGGCGCAGCGGCCTCTTTCGCTCGATGCGCGCAAGCCTGTTCTCGACTTGAAGGATGGGCGCTTCACCGGCCTGCACGACGAGATCCATCTGCACGACTACTTCGTCGACGAGACAGGACAGACGGACGTAGCGTCAGCGATCGGTGGGATACTCAACTCGGCGCGCAACGGGCAGAAAGTAATCGCGACGCACGGAGCGGTGTACCGCTTCGATCACGACATCACCGTGTTCGATAAGCGTGACGTCACGATCGACTTCTCCGGTGCGACGCTGTTCTTGACGTACCAGTCGAACACTGTTTTCTTCACGCTGTTCAACTGTCAGAACGTGACGTTGCGAGGCGGGACGATCTTCGGGATCAAGTCGATCAGCGAACCCGGCTCGGGGATACGTACGTTGGGCGGCACGCCGGTCACGGTTGGCACCACGAAAGCACTCGACGGACTCGGCGACAAAGTCGGGAACCTGAACAGCAGCGACGAGTACACGTTTTGGGCGCGGGCGTTGCCGCAGCAGATCGGCATCGCGGATGACGGTCTCGGGCCGCGCAACTATTGGCATGCGGTGATGTCGGACACGGCGCAAGTCCCGAATGATTGCATCATGCGCGTCCAAGACGACGACGGCAACATCTTGGCGTCGCAGACGGTGACGCTCACAGCGACGCCGACTTCGTATGCGATGCAGTATTTCCCGACGTCGCTGCGGACAAGGTTGGCGATGACGATCGAGAAGGCCACCGCGACGGCGAACACGATCACGATCACGACGTACGGCTCGCACGGCCGTACCAACTACTCCGATACATGGGACGCCGCTTCGGGCGTCATCATCAAAGCGTCAGAGAACACTCTCATCGAACATATGTGGATCGAGGGCGTCGGATCGGACGCCATCCAAGTATCCGACGGCTCGGTGCGCGGTGTGACTGTTCGGTACTGCACGTCGCGTGCGGTGCGCCGCCAAGGAATGTCGTTCAACCGCGGCCAGGACTTCAACATTCACGACATAGTCATCGCAGAGCCGGGCCGGTCCGGTATCGACTTCGAACCGTTCGCCTCGGACTGGTTCACACGGAACGTGACGTGTCGCCGCGTCAAGTTTTACAACGTCACGAACTACGGCTTCGCGATGACGCAGTGGGCACGCAACTTCGAGTACGTCGTCGAGGACTGCGAGTTCACCGGCGTCAACTTGGGGTGCATCACAGGCGGGGCGCGGAACGCGGTCTTCCGCAATCTGCGGAACCTTTCCGACACCACACAGACCGGGCTATACGACTTTCGTTTCTCCGGCATCAACGTGCAGATCAGCGGCATCGTTTCCCACAAGGCCATCGGCCTCGGCGGTACAAGCACCGGCATATTCGACGACGGCATCAACGGGCCGATCACGTTCTCGCAGTCGGGCAACGTCGCCGGTGACCTCCATCTACAGAACAATTTCGGCGGGATGAAACTGCAAGTCGGCACAGGGTGGGATCTCATCGGCCCGGTCTTCACTGAGAACATAGTGCGGGCTGATTTCAGTCAGACAACGAACGCTCTCGGTCCGGTCACCGTCGTCGGACCGCGCCCGTTCTCCGGTCTGAACTTCGGTGAGTACAACCGACAGTTGCCGAACACATTCAAAGGCATCGCTCACTCGTCGGTGTGGGTTCCCGGCGGGTTCAATCATCTCGACGACCCGGTCTACAACGTCCGGTCGATATCAGGCACGACGACACGCGGGAACAACTTCGGTCAACGCGACATCGCTGTTGGCGCCGGATTGCAGAGCACGACCGTGGCGTTCCCGACGCGTAACGTCGGTGTGTTCTCCGCTGTCGCTGTGCTCGGAGCGGGCACCGCGACGACAGGTACGTTGACTCCATCTACGACGTATTACTATCGACTCGCGCCGCGGGGTCGCATCAAAGGCCCGGGCACCTACATGGCGCAGATGACGCGCACGACCGGCGTAGCAGAGACGGCGATACAGATCAACGTGAAGAATTGGATGGACCTCACGAACGATCTGATCATCGAAGGGTTCACGTTGTTGCGCGGCACCGTCAGCGGTGGGCCGTACACGACGCGGTATGACGTGATACCTGTCGACCAGTTGCCGTCCGTTCCCGGCGCCAGTCTGCTATTCCACGATCAGGGTTCGACGCTCGCCGTCAACGTCGCCGCAGAGCCAGACACGGTTTTCGGGTATGCGTCGTCGTATGCGGCGTCGACCGGTTCGTGGACCGCCGCGCTGAACGAAACCGGTTGGGAACCAGACACGAATTACGATGTGTTCCTGTCGCCGTCGTGGGTGACAGCGTGGCGGGTCACGGCGAAGACGACCGCGGGTTTCACGATGGAGTTCGGCACTCCGGCACCGGCGGGTGCGACGTGTTCGTACAAGGTCGAACGTTTGGGCGTGTGAGATGGCCGTCGCGATATCGGCTGACGGTGTCCTCGCCTACGCGACAGATCCAGACCCGACCGAAGGTCAGCATGTCTACGACTTCATCAGTGGAGCGGTAGCGCTTGTCGTAGCAGCAGAGCCGTCCGGTGTGAGCGTGTCGGTCCTCACGACCGCCGCTGTGGACACACCAACGGTCGTCGGGCGTCTCCCGGTGATGCATAACTTGCAAGGCTGGTGGGACGCATCACAAGAGACGTTCAGCAACGGCGACCCGGTCGGTACGTTCACTGATCGTTCCGGTAACAGCCGCAACCTGACGGGTACGTTGACGGCGCGGCCGACGTTCACGACGAACGCGTTTCCGATGGGGTTGGCGGCGTTGGCGTTCGACGGCACCAACGACCAACTCAACGCGGCAGTCGCCACGTCAAACTTCGTGACCGCGTCGGCGTTCTCGGTGTTCGTCGTCGCCACGATCGACGCTGTCGGCACGAA
>Ga0137430_1000022_pt1 | contig 59725 bp, 94 predicted proteins | sample EasRivERMZT754_2_FD_104651 | JGI IMG/M metagenome (GOLD analysis project Ga0137430, IMG submission 104651) | Soil microbial communities from meander-bound floodplain in the East River, Colorado, USA - East River MetaG ERMZT754_2 | ecosystem: Environmental > Terrestrial > Soil > Floodplain ...
ATCGGCCTCTGCTCTGTTCTCCGCGAGTAGTTCCTTCGCCTTCATGCAAGCAGGGCAGTCTTTGATCGATCCCGCATGGTTGGGTGGAATATGCTTCGGTTTGGTCCGCCTCAACTGCTCCCGTCTACAGGGCCAGGGTTCTCCATCGCTCAGACAGTAGAGCCTTCGATCCTTGTAGTACAGCCTAGGCTCATGTTCATAGATAGTCAAGGAGCTGCTCTCCCAGCCACTTTGAGAACACCGGAGGGATGGCCTCCTTCAGATCTCTCGAGCTAGTGCGGTACTCAGCTGGCCATCCCATCAACTTCCGCCACAGCTCAGTGTGCCCCGCTCCCATCGGGTTGCCGGCAATGCTCATCCATCTAGGGTTGATGCCGTTCTTCTTGGCGTAGTTCAACTGGATGGCTTTGCACATCGGATGCGGTGGCAGGTCGAACGGGCTCAGGTCCATGTTCGTCTCGAACAGGCGGTGACGGGCGATGTTGAGTTTGAACATGGTGCCGCAGAGAAGGATGGGGTCCTGCATGAAGTCGTAGGCGCCGACTACGTTCTCGATCACGTAGGGCTTGTCAGCTTCTACGAGCATCTCATGAATGACTCCAATCAGCTTGGGCTCATTCTTCCCCATGTGCCCCGGCCTCACACCCGGCCTGTGGACGGCAGTGCCGATCGAGTAACCTTGGCATGGAGGCGATGCATGGATGACATCGAAGCGCTTGAGGTCCTTCTGTCTGATCCTAGTAGCATCCGCTACGATCTGGCCGAAAGGGTAGTTCGTCTGCCTTGTGATGTCGACACCCGTCACGTCGAAGCCAGCCTGCGTGTACCCGATAGCTGCACCGCCTCCGCCGCAGAATAGATCCAGCAGCTTCGGTCTAGCCTTCATGAAACTTCTTTCTCTCCTCCTGGTCCTTCGCCCACAGCCGGTCGGCGAGATGACGGGCGATACTCGAATTGAGGAAAGTATCTATCGCCTCGTCTCTACCACAGGTGCAGCCATAGGTTGGATCACTCTTGGGTTTCGCCTGGGTTATGATACCCTGGTAGTAGATCCCGCAATCGGTGTAGTGGAAATTCCAACCTCTGTTTCTATCATCGAGGACGACGAGTCGTTCTACCGCTCTTCGCAAGTCCATCATTTCCAGCCCAGCCAGATAGCGATGATGACGACCGCGTAGACTGCGATGATTGCCGTCCAGACCTTACCTCTGAAGCTCATTGCGCCTCCGTTGCTTTGCTTCCTGTCGTTGTCGCCTTGCCTTCGCTCGGGTACGACACGTTGTTGAACAGTACCGGGCGGTCGAGAACATGTGGCTGATGTCGGCCCAGCAACGGGCGCAGACCTTCTGCCCTGTGGCATAATCGATCTGTACTGCCGTTCGCGGGCCATACTTCATTCGCTCAGTGCTCCTTCAGTACCATAGCTGGAGAACTCCTCTTCGAGTGCTGCGCGGACTTGCTCGCCACCGAGGATCAGGCCGGCGAGAAGATCAGGACTGGCCAGAGCCATCTTGACCATGAGCTCGCGTTCCTTCTTGATGGCCTCGCTGATCTTGAACACGGCAGCTAGGCATGGGCAGGTGCACATTCCCATGTCGTGGATGGACTTGTGGAATGAGATCTTCTGGATCTCTGCCTCGTCAAGCATTGGTCATGAGCTTGAGGTACCGGTCCTCCAGCTTGAGGAAGAGCGGAGTGTTGCGAACGTAGGAGAAGGGCTCCGCCACCGAAATCCCCAGGTGGTTGTTCCCTCGCAGCTCCATCTCCAAGTGAACTACCAGTGCCAGTTCGGGGGACCGCTTGATTAGATGGACCATGGTGGAGAACAGGTAGTCCACATCCATGTCCTTGATCTTGACTTCCTCAAGCTGGGCGTTGACCCAGAACTTGTCCTGAGAAAGGAACATGTGGACTTTCTTCGGGTTGTCCAGGTTCAGCGGGTGGACCCGCAGATGGCGGCCCCTCCAAACTGCCTTCGGCAACGGGTCGTAACCCGGGAGCTCGTCATCGAAGCCAACGTCACTCATTCTGTCTCCTTAGTTCCGATCGGGGGGAACTTGCCCACCAGATAGCGTTCAATCCTGATGCGTAGATGGTTCGACCATTCCTCCTCGTGCATGAACTGCTTCCCACATGAGCAGTCGATATTCAAGCCCTTCGCTGTGGGAACGTGGGACCAGATGGTTTGTTTGATACCGTTGCGTTCGGCCTTGAGCAGATCAGGAAGGGGCTCCGCCACAAGCGCCTGCAGAATCTGCGTCGGCTCCGGCGGATTGACATGCTCCTCATACTTCTCGAGCGAATAGAAGTCTTCGCCGCAGGCGCAGTGCCAGATCTGCTGGCCACCGATGAAGCGGTAACTCAGTTGATGGAAGACGCCGACGGGAACATCCTGGTCTGCGGCTACTAGCATGGCGATGTTCTTCTCGTTCGGCGAGCCGACCTTCGTCGCCATCTGCCAGAGGTTCATCATGCGAGTCATGAGTTCCCACAGGTGGGCGGGACGGGGTTGCTCCCGATACAAGAACTGGTATGCCAGGTCGCCGATCACCAGGGTGACGGCTTCTGGTTTGTTCTTGAGCATGGACATGTTCTTCAGTTTATGCTGAAGCGCATCCACGCTTGGTCGCATCTTCGGATCGGGGTTGAGCTCACTCATCTTGTAGTGCGGATCTGCCCTCCAGTTGTAACTAGCGATGTGTTTCCGGGGCATCGTCTCGTGGCCTGTTGATCCATTCGCTGGTCTTGTACTTGAATGGTTTCTTGCCGACGAACTCGGTCAGGAACTCCCCCACAGCCGCGCGTGCCTTCCCGTCATCATCCATCGCGTCGAGGACATCCCAGTACTGGGACTCCTTGCCAGTTTCGAAGTCGATGACGACAACGGAGATGCCAATTCTAGTCATCTTCGAGGCTCTTCTGAAGTCGACGGACTGCCCGCTGTGCTCTAGATGCCCGGTCAACTGCCTCTTCGGCGAGTTCCCTGGCGTTGTCATCGCCATCACCGATGGCTTGGAATGCGTCGGAGATGAGCGCGTCCTGCTTCTTGAGCTTCTTGATAACCGCTGTGCGGAACTTCAGGAAGTCCTCTTGAGTGACGAACTCTCCTTCCATTAGGGCTTCCTGATCACCTGGTATCCGAGGGTGTCCAGATGGTCGAGAACCGCCCCCGCCCACATCAGGTCCATGTTGGTGGGCTCGAACGGGGGATCCTCCAGCTCCAACTTGGAGAGGACCAACGCGATCACGGCATCGTCCTCATAGCCCAATGAGGCGATGAGTCCATCCTCCATGGTTTTGTCGGTGGATTCGCGGGATTCAACGATGAGGTCCCGGATTGATTCTTGGCGATCACTCAACTCTGAGATCACTCTTACCTCCCTGTGGACGGAATCTGTCATTGTCCCGTCTGTCCTTTCTATTATAATATAACCTGAACCCCGTGTCAACATTCAATCCGGAGGCGACTGATCCGGCATCCAGTACTTGGTGGGCTTCCCTCGTCCTCCTCCTGTACGAACCATAAGCAGCTTTGCGCGAACGAGTTTGCCGGCGAGTGTCGAGATGTCTGGCCTCGACCTCCCTGTGGCTGCCACGATCTCTGGTGTTGACATCGGTCCCGTCGAGGAAATGATGTCGAGGATCTCCTGTTCCCTGGGACCTACTGATGCGGTATCCTCGAACTCGACGGAGTAGGTGTAGTTCTTCACCGTGTCGATATTGAACTTGAGACGCAACCCCTTGCCAGATGGGGCAGCCTTGAACTCCCTCTCCACCACCACTGACGTGATCTGCTTCTCGTCCGTATCATCTTCGGGGATGACAGGCATCACATGCAGTGCGGACTCCAGCCATGCATGGAAGGCGAACGAGCCATACATGTGTTCGGCGAACCGTTCCCCGTTCTCCTGCTTCCCCTTGTTCCAGTGGTGGACGATCACGACGGCGCACCCGAACTCTTCTCGCCACATCTTGATGGTCTGAAGTACCGCCGAAACCTCGACTCCCTTGTATTCGTCCACGCCCTGTGGGAGCAGAACAATTAGTGGATCGAGGATGACGAGGACCGGGTTGATCTCAGCGATGAGTTTCCTGATCTGAGCAACTTTCTCGACGCTGCCCAAGTTGAAGCCCTGCAAGTTGATGATGTGCAGAGGCCAGTCAGGATACTCGATCGCGATGTAGTCGGATCGTGCCTCCTTTAGAATGGGAAGCATTCCCTTTGACTTGGCGATGAGGCGGAGTCTTTCCTGAAGAACAGGAGTGGGATCCTCTTCTTGGACGAGCAGTACAGGACCAGTTCGTTGGACCCCGTATCTTCCCAGAAATGGTTCGCCTGACACAATACTGAGTGCCAAATCAAGAGCGATCCAAGTTTTGTAAGACTTGCTTCGGCCGGAAATGAACCCGACGGAACCGTCAACCCAGGCATCGTCTACCAACCACCTCAGGTGTGTGGGTTGCTGCATGAAGCTTGCCCACTCGTGGACCCGCATCGCGGTGACTTCCTCGAGTTTGGGCGTTGCCTTCGCGGCCTTCTTGCGTGCGACTGCTTCGACCGCGGACGTAACCTGCTTCAGCAGTTGTTCCCGCTCGTCGTTCCTCCCTGAGAACTTGTTCCAGGTGGATCGCTGCAATAGGTGCAGAACAATCTCGGGGCTTACGCCGAAGCGAACCAGGTCCCTCGCGAGTTTCTGTAGCTCGAGAGATCGATCAGCTCCTACTGTTGAAGCCATGAGGCGCTTCTTGTACCCCACAGGGAGTGCTGCAAGCGCGGTCTGGATGGTGGCTTCGGGAACCTCTGGCCAGTCCAGAGTTGCGTGAACCCCATTCCCCTCTACTGCGGGGTACGCCCCCCGGATCTCCTCCGGTGCGTAAGAGTTAGCTTTCGCCCAAAGAACTCTACCTTCGGGGGCGGACTCATACTTGAAGTTTCTTGTACCAGGGATTCTGAGTACTTGTGTGAGGTCCCATCCACCCTTATCCCCACCATCCGCGTAAGCAATTCGCTTTGATAGGGAAGCAGCTTCATTGGGATCGATCTCTTCGGTAAGAAACCACAGTGCCTGGTAGCGTCCCGGAGAACTCTCCCAGGCAACTGATGGCTTCAGCCGACATGTGTCGGGGTGAATTGGATCGAGGTCGGCCCATAGGAGATTAGTCGGCTGGGCGAACTCCTTCTTCCTTTGTGGTTGTGAGAAGACTACTGGGCAGAAGTATTGGTCTGCTCGAGAGGGGAGCTCCGGAAGTTTCGGAAGAGCTCCGGTGTAAGGGATCCCCTTGGTTTCATGCCATGAGTCCGGCTGTTCCTTGTATGGAAGGAAGACGTACCCCTGACGGTTTCCCCATACCGCTGTGAGCAGACGCTCGATGCGTCCCTCCACAACTGACAGCTAGTCAGTTGCAGCGGTGGTCTGCCGAGCGAGATGACGCTTGAACCAATCGGACTCCTTCGCCGCGTTGACGGCCTCCTCTTCGATAACCCAGTTCCAACCGAGCTTCTTGGCCTCGATGTCACCGCGGCGGATGCGCCGGATGATTTCCAGGTGCGGAAGGCCAAGAGCATCCCCCACCTGACGTGCCGTGAACAACTTTGCCATCCCTGTCTGTTCTCCTTCACGTGTATACGCGTCTAGACTGGCCCGCGCGAGGACCATGCGATTATTATATTATCTCAGGCTCCCCTTGTCAATGGACCGGATTTCAAAGATTTCATGGAAACCAGTCCCTTGACAGGTGATCTGGGTTGTTATATTATGATACCGTGGACGCGGGGACGGAACACTTCTCCCCCCAAGGATACCGTCCCCGCTTCCACATCTTGATCAACAGGAGGCGCACATGCCGAACAGTTGGAGAGTGATCTGGTTCGAGAATAACCAGAAGTTCAAGAAGTCGGGATTCGCTGGCGATTCTCCCAAAGCCTCTGGCGCAATCGACTACGCTAAGTCGGTAGCCGCTAGGGGCATTCTGGTATCCAACATCCATGTTGTCTCGATGCGGAAGACCTTCGCACCGACACAGAAGATGTTGAAGGAGCAACCGCCTGGAACGTTCTGGTGCCCTTGGTGCATCAAGTGGAGAGAGTTCACCACCTTCGCAGTGGTCAGGAATGGCGAAGAGGGTATCGAGCTACTCCGCTGTCCCATCTGCACTATCTCAACTAACGACTTCTTCATCAAGAAGTACAACCCCATCCTCGTTGCCCGAGCACAGGCACGAGTGCCTCGACTGCCGTCGGTGAAGACCTTGAAGAGGCGGCGCCGATGAAGGGTATCTGCCGTTGGTGTCATCACCATCGCAATCAGCATAATGGAGTATCCCACAGCAAGCGACTGCTGCATCTCAACATCAGGTGGCTGAAGTCTGCCTGCTCTGTGGCGGACTGCATGTGCAGAAAGTTCGAGGCTTGATGGAACCGGATACTATGATCTTGTATGCAGATTGTCACCACACACGGCGTCAGAAGTTGCATGATTGGCTGCGGTTCCGACGGCATCCCGGTAGTCACCTCATTTCCTATAGTAAGCTCTATCGAGCAGGGGTAGGAGCTCTAACCAGTAATCCCCTTGATCTAGACCAAGATACAATCAAGGTTGCTCTAACAGCGGATGGCACTTTCACTATCGAGGAGGCAGATTAGGTGGCAAGAGAGATCAGGCTCTGCGTTTTCTGCGAGCAGCCGGTGATCGCTATCCCGGACGCGACGAAAGAATGGACTACGAAGAAGGGGGATCCGGCCCAGTTCAAGCACGAGAAAACTTCGCAGAACAGCATCCCCTACTGTGGCCGCCAGTTCCTAGCCGAGCATGATACCTTCACCGAAACCGATAAGTGAAGCTCAAGTACACCTACAAGACAGAACCCTTCTCGCATCAGAAGCGGGCCCTCAAGAAGATCGTAGATCTCAATGGGCAAGCCGGGCTTCTGATGGAGATGGGCACAGGAAAGACGAAGGTGGCGATTGACTGGGCTGGAATTGGATTCTATAATCTTGAGGTACGGCGAGTACTTGTCGTCGCGCCTCTCTCCGTGCTCGGTGTGTGGCCTCGCCAGATTCGTCAACATTCAGGTGCACCAGCGAGGGTCTTCCGTCTCGTCGGTCCAACTCAGGATCGCGTACATCTGCTCAAGCGGATCATCGCGTCACCCAAAGACGATGTACTCACGTACTGCATCATCAATTATGAGGGGATCTGGAGGGAGCTTGATAGGGGTCCCGGAATCAAAGAGCTTCTCATTCATTGGCAACCCGACCTCGTCATCTGGGACGAATGCCATCGACTCAAAAGCCCTACTTCGAAGCAGTCGCGAGCAGCTTTCGCAATCTCCCAATCGGCCCGTTACCGGCTCGGATTGACCGGGACACACATCACTAAGTCTCCACTGGATGTCTTCGGTCAATTCCGTGCTATCAACGATAAGGTGTTCGGCACCAACTGGTACCAGTTCAAGAACACCTATGGCGTATGGGGTGGGTTCGGTAGGTTCCAGCTCAGGGGCTATCGCCACCTTGAAACGCTCATTCGAAAGCTGCGCGGCAACAGCTACCGGGTGAAGAAGGAGCAGTGCCTCGACCTGCCGGATAAACTGTTCGAAACCGTCCCGGTGACTCTCTCACAGAAAGCCATCGACCTATACCGTGAGATGGCGAAGGAGATGATCATCGAGATCGAGGAGAGCCACGCTACGGCCTCCATCGTTCTCGTCAAGTTGCTCCGTCTCTCGCAGATTACCAGCGGTTTCGTCAAGGATGTCGAGGGAAACATCAAGGTATTCGACAACTCGAAGCTGAATACGACCATGGATCTACTCGACGACCTGCTGGCCGAGGATCACAAGGTCGTCATCTTCGTCAGGTTCGTGAATGACATTCTCCGCATCAAAGAGGAACTGCTGAAGCGAAAAGTTCGTCATGCAATACTGTCTGGAAGTGTCCCCGGCAACAAGCGTGACGGTTTAGTCCAGCAGTTTCAGACGAACCCGGAGATCAAGGTCTTCATTGCCCAGACCCAATCGGGATCCCTGGGTATTGATCTAACCGCTGCGGACGTGGCGATCTTCTACTCGCTGGACTACAACGCGGCGAACTACTGGCAAGCCCAGGACCGGATCCATCGCATCGGGCAGACGAAGAAGGTCACGTACTATCACATGACCGTGCCGCGATCCATTGACGCAATCATCTTGCAGACGCTAAAAGAGAAGGGGGATCTAGCGCAAACCATCATCCATACCCCACGAAGACTCTTGGATCTCTAGGCATTGACAAGTTTCAGGGAGGTGTCTTATAATAATGAGTATGGACCGACAGCCCCACCGGATCGTCGTCGAAGGGATGGACGGAGCCGGGAAGACAACGCTGATCGAGCAACTATCAAACGACTTTCCCCAGTTCCAGGTGATCACCAGGCCACAGGGGCGGTCGTTCAACGACTGGTGGCCGGAGGAACTGGATCGCCTCGCCGGGGAACCAATCCCTATCTACGATCGGTTCTTCTACTCGGAGCTGGTCTACGGACCCATCCTTCGACACAAGATCGACGCCGATACGGTTATTCTGAACGAGGTCGCCTGGTTCCTCCGCTCCACTGCTCTCCTGATCTACTGCCGACCACACAGTGATACCATCCGCAAGATGGTTCTTCACCGGCCGCAGATGGATGGGGTCATCGAGAACTTCGACAAGCTACTGGATGGTTACGATGCCGTGATGGCAGCGGAGAGCCCGCGATATGGGAACCGCTTCCACCAGTACGACTGGCATGGGCGTGATGCCTACGATGAGATCCGCTGGCGGGTGAAGGACTATCTTGATAAATGATCAAAGGCTAGTGAAGGTGCTGGATGCAACCGAAGAGAAGTGTAGTTTCTACACGAACGCTTACGGGCATAAGCTTACTCGCTTGCCTGGTAGTCGTCGCCTCGTTCCAGTTCATCGGTTGGTCGTCGAACTCGCCATCGGACGACAGCTCCAACCCTATGAGATCATTCATCACCGCGATGGCAACAAGCAGTACAACCACTTCTCCAACCTTGAAATGGTCACCGATCCCCAGCACAAGGTCCGTCATGGTGGTGGACGAACTACCACCATCTGCCCAGCCTGCAGAGCCTCCTTCTCCCACCCCAAAGCTAAGCAGCGAACGTTCTGTTCTAACTCCTGCCGTGCCCAAGCCTACGCCGAAGGCTATCAAAGGGAGATGGCATCGTGACCCAGAGATCTCCTGGTACGGCCCAAGATTCTACGGGAACCGAACCGCTTCTGGACGCACTCTCACACGTCAACTTCTCGGAGTTGCTCATCGGTCCTTGCCTTTTGGAACACTGGTTGAGTTCAGATGGAAAGGCCGAAGTATTATCGTTCCGGTGCTTGACCGCGGCCCTTACGTTCGCGGTAGAACCTGGGACCTTACCGGAGCCGCTTGCAAAGCTCTTGACCACTGTTTCACAGGTCCCATTGAATGGAGAATCGTGAATGACTGAGGAACGCAAGATCGAGGACGAGGGCTGGATCCCGTTGGTCCAAGATCGCTGGACCTGGCTGGGCTCAACCTACGAACTCCAGAATGAGGTCTATGGCTATCCGCTAAGATGGTTCATCGGCGGCCTGGAAATAGGTTCACCAGCCGTCACGAAACAGCTCGCGGCCTACATCTTCTGGAACTCCTTCTCGGCCGTCCAGGAAATCGCAGAGATGAACGTTGAGTTCAGCTGGAAGCCCTGGGCTGTGGATGAACCCTTCGTCAACCGCGAACGTATCCTCGATGAGATCGTCGACGTCAACCACTTCCTCGGCAACATCCTGGTAGGGCTGGGCGTTTCCCAAGCGGAGTACGAAGCTGCCTACCAGAAGAAGCAACAGAAGAACCGGGAACGAGCGGCCTCCGGTTCCTACTCTGCCAAGAAGGGCTCGCTCGGAGAAGGAAGCGACGTTTGAATCCAGTCAGGACGAAGCAATCTAACTTCGTCTACAAGGGGCCGACAGCCAACATCGGTGATGCCTGGACTGAGGTGAAAGACGACACCGTGTACATGGTCTGGGAGCTCAGCGACGAGGAACGGAGGTTCCTCCTAGACGGAGGCAACATCAAGCTTGGCATCCACTTCATGGGTCCGAACGTCGGGCGACCCATCCCACCTGTTTCCCTCATGTGCGTGGGAGATCAACCGGTTGAGCCACCAGAATGGAAGACCGTGAAGGCCGGCTGGCAACCGTCATGGAAGGATGAACAGGAGCGACTCAGTAATGGGTAACAAGATCTACGTCCCGATGCCAGAGACGGAGATGTACAAGAAGTCCGTCAACAGAGAGGACATCGTCAACCAGTTTGGTGAAGCAACTGTCTCACGCGCTGAGGTCTCGGTTGTTCTGAACATCCTGTATATGACAGGGATGATCAAGCCCAACGAGTTCATCGACCTCATGATCATGCAGTGCCGGCGGATCGAAGACGAACGTCGTAAGGCCGCCAACCTCGACGCAGATAGGGGCTAGGGTGATCATCAAGACTTTCCCCGACATCAACTCGATGTGGGAGGGAGCCTACTTCGGGATGCTGGAAGATCAGCCTCGCTACATCGACTACTTCCAGCGTAACATCCTTCACTCGTTCGGGAACCACATGGTAGCCCGATCGGCCGTAATGGACTTCGACCTTGGCAAGATCGGGCTCACGCCCACCAAGTGGTCGAAGTTCACCGGTCAGTACGTGGACGTTGAAAGCCTCCACGCCTGGGTGAACAACGCCATGAACATGAAGACATACGATGCACTCTGGACCTTCAAGATCGTCCCGCCGAACTTCTCGGGCAAGAAAGCGGTCCACCAGTGGGGGAACTGTCTTCTCGGTTTCAGTTTCCGAAGACAGCCAAAGCCTTCGATGCTCACTCTCTATACGCGGGCTCAATCTCTCGGCTTCTCAGGAGTGGCAGATTACGCTCTCGCTTCTTTCGTTGCTAGGAAGCTTGGCGAACGAATGGGGGTCGACCCAGCCACCATCCGGTTCCAAGTCTACTGCCCCAACTTCATCATCAAGACCGTAGAGACGGTTGCGACACTTCACAGCTTCGGACGACTCGAGGAATTCACCTCGGCAGAAGGCAGAGTCCCCGACGCGGTTCGGTACTACATCGAGTACATGAACCGACCTGAAGAGGAGATTCGCTGGAGAGCTGCCCGCAGGTGGAAGACGAAGTACGAACGGTCCCAGGAAGGTGATTACCGACCACTGTTGGTCGAGGATCTCGTTCTCAAGGGCTGGATGGGGCACACCCGGGTTGGACGACGAATGACATCGCAGGAAGCGTCTAGACTCGTTCTCACCGGCGAGGGTCGTTACAACGCTGATCCCATTGATGTTCCGGAGGGCACCATCGTTACGCCATGAAGACGATCTCTGGTAACTTCTCTGCAGTGCATGAATGGCTGACGTTGGAACTCAGCCGCGCCCCTGTGGTGAACGTGGGCGAGTGGCAAGCTCAGCGGGATGTACCACAGGAGCTGACCATCGAGGTCGAAGATGTCTCGTTCGAGGTCCCCATCCCAGCTAACGATGTTGGACTTCTTCAAACAGTTGTTCGACCAAACCTACCCTGGGCAGAGGAACACTTCCACGAGCGAGTCGGGGGTAGTCCTCTCAACCCACCACCGAGCCATGTTAGATGGCCTTTTGCACAAGCGGGGAACAGTCAACATCGTGATGGTGAGACGTTCTCACATACCTACCCCGAGAGGTTCTGGCCACGATCGTTGATGCCAGACGGGATCCGATTCTCTACTGGAGATCTCTCGGATATCATCCAGCTGCTGGCTGAAAGAACGGGTAGTCGTCAGGCGTATCTCCCGGTTTGGTTTCCCGAGGACCTTCGCGCCGCGAACCAGGGAGCACGGGTTCCTTGCACGCTCGGCTACCACTTCCTGATCCGCAACGGACATCTGAAGATCGTCTACTACATCAGGTCCTGTGACTTCTTCAGACATTTCAACGATGATGTCTACATGGCAGCGAGGTTGGCTCAGTGGGTGGCAAGTCAACTAAACGACGTAACGCCGTCAAGGCTCGTCATGCACATCTCTTCGCTGCACGTCTTCGAACAGGAACGACCGCTGCTTCGCGCACGGGCGAACGAGATCTTGAGCCAGCGAATGCTGAGGGTAAGGTGATTGACCGCATCGATCGCGATGAAATGATGATGCGGATCGCAGCCGTCGTCAGCCAAAGGGGAACGTGTGAACGAGCCTCAGTGGGAGCAGTTATCGCTCTGGACGGGCGTATCATTTCTTCTGGATACGTCGGTGCTCCGTCCGGCCTTCCACATTGCCGTGAGGTGGGATGTGACATTGGGGATAGCGGAGGTTGCCGGCGAACTGTTCATGCAGAGACGAACGCCGTTGCCTTCGCTGCGAGAGCTGGCATCCCCACCGCCGGGAGTACAATCTATGTTACGCATTCCCCTTGCCGTGAATGCGCGAAGATTATCCTCAATGCTGGAATTGAACGGGTTGTTTATGAACAGCCATACAGAGATTCCAGCGGACTAGAACTGCTATCAGAAGCCGGAGTTGAGTGGATGCAATGGTCCTGAACCCACAGGCCCGCGAGAAGGTCTGGCTTCCCGTTAGGAACGCCGACTGCACGCTCTGCCCCCTTCACAAAGAGGCGAAGACGGTTTGTCTCCTGGGTGATGGGCCTGTACCATCCAAAGTTATGATTATCGGGGAAGCACCTGGTGCTAGAGAAGACGACATGGAGCGCCCGTTCTCAGGGGTGGCGGGCCAGTATCTTGATCGAGTTCTTGCCGAGGTCGGGCTACCGCGGGATGCCGTCTACATTACGAACGCGGTCCGTTGCCGTCCGCCGGACAATCGAACTCCTACCAAATCAGAACTCAAGGCGTGCGCGACTTACCTTCAACGTGAAGTTGAGATCGTTCAACCTACACACATCCTTCTCCTTGGAAATGCTGCACTTCAAGCCGTCACGGGTAAGACGGGGATCATGACCAAGCACGGGGTGAAGATGACAATTCACCTCGGTGGCGCCCCCCGTACTGTGCTAGCGACAGTCCATCCTGCTGCCGTCCTACGAAATCCAGGACACGCAGGTATCTTCAAGGGCGACCTACTGTCCTTTGTCCGCCTGGTCAATGGGACAGATTCCCGCCTGGAAACTAAAGTGAGTCTAGTGCGGTCATCGAAGGGGCTCTCGAAGCTATGCCAGATGCTCGCCGCTGTGGACTCACCTATCGCGTTCGATGTAGAGACTGGTTCCAAGACAGATCGCGACGAGGGCGGACTGGAACCCTGGGCACCGGATGGAGTGATCCATACCATGGCCTTCTCCTGGGAGCCAGGTACAGCTTACGTCGTAGCCCCAGAGCATCCGATGGTCGAATGGGACATCCCGGTTGAGAGGGTTTACGCGGCACTGGCTGTGGCACTGAGAGGGAAGCGAGTCGGTGGGCACAACGTCAAGTTCGACGCGAAGTGGATCAGGGCCAAGAAGATGCTCGGCTTCCAGATCGCGTTCGACACGATGCTCATGGCCCACCTGCTGGACGAGAACCGCCCGCTTCGCCTCAAGAGCCTGGCTCGTTCGATCCTCGGTGCCGATGAATACGAGGCGGGGATCGGGTTCACAGGTTCGGCCACAGGGCTGACCAAGCTGGCTATCTACAACGCGAAGGACGCGGACTACACACTTCGCCTCTATCACCACTTCCGCAAGCAGCTGCTGGAACAACCGAAGCTGGCTCGTCTCTACGCGAAGATCACGTTGCCTGCACTTCGTGCCTTCACAGAGATCGAAGAGCGGGGGTTCCCCCTTGACATCACTCGGTTGCGGGACAGGCACAAGGAAGTCAAGGCAAACCGCGAGGGCTGCCGCCAAGAACTCCTGGCCCTCATCCCGGAAGAACGTCGAGCAACATTCAACGTCGGCTCGCCCCAGCAGATGGGCTGGTTCCTATACACCTATCTCGGATTGAAGCCGCAACTCTATACTCCGAAGGGTCAGCCATCCACATCAAAGGATGCTCTGCTCGCATTGAGAAATTCGCACCCGGCGATGGCTGTTCTTATGGAGTTCCGAAGGTGGGACAAGTATGAATCAACCTATACTCGAAACTGGCTCATTAGAGCTGGCACTGCTGGCAAGCCACGACTTTACACCTCCTACAATCTTTCTGGAACTGTCACCGGGCGCCTATCTTCTGACATGCAACAGGTGCCCAGGAACGTATACATTCGATCTATCATCGGTACTAGACCGGGATGGAAATGGATTGAAGCTGACTTTTCTCAGGTCGAGCTCCGAATTGCTGCTATGTTTTCCAGGGACCCAACGCTCACGAAGACGTTCAAGGAAGGCGGTGATCCGCACTTTGAAACGGCATCTCGAATCCTCGGGAAGCCGAAAGAACAGATCACCAAAGAAGAAAGGAAGATGGCGAAAGCCGTCAACTTCGGTTTCCTGTACGGAATGTGGTGGAAGAAGTTTCGTGCTTACGCCGACACGAACTACGGGATCGAAGTCAGCATCGAAGAAGCGAAAGCCTACCGCATCGCCTTCTTCAAGCAGTACTCAGCTCTTGAAGCCTGGCACGAGCGGCAGCGCCGACTAGTTCGCAACCTCGGACGAGTCACTTCTCCCACAGGCCGAGTGCGACATCTTCCAACGATTATGTCAACGGATGAAGGGGTTCAAGCTGAAGCCGAGCGTGAGGCGATCAACTCGCCCGTTCAAGGGTTCGCATCAGACCTTACCGTTCTTGCAATGGTCCTCATTCATGAACGACTTGATCCCAAGCAAGCCCGCATCATCGGCAACGTCCACGACTCGATCATGCTAGAGGCACGTGAGGAACACGCCGAGGAGGTGGCAAAGCTCGTGAAGGAGATTATGGAGAACTTGCCCATCAAGAAACTCTTCGGGTACCAGATGACCATTCCGATCGAGGCGGAAGTGACCATTTCACAACACTGGGGCGAGAATGATTGACGGCCGGCTTCGCTACAAGGAGCTGCTGGACAGAATCAGGGACCAGAAGCGATACCTGGAGCTGGTGGATGAAATCGAAGACCTCTTCGATCGAAAGAACGCAGGGTACGCTGGTGAGGGGAACCCTGATCCCTGGGCGAACTTTAGGGCAGCGGAAGCTCTTGGCATCGAGGTTTCCACTGGCGTTCTGGTACGGCTATCAGATAAGTTCGCCCGACTACAATCACTTACTCGTCGAGCTTCAAACGATCGGGTTGGAGAAAGTAAGCTGGACACTGCTCTCGATCAGGCTGTCTACTCACTCATCTACATCTGCCTACTGGAAGAGGAGAATCAAAAAAGTGAAGAACTTGCCCCTTGACAACCGACCGTAGATAATATATAATTCAAGTAATGGTGGCCCGCAATTTCCGACGGTATGTTCGTCACAAACTAGCAGCTTGTGAGATTTGTGGAGAACGGATTAGAAAGTTGCTTGTTCATCACAAGGATCACAACCCCCGCAATGATGATCCAACCAATCTGCAGACTCTCTGCAATCCATGCCATAAGATGGTACATGGACAACTGAAGAGTCGACGGGGTACCTATTCAGCGGGAAGACCGTTAGAAATCGAAGGACCTGTCGAGTGGAGCTAGAACGAGTGGCGTTCAACCAATCCCGGTTGAAGACCTTCAATCATTGTCAGAAGCAGTACGAGTACAAGTACATCGATCTGCTTCAACCCAGAAGGAAGGTTCGTCCCCTCTTCCTCGGATCATGGATCCATGCTGCCCTGGAAACACACTACAGGGATGGCGACTGGAAGATCGGACATCAACAGTATGTTGAGCAGTGGGACAAGCTGTTCGACGAGGAGAAGGAGGCACTCAGCAAGGGGCGCGGGAAGTCCGGTCTTCCACTGCCACAGGTGGTGGAGAAGATCATGCAGTCGTACATCTGGTACTACCGCGAGGACCACTTCCGTCCCTACATGATCGAGGAGATCCTCGAGGTCCCGACCCCGCTCATCGTGAACGGGAAGCAGTTCGTCTTCAAGGGTCGACTCGACCTGGTGATGGAAGACCTAGACGATGGCACGCTCTGGCTGTGGGATCACAAATCAGCGAGCACGATCCCGCAGCCCACCTCGTTCCACGCGATGGATCCACAGCTCATGTGGTATCCCTGGGCTGCTGAGAAGCAGTTCGGCATCGAGATCGCGGGGATCTACTACAACTACGTTCGGAGCAAGCCCCCGTCCGTCCCGCAACTCAACAAGGATGGGTCGATCAGCAAGCGGAAGGTGAGCACGGACTACCCGACGCTCTACCGGTTCCTCAAGCGTGAGGGCTTCGACCCTAACGACTTCAAGCACATCCTTATCCCACTCTCGAAGAAGTCGGACTTCCTTCGCCGCTACAAGATGCCGCGAGAAGCCCACGTCACGAAGGAGGTTCTCCTCGACGGCCTCGCAACCGTCAAGAGGATCGAAGAGACCAAGCGGTTCACTCGCAACATCACACGCGATTGCGTCCGCTGTTCCTACCACGATCTTTGCCGCTCGGACCTCAACGGGTTCGATACGACAGGGATGAGGGAATCTATGTTCACCATTGAGGAGGAGGATTACGTAGCCAGTGGCAGTCACGCTAACACCAGTCAAGTCGACGACATCGAAGACGGCGAGGGAGACTAGCGCCGCATCCGCTGCCGACAAGATCGTTTCGGCAGACGAAGTCGAAGCCCACTTCAAGATCTGTCTCTACGGCCGAAACAAGATTGGCAAGACCAAGTTCGCTTGTTCTTCCAACTTGAAGACCCTGGTGATCGACTGCAATGAGAGGGGCTTCGCCTCAGTCCGCAAGCGCCCCAACGTCGACATCTACCAGATCTCCCGCTGGGAAGAACTGGATGCCATCTACTGGTACTTGAAGGCCGGCAATCATCCCTACGAGGTAGTCGTGATCGACACGATTACGATGCTCGCCTCGGTCGGGATGAAGTGGGTCCTCAAGGATGATGTCGACCGCGACATGAACAAGGATCCGCTCATGCCTTCTCGCCCGACTTACCTCAAGCTGGGCGAGATCATGAAGGACACGATCATTCGGTTCCGCAACCTGCCTTACCACATCATCTTCAACGCACAGGAGAAGACATCGACCGAGGATGATGAGGAAGGCAACACACTGATCGAGACTCATCCGGAACTCTCTCCGGCCCCTCGTTCAGTTCTTCTGTCCGCCACCAACATCAATGCCCGGATCTTCGTTCGGGAGGTAGAGAAGGAGGTCAAGGGGGTAACGAAGAAGGTCATGCAGCGACGAATGCTCATGGGGTCAGTTCCCCGCTACGTCGCAGGACGAAGGTTCGAAGAACTCAGGGATGTCGAGGTAATCGCAGACGACGACCTCGCCCTGCAGCGGTTCATCGATCGAGTATATGGAGAGAAGCCCAATGCCGACACCCAGTAAGCTCACCGTCGACTTCTCAAACGTCGAGGAACGCCGCGGTGGGAACGCCTTCCATGGCCCGGAGGGTGACTATCTCCTGCAGGTGAAGGGAGTCGAGCTCAAGTCCAAGAAGGACGACGAGACTTCGAAGTACCTCTCCTGGAGGTTCGAGCCGGTCAAGCCCGAGCAGTACAAGGGGCGCGGTTCGGTCTATCACAACACGAGCCTCAAGCCCGAGTCCCTGTGGGCTCTCCGCAACCTGCTCGACGACATGGGGATCACGGTCCCGAAGAAGGCGGTCAGCCTGCCGCTCGCGGACATCGCCAAGTCGGGCCGGATCGTCGGTGCCACCCTCGAGGACGATACCTACAACAACAAGACGAAGTCGGTCATCGCTGCCACTTTCAAGAAGGAGCAGTACGAGGCGACTTCCGCTCCGGAAGATGAGGAGGCTGCCACAGAGGAAGCGGCCACCGAGTCCGACGAGGAAGAGACCGAAGAGCTCGATCTGGACGACATCTAGATCCTGATGAACACCACTAAACCCCCTCTCGAGCGAGTCATCGTCAAAAAGACGATTGAACGACTTCGCAAGAGAGGGGGTTGGTGGTTCAAGGTGCATGGATCACCCATGCAGATCGCTGGTGTTCCCGATATCATCGGTTGCTATCACGGACGCTTCATCGCGTTCGAGTGCAAGCGCGATGCTACCGGAAAGGCCACCGCCCTACAAGCTTACATGATGAAGAAGATCAGGGAGGCCGGCGGCATAGCCTCCCTGATCTTTACAGCCGAGCAAGCAGAAGCAGTGCTCGACCGGATTGACGAGCGTAGAAGGCTCCGCTCGCCATCGTAATTACGAGATCGCCTTGACCAGCGGCATGATGATGTTCTGAAACAGGAACACCGCCGCAACGCAAGCGACCACGATGATGACGATCCAGATGAACAGACCAAGCAGGCTGTTGGGCTGAGGCATCTCAGGCCTTGGGAACTTGAAGGGCAGGCGGTGTCGGGTTAGAGTTCGCGACCTTCTCGACGTTCGGCTGTTCACCGGGCGTCACAACGGTGTACTGCTGACCGACAAGCATGCTCGGTGGCTGGTTCGCCACAAGGGCGATGACACCGCCGGCTACGAGGGTGAAGGCCGCGGTAAGCTGGGCGACCGCAACTGCATCAGCCCCAAGCAGCAAAGCTGCCAGCGAGAGCAGTCCGATGATGGATGCGATCAACCCCGTCCAGAGGTTGGTGGGCCGTCCCAGGATCATTCGTCCTCCTCTTCTCCCTCGCCGACATCTTCGTCTTCGTCGGCTTCGAGATCCTCGTCGTCGGTGGTGTCTCCATCGGCGTCCTCGACGACCTCATCCTCTTCGATGACCTCCGGCGCCGCAACCTCGTCCAACTCAGCGGGCAGCTCGTCTTCTGTCATCACAGTCCTCCTGGGAACTTGGGGGGCTTAGTGGGGATCATCGCGACTGTGGACGACCAGCCGAGCTTAGTGACGACTGCACGGTAAGCTGCGTTGAGCTGGGTCTGAGTAACGATGTCGAAGGCGACGTTCTCCGGTCGCGCTCCACTGTCATGGTTGGGCTCGAAGACGAAGCAGTCGTTTCGGATGAATGTTCCTTTCGTGGTTGTCCGTCGGACGAAGCCGAGCAGACAGTTAGCATGAGAACCGGTGAAGCCAACAAACTGGTTTCTCCCGGCCTTATCCAGTGGACGCGCCCAAGGGCGTGGACGTGTCTGTCCGCCGTAGTGAGCCCAGTTGGGCCAATCACCATAGCGGGTGGCGAACATGACTGGTCCGATCTTCGAAGCCTTGATGAGCTCGGCCGAAGTCAGGTTGGCCTTGAAGATGTAAGGCAAGCGAAGGGCTCGGCAGAGCTGCTGGCTCTCGCTCACTCGCATCCCGCGATTACCCGGACCACCACCACAGGGGTGGCCGGAGAGCTTGCTGATCTGATCGTGCGTGTACCACTTGCCTGTGTACACGAACGCGATGAACCGCCAGACCGCATGGGTGCAGCCGATCGCACCGTTGTCGGTGCATTCATCATCTGGTGTGCCGAACTGGCCAAAGGGATGCCGTCGACGGGACTCCTTCAGCTTTTCCAGTAACGATAGAACCATTGCCGCCTCCTGTACTACGGACCAGTTAGTGCGTTGATCACGCTGATGACAAGCCCGAAGACGACCGAGCCGATAGTTATCGCACCTACGATTGCGGCAATGATCATCCCCTGCCCACGAGCCAATCCCGAGCTTCGAGCAGACGATCCAAGGTCGGTCTTCTGCAACTCGATGATAAGACCCTTGATGTCATCCATTCCGCGTCGATTCTCCTCCTTCCAGGTATCGAAGACGCCGATGGTCAGAAATGAAGTGGCCTGTTGGCGCAGTTGATCGCGGAACTCGTTCATCCCCTCCAGCCGCTTATCAACTGCGGCTGCGGCCTTATCTCTAGCTTCCGACTCGGCTCTGTGGACTTCGGAATGGGCTTTAGCGAGTTGTTCGAGTAGAATCTTGTTAGCTTCTCTACTCTCGTGACGGAGCTCACGTTCGTAGATCAATGACTGTTCGCGCAGAGCCCGTTCAGATGCCAGACGTTCGGCGAGCAACGCTGGAGTCAGAGAAGATGGGGCCGGACCCGTGATTGGGTCGAGGTCGGGCATCTCCACACGCTTCCCTCTCTTCTTAGTGTCCGTTGCCATTGATCTTGCGGCCAGCCATATACCCCACCAGAGCTGCGATGATTACGCTGATGAACCTACTGATTGCATCTGCGGCCGTGCTATATCGGGAAGCTTCTCCGATCAATGCCATGTAGAGTAGAGCAACGGTTGTGATCACGATAACGAATGCGACTACTCCCGCGAGGATCAGGGCGACAACATCCGCGGTTTGTCGGGGCATGAGATCCTCAAGAAAGCATCAATGCGATACCGGCCCACTTGGTAGAAACAGCAGCGTTGTCGTTCGTAGTACCGGGTGCGAAGGAACTGGCCCCGGTCAGATCGACCTTGCCAGTGCTGATCCCCCGCGGCCCAAGCGCTCCACCAGATACGGTTACGTCCCAGAACTCGGTAAACCCACCATCCGGTGAGTGGGTAGTGTTGGTCGCGCCGGCGGGTTCACAAGGCATAAAGAAAGCGAGAACAACCCCTGGAACTCCAGAACCAGTCAATGCGGTGATGATTGGATGGTTGGTTGAAGCTTGATTGTCAAGAACCCGAAGACTGAAGAGTCCTTCAACTCCCTCTACTTCTATAACGCCACCGGTGATCTGGTCGGTACCACCGGCATTGTTCATCTGGAAAGCTTGTTCTCCGCCACCGGCAGTTTTGATGTACACTGCCGTCTTACCAGCGTTAGGCGTTGCCGAGTCAATCAATCCCTGACCAACTGGTGATCCAGATACATGCGCAAAGCCGGTTGGAGTTGTACCGATCGCGTCACCGCGAACAGCACACCAGGCAATCAGAATATTATCAGCAACAGCGGGTAGCGGAAGTACGGGAGAAATCTTTCCGCCCGACCCAGCTGCGTGGTGCTGCTGACGGATCGCGGGATTGACCTCGATCTCGTTCAGATAGTCGTCCAGCCCGCAGTGGCCTTCGACGAAGAACCGCTTGAAGTAGGTCTTACCTGCAGAAGCGATAGGATTGACGAACAACTCGATGCCATCGATCTGACTGAGGATGTAGTACCCATCCTCATCTTCTATGGAGAACGTAGCATCGTCCGGTTCTGTGGTTGTGTTAGCCCACAGCCGCACGGCCATGCTCGCGCCAGGTGAGAAGTCTACTGAAACCCAGTAAGACAAACCCGCTTCGATCGAGAAGAAGGTATACGCTGATAGTCCGAAGTTCTCATCTCTAACTGCGATACCATCGACCGTCGCGCCGTTCCTAGTACCGCAGGAGATATTGATCTGGAGGTATGGAGCGGAAGCACCCTCGGGATTGTCTTCGAAACTGATCAGCTTCAACCCGATGATGTGCCTGGTACTGCCAGAGGTCTGCGAAACCGGACTCGCGAACTTCATGTAGATGCGCCCGGGGTAGTTCATGATGACGGACTTGTTCTCGTCACCCACCCGCATATTCACATCTTCGGCACTAGAGACGGTATTCACATATGCGCCAAGGCTGCTGGATCCGAAGATCGTGTTAGGTGCCCCGCCATTCGCATATGCGTACCACTGCCACTGAGCTGACTGGGGTCCACTCTCCCAGATCTCAGTGAGTTCCTCGAAGGAACCGCTGAGCGGATCCGCGCAGCCCGTGACGCTATCACTAATCCTATCAAACGGTTCGCAGATGCGGCCTTGTCGCGGCATCAGGTGCCCAGAGAAACTACCTCGATGGAACCATTGTTCATGGTCACCGAGATGGGACAACCGGTCTCGATCGGGAACTTATATCCCGGAACCGTCACGCGCGCGAGAGCAGACGATGAAGAACCCAGGGACAGCGACACTAGAACATACTGACCGACTCCATCATAGTCCTCGGCCAGGTAGGCTCGTTTGATCTCACGGGGTGCTGCATTCTGCGCAACATCCCGGACCATCCGCTTTACGCTCATGTGAGCGGGCTCATGGTGTACTTCACGTCTTGCCTCGGCTCTGTGGATTGGTTGATCTCGATCTCCATCTGGTCGATACGAAGATCATAGGAGTTGCCAGCTCCATCAATCCAGGTCACGCCATCCAGTCGCCACAGGTCCAGGTAGAGGCGAGATGTACCCTCGTACTTGGTCCCTACCACTCCGCGGCGAATTTCTTCCTCGGCTCGTTCGACAACCTTCTCGTGTGTGTCCAGAGCGGGAATGTCGAAGTAAGCTACCATCTGACGACCGCGCTGTCGGGTATCCGGCCCATCAATCGCGGTGTAGGAATCTTCATTCCCGTCCACAAGGGCTAGGTTCACGCGTTGGCCGAACTGCTCGGTCTGTGCGAATCCCAGAGAGTCGTTCTCGATGGTACGGACGATGCTTAGATCCTTGAACTGCCCGATGATGATCGAGCCGTTCTGCCAGACCAATTCCAGTTTGTACTGCTCCAGCAGATACCTCAAAGCATCGCGCGGGGATTTGATGTCAGTCTGCGGACCCCAGACAACCGCAACCTGAGGGGCTTCGCCACCCGCAATCGTCACATCGTGGAAATCGCCAGCAGCAAGTGCGGTTCTGATAAGTTCGTCGGTGGTGACGTTCGTATCCCAGGTCGTCAGATTGAACAGGTCAGCGGACATCGTGGTCACGCTGGTGGAGAAGTACCTGATCCCGACATAACCCGGGTACACACTTGGAGTTGTCTCGTTGTGCGTGATCCGCAGCGTACCGTTCAGATAGATATAGTGGAACCCGAACTCTGTGATGACCTGGATCGTTGGGTTCGTCGGCGTGCTGCCGATCGCATAAGTAGCGAGCTGAGTCTGAACCCCAGCACGGATGCGGAGCAGGTTCAGGTTACTCCCATTCACCTGAGCCCAGTAGTAGTTCGAACCATTCTTGTATCGATAGACGATGCCGAACCGCTTGCCCGACATCGAGCCACCCTTGAACCGGACGGAAGCCGTGAAGTTGTGGCCCTTCCATCCAGTGTAGAGAGCGACATGAACTCGAGAAATCTTAGTCACGCGGTAGACGATTGCAGTAACCTTGCCCGCGCTATTCGTAGTGCGAAGGAACGTAGGTCGACCACCGCGCAGGTAGTAGTTGAACAACTTGTTCCGTCGGCCAAGATACCAGTCATTGAACTGGACCTTGCCGGGGAAGTTGAAGATGTCTCGGAATGGGTTCGCCAGTCGCTCTGTCAGATCATAGCACGACAGGGCGATACGAGAAATCGAGCCTTCGACTTCCTTCTTAGCGGCTTTCACCCACCAGGCATTCAAGTCCGCGAACTGGTAGGCACCAGTATCCGTCTTCATCCCTGGGCGGATGGTGATCTCTCTATCAGAGAGGTCAATCAGGTTGTCGTTGACCCCGGCTGGGTTCGCAACCGTGAGCGCAGCCCCGCCCTCGTCGCTGATTGATGCGAGAGTCATCGTAACGTTGGGAACGTAGTCGGAGATGTCATAGGTGAGCACTGCCACAGGGCGGCGCCAGACAGCTCCGTTGTTAGCAACGTAGAGATAGCCGCTCCGCTCGACGACAGCGATGTTGGTCGGCATCATATCATCGAAGCCGATCGCGACAGGCTCGGACCAGTGGAGCAGATCCTTCGTCCGCTGCCAGAACAGGGTTGAGATTGCGATGGCATCGTCGCCATCTGCATCCGTCCGGTTCTCACCATAGAACAGGTAGTAAAACCCGTCTGTGCACGAGAGCAGGTATGGATCAACAATCATGTTAGTTCCGGCCTGACCACCGAAACCGCGAACCAGACGTGGCGCGACTGTGGGATCACCCCCAGATGAAGAACTGGCCGCGAACGTACTGGTCATCGACTCGGCGATGGTAAGGTCCCTGGGATCAGTGAAGAAGCCAGCAGACTGGACGCGGAAGATGCGTCCGTCACTAATCTCCTGAGCCGCGATCTGGGTGCGGCGCCAACGATAGTTCCACCGGTCGTCGACGCTAGTACCAGCTTCCACATCGGCGATGTATCGCAGGTCCATGATCCGCCGGGAGTCTAGCCCATCGACCCCGATCTTCGTGACGAACAGTGCATCCATCTGTCCGATGACGGGGAAGATCTCGATGATCCCAGTTACAGATACCTTGAGGACGTTATTCTTATAGACCCCGTCGCTCTTCGCACTGTACACGTGATACGTAGACGCGGTCGCAGGCATCACCGCGACGGCATAGTGTGTCCCACTATAGAGTAGGGACCAAGATGTCCACTGGGAAGCATTCGTAGGGTCGGTGATTTCCTGTACGTAGATAGAACGGCTAGAAGCCGTACCATCTCCATTGCGAACCCTAATGATGTTACCATTCCCGAGGACGCACATGGACATGCGAAGGCGATACTGATAGTACGGCTGAGTTGTAGCAGAAACTCCAGCTACAAACAGGGAACCATTGTAGAGGCCGGTGCCAGCGATGTATTCCCAGTTGTTCAGCTGACGATCAATGACCTGGATCTCCAAGCCAGTCTGTCGAGTTGCAATTTCCTGTGCAACCCCAAGTGCGGAGTCGATGCGGCCATAGATCGCATCGGCATCTCCATACAGGGAGCCGTCGTTGTAGATCGTCTGGCTCATGGGTTACGGCTCGCGGAAGACGAAGATGACCGTCAGATCCTGCCCCGGATCGTTGGAACCCACTGCGTCCACATCGGTTGTGATGATAACACCCGACGGGAACGTGACGTAGTTCGGGCTCGCGTTCATGTACAACGTGGCCTGTGGTGCGAAGATCGGGCGGAAACCCTGGGATGCGACGTAGATCGAGGTCGGTCCGACGTTCACGTCGATCGCCGCGGTGGCACCCGAAGCTCCACGTCGAAGGTTGCCCGACAGGCTTTCCAGAACCAGAGTCCTGGGAAGCGTGAACGGGGCCAAGGCGTTGGCTGCCACAGCGGGGAGACTGCCCTGATGACGCAGTGTGTGAAGATACCGGGGTGGGATTGCTAGATGATCTGCGAGGGTCAAGCCGCTCGGTTGTCCACCGGACGGAACCATGATCACGCTAGCGTTGATCAACTGACCCTGTCCGGAAGCTCCATTGTGACCATGGCTGTTGGTCGCGCTTCCGAGGCGATAGTCAAGTGCTGTCGGCGAGGTTGTGTGATGGATGCCGACCTTCGTCTCGACAGCCTTCATCGCCTCTTTTAGGTTGTTGTGATGCGCTGCCACCAGCGAGGTGACGCTATCCGTCACATTGATGAGGGCGGTATCATCATCCAGTGAGGTGGGGAAGTTGCTCTGGCCGGCCATCAGGTAGCTTCCTCAAATTCAACTACGACAGCCCACTCCAGCTTGTCGTTCACATTGGCGGGAAATGCGCGGAAGTTCCGCTCTAGGTTAGTGCTCCAGTGAACTGCATAGGTTCCATCTGGCGCGACCATACCCAGAACTCCCGGGTACGCCCACATCTCCTGCAGGCGAGAGTACTGCATCCCGGCCGTCGCACCCAGTACCGCCTGGAAAGCTTCCTCACAGGCAATGGTGAACGGCGGCCACTTCTTGAACCCAGGCCCGTTATCGTAAACGTACTTGAACCGTCCGTTCTGATTGTGGACGATGTCGTACTCGATAGAACGGTCCTGGGCGGGCGGAACATATTCCTTCGAGAAGAAGGCGTACGTCGCCGCGGCTGTGGCTCCTGATGGACCCACATAGGTTGCGTGCGAAAGAGTGATCAGGTTGGGGTTCATCCGAGTGCCGCCTCGACAGACTTCTCAACCATCTTGCCAAACGCGTAGCGATCACGCAGGGGGTTCTCTGATGCATACAGGTTGAATGGCCCGACTTGCTGAACTCCCGCCTTCTGGCCCTGGAGGATCTTTGCCACGTTATGAGAAAGGATCACTCCGATCTCAGTGCCCTCTTCACCGTGACGAATGTTAGATCCGAACGGCGAATTGGAGTTCTTGAGATCAATGATACCACCGCTAGCGAAGGGTTGTGCAGCTCCACCGGGTTTTGATAGTGCAGCACCGCCGAAGACATCTCGACGCTGACCTTGGAACTGCTTGATCAAACCATTGATCTTAGCTAGCAATCCAGCAGCAATCGAGGGTGGAAGACCGAACCCGTCCACAAGGGCCTGGATCGTAGCCTTCGCTCGCTGATAGCCAGCGATACGACCGGATACGATGTTCAATTCTTCGAGGGTGTCCATCCCACGGATGGCAGCTCGAGTCTCAGCGAGTGCCGAGTCGCTGACGAGCTGTAGTGCTTCTCGGGCTGCCTTCTCCCTCGCATTCTGCTCGGCCTTGAGAGCCTTCTTCTTGGCTGCAAGGGCTGCAGCATCGGCCTTCCTACTGGCTTCAAGCTGCTTGCGAAGAGCATCATTGTTAGAAGCGCTGTCTTGCTTGCGAAGTGCATCTCTCTTACGGTTGGCAAGTTCTTGAAGTGCAATTTCATCTTCAAGAACTTGCTTGCGGTCGCTCAGAGCATCAATCTGGTTCTGCCGTCTAAGATCATCTTCCTCAGCCAGGAGCTTCCTATTCTCCTGTGCCCGGCGCTCGAGGAAGGGCGAGATCCCTTCACCTTCGTTGCGCGTAATCTCCTGACTCTGGCGGTAACGGAGATCCAGCAATGCGTTGATCTTTGCTTGCTCGCGGCCCTCACGCTGGAGAGCAGCAATCTTGGCTTCGATCGCCACAAGGAGGAACTTGCCAGAGTACCTCTCAAGGTTGATGTTGGTACCGAGAAGTCGCAGCCGCATCTTGAGGAGAAGAAGTGCCCGCTCCTCTGCGATGTTGGCCAGCTCCCGCTGCTTAGCACCCCCATCGCCCCCACCACCCGAACTCGCATTGTCGAGTTGCTTCTGGAGACGTCGAGTTCTAGCAGACTCCCCAGTTCCAAGAGCATCCAGCCGTGCAGCGAATGCACTATCTTGTCGGCCAGTTGCCGCATTGAGTGCATCAGAGATCTGCTGAGCCGCGATAGACATGATAGCCGCGGCACTAGCAGCTGCTTGTGCCTGAGCTTCCATAGCCCGTGCGTTTTCATATGCTACGTTGGTGGCGATCTGCGTAGCACCAGACAGCTGCTGCTGTGCAAGGACTAGAGCATCAATGCCGTTGATCTCCTGACGAACCAGCACCAGTGCACTGCTTCTGCCAGAAGATTGTGCCATGTAGATGTCTCTGAGAGTGCCTTCTCGCTTTGCTTGATCAACCAGCTTTTCAGCGAGTTTTTGAACCTGTTCCTTTTCAAACGTGGTATTGTGGGCTGCTACTTCACGAGCGGCATTGAGTTGATTGAGCTGATCAATGGCGATCTGGCGAGCTGCATTCTCAGCAAGCAGAATGGCGAGATTTCCGCCCTGCGTTCCGGGCGTAACATCAACACCAGACTTCTTCAGAAACTCTTCAGCAGCTTGCAGTTGAGTGATGTTCTTCTGGTTAGCAATCTCATTGATTGCTTTGGCTAGACCTTGGACTTCTTCTCTCGCATGCCGAGCGGGATCAATAAGATCCTGAATCTTGTCACCGACAAGTTCAAGACCCTTCTCAGCTGCAGCGAACCCAAGGCCCAGAACCGCGCCACCGAAGATACCACCGATCGCGCCAATGGCAAGTCCAGAAAGCTTGGGAACCAGGTTGGCCCGCACCTGCTGGATCTTAGTCAGTTGGCCCTGCGTGTTCGCCGCCTGACGAGCACGAGCTTGGGCCTTCTCTTCCGCTGTGGCAATGCGATCGACCAGGACCGCTTCCTGCTTACGCAGATTATAGCGGTTCGTGATGTCGGTAATCTCGTGACGGGTGAACCCCTGAGCCTTCAACAGACTCTGCAGGTTCCTCTCGGAAGCTGCAAGTGCGGCCTTGCCAGTTTTGGTGCGAGTGCCCTGCAATGAATCCTGCAGACGGATTTCCTTGCGGGTCGCAGCATCTGCCCGACTACGAAGATTGAGGTCAACGTTGTGGAGCTGCTTCCTGACTGCGGCAAGCTTCTTCTGCCGCGCCTCGTCCTCACTAGCTAGCAGCTTCGACTTGGTTTCAATGTCCTCAAGATCACTCTCGAGGTCCTTGATGGCATTCTCATCGTAGGTCGTCAGGAACTCAACCAGGATGCGAAGACCACCGGCAGCCGTACCTCGCGCGCCACCTACAGCGCCGAGGGATGTAAGAGCAACTCCGCTCTGAGCGAGCTTAGGGTTATTCTTAGTGGAGAAACTCACGCTCGCAGCCAATCCTTGTTCGGGAGTGAGTCGATGTCCGGAGGTGGCTCGTTATCCAATCCACCGCGAGATTCCATGTAGGACTCCACTGGATTGGGTGTCTTCATCGCCATATCCCAGAGCTTCCCATCCCACAGGGAGGTTTCCAGCTCCTCTAGGATGTTCATAAGCTCAGGATAGGTTAGTCGCTCGATGGTACGGTTGTCAACTCCGGCGATGAGGAGTCGAGCCCAGATGCGATCTTCGGAGTACTTGTTTCCCCCTCCGCCGAGGTTGTTCCACCATTCGTCGTCGGGGTTTGGAAGTTTGGGTCGAGGAGGGGCTTCAGCTGATCCATCTTGTTGACATCGCAGATAGCGAGCAGAAGCTCAACGATCTGGTTGTCATAGAGGGGATCAATGGCCTTGACCTGTTCGAAGGTCGCTGGCTCTAGTCCGAGCTCCAGCAGGATGTAGGGCTCGGTGAACTTCTCCGAGAACTTCGCTTGAATCTGGGTGACCATATCATCCCCACCGGTGCCGGTGAAGATAGAGATGGCATCGTTGATGATCGAGGAGTGTTGCTTCATGACCTCGTTGCCGAAGTCATTCCTCTTCAGCCAAGATACGGGACCGACCGAGATGACCAGATTCTTGTCCAGTTCTACCTCGATCGGATCCCGACGAAACGCCTGCCGCCGTTCAGTCATGGGTTTAGTACTCGTTGTGGTCGAAGAACGCGCCGTACGCGTACTCGGGGGCGATGGTGGTTGCGATCTCCGGCAGAACCGTGAGCTCGAACGGCGGGCTCGCAGGATCGGTCTTGTCGAAGCGGAAGGTCTTCTCACCGCCAGCCACCGCAGAGCGACGGAAGACGAATGCTGTGACCTTGCCGTTGGTGGAATGCGGATAGACGACAGCCCAGCGACGCTCCTGCGTCTTGTTGTCGCCGTCATCCAGTCCACGGATCGTCTGGGTGGCCTGGGTACCCACCACAGAAGCGGCCGCCATATCCATGGCGATCGCGAGCTGGGATGAGTCGCGGAAGACCTCCGCAAGCTGTGTCGTGATCTGGTAGCCCCGACCAGTGATGTCCTGGTCGTAAACCCCGAGGATCTGGTCGACATCGTCGCGAGGCGTGACCTCGAGATTCTTGACGACGTTGATGCCGCCGCGCGTCAGGCCGAAGGAGATCCAGCTTGCACCCGGAGCGCCTGTGCTCGGGTTGATGACGTTCTCGATCAAGGTGGGGAACCCGATCGAGGCGTCGGCATACAGGATCTTGGCCGGACCACGAAGCGTCTTGAGCAGATCGATGCTGTTCTCAAGGATCTGACGCTGGGTCACCGTGTTCTCCTATCTTGTGGCTTTGGCGATCGATTCGGCAACCGCGGCCATCATGTCTGCTACGAAGCTCTGGCCCTCCGACTGCGCAACCTCCACGATAACATCTCTATGGAAGCCTCCTGATTTGTGGCCCCACCACACTTTCTTAGCCAAGATGCGTCCGCCCTTCGCTCCGGACAGCCTACCAGTAGTGGGGTCTTGAATGAACCTCCGGACGTGGCCCGGGAACCGAATGTGCAATAGCTTGGAAGCTACTGGCACAATCTCGAAGGGGACAACTGGGAACTTGTTGAAACCACCAGGGACGGCGGCTGTGATGTATTGCAGGTGATCCCGAGCACCGCTGCGGGCCGTGAACTGAATACTTACCCCATCTCGTTCATTCTTGACCTTGGCCCGCATGCTTCTGGCAATCTGACCAGTTGCCCACTCGCTCTGGTACTCAGCGGTCAGTTCTGTCTGGAACCTAGCCACCGAGATGGCACCACGATCAACGGCAGCCGCCCTCATCGCTCTCTGTGGCTCACGGCGGATGTTACCGAGCTTGGTAAGCGTACCGGGGATACCATAGACGCGGATCTGACCACCGACGCTAGGCATGCTGGCTCGGTCCATCCTCGCTCAGGATCCAGACCAACGTGATCCGGAACCCCGCGACCCAGACGTACTTGTTGTCGCCTTGTGGAACTTCCTCAGCTCCAGAGAACGCCGCGTCTACGAAACCCATCTCCATGATGGAGAAGTCATTGCCGGCTACCTGGGCCTGTGTTTGATCCTGCAACTTGTGCATGAATTGGTGACGCTTGACGAACATCTCGCAAGCCTGTTCGTGCCGCTTGACGATCGTGTTGACAGCAACTTCACTGCCACCGGAGATGATGGCTGCGATGTGTCCGTTGTAGAGATACTCCCACAGGCCCGCGTCGCTGATCCCGCTGAACTGCTTGTCGGTGACATCTACGGCGTAGGCTGGCATGGCGTTCAACTCTGCGTTGTAGACGCCACCGACAAGGTTCGCATATTCGATTGACTTGGGAAGTGTGAGCTTCACTCCGTCAGCGTAGCGAATCTCCAGCTCATTCAGGTATGACCCGATGTGAGAGCGGAGATGTTCTGAGGTGATCTTGCCGATTTCCTCGTGGTACATCAGTTACCCCGAATCACCGACTGCTCGACTCCCATGTGGTAGTTGAACTCGGTCCAGTTGATCTCAGTCAGGCCCTCCGCCGGGATGGCGCCACTGATGTCGTTCTCCATCTCCACTAGCGCCTTCGCGGAAGCTCGGAGCTCACGCGCTGCAACGGAAGTGTCGATAGTGACCGCGCCCAATCCACCTCCACCTGCCAGAGATTGTCGCTTGGCGATCCGGGCTGCATCTGCTGCTGTGGCGAGGAGAACCTTCGCTGAGGCGATTGTGACGTTCCCTCCCGAGTCGTCGAGGAGGTACTGGATCTCGACATCCGTGAAGACGCTCCAGTAGTAGGTGAACTCAATCTGAACATTCAAGCCTGGTGCGGCGGAGAAGGTGATGACACCATAGGCGTAATCTACCGTGTAGGTGCCAACCTGCAGTGCCCCGTTGAGACGAACTTCAACATCCGGTGATGTCAAGATCGCTTCATGACCAAGCTTGTAGGTAGTAGCTTCGGCGTCACCAACTGCTACCTCGCGGGTGATAGAACTCCGATCGGCCGCCTTGAGCCGAACTGCTTCGATGTCAGTAATGCTCATCAGTTCTCACCATGGTTCTTGCGAGGTCTAGCATAGCCTTCTTGAAGTTCTGGCCAACCCTGTTCTCTCGGTCTAGCCATCGCCTGAGAACTATTGACCCATTTCCAACCAGCTTGGCTGAAGTAGAGGGTTACTGCGTAGATAGCTGGGCCACTATCAATCAGGCCAAGCGTGATGGAACCAATCTGCTGAAGACTAGGCGCGTATGCCTCTGCTGTGCTATCGATCCGCCCAAGCGAAATCGTAAATCCCACAGACGGGGCATATGTCTCTGATCCTGAGTCAATCAGCCCCAGGGTGATCACGTTGAGTGTCGTGAGGGCTGGCGCGTAGATCGCGTTTGCCCCGTCGATCAGCCCAAGGGTGATCTCATACTTAGTAACAAGAGTCGGTGCGTATGTCGCTGATCCAGCGTCGATCAGCGGTACGTCGATGGCTCCGCCCTGTGCCAACAGCGGTGCATAGATGTCACTGCCAGAATCAATCAGTGGCAGAATGACGGTCAGAGTTGTGATCTGGTCGACGGTGGGGGCGTAGATCGCGGCGCCCGAGTCGATCAAGCCCAGCGAGATGGTGTTCTTTGCGGTTACTGTCGGCGCATAGATCGCTGAGCCAGAGTCGATGACTCCCAGCGAGATCGTATGCGACAGGGACGGTGCGTAGACTGCGCTGCCACTGTCGATGACGCCTAGGGCAATCGTGTGCGACAGGGATGGGGCATAGATTGCGCTGGTACTGGTGACGAGCCCTAGTGCAATCGTATGCGAGAGGCTTGGTGCATAGATCGCGCTGCCTGAATCAATCAGACCTAGTACGATCGTGGCACCGGTCGTGACGGTGGGCGAATAGATAGCACTACCGCTGTCAATCAGATCCAGCGTGACAAACTGGTCACTGATGACAGTCGGTGCGTAGATTGCCGAGCCAGAATCGATTAGACCAAGAGTGATCGTATTGACGGCGGTAACAGTTGGGGCGTAGATTGCACTGGTCGCATCTACCAGTCCAATCGAGATCAGGTTGACCGTACTAACGGTCAGCGCGTAGATTGCTGATCCCGAATCGATCAGGCCAAGTGCAATCGTAGGCGAGAGGCTCGGTGCATAGATTGCCGAACCAGAATCGATCAATCCTAGCGCAATGGTATGCGATAGGCTTGGTGCGTAGATGGCACTACCACTGTCGATCAAGTCCAGAGTGATGAACTGATCGCTGATGACAGTTGGTGCGTAGATTGCTGATCCAGAATCGATCAGACCAAGCGCGATTGTGTAGGTGGCGACGACCGTCGGAGCGTAGATCGCTGAACCCGAGTCGATCAGGTCCAGTAAGATGGTGTTGACGGTTGTAACTGTCGGCGCGTAGATAGCTGATCCAGAGTCGATCAGCCCAAGTTGAATGGTAGAGTTGCTCTGTACAACAATTGGTGCATAGATGGCGGAACCGCCCGCAGTGGCAGTACCCGCTTCGTAGTGCTCGGCGATCTGAGCTGGAGAGAAAGCTGTCGCGTAAACTGAAACTTCGTCAATGATTACAGTGGCAAAGGCCGACCCGTTGGTAGCAATCCAAGCGTTGTCGGTGCTAGTAGCGAGTGCAGCTCCAAGCGCTAGTGGAGAGTTTGACTGCTCAACCGTGTCGATGTAGACACGGAGGTTGGTGCCATCCCATGTGAGAATAACTTGGTGGAGTTCACCATCGTTGAGCGCTCCCGCGGAACCGAACGCCTGGAAAGTTACCGAGTCAGTCCAGAACAGTTGGTTCCCGCTGGAGATAATAATCGTGAAGAAGGTGCGAAGTGTACCCGAGTAGCCACCATAGGTGAAGATCGGGTTGTCAGCTCCGGCGGCGGAAGTTTGAATCCACGCCTCAACCGTACGGCTTGTATCACCAGTAGGGAAGGGGTAGGGACTTTCACCGATGTCAACGAACTCGCTATCTGGTCCGTTGAATGAGTACGCGCCATCATCCGAGTTGTTGAGAAGTCCTGCAACCTGGGTCGGACTGTTCGATCCTGCACCGTTGTTGTGGCCGGTGACGACGTTGATGACGTCGCCATCCATGCGGTAGTGAGCGACGGGCGAGTCCGCAGCAACAACTGAAGCGTAATAATCCGCGCTACCTAGGTGGTAGTGAGCTCGTACCTGACCGGAAGTGAGGGCGTAATCATAGATCGCGGCCTCATCAACGGAGCCCTCGAAGAATCCTCCGTTACTGTTACCAATCTCCAGAGTGTCGGAAGTATCGCTGATCGTCTGGTTGGTGACGGTGCCGGTCCGATCGATACCATCGATGTAGATCTTACTTGTCGCGCCATTCTTGGTCCAGACAATGTGATGCCACGTTGTTGTATCACTGATCTGAACCGTCGAGATAGCGATGATCGCGACAGCCTTCTGGGCAATCTCAACACCATCATTGTTGAAGCCCAGACGATAGTTACCATCTCCTTTGGAGAAGATGTAACTATCAGCACCCACCCCCAGTGCAGCTCGCTTGATCCAAGCTTCAAGCGTAAAGACATCGCCGGTATTGAGAGCAGCATGATGAGCAACGGTGACCTCACCGTCGACTCCATCCAGTGTTATGGCGCCATCATCACCTGAAACCAATGCACCGGTAACATCCCGAGTTATGCCACCAACGGCAGAACCGGAAGTACCCCCCATCTGGTCGATGACCGACCCCGACGGCTCTCCAAGGCGATAGTACGCCACAGGAGCATCAGAGGCGACAAGGCTATCGTAGGAGAGCCCGACCGTACCACCAGACTGGATCAACCCAAGGGTGACGGTCTGAGCAGCGGCACTGAGCGTTGGCGCATAGATCGCAGAGCCTGCATCAATCAGTCCAAGATCAATGAACTGGTCTTGAATGACTGTTGGTGCGTAGATCGCGGACCCCGAGTCGATGAGGTCAAGGGTAACGGATTGTGTAAGATCAGGCCGAATGGCGATAACAAGCGCAGCATCACGAGCATTGCTAGTATCACCGGTGAAAGCACCAACATCTTGAGTCGCCGCGTTCTGCTGGCGGAAGGCGACCGCGCCCTCGACACCACCTACAGCATCTGCACTAATACCGGTGTTGAAGTAGTCACCGAAGTTGGTCGGGGCCGAGGTAAGACCGGTATAGGAACCGGTGGTTGAGGTTTCACCACTACCAGCAACCGCGATCCAAAGCGTGTCTTCCGTGCCCCACGAGGGATCAAACGAAGCGGGGTTGGCAGCACCTGTGCCTGTAGCGAATGAACCAGCTTCTGGAGCCGTAGTAAGGTGTGCACCTGGGATTGACAGGAGGATGAACGCACTATCGTTATTTGAGGTATCAGCGGTTGTGACCGTAAACGTTCCAGTTTCGGTGCCATCCGACCGCTTATAGGCCACACCGATGCCCATCGTCGCTGTGCCAGCGAAGTCGCCGAACTCGGTGAAACCACCACCCCATGCTGAGAACTCAGCATTGGTCGAGTTACCATCATAGATGATAACAATGGCGATAAGTAGATCGCCATTGTTTTTTGTCAGCGACGACAGGTTTGGTGAGGTATGCGTTCCAGCGGGTGCCGTAGCCAGCGTTGAAAGGATACGCCCCGCAGCAGAAGTCGGAATGGTCGGGAAGGCCATGCTAGCCGCCCATATTCTGCAACTTCATAGTGTGCCCCCTAGGGGTGGCGGGGCACCCGCCCATCAAACCTTGATGATACCAGAGGCGTTGAACGTCAGGTTCACGTCGCCACCGTTCGGCGTCAGCGGAAGTCCAGTGGCGGTATCCCAGTAGGCGATGAGGTTCGAGGTGGATGGCGTACCCGTGTCCTTGAAGAGGACAAGATCCTCGACGGTCGCGCCAGAAACAGCCGTGAATGCGGGGGCGGGGTCTGTGGTGTTGTCGAAAACACCTGCAGCCACAGTGCCGACGGTCTTCGCAGCAAGCGTGTATGCGGTGCCAATCAGGCCGCCATCCTGATCATCCCAGAAGTCGTCAGTGGCGGCATCCGGAGCACCATCACCAGAACCCGCATCCACCAAGGCGATCTTGATGGTGTCGGCATCAAGGTCAACCCTGGTAGCATGGGCGCCAAGGATCCCGTTCAGGAAGGCGGTATAGATCGCGTTAGCCACGGTTCATGACTCCTTCGACGATTGAGATGTCGCCCCATTGACCTCGCCCATCAACTTGTGGTCCCAACCCGATCCCCATCGTGGGCGGCTTCACCACTTCGTTGACAACTCGGAAGCCGTTCACTTCTAGCAGATTGGCGAGCTTCTTGTAGAGTTCATCACCGATGATCACGGCGCCGGTGTCGTCTAGGTTGAGGTGATGGGCTTTGAAGACATGGATCTTGCCGCAGCCCCCGAGGTCGGGAGGTGTGCACTGGTATGGTTTTCGATATGGACGATCACCCTCCACCACAGTGAACCGGCAGCTGCGTGCTACAGGATGTTGAATGCGAACACCTGCCACCTTAGTTCTCCATCAGTTGCTGGACCCAGAGCTCGGCAACTGCATCCCACGTACGCGCGGGAGCGTGCGAGATGATCTTCTTGTGCAGTGTCTTCATCTCCTTGGCTGGCCGCTGTAGGAGATCGATCGTGGCCTTGACGTACTTCGCTTGCACCTCAGGATCATGGACATCGCCGTCGATGAATACCCCACCCTTGACGGTTTCACCCAATCCCGCGAGTCGGTTCGTAACTGGGATTGCTCCACCGAGCTGGGCTTCAACGGCTGTGATGCAGTAAGTCTCGGTGAAGTATGTCGGGTAGAGCCAAACTGCGGAGGACTGGAACGCCTTGGCGAGTTCAGCCTGATTGACCCGCCCGTGCTGAACTACTCCTATCGTGTTCACCAGGGCGTTCATAACTCCCAGTTTGAACTGCTGCATGTGCGGGTACTGCGGCATGAACCTATCGAAGTTCTCCCATCCATAGTAGATATGGAGCTCCGCGTCGGGTTCAACCTTCACGACCTCCGGCCAGATCTTCTGCAAGATGATATCTAGTCCACGATCAGGCGATGAGGAGTAGATGACCTTCTTGGGGTTCCGCTCCACCGGGGCACAGAAACGACTGGTATCAACGCCGTTCCCGATGACGACCAGTTGCTCAGTCCTCAAGAAAGGATATCGCTGCAGCATGTAGCTCTTATGCCACTCGGTCAGAACTACGATAGCATCGAACCTGCTGGCGCGAACCTCGGTCAATCGATCGCCCGCGTCGGTATCGTGCATCCACAGGACAAGGCGCTTCGTGTGGAGCGGCCAATCGGCAGCTTCTGGTGATCGCCAAGCAATGTAGAGGTCGGACTCTTCCTGTGGTCGGAAGGAATCCATATCTCGATAGCAAGCCCCGTTGTAATAGCCGGGCTCGTCGATGCTGGAATATACGATTGGATCAAAGCCCAGTTTCGAGAAAGACTCAGCCATCTTGATGACGGCTGTTTCTGATCCACCCAGGCCACCAGTCTCAAACTTCCGAGGATTCCAGGTTTCCGGACTTCCCAGCGCGCCAATCATGATTGTGCCACGATGCTGAGCAGCACCAGGCTCGTACTCGGCGAAGAGCCATCCCCCATTCCCCCAAGGCTGGCGATACAGATTGTGGATCTTCCCGCGCGGGAACATGAGCTTCTCGAGGTCGTACTGATCGAAGATCCGAAGATGGCCCTTTGGTTCCAGTCGATCCCAAGCAGGGACGTTGCCGTTCTCCCAGCTCATGTATGGCGTAGTCATTATGATGTGCTTGGCAGTCTTCTCCAGTCGCTCGAGCGTGGCAGCTGGATCGACTACGTGCTCGATAACTTCAAAGAAGACTGCAAGGTCAGCTCTATCGACTTCCCATCTATCGATTTCGTCAACGTTGCCGACTTCAAATCGAGCGTCAATTCCTCGTTCGGCAGCTCGTTTACTCGCAAGCTCCACGCAGCGAGGATCAAGGTCGTAGCCAGTTGCGTGAATTCCCAGCTCACCTGCCAAGGGAAGGGCAATGAAACCGTCAGAACAACCCCAGTCGATGACATTCTTAGCCCCGATCCTCTTGGCTGTATCAAGTGCAAACTTGAACCGAGGATAGTTCAACCAAGTTTCCGACCAGATCATCTCGTCCTTCATCGGCTCCCAGTGGGGATTACCGGTATAGAAGTCGATCATGACCTGAGGATCATCGATGTGGGAAGTCTGGAACATAGTGCGTTCCCGGGCTTCCATGATCGCTGGGTGCTGCTCGATGTGCTTGGGCAAGGCGTCGAACAACTTCCGCGCCTTGAGCCACTCATCATTTCGACCGAGGTGCTCTCGGAGTGCGAGGAAGTTCTGGACTACCGTCTGCAGCTTGACTTCGTTCTCAAGCAATGTGATCAGGTGCTGGATCTCCGGGGACGGCTCGATAGCCAACGCCTTGTGATAGTTGGCCAGAGCCATCTCATGATCATTCAGGCGAGCATACGCGCCCGCGAGAACCACAGCGGGGTGGAATCCGTAATCAAGTGGATTGACGATTAGCATCGTCTGAGGCGGTTCCTTCGTGGCTCCCGCCTTCGTGTACTCGATCGTGGCCCTGGGATTGTTCAGCGCCAGATGTGTCTCAGCCAGTCCGTACCAAGCATCCGGCCATGAGGGCTGGATCTCGATCGCTGCCATGTCGGCAATCATAGACTTCCGGAAGTCACCCATCGCTCGATACATGTCGGCGATGCGGTGCTGCATCTGGTACTTCTCATCTTCCCACCCGGACAGCTTGATGAACCGCTGACCGTGGAGGATCGCCTCTGCTACGTTGCCTCGCCCGGCATTCTCTGTGCAGAGGTATCCAAGAACCCTGGGATCGGGGTTGGGCTCGGACTCCTCGAGCTGCTTGTAGAGGATCTTGATGTTTCGCTCGGGCTCGTGCTTGTTGGCCGGCTTGTGATGTTTGACGACGACGCCATCAGCCATCTTGCCGTCCGGAGTGAAGCCCTGTGGGACGAGAACCTCGTGAACCTTTCCAATCCAGTGCCAGCCCTTCCCAGGTAGCTCGTCTTGAAGACGAACCAAGCGCTCACGGATCAGATAGCAGACGCAGTTGCCGTGCTCATCACGGGCGTAGTCGTACCCAGCGTAGAAAGCATCGATGTTGGGGTTGGTGACGATGAGTTGCCGAAGGATGTCCCCTCCGATCAACTCATCGTCGCCATCCAGCCACAGGAAGTAATCCCCTGTGACGCGTTCCAGAACCTGATTTCTCGCCTCCGAGAAGTCATCGGTCCAGGTGATGGGGAAGGTCGTGATCGGGGCACCAGCCGCGACGAACCTCCTGATGATGTCTTCTGTATCGTCTGTGGACTCCCCACCGAGACCGATTACGATCTCATCTACGTGGGGAGCCACAGACAGAAGGCAAGCCTCCAGGGTTCGACCTTCGTTCTTGACGATCATCCCGAGGGAGATCTTGAACATGCCGCCGCCATTCCTTTCTAGTGCCCACAGGGCACGGTTAGCGGGTTTCCCCGCGTTGGATTCCTACGCGACGCCGATTGCGCCGACGATCCCGCGCCACTCGATGGGCTTGAAGTGGAAGTCGTGACGCAGCTTGTAGGCGATCTCGTCGAAGTCGAACGAATACGGGTCGTTCCCACCGAGGACGGCGCGAACACCCGGGTCCTTCAGGCCGATGAACGGGGTGGTGACGCCGTTGAGCGTGATGTACGCGATCGGCGAAAGGGCACCCGTCGGATCGGAGAGGACGTAGTAGTCGCTCGGGTCCGTGAAGAACGGCTCGATGATGATGTTGTCGAAGATCCCCTTGACGTCGTTCGCCTCCAGAGCGGAAGCGCCGTTCGGCAGGAGCTCGTTCTCGTTGATCGCACGAGCCACGAAGCGCAGCTCGGTCGGGATCAGGAGAGTGCGCCCGCCGGGGGTGACGATCTGGTAGCCCTCGTCGTCGGTGAAGTCGTCGAACTTGAGGTCCAGCGTCTTCAGGTTGTCGCGACCGGTGGTCGTGGCAGCCAGTGCCGTGGTGACGATGTTGCCATGGCCGGCGCTGATGAGGGCGTTGCCATCATACATCGTCGGGTTGGCAGCGAGGCACGTGATCGCGGCCTTCTTCGACATCGTCCGGGCGAGAGCCTCAGCGAGGAGGCCCGGGAGCTCCGCGATCTTGTTCAGACGATCGGTGATGATCATCTGCCGGGTGACGGAGAATCCCGCCCCCCATTCCTTCACGCGGATCTTCTCGTTGTCGAATTCCCGGATCGCCATCTGATCGTACGGCCCACCGAGGCCGCGCTCCGGGATGTCGGCAAACCGGCCGAAGCGGCTCGAGGTGGACTCCTCGAAGTCTTCCAGGTCCATCTGCCGGGTGTAGCTCGGCCAGACGCCCTGGATCTCGTTGAAACGAGTCAGGAAGCGGTGGCGAACCAGCTTCGACAGATAGGTGGGGAAGTCGTTGAGGCTGATGGCCTCCTGGCCATCGATCTCGAACGGTTCCCCGCTCTCGAGCGCGTCGAGATACGCGTCGTAGAGCCGGACGTGCTTGCCGTCTGCAAGCCCCATCGAATTCGGCACGTTACCCTCCGACCGTGTGCTGGTTCTCCGGGCCGAACAGGACGACCCGAGCGTAGGAAGCACCGTTCACGTAGGTCGCCATCAGGCGGCCGATTGCGACGGCACCAGAAGGGACGGAAATCCCGGGGAAGAGGGTAAGCGAGGTAGCCGTGAGGCTCGGTGCAGCGAACACGAGCTTGCCGGCGGGGATGTTAGCACCCTGGAAGATCTGCGGCAGATCCCAAACGCCGTCCAGAATCTGGACGAACGGGCGATCGAACGTGGTGGGGTTCGAGGAGATAGCAGCGTCGTCGTTGCTAACCCCGAAGAACCCCTGATGGTAGACCAGATCCCCTGCCCGGTGATAGAGCGTGGGAACCCAGCTCCGGCGGCGACCGGCGCCGATGAAAGTGCGGGCCATCTGTTAGCTCCTTGAAGCTTCTCTAGTGGCTAGGCCGTTGCGCCAGCTGTTTCGGCCGGCTTCTTCTCGACTCCGAAAACGGACTCGACGCCCTCACGGGCAGACTTCGTGGTGGGCTTCCCACCGGTTGCGGCAGCCCCGGAAGGCCCCTCACCCGTGATGCGCGGCCCAACGCCAAGCTCCTTCAGCTCCTCCTTTGCATCTTCGACGGCCGACTGGACATCGCCCTCGACGTACTCGAGAGCATCGCTGAACATGTTGATGAGGCGACCCTGCACCCGATTGGGAAGGCCGGACTTCGCGATGAACTCGCGGATGGACTTCGCAGCGTCTGCACGCTTCGTGTCCTTCTCATCGCGAGCCTGGATACCCTCCTGAACGCCCTTGGCGATCATGGCGGAGATCTGCTCGGCGGTGAGGACCTGAGCGGGCGGCGGATCGTCGTCCTCGCTCTCGGTGGCCGGCTTCACGCCAGCCTCGATCTGAGCGACCAGCTGGGGCGCGTTCGCCTTCAGCTCGTCGAGCGTGATGTCGTTCCACTCCACCTGTTCTGCTCCTTCACTCTCGCGTGCGAACTGGAGAATCTCACCACCAGCGGAAGGGTACAAAACCCAGTCCACAGAGCGGGCGTAAGCGATCTCGAGGACATCCTCGATCTGCCTCTGACCTTCCTGAACGTAGTTGACCTTGATCCGATGGTCAGCAGAAACCCCAACGTACTTCTGAGCACGCTGAGTCTGCTCGAAGAACTTCTCGTCGAAGAACTCCACTGTTCCGCGGATGCCACCTTTGTCACCGAGGGTTGGATCCCAGCGGGTAGATTCTACAGCGGAGACCATCTCGCGGTAGCCCCGCTTCAGCGGCGGCTTGTCGCTGTGGTCAACGAACATTCGGAGGCCGTTGTAGATGCCTTCCTTGGCAGCCTTCTGCAGCGCTGATGCTCGGTAGTTCCGAGGGTTCTTGGCGCGGCCCGCCTTGATGATGGCGACATCAGCCGTCATCTTCCCTGTGGCCTCATCCTTGTGGAATGTGGCCTCGAGAACGTCGATCGTCTCCTTCGCGGGGTGCTCGACGTTCTTCATGATCGTGGCGCAGTAGGCGTCAGGATCCTTCTTGCTGCTGTTTGCCTTGACACAGGCAGCGAAGTTCTCATACCCAGCAAACGGCATCTTCCCTCCCTACCCCTCCGTCGGCTCGAAGTTGGGATAATCCGGACCCTTCAGAGTGCGGATGCCGCCCTTGCCCAGAACGTACTTCCCACCATTGGAGGTGACGAAGGTTCGCGTCCGCTCGTTCGAAGCGAGGATATCTTCCTTCTCATAGCCCGAGAGCTTGAGGAAGACGGCGGTCGCGTTAGCAGGTGCCTTCTTCGGCGCCTCTGTTGTTTCCTCATCGGCCATTGTGTTCTCCTAGAAGTCCCAGCGATCCTCAAGGAACGGGGAGGGACCGGCTAGATGTTGGATGTTCCCGTCCTTGATCTGGTAGTGACCTCCATTAGATGTGAGGAACTCCTTCATCTCGTAGTTCAGAGAGAGGAGATCGCTTGGTCCGTACCCCGTAGCAGAAAAGAACTGACTACGGAGCGTCATCTGCTCCTCATTCAGTTGTGGATCCTGCAGCAGTGGTTCGAGAGCCATAGACGACCTCCAGCAGCAACCCTCGCATTCTATCAGCCAGTTCCTCGTTTGGCAACGGGCTACCGTTAGCCAACACGATCCTGCACCCACAGCGGGTGAGGCCGAGGCAGACAGATCCATCACCAGGAGCGCCTGGGAGGGGTTGAAGACCCAATCCCGAGGTACTATCCCTCTGGTATGGGCCTTCCTGTGATGCTCTATAGCACTCGACGCAGTGCTCTGTGATTCCCAGTCGCCATCTGTAAGGGCCAGGTGGCATTGCCTCCAAGCGGCCCCGCTCGAAGATACCCCTCAGGGCAAGCAGGTACAGCCTGGTTCGTGCGATTGGGTCTAGAACGAGCTCGTTTGTGACGAGGTCCTCACCGAATGCTCTTAGGAAGCGTCGTTCCTCGGTGAGCTCATCATTCAGGATATTCACGTCTCGATCCGTCATCGTGTAGAACGGGAAGACCGAGATAGCTCCTAGTGAATAAGCTTGGTAGTAGGCTCGAAAAACAAATCCGGTGGCGTCGTTAGTGAATCTTGAAACACTAATAGCACCGGATCCCGCACGATTAGCCAGGTGTATGAGGTTACGTCGCAGACCTCTCCCAACAGCCAGGAAAGATCGTTCAAGCTCCCCGGCGTCAGCGAGTCCAAAGGTATCGCTTGTAGTTTGAAGGTATGGTGCACCTGAAGTGCGGAACGCCCCAAAGTCATGCTGACTTCGGCCCATTGGCAGCCTTCTCACCCTTGCCTGAGACAAGGTGCTTCATGTTAGGATCCATGCCTTCATTCGGCACCTTCGGGGCGATCCCAGGGGGTACACCAGTTGCTCCCGGTGCTGCTCCCAAAGAAGCTGCCAAGTTGCGTTGCTGCTCAATTCTGAGCTGCTCAGCATGGATCATCTGTGCCTCGATCTCAGGCATGATGCCATCGAGGTTGGGCACGCTCATGATCGAGAGGGCACCGCGGATGGCCTCCCTCTTGACGATCATGTTGTTAGGAGCGATGTCACGAACGATCTGAGCCCAGGATGTGGTGAACTTCACAACGTCCTGAGAGATGATCGGCGGGAACGTCCACCCGAGGCGAGCTAGTGCCTCATCGACGAGCTTCTTGTCCTCAGTCCCGATCGCGGTTGTGAGGACGTACCGAACCCACTCGTCGTACTCTTCCTCGATCCACTGCTGCCAGTCCTCGAAGGTCTTCACCATCGGAAGTTCCATCGACTGGGCAGTTGCGAGGTTAGCGTCCCCACCTTCACCGAAGTAGTGGGCCATCGTACCGACGCCAGCTCCACCGGTTGTCAGGAGCATCTTCGCATCCTGGGCTGCTCCCGCAGCTCCGGTGTCCGTCTTCATCCACTCGATGTCGACGGCCTCGTTCGAATCATAGGTTGCCCCAGGAAGCGGACGAGTAAGCTTCTGCGTCTCGGTCCCAGAACTGTTCCCCACAGGGAGCCCGCCGAACTTCCCACCGAAGGAAGCTACTGCGGTTGGGCCACCCTTGATCTTCCGCTTGTAGGAGATGGCCTGGGCAGCTTGGTTGATAGCAGCCCGACCCTCCATGAACTCACGGAAGACCCGGAACCACTCTCGACTGGCGTAAAGCTCACTAACCCCTCGCCGCCCATTCTTGGTCCAGATGGGGTTGACGTAGACGTGGCGGACCTTCTTCTCCGTTTCCAGCTTCTTTGCGGGAATACGGATCTTCTTCTTGATCTCGTTCCACTTCTCGTCGGTAATCCGGTAGTCCAGGTAGTACTTGACCTGAGGCTGTCCATCAGGCTTGTACATGTCGTTAGTTCCGTCGTAGATCAAGTTCTGGAACTTGCGACGGTACAGGACGGGTTCAACTCGATTGTCGGGGTTGTAGATGATCCCATCGATCTCAGTGATGGGGATTTCCGTCACCTTGAGATAGGGATCAGCCTTATCCGCGAAGCAGGCGTAGAACTTCTCACCATCGGTGACTACATCATCCAGCATCTCCTGCATCGCTCTGTGGGACGTGAGGATCAACCGGTTGTCTGCATCGTTCCAGAAGGCTTCGATGATGTCGCGAATGGGGTCGGGGACATCATCTCCGGGCTCCGCCGAAGTCTTCCCATCCGGCCCGTACTCATCCGCATCGTCCCTCTCATCCGCCTTCGGATCTACTGCACCAGGGAACGGCATGATGGATTCCGGTGCACGCGCGCGACGGGGGATCTGCACGAACTTGGTCGGCAGCGGCCTGTTGGTGGGCGGAGCCTGATCTGGGTTCTCCGGGTCCTGCCCAGGCTTAGGTGGCGGCGAAGCCCCGGCATCCACTGCCGCGCCCATATCAACCGGGTTCTCAGGCGCCAGAACCCACTGAACTCCCTTGCCCAGCGTGAACCGGATGATCAGCTTGACGGACTGCTTCGCGAGCGGATTGTCATGCCGCATTCGGCGAAGTCGCTGAAGAGTCTCCTCGCGGTTTAGACCAGGAAGAACTTCCTTGATCCCGCCGAGGTCGTACAGGTTCAGGTAGTCGATGTCCTCCAGCGTCCGCTGAAGCATCTGATTGTCCGAGTAGATGTGCTCATACGCATCGCTGAGCTCACTGATCTGGACCTGTGTCTGCTCGAATACATCTTCGAGTCCGGTGACTCGTGCAATCGCAAGCTGAACCTGGTTCATGAGGACCTCAGGATATCTGAGTTCAAAGGTGTCCCACAGAGCGCGTACCACTGCTTCTCACGGAAAGCGTACTCATCACACGCTTCAACGGGATCCTTGCCCTCAAGAATCGCCAGATGACGTTCTTGCTCCAGATCCATCCGTAGTTCGTCTTCCCAGAAGCTCATGGCCGTTCCACGTTGCAGATGGGGAAACAGAAGCTGTAGCCTAGGTCGCGCTCTGGATGGTCGTCGGGCGTATTCTTTCGCCCTATCCTCTCGACCGTTCTTAGAGCGGCGTTCTCGTCGAAGTTGATTCTGTCGTTCCAAGTACTCCGGGTGGGCTGTTCGCCATCTCCGGTGGTACTCGGCAGTCAATCCAGTCCGAGTGATACCCGTGCAGACATGTCCGGGATCATGTCATCCCAGGACATCGTCTCCAGAGTCACTGCCTTTCGCTCCTCGTTGAACAGCTCTGGGAAGTAGTTGTAGTAGCCGTAGCGAACGGCGTCGATTGTGTGGTTGTCCACATCAACCGGGTTCTCGGACGAGTTTACCTCGATCCTTTGACGAATCGTATCTGGATAGTGGTAGAGCCCGTGCTCTTTGATGCAATTCTTGCAACGTGGATCATAGGTGATCCGCGGGACGATGTCCGCGCCGACTGACCTGATCGGATCGCGGAGGAACATGTGATGAACTTCAAGGCCGCGTCGGATCGTTGTCGGCTTCTCTGTTCTCGTCCGATAGCCCCGAAGTCGCCAAGTAGCAACTGCTTCAGCCGCTGCCCGGTCGACGACGACATCGATTTCCTCCCGGGGATTGCCGAAGTCGTTGAGGATGTATGGTCCCCACTTATCTTCAGCAAGTCGGATGATTTCAGAAGTCGTATGCTGAGTCCGGTAGATCTCGTCCAGAACGTGGACTTCCTCTGTGGGAGTGATCTGCACCAGAAGAACGCAGTAAGGAGCCGCAGAACCTGGATCGACCCACAGGGACGTGCGAAGGAGCGGGCTGTAGTTGTGGGACCGAACGTGAACGTCGGAGTCGAACTCGGGGAATACCAGCCCACCGTATGCGATGAACTTGGCCTCCCATTCCTGTGCGAAGGCCTCCGGCGAAGAGTTTCGACGTGCTTCCTCGATCTCCTCCGCGGGAAGGATCGGGTTCATCCGCGACGGGATCGTCCAGCTCTCCCACCACGCGTGGTCGGGGTTCGAGTTGTCCTGTCCTTTGAGGTAGAACTCATGGAACCAGTTGAACCCGCGCGGAGTGCTGCTGAATAGTGCTCGACCTTGTCGATCTGCCAGAGCAGGTCGAATATACTGATGCCAGGTTCGTTCCTTGAGGCGAGCAGCCTCTGCAAGGATGACGAGATCGAGACCCTCTCCGATGAGCTGGTCAGGGTTCTCCTCGGACCGGCATTCAACCATCGAACCGTTCTCGAACTGAATAAAGAGCTCACGTTCCGACTTCCTTCGAACCGGGACGAGGTCCTTGTTCACGGCGAGGTTCCAGAGGACGCGGAACTCTTTCTCCGCGAGGTCCATCGTCGGACCAACGATCCAGACGTAAGAACCAGGAATTACGATCTGGCAGAAGCCTTCTCGTCCTCCCAGGACCGACTTCCCAATCCGCCGGCCACCGTTGACAACTCGGAACCTAGCCGTCGAGCGGTGAACTTGTGCCTGGTACGAGAACGTCTGAAGGCCCGTACTCCGGAAAATCGCCGCCATCCGATCCGGTGTTAGGAGCGAAGAGCGCGGCGAGGATATTCTCGTACTTGTTGTTGACATTGATGTCGCCCTCGACGGTAACCGCCATCCCCTTGCCGCCGACGGTCAACCGATCCATGATCCGAAGCAGATCCAAGAGCTCCATGTTCTTGATAGCCGCGCCGTTGGTGCGCCGATCAAGTTCACGAACGATCTTGCCCTTGATCTTTGAGGTAGTTGCTGCGCGGTGTTCCTCGATCCGGGCTCTGAAGTCCGGGTCTTGCATGTACTTCTTGATCTGTCTGGCGCTGACACCAGCATACTGCGCGGCGAGCTTCTGAGTTGCTCCCACAGCCAGTGCCTGAGAAGCCATCTCCATATGCGCTCGCATCGCAGCATATCGAAGCCGAGGCTTCTTGATGATCATCTCTTCCTGAACATCATCGAGGGTTTTACCCTTCGGATTCAGGATCGTCAGCCCCCGATTCGTAGCTTCCAGCCTCTTCCGGTCGCCCGGTCCCGCGTCTTCGGGAAGATGAACGAGATCTCTTGCCACCATCTGGAATGAACCCCATGCCAATCCGGATAGCCTTCGCCATCCTGACGTAGATGTTGAGAACAGATACGTCAAGCTTGGAAGCTATGTCTCGTTCTGTTCTGCCGTAGACCCCCTCGATCAGTACCATTCCCAGTGGGGGCTGATATCCCATCAACTTCCACAGGGCAGAGGTGACTGGAAACAAGCCCGGTGCTGGGGAACTGTATCGTTCGACCCTAGTCATCTGGAAAAGCTTGTGGCCTTCCAGCGGGCTTCGCGCGGTATACTGCTCGCGCGTAAGGAGGTTTCGGCGTTGCCGGTAAGTTGTGAGACTTTCACCCGGCTGGGGCGGCTTCAAACCCATAACTACGTGAAGATGGCTGACCATCTTCGGCATAGTTTCGGGGTTCCCGTTCTCTGCAAGTGTCTTGAACTGATGGATGCGGCTGGGGATTTCCCCTTCTACACCCTCGCGGAAGAAGCAAAGTCCGCACAACAGCGGCTGTTCTGGATAGAACTGGATGCTGTAGTATGGATTGTGGCCGCAATCGAGAGCCACCCTAGGCTCATCATAGGGAAGAGCTTGCTGTAGTTTGGCAGCAATACTCTTCCCCTGTTTCACTGGTGGGTGGATGTTGTTTGCAGCTGGGAACATCAGCTACCCTCATGGCCTACCGGGGGAAGAGAACGATGCTCATCCCAGGAGAGGTTTGAAACCCGTAGCCTGGAAGTTTGGAGTTCTAAGCTCTTCCCCCCAATTGGATGGAGGGTGGCTGTTGAACCCTGGGCTGCCTGGTGGGAGGCGAAGCCTCAGCTACAGATACCATCATATAACATCTTGTGGTACCTGTCAAGGGTAGCCAAGTTCCCTAGTTCAACGGGGGGAAGAGCTCTACATCAATCACTTCAGGTGGCTTCCCCTCAGCATCAACAGCTTCCCTACAGCATCTACCAGCCATTCGAGATTCCGGGAAGCTGAGGATTGAACCCACAGGCCGGAATGCTATTTCTTTCGCATCCAACCATCTACTTCTTAGGGTAAAAGATTCCCGGCGGTGTTCACATTAGTCACGACTAAGTCTATAGACCACTATGGGGGTCCAGAGATGCCTATACCCCATCACGCATCGCCACGTGACAATCCCAGGGACAGTCCCCAGTCTGGCCTGCCGCCCTTAGAGCACATCTCCGGAAAACCAACTTACATCTTCTGTTCTACCAACACCGGCTTGCGGCCCTTGGTACGGGGAGGACACTCTAGGTGTCCTCCCCGCCGCTAGGGGGCGCTCAGGCGCCCGTGGTGCCCTCCCCCATGCTTTCGGGGGACTTGGGGGCGGGCGGCACGCTCCCGGTCCCGCGCGGGCGCTTGGGGGCGCTCGTGGGGGACTTGGCGGCACCGCGTCCACGCGCCGCGCTTGACGCCCGTGCGGGCGTCCCGGTCGCGACCTGACCGCGTGCCCGCTTGACGAGCGCGTCCACGATGCGGTCGCGCTCAGGGCCGGTGTACGCGTGCGTGGTGTAGTCCTCGTGCGTGGCCTTGTTGAACCGGGCCATGTTGGCCCGTGCCCACGAGCGCACGCGCTTGGCGTCGCACTTGACGCCGCGCTTGGTGACGAGGAGCGCGACCGCGTTCGCGGAGTAGGTCTGTGCGGGCATGACTGCCCTCCTGTAGCCCGGTCGCATTCGGACCGGTGCGAGGGCACCGTACAGGACGCTCAGGACGCCCGTCAAGCCTGACCGCGTGCCTGACTTTGGTCCTGACACGCCTCCAGGTCGCCTTGCTGACACGAGCCAGGCGCGCTTGACTGTCCCACGCAAGCGCGCTTGCGACTCGGGCGCAGGTCGCCTTGACAACTTCTCTCAAGGGGCCTTGACAACTTTTTTTGTCTCCTGATGCTGAGGATCCGCTTAAGGTGAATGATTGCAGCCGTATATAAACGGTGGTTTATATGTGATTGTACGAACGTAGTAGTTGCTGAGGTTCACGGAACCCCAACAACCTAGTTGATAAGAAAGCCCGAAGGGTTTCGTGCTGCTGATGCTGATCTTGCTGCTGATCCTGCTGCTGATCCTGATGCTACTCCATAGCATCGCAGCATCAGCCTCTGCAGGCCGCCCAGGGATCCATCCCTCGGCCACAGGGCGGAACCTGCCCGGCTGCTGATCCTGATCCTTGTTCTTGGTCGGCAAGTAGTTGGGATGCGGAGGTGTGAAGGCGGAACCTGGTGTTATGGGCGGAGATCTACGTTGAGCGGCTATATGAAGCTTATTATGGATCCCAGGCTAAGAGGCATAGGGATAGGGCAAGTAGACTAAGAGGCGGCCCAAAGCTGCTGATCTTGAGGCGACCCCCCCATGCTTTCCTGGAGGAACTGCTCGAAACCATGAGCTCACATGCTTCCCCTCTACCCAGGGATTGGCTGCTGATCCTCGTGTATGATGTACACACAAAGAAAGGGCTGAGGATGATTAGATCCCCAGCCCTTGAGAGTTAGCGGAAGAGGATTACTCCTCGTCCTCCTCCTCATCCTCGTCATCCGAGTCCTCGCCAAGGAGATCATCGACCTCCTCATCCGAAGCCTCATCCGAGTCCTCGTCGGCAAGATCGGCCAGCTCCTCGAGCTCATCCGTGACTTCCGTCGCGTCTGCCTCGACCTTCTTGGCCTTCTTCGCCTTGGGCTTCTTCTCCGCCTTTGCGGTTGCGCCAGCCTGGAGCAGCTCCCGGATGTGGTCGACCTCTTCCTGGGTGAGGTCGTACCGGGTGTACTCCTTGTCGGCGTGCCCGCCATCCTCACTGCGGAGGATCCGGCGGAGACGAACGGGCGTGATCCCGAGCTGGGCTGCGGCATCCTTGGTGGAGAGCCCCTGGCGCTCCGGCTTGGCTGCCTTGGCCTTCTTCGACTTCTTCGGCGCCTCCGCCTCGGAAGCCTCGGCGAGCTCCTCGACCTCGTCCAGCTCCTCGAGATCATCGTCCTCATCTTCGGACGGCTCGGGATCGGGAACGACCGTCGGCTTGGTCGCCTTCTTCGTGGGTGTTGCCACCTGAGACCTCCTGTGCTGTTGGACTTCTGTCCAACCTTGCGTACCTATTATAATAGATCTTGAAGCGGTTTGTCAACGACCTCTTTCTTCTGTGAGCTACTTCCTAATCTACCCCTCCTCCACTTCTACGGGCTCCACGAGGGAACCGGGCACTCGGATGTCCCCGCGGAACCTTCCCACAGGGCTGTCGAGGCGGACGATAAGCTTAGAGACCTTCTTACCCACCACCGTCGCCTCCATCCCTCTCAGGTAGGTTGGGCGGATGGTAGGCACGAAGCGTACCTTGGAACCGACGGGGATCGCGGAGAAGTTGCGAACCCCAATAGACTTCTTCCTACCCTGGATGGCGAGGAGGAGATCATCCAGATCCTCGTCGTGCTGACCCCTGCGGATCTCTGCGATGAGGCTCATCTACCTCTCCATCCCGGCCATGGCAACGAAGTGCTGCCCGCCGTAATCGAACCCGAGCTCGAGGGGGCCGTTCCCATCGAAGTTCTCCGAGATGTACTGCCCCATGCGAAGGAAGGCGGCAGCCACCATCGACTCGGTGCCATCTCGTGACGGATGGATGATGTCGACCACCGTCGAGATGACGATGCTCTCACCCTGGTTCTCGGCGCCAAAGGCGGGCTGTGCTGTCTTGCGAGTTGCTGTTGCCACGTAATCCTCCTCGTAATCTACTTCATCGACCATTGGTGCTGGATGATCCAGCGGGTCGTAAGCCACTTCTTACCCCCTTGGGTCTGGGATGTTCCCTGCCTCAACCTTGTCGAGGAAGTCAGCTGCCGGTGTGGGATCGTTGAACCACCGGACGAGGAAGGGCTGATCCCTACCCGCATCCTGGACTGATGTTCGGAACCGGATGGAACCATCCTCCTTGACCACCTCCTCCACTACTCCAACCCGCGTAACCGGCCAACTTCGCCGGATCATAGTCGTAACCTTGTCTGCCACTTCTTACCTCTGCTGGTGGATGATGATGTAGGCTAGAACGTGAGCCCCCAAGTACATCACGGTGAGGAGGATGAATAGCCAGGCAAGCCAGCCCAAGAACTTGTCCAGCCTGCGGTTCAATCCACCCTCCATTCCTCAAGCATAGCCTCGAAGGAGGCATACTCGATCTTCTCGAGGCCCTGGGTAACTGCCTCGAAGGTTCCGGTGGGCAAGCGGTAGATGTTGCCGATGAAGACATCGGGCAGATCGGACCAGAGGAACCCAGCCCTGCGATCCTTGCGGTTGATGACCGGCAGTACCGGCCACTTCGGCCAGTGTTCCGCTGCCCTAACGAACTCGAGCTCGGTCATCCGAAGTACCAGACCATGGATGTGTGAAGGCATTGTGCACGGGAAGCGTTGGGGTGGCGAGCTTTGAGCCCCTCGTAGCCCTGAAGGATCAAATCGATCTCCGGGATGAAGAGCTCACGGTCGGCGAGCTCTTTGATCATGGAGTCCAGATCCGGACCTCCGTTTGGCCCTTCCGGAAGCTCCTCGAGCTCCCAGCTGTGGTCGGCGTCGTCGAGGTAGCTCATCCGATGAGGAACTCTTGGGCGAAGTCGTTGAGCTCGTTGTTGATCTGCTCGAAGGTGGTAGTGCCGGGTTCCTCCTCGACATCTGCCCATTCCGCGATGCCACCGGCGATGAGCTCCATGAGGGCGGAGAACTTCAACCGGCCAGCCGGGTTGTCGATTGGGTAACGATCATCTTCCTTCTCGAACTCGAAGCCCAAGATCTTGAGTCGATCGTGAACCTCCTCCGAGTCCAGGAACGGCCTGGGTTGGCTGCCCATTAGTTCTGCCTCCTAGGTATAAACCGGTGTCGGGCGCGGTCAGTCCGCCCCGTCCCAGTTATTATAATAAACCTAAAACCGCCCGTCAATGGGTGGATGTGAATCCCTACCCATCCAATTCTGGGCTGTAGTACCCGTCATCCACCGCATCCAGATCCGGATAACCGCCCCGATCCTCATAATCGGCCTCGAGATGCTGATCCTCCTGAATGTCGGGCTGTGCTTCCTGCCTCCGTGCGAGCCACTCAAGAACCCTGGTGTATGCCTGGAAGTCGGTTTGCACGAGATAGCGGATTTGATCCACTGCACTCCACAAGGCGAGGTAGGGCTTCTCGTGCTGATTGTCGACCACTGCCTGAAGGAGGAACTCGATCGTCTTCTCGTACACGGGCTCGAGGTTGACTGTGGTAGCCACTTCTAGTACATCCTCCGGTGTCAATCTGCCTTTGAAGGTTCCGTCCGGTGTGATGACGGTAAAGGGGAAGTCGTTATCTTCCACTTCGCGTCCACCACAGGAGGTCGCCCATAAGGAACGGCGGCTGGGTTCGGCGGGTAAGCCAGTCGTTCAGCCTGCCTTCTACCACGCTGGGTTCCAGGGTATTGGAGTCGATGATGAGGCGGGTGTAGCCCCAGTCGCTCATCCACCCAACCTTCTGGATGCTGATCCCGTCGATGGGCATTTCCTCCAGGTTTAGCTGATGGAATGTGATATCCTCCGCGATGGATCGCGAGTGGATGCCCTTGATAATGATGAAGTACTCCATCACTCTTCCCTCGGTAGGGTGTCCGGATCAAAGCCCGGCTCGTGGATGCCTCCGCGAAGGAAGAACACGAAATGCTGTTCGTGCATATCCCCAGCCAGAGTTTGAATATTCACGCAGTAGTGATCGACATCTGCCCACTTCGGCGAGTTGTCGGGTTCATCCTCTGGGATGTCGTGGTTATGTTGTTCCAGCCATGCCTGTGCCCAAGCCCCATCTTCAAAGGGGCCAACCAGGGATGTAATATCCCTCTCATCGTGGCAAGAGATGTATGCCTTCATCTACCTCTTCTTCCTAAGGCTAGCGAGATGTTCGCGGCCGAGGTCCGTGATCTGCCGCCCGTTGCGGATCCTCACTACCAGGCCAGAATAGAGAAGGAAGGGTTCGACGCTGTTCTCTAGTGTTACCTCCTGCTGCCTGAGCTTGGCTGCGATCGACTCGAGCCCCATTGGAGTTGTGTACTCGGCTAGGGCGCGAAGATAGTTGCGATCCATGGGTGTGAGCCCCATGTGGTCGATCTTCAACTTTGTCCAAAGAATGAGCTTGACGAAGTCCGCATCCATTGGCCCGGTGTGATCGCGGAAAAGGGCGAAGTCCCTCAACCACTTGAGGTTGTTGTTCATGTACCTCGGGGTTCCTCGAGCCCTCTCGGCTACGAGCTGCATGCTGTAATCATCCAACTCGATTGATAGTTTCTTGGCTGAGATCGACCCCAGTTCGGTGAGCTCGTGAACGTCGTAGAACTCGAGAGTGAATTGAAGCTGAAACCTGTCAATGAAGGGTTGGGCCAGCTTCCCAAGGTGTGTGGATGCTCCGATTACCGTCAGAGGCTGAATCTCTACCGTGCGAACGCCAGTGATGGATGGATAAAGAAGTTTGCCATCCTCCAGAACCGGATAGAGTACCTCCTGTGTAGGAACGCGAAGTGCGTGGATCTCGTCGATGAAGAACACGGTGGGCTTGTCGAATAGGAGGATCTTCTGAGTGAGTTCTCCTGGTCGACCAGCTGTCGAACCGATGAGGTCCACCAGCTTCCATCCCAAAGTATTCGCGATGATCAATGCCAAAGTTGTCTTGCCCAACCCCGGTGGTCCAGCCAAGAGCACATGTGGCAATGGTGCCCCGCGAACCTTGGCGGATTCTAGGGCTGCAGATAGGGGCTCCTTGATGTGGTTCTGTCCGATGTACCCGTCGAGGGTAGTTGGTCGAAGTGCTTGGTCTTCAACCTTCTTCATCTAGCCTCCTGCTTCCCGAACCAGACTGGCTGATTGTTGGCATAGTCGAGGCGGAACATCTCCCAGCTCGCCGTGTCGAAGTGGGTGGCGAGGAAGATCACCTGGTTGTCGCGAACGTGGCAGTCGATGAAAGCTGGTCCGCCTTCATCCCCCAATCCCAGGGTGAGCAGCCAGACGTCGATGTAGCCCCGCAGATCGATGATGTGGAGAACCTGGCATTCCGGGGCGTATAGATCTGCCACAGAGAGGTGGGTGTCGAACTCGTCGTAGCTTGTGTTGATAGCTTCGATGTAGCGAGCTTTGATCTGCTCGTAGGTAGTCGCTTGCTGTTCCGTCAGTTCCATTTCCATCCTACATCTTGGGGTGAGTGCGGAAGTAGTCAAGCCACTTCTCGGAGTAGGGCAGTAGATCCTTGGAGAGGCCCATCAACTTCGCGTGACGGTTGCGGGCGAGGGCTGAGTCAATCTTCTTCCACTTGGCCGTGGTTGAATGGTTATTCATCCAGAACCCTCCAAGTGCTGCCATGTCATCCGCAACCGCGTGGGCGTTGACGAAGAGCTTCTGCCCCATGATGCTAGACCAGCGGCGGATAGCTTCATCCTCATCATTGGTGATCCCAAGGCCGTCGAGGATCCCAGCTACCCCATAGCGAACGGCAATGGCAAAATCCTCCATGAAGCGAACCGCTGCCCGAGTTTCTGGAACTGCCTTTGCGATTGCGCGGGCGGCGTCGAAGTTACCTGGATAGTAGTCGTAGTAGGTGTCGTCGCCTCCAACCTCCCAGGCATCTTGGGCAACCAACCTTGTCCAGGTTTCAAAGTCGCGGATGAACCTCTTTGGGGCTGTGAAGATCACGGTATGGTTGTAATCTTCGCTGTCGGAATCGGGATCTTGTTGTTCGCAAGGCTGGATACCGGGCAGTTCGTGGATACGGTTATCTGCGCAGTAAGCCTCAAAGTTGATGCTGTACTCGGTCATCCTAGCGATCCATGATGGAACGGGTGGGGAGGAACGGCCCGTGGCGCCAGCGGCCGATCTGGAGTGCGAGGCCGTGGGTTTCCAGGAAGTCCGTGCAGTGAACTCCAGGCAGTCGGCGAAGTTGGGTGAGGGCTCGGCGGCGGTCGGCAGATGTCCGGTAGATCCGGATCTCGGCGAGGCGGCAGAGCGGATGGCCCGGCTCTGGTAGATATTCCACGTGGTACATCCCATACCTCCTAGTCCCGCGGGTCGCGGTCGCGCCCGTCAAGTATATTATAATATCCCAGGTTCCTATTGTCAATGGGCAGATGTGATTCCCTTCCAGAGCCTAGAACATCCCGAACTCGATCTCATCCTCCAGATCCTGCCTTCGGATGTCGCTGAGGCTGGGCGGTGGGTTGCAGATAACGCAGTTGTTCCAGGCACTGGTTCCGGGGCCAACGAGGCCGAAGTGCTGCCCGAACGTTTCCTCGTGTTCTTTGATCCAATCCGCCTGGATCTCTGCCAGAGCTCTAGCCTGGACCTGGTTCTCGTTCACGTACTTCTCTCCGCACCAAGGGCATTCGTCGTAGAAGTTCTGGTCCATCCAGCAGAGGTTGCCCCCACAGGAAGTACACTTCTCGTAGAGGCTACTCGACATCTTCTTCCTCGAACTCTCCCTCATCCGGATCATCGTGATAGGGATCGCCTTCATCCTGCTCGAGGATCTCGTCGGCGTGTTCCATGTCGTATTTGTTCTCCGCGTACCACATCGAGTAGGCTTCCTCGTTGTAGTGGCTGTAGGCGGAAACGTCAGGGATGTTGTCCCCGCGGCGGGGTTGTCGCTTCGGACTGGGCATTACTTCTTACCTCTTGCTTCTAGCCATGCTGCCTCTAGCTGTGCGCTAAGTTCCGGATCTGCCTCCTCGGGTTCCTGCAACCCGTAACCGTTTCCATAAACCGACATCCACCAGGCATACCAGGAGCCATCACCCCGGCGGTCGAAGGTTTTGGTGGTAATGGGGTCGATGCTGATCGTGACCCTACCCTGGGATCCAATGCCCCCGGTGAAGACGCGGACGATGTTAGTAGTCACGGTAGCTCTGCCCGTGGTCGTAGGCGTAGTCGAGTTCTTCCTGATCCTTCTTGGAGAAGAACCCTTCGCAAACTGCTACCACCTGAACTGCGACCGGGATGGGTTTGGCGATAGCGAGGCAGTCTCGGCAAGAGCTACCGAACTTGGTTCCGTGGCTGGATCGGGGATGGGGCCAGCAACTCACGCGGTAACAAGGCGGATCGTTGGGATCCTCCACAGGGACTCCAGCTCCGTCTTCTTCCTTACCGCACATTCTTCTCAGCCTTCCGAGCCTTGCGCCGACGGTTGCGGTTCTTGGAAACGAGCTTCTGGATGTGATCCCATGCCTTCTGATGTGCCAGAGCACGTTCGCGCTGGATGATTGCCTTTGCCTTGCGGTTCATCTTACCTCCTAGACCACTTTGATGATGATGCCATCCTTGCAGATGACGGTTGCGTACCACTTCCGCTCGGAGGTGGTCGGTCCCACGAGGTTGTTCACGCCGTTGGGCTGGTACTGGGATCCGAATGCGGATGTCTCCGTGAACCTGAGCTCCTTTCCGACTGCCTCCTTCAACTCCTTCTTCGTCTTGTAGCCGCGAGCTGCCATAACCACAGGCCGTACCTCCTAGTACACAGTGCTGAAGACGAGAGGGTCGAAGAAGCCGAGCCGCTTGGCGTTCACCCCATCTGCCTTCGCGTAGTTGTAGAGCTCGGTCTTCCAGAACTTCTTGGTGAGCTGGTGGAAGGGCAGTTGGACCGGGATGATCTTCCCGTCGATCCGCTCGGCGTAGCAATACGAGATGTCGTACATCGGGAAGCCTGGGTCGGTGAGAACCCGGAAGCGGACGATCCGTTTGATGAGCTTGGATGTCCAGTAGAGGCGGTCGTCGTAGCTGATCTCGTCGTGGCTGATGCCCGTTTCCTCGAGAGGGTTGACGGAAACCAGGCCGTTGTACTCGGGATAGACGCGGATGCTCACTTCTTCCTCTCGATCTGGAAGTCGACGATCTTCTCGATCGTCTCTGCGGAAAGGGGGATGTCGTAGATCATCGCGATCACGCGCATGGCAGGCTGAGCTGCCTCGGGCGCCAGGTTCGCGGCGATGCAGTTGACAACCCTCATCCAGTCATCCCGGGTGGATGGTTCACGGCCGTCGATCATCTCTGCCTTGGCAAACGACAGAAGATCGTTCGGGCTTACCATGTTTGTCATGAAGTACCTCCTAGCCTTCCATCTGGAAGACGTACCGAGCCTGAGAAGTGACGAGGCCGATCAGCCCATTGCCCAGATCGACCAGGCGCTTGATGTTGGCCGATAGGATGAGCTCCTCCACCTGTTCGCGGGTGAGGCGAACCTGAAGGGAATCTCCACCTTGGAGCATCACGGACTGCCGTCCCTGCCGAGGGGATGTCGTAGTCCAGATGTAGGTCGTAACCATGAAGTACCTCCTAGCCGCAGTGGCAATTGTGTAGAACGTTGAGGCATCCGCCGCAGAAGCTGTGTGTTAGGTAGAGGCCCTCCTCCAGTGCTTGGTTGATTTCTCGGCGGAGCTTTCGGGCTTTTGAGTACCGCCCGTTCTGCTCGGCGAGTTGGAGTTGAGATCGGAGGTAGCGGAGTGTCTCGATGTTCTCCTCTGCCCGAGCCTGATGGTTGAAGGAGAGGTCGATCCTCTCCATGTCGATCCCCAGCTTTTGACTACCAGCCTTTTCGCGGCGGCGGACAAAGGGGGATGAAGTCGAGCGGAGCGAAGCGGGTCGGCTCACTTGATGTGGAGGCCGATCCGTCCAAGGCGGAGAACCCAACCCTGTCCGTAGTGGAAGAGGCCCCAGCGGGAAGTAGTGGGGGAACTCCAGAAGATCTGCCCCCATGAGTAATGCCGGCGGGTCGTAACCAACTTCTCGTACCTCCTAGTCCGTCGCGGGCCGTCCGCGTCCGTCCCAGTTATTATAATATCCCAGGAACCTGTAGTCAAGGGGTAGTTATAAACTGATCACACATCTCTTTTGGTATGTTCAGGATCAGCAACTCCCCAGGCTTACCAAACCCCGTAGCCCAGGGAAGGCTGCTGATCCTGAATCTGGCAGCCCTCGCGCGCGACGCGCGTTATATTGACCGCGCGCGTTATATATAATCCCCAACATCTTGTCAAGGAGTTTGAAACCGCGGTTCACAGATCTCGGAAAACCAGATCCCCTTCGCCATTCGAAAAATTTTGATGCTGATGTTGGAGAAGGGGTTCCTGGGTTCACCCCTGGGGGTTCTGGCTTTGGCCCGTCTAGGACAAAAATCTCAGTCCGTCTGAAAGGGCTCTTAAGCTTCTTTTTTCGAGGAGTAATACATCCAACGCTTGCGCCCGCTCGCGGACTCCTCCTCTTCCCTCACCAGGTAGCCTTTCTCCACCATCTTGTCTAGAAGACGGTTCATCGAAGCCCTGGGCAACCCAGTCCCCGCCATCAGTTCAGCAACTGACATCGGCATGGAAGGATCGGCATCAAGCCAACCCTTGAGGTCCTTCGCCGCAGATTGCATCGTCTTGCTCTCTGCTCTAGTTCGAGGTTGCTTATCTGGTCCTCTTCGACGAGGAGAACCACCATCAGCCGCGGCACCTTTCCCCACAGGGAGTGGTTGGGGTTCGGGGAAGTCGTTCGTTGGTGGAACGATTACCAGCCAGCAGAGGACACAACATCTTGCAATCCCGAGGCTGATCCATTCCTTGCCTTCGTTGCGAAACAGCTCGACTGGAACTGTCCCCCCCATGCTCTCTGGAGAACCATGCGTTACGCAATCGCGCATATACACGGTTTCTGCAGCGGTTTTGCTGTTGTATCTGGTAGGTAGGATCTTCTTCCTACGCTCCTTCGATCCAGCAATCGCGATGGTCGAGATGCGGCCGGGATCTGATGTCTTCAGATAGCCGGATAGCGGCATTCTTGGTCCTCCTGGTTACCCAACTATTGGTACCCCCATTATAGACCCAATGGCAATTATGGGCAAGGCGAGATTGCCTACGGGGGGTAGTTTGGTGGATAAACAGCCCGTGTCCACCTACTGGGGGTGGTCTAGTCCTTTAGGACCGACCCCCAGTTGGGCACGTGGCTGTATCCCACCACCCCCCTGACTTTCCGTTTTACTGTTGCCCAACTGTCCCCTGTGGTAGATTATACGGTTTAGCCCTGGGTTGGGCAGGAGATGTAAACTGTCCAGAGTACTGTGCTTGACAGTATCCAGACAGTAACGAACAGTATATGTAGTTTCCCAGTCGACATCGCCAAGTCGACAGACCGGTCTATACGTGTCCACCGGGACCGGTGATATCACGACCCCCACGTGCATCGACTAGATGCCCTTCACCGGCCCGCCCTGTGGCCCGTCAGTGGCCTGGTAGGGAAGTAGTTGTCCATCCTCATCAGCTCCTCCGCAGACAACTACATCACCAAGGATTGTGCGTCCTACAAAGCTGGTGGCGAGGCGATTGATGGGTAGCTTCAGACTTCGTCCATCCGTATTCATGATCATCAATCCACCATCGAAGTGGAGTTCCTCGATATCGCCACCGACCAGGTGCTGCAGAGCTTCGAGCCCTTCGTCCTCCAGATCTCGAATCTCAGCCAGGCCTTCGGCAGGAAGTACTAGCACCCTAACCATCTTTAGCTACGACGCGGACGACTTCGTCTGGGCCGCTGATGGATAGTTGCACCAGCCCTGGCTGGCCGCAGATCCTGCATGCACATCTAAACTCATGGGGCTTGCCATGGTGATCCTCTGGTGGCAATGGATAGGCGTCGAGAGCCTGCTGTTCGATCAAGAGGACGCGGTCGCGAATGAAGCCATCATCCTCCAGTTCGCAGTCCTCTCCATGCATCGCTCGGTGGTACTGACCCACCAGCTTCATGCCCTCTTCAGTCCTGGGTTCTTTCATCTTGCTCCCTCTTCGCAGCCCAATCGTCTGATGTGAACGTGGTCAGGTGCTCGAATTCCTGGGTGGCGATAACGCGATCGGCCTCTGCTCTGTTCTCCGCGAGTAGTTCCTTCGCCTTCATGCAAGCAGGGCAGTCTTTGATCGATCCCGCATGGTTGGGTGGAATATGCTTCGGTTTGGTCCGCCTCAACTGCTCCCG
>Ga0137430_1000024_pt1 | contig 53180 bp, 63 predicted proteins | sample EasRivERMZT754_2_FD_104651 | JGI IMG/M metagenome (GOLD analysis project Ga0137430, IMG submission 104651) | Soil microbial communities from meander-bound floodplain in the East River, Colorado, USA - East River MetaG ERMZT754_2 | ecosystem: Environmental > Terrestrial > Soil > Floodplain ...
AATAACCACCAAAAACAAACTACCATGGAACCAACTACACTTTGGATTTACCTGTTCGCCGCGATCGTCAGTTTAATAATTAGTTATCATCTTATCGCTAGTGCCGTATCCGCCGGGATGCGAAAAACCAACGACATCTTAAAAAAACAAAATGAAATCTTATTGAAGACATTGAATGAGCAGGGAACTGATAAAGATGAATTGAATGACATTTTCCTGGTTGAGAAGAAAGCACTGTGGCCATCAATGAAAAGTAAAAATCAACCAGTGTGAGCTTCACATTAAAGCTGAAGCTAAAGCTGCCTTTGTGACTCCAGGTATCGAATACGATACCTCGCAGGGAAGCTATATTACTGTTTCCTAAGCATCTACAGCTTGAAAGTTTTTTTGGCTAAATTTTTGCCGGTAATCATTTTTTTAATTTCTTTGTCTGGATTTTTGTGTAAATTACTTGGAGAACAACCTAAAATAAACCACCATCACTATGTGCAGCCACATCCAAAAAATACGTCAATGCGATGTATTCCTTCCAAAATGTAAACCCGAATCACGCAAGCTGCCAAAAAGAAAATGAGTCTGTATTTGATGAGTGCTGCTGCAATATGTTGCAGCAATCGTGTTCAGCTATTAAGCAATATCCTAAAGAGAAGATCGTTAATCAGACCGTACAGCCATCTTTTTTTATTAAGATCTTAAAATAAAAGACCCCCGCAGGTGAAAACTACGGAGGTCTGGTGCCTGAGTCAATCAGGACTTTGACATATGGAACGAATGCTCCTGCCACCAGCAGTGCATTCACTCGGAAAGCATCCTACGGATGATATCTAAGTACACCGTTGATCAATCGACCAACTGTATAAACGATACCAACTTTCAGATAGCTTTTTCGAGCTTTCCTAAATTGGAACAACATAGAGGCCGGGATGAGATTCGAACTCATGTACCATCATTGCAAAGGACGTACCTGAACCACTCGGACACCCGGCCGCAGCTTCTCGTTCAGAGAAGATGTTTATAAGCCATTGGCATTAAAATGCTGGTGGCTTTTTTATTTTAACCCCCGGTATATTCACAAATGTGACTACCCGCGGTGGATAATTGATTATTAATCTATTTGGAAAATGGATAGAGAAGGAAGTAACTTTGTGGTCTCAGATACAAAGTTTATTCCTAGATCCATTTTCTAAAATCTTTTAAAGAATTTCCCGATGGTCAAAAGCTATCGGGATTTTCCATTAATAGCATAGCGAAGTTCAGTTAGAAAAGGTAATTTCTGCAAATATTTATTTGATTCTTTTGCACGGCTTTCACACTCAGTGTGTAAAGAATCCGTACTAATAAATTTGGTAAACCGGAAAACTAGTCGTATATATTACTAGTTGCTTATTTAGATATTTGTTTCATCTTCACGACCTTTGCAAACGCCGGCGCATTATCAATGATCTTTTGTTTGTATTTTCCTTTCACCGCTTTCGCATAGATCTCCGTCATCTGTTTGCTTTTGTGTCCGTATAGCGTTCGCAATACATCCAGGTCGATATCCGCCATGATCTTATCATCAGCACCCTTATGTTTCAATGAATACATTTTGCAATCGATCTTCAGGCCTTTGATCACCAGGTCACGCCACCAGTTGGTTGGTGTGTTGGGATGATAAGCCACGGGACCCGGTTTGAATTTTTCATTGGAAAATAGATAGTGAGTACCTGGGTAATTCCATATCTGTCGTTGCAATAGTATCTGCATGATCGTGTCAGTGATCGGAACAATCCTGGCTTTGTTGGTCTTGGCGACTTCCGGCCGGATATGGATCTCGCGGGTAGTCAGGTTGAAGTCCTGGATCTGCAGGAGTAATGTTTCTTTGCGCCGGATCCCATCGTCATAAATGAACATCAGGTATTCGAAGAAATCTGGAGCATTCAATAACAAGTGATCAGCGATCGTTTCCTTCTCAGCATCCGTCAGGCGTTTGTAACCCATGCTTTCTTCCATAGGTTCATCCTTTATTCCTTTGGCCGGGTTGAACTTCATTACTTCCTTTTCATCCACCAGGACTGACAGCAATGCGCGGAAGATGGATAGGTATTTATTGCGTGCCTGGTTGGTCCATCCATTTTCTTCCCTGGCGGCATTTAATATTTCCCGGATATCTTTTCGCTCCAGGGAACTTACTTTGGTAAAGTAGTGCCCAGTTATCTTAGCAGCTGCTTTCATAAATCGGACACAACCGTTGTAATCATACATTGAATAGCGGGATAGGATCCGTTTCTTTTCCGCCACGGCAATATCCAAGGCATCGGCAAACAAAACGATCGATGGTGCCGGGTCAGCTTGCTTATTAAAGTTGGGGTACTTTTCCAGCAGGGGATTCCATTTGTTTTGCAGCGCATCCCACAATACATCGGCATTAGCTTCGGCCTGTAGCTTCCGTTTGGATTTGACCAGGCAGTTGATCCCATGCTTGTAGCGCATGTTGTGTTTTTTGCCGGTGGAATCGTATAGCGCAAAAAAAACCTCCCAGATGTTTTTGGATACATCTGCGAGGCGAGCCACGGGTTTAGTTGCCCGAAAGCCAGAGAATTGATAAGCCATAACAAAGCGGTTAATTTAGTACACTTTTCAGTACACTTTTTAGGGTGCATGCTATCTGAAATCCGCTACTGATCTGACTTTGAATGAACTAGTGTTGCGAAGGGGAGGTTCAGCCGCCCGATCGTCCGCTTATATAACTTGTTATAAATCAGTATCGAATTTTAATGAACTCCTGCAAATATAGGGGTTTGGTACACCCAGTAGTACACTTTTCAAAAAGACAAGTTTTGTCTCCGAGTATCAACCTATTGCGGGTTTGACCTTGCCATACTGCGGCACATTCACTAAACCGGGATGCTGAATAAAAGCCAGGGGGTAATCCCTGGCCCCGGCTGATGCCTCAGCCTATGGATCCACTGATGCAAATTTATTTTTCCACCGCTGCATTCCAAAGTGAAAAACACGATAGTTTCCCGTTTTTTATGGATCGTATCCCAATCAACTTTGAACGTGGAGGGAAACAATACTCCGGTTACTTTGTCCAGATTGCCGGCAGCGGTGATACTTCAACACGCCATTTATATGATCATAGAAATTTTTACTTAGGTCGGCTCCGCATAGATGCAAATGATGATTGGGTATTTGATGAATCCAACCCGAAGGATGAATTGAAATACCTGGCCAGGTTCTTTGGAAATTACATCGCAGAACGGATTTAATTATTTGCATATCTTAGGACATTAATCACCTCTTCATGCTAGAAGTAGCGTTCATCCTGATTGCTCTATCTGTAATTACTTACATTTATTTCTTAGATAAGGGAAAACGTCGCAAACGTTAATACAACAAAAAAACCTCCCGAAGTACATCGGGAGGGCACTAATCAAAATCCATTAACCATTAAACCTTAAATTATGAAAATACGTGACCAATATAGCATTTAATGCTAATACGCCAAATAGCAACAAAAAGCCTACTGCGTTACCAACAGTAGGCTCAAAATTAGGGAACGGTTTGGCGAAAAACTATTTGTTTGACCGGTAGTAACTCAAAAAGTTCAGTGTAAAAAAAGCCTACCTCGTTAGGGTAGGCTAGAACAGGACGGTCATAAAACATTTTAATGCGTCAGCGCAGCGCCAATTTTCTTTTCAGTGATCACTTTATAAAGCATCTTCAAATCCGCCCGCTTTTCTTTTAAATAAATGCTCTCTTTGTTAAATTTTTCCAACACCAAATAGTCTTTTATGGCACTTATCATCATACAACAAATCTCATCCACTGAAAGCATTTTCACAGATTCTTCCGACATAGTAATTGATTTGAGATTTTGTTTAATAACGGTAACGTCGTGAATTTAATGGGAGAACTAGCCGGTAGAGGAAGTATGTATTACCGGCAGTGTAGAGCCGTACTATAAATCTAATTCAATTGGAGCATTCTTTTAAAATAAATCTTTGCACAGGTAACGGCACCATAAAAAAGGCAGGAGTAAGAATACCCCCGCCGTCGTACGACTGCTTTTCACAGGAAACCCATTACCGATCACACCAAAGAAACCAGCCATTTCACTGTGATCTCAGCCATTCATTTAATAACCTTTAAAAGCTCCCCATCTTTTAAAAAAAGGCAGGAGTGGAAACTCCCGCCGCGAACATTACTGCTTGCTGATGAGAAAAACTTTATAAATTCCGATACAAAGCCCGGTAGGCCCACACCTTTTGTGAATAATCCCCACCATGCGTATACCGGTCAACATCATACCCTTTCTTCAGCGCTTTCAATACATTTCCCTGTCCGCAATTATACGCCGCGGTAATCGATCGATGCCCTGTGACCTCATCCAGCTTCTCTAACCCATACTGTGTTTGCAAATATTTTCTTTTCTCTTCCAATACCTGGATGGCTTTCAGGCAACACAACAAAGGATCCTTCCAGTCACCACTTCTTATGAACAAAGGATAACTCCCGATATCAATCTGCCAATACCCATACCCATGATAAGAAAATTCATCTTCTCCCGGGCGTTTGCCATAATCACCTCTTGCATGATCATGCATCCTGGAGGGGATCGCCACCTTATCTTCATGCTTTGAAATCACGGTCCACGTTTCGCGATAGGCCATGGCTGCCAGCCAATCTTCTGTATAAATGACACCAGTGTTTTTTGCCAATGCCTCCCTGATAACCGGACCCAGCGCTGTTCTATACCACAACATGATTTGCTTCTGTGTCATACGCGTTTGATTTCATCAACCGTGGAAAATTTTTTAATATCCTCATTGATGGACTTCAACAGTTCCGTCAGCAATGGTTCCTCACATACTTTGATAGCCAATTCCAGTTTAAAAAGAATCATCTTGAGCAGTAAATCTTTTCTGATGAAATAGCTGCTGTTCATTTGATAAGCTTTATAAATGTTACCGTGGCAAGGGATAAAAACCGCTGGAGGTATTTCAGTCTGTATTCTCCAATGGAGCCGATTAAAATACACAGTAAAAACAACCACCAGGGAGGGGCCTTTTTTTTCACCTCCTTTGTATGAACGGATTCTGTTTTGGAAACATTCGCCCTCGCCTTTTCCAGTTCCACCACCAGGCTGTCCCTGCTATAAAGCGCTTCAATCAACTCGGTGTTTTTTTCGTACAGTGATTGGTTTAACGCCCGGACATTTCCTTCGATTGATTTTAGTTTGCCATTGTCGAAGATGATCTTTGTTGACGGCTTTACGCTGGTCGGGCTATCCGGGCAGGGCGTATCATTAAAAACAACGCCTGTACTTTCCCACTGCTCGATTTGCCTTTCATAATGCTCAATGGTTTCCTGCAAGGTTTTATGCAAGGCTTCATTCTGCATGATCGCCGCACTGTCGTAGATCGTTTCCATTTTCACCACCTCTTTCGTTGTCCGGCACCCGAACAATGACAGCAGCATCCACATAACCGGAATAAAGAAAGTGGTCGTTATTTTTTTCATGATCAATATTTTGCTAATTCACCAGCGTTCCATTAATTTAATTTCGAACCCGAATCGGTTCCTTTCATGGCATCGAGCTCATTTGTTTTTTGGTCGACAATACTCCTGATCTGCTTTTTTGCCTTACTCAATCCGAGCTGGATAATATAGGATCCGATTGCGCCCATCGTCACAAAAGACACCCGCGCAAAATCTGAGATGCCGTGATACTGGGCCGCCACTTCATGAAAAATAAGGTACCAGATACCCACGGACAGGAACGATAGCAGAATACTTGGAAAATCCTTGTACACATAATCCCGGTACCATTTGAAATTGATGTTGGCTTTTCGTGCATCCACTAATAGCCCATTCAATTTCAAAAGTGAATGGAACAGTACGCCGGCAACGCCGCATACAATAAAGGAAAAATCTGTTGTCATAGTTTTAGGTTTATGTAGTTAATCTTTTCTCATTTTGAAAATCGCTTCGATGATGCCTTCCTGGTTGGATAGCTTTTCATTCATATCCTTCTGATTCGTTTCCAGGGTTTCGATCCGTTTGATTATTTTTTCGTTGGCAGATGCGCCAAGACCTTCAATATGCCGTTCTTTTTCGTACCGGAAATAATCCTTGATCGCTTTACTGGCGGCTACCAGTGCGGCGGTGGATAAGAATAAGGATGCTATTAATTCTCCGCTCATTTTATAACATGTTTTGATTGCTGATATTCGATGAATGGCGCTAACAACTCAATGGCTCGTTTTACGTAGTTCACGCATTTCTCCAGGTCATTTTGCTCATTTTTCTTGATCCATTTGTAGATGCCGATATTAATAGCCCTGATCGGCACATCGTCATCTTCAATGGATGACCGGATAATTATTTTACAATAAGGATTTTTCTCCAACAGCTTTTCGGCGATATCCAATCCATTGCCCGGCTTAATCAGGTAATCCAACACGGCTACATGAACGTCCCGGTGATAGTGATTCCAAAACTCTGCTTCGTTGGTGAACAACATAAAGTTTTCAATGCCCGAATTTTTGAATACTCTATCTATCACGTTGAGCTCAATCTTGCTATCGTCCAGGATAAACGTGACGATATTCACATCGCTGGTATTTTTCATGAACTTCATTTTACTTTTTTTTCTTTCTTGCTGTTGCTGCTATCATCATGGCCTTTCATTTTAGTTGTATTTTCTGCTCCATATCCAGCGCCTTCTGCTGCCAGGTGGCGGTGGTGGCGGTGTTCCTGTTTCCACCGTGATGGATGACAACAAATAAGCGCCGTCAGCGGTTCTTCCCGCTATCGCTAATGGCAATGGCAACCGGTAATTATTAGGATCGGTAATTTTTACATACAGATCATAAGCACCCTCATTAATGGCCGGCATTGAATAAGCATCAACAACCGTACTGTCCCCGGGAAGAAAAAGTTTGGGAGCGAAGTAGCTCACCGTATCCCAAACCGTAACGCCTGCACCTGTCCGTAGAGAATATTCCACCGTCCAATTTTCGTAAGTAGGTGCTATGCCGACATTCTCCCAATCCAGATTAATAGTGAGCCCTGCTGCGACTACGGCGGAGCCTCCTGTCAATTCAAACCTGTAACCGGCTTTCTTAAAGGCCGCTCTTGCCAGGTCAGCATCTTCTGTGCTCATGACAGTGCCCCAATTCCCGTTACCAAAGGAAGTGGCATGGTAAGTAGTAATCTGATTCATCAGGTCACCATAGTAGGGCAAGGGAGGGCCAACGTAAGCAGGAGGCTCACCGGTGACCGGTCCATATTTATATGAATTCACGACGATCGTTCCGAAAGGATCTGAGCCGAGATAAGTCTCAGTATTGCCAGCTAAAAGACCATCTAAATACAAATCCCTGGCACCCCACTGATCACGCCGCCAACCAAACCTTCCCCAAGCGTTAGAGCCGGTGAGTAATTCATAAGCCACTGAAGGATATACCTGGAAAAGATTAATACCTGAGTTTCTTCCATGAAATCCTGCTATCATTGCAGACAACGGCCAATCAGGTAACTCATCCCTGTGAATGTCGATTATCTCTAAAAGAGTCGCTTCGGTGGGTTGTCTTCCGGTTGGGTGGCTATCCCATGTTGCGTAGCCTCCACTGTGCCATTCATTATAATTCCCGTAACCTCTTATATCTATAGATAAAATAACATCTTCAAAATCTATCACCTCACCATCATGCGGACCAGCTTCAGCTTCATAGCTGGTTGTTTTTATATGAGCGTATAAAGCAGCGTATAGCGCTCTCAGTCTTGTAAGGTAATTCGTCGAGTTATAATTCGGTATCCAATCGCCACCGCTTAACCAATCCCTGTTATTCACACTTTCCGCTTGCATTAAATTGTGCAGGTACAAAGGATACACCGACCGGGCGCCGTCATAAAAGACTTCATTGTAGCCGGTGAACACCGTCATGATACCGAAGGAAAATTTCTGCCCGTTGTCAATGGCTTCCTGCACTAATCCGTCGAAGTACGTCCAGGTATAAGAACCGAGAGTAGGTCCTTCCAGTTTGTTCCATACAAACCGATAGTACAAGTCCTGCGAAGGAAGGTGGTATTCAGCATGTGGATTTGACACTCCTTCCGTTCCGTTGTGCCACTGCTCAGCACCCCTCCCAGGAGAAATAATATCAGGATCACCAAACGGTATTTGCGTAAAGGAAAAATTATAGGTCTGCGCCGTTGCGGTGAAGTAGAATGGTAGTAGTAATATGAAGATCAGTAATCTCACTTTTGTTTTCGTTTTTGTTCTGCCTCAGCAAGAATATCCTGTAATACTTTCAGGATGGCATCATACCTTGGCTTTTCAGCGATAGTAAATTGCGCCTTGGCGGTTCCGTCTATCCGTTGCAAATAACCAAGCAGCTCACGTTTAGAAATAATCTTCATGTCCAGGCTGTCAATCGTTGTGGGGGTTTTTATTTTGTCAGATTTTTTAACCTGTGCATTGCCCGCCACTGAAATAAGAATGGCTATTATAATGATCGTTCCTTTCATATTGCTTCTTTTTTAATTGACGGTCCTGCTTACTTCTCTCCACCGTTGAGTGCCCCCAATCTCACTTAGTAAAAGGGTAATAACATCATCTGCTGTTGCAGAAAAATTAGCATTGCCGGCCAGCTCCATTCCTATGTTGGTGCCGCTATTAGCAGTGCCGTCTGTCAGCGTAGCCGTCGAAGTAAATATCAATGTTACCTGCGATCCTTGCTGCCAAATAAGATTTGAGATCAACGTGATTGCGCTTGTTCCTGTTATTTCAAATACGTCGCCATCGCCACCTAATGTTATTGCGCCTGCAGCCGAAGCGACGTCTGCACCTTGCTTTCCTCCCAGGACATTTCGCACATTTGCTTTAGATGCCGCAGTATCCGCATTATTATTAAATCTTATTAAATCTTTCTGAACGTTCATGAACGTTTCTTCAACAGCGTTGTCCATACCCATTAAATCCACCTGTGATGTGCGGGTAGCATGGTCGACCGTTGAAAATTTTGAAACGAACCTGTTTGAAATAAGGCCTTCTGCTCCACCAGTGCCGGCGGTTTCAAGAAAAAAGCCCAGGTCGGCGGCAATGCCATCCGTTGGCGTCCCAGTTGAGTAGCGGGCAAAATTCATAATTCTGCCTGGACCAGTTGTGGATGATAACGACGTGTTTGCAAACGAAGCGACTGCTCCCTCGCTACTGGCAGTTCTGGCGAAAAAGTTTGACGTGCCACTATAATTTGTCGTAAGACCAAGCGTAGGTGCGCTTGAAGTATTTAACGCCAAGCCTCCTGTTGCGGAATTAAAGGAGCCGCTATTTATATAAAAGCCAGTTAAAGAAAGTGGATTTGATCCAAGCGCAATCGTTTCGCTACCCGTCAAGGTACTTCCCGCATCCAAGACTTGTTGGAATGTTGGTGTGCTCACGCTTGCACTCCATATTAGTTTGCCATCATTATTGACTGTAACATTTCCTGAACCAAAGCCAGATAAAGCCCCTATATATGTGTCACCGGTAATATCTGCCCGCCCATCCGATACTCCAATGATGGCATTTCCTTCCGCAGAGTATAAGGAAGTAGACAGTGCATCCGCAACTATTCTTGTAGTAGTGCCAGGTGACTTTACAGTGAATTCAGATAAATCTATAAATGATAATGAATTATTGTCGCCATCCAAAGTTCTATTGGACGTAAGGTTTGAATTGCCTGTATAAAGGGTAGTGCCGCCACCGCCACTTGCATTGATCGTTATACTTTCACCATCTACGCCAAATGTTACATTCGTGCCGGCTATCAATGATTTTATTTTTGATGTAAACGGATCGACATACACTAATAACGTATCGCCTCCCGTTCCATTCTCAACTGATCTTAACGACGAAGAATCAAACCTTCTGAAACTCAAGGCCGATAATAAACCAGGATACGTAGCATCGGCGTATTGTTGATAGAAGATATTACCACTAACCCCAAAACCGAAAGCAGTTTTCGCCACGCCATCGATCGCTCCCTGTGTGTGCCAGGCCGTGAAACTTCTTAAAGCTCCCGTTCCATCAATGTACTGTGACGTGCTGCCAGCTCCTGTCACCGTGTGCGTCCCATTATTGGTAACGGTAGCCGGTGACGTTTGAAATGCCGACGGCATGGTCAGCGTATAGCTAAACTCACTGGTACCACCGCCGCCTGTTGGCACAAAGCCAGATATCAAATCAATATCATCCAAATACGCACCAGGATGAATAGCTGCACCAGCACTATTCGTATACCTTATCCGTACCCTGTCAATATTATAATTGGAAAAAACAAAGTCCGAAGTCGGTACATCGATCGCCTGGTAGACCAGCGAATTCCTGTTCAGGTTAATCGGTCGCTCATTCGATACCTGCAGGCTGCCATTGAAAAAAGTAACCCGTACAAAAGATGTTATTGGCAGTATCGCTTTGAGTTGAATAGAAATGGAGATGGCCTGCCAGCTGAGCATATTCAGCGATCCCAATGGCCTTGTCAAATAAATCAAATCCCCCTGGTTGATATTGGTCCAATTAATGGACTTACTACCGATCCATACATTGGAAGTATTGTCAGCATCAACGGTGGCGCCGCTTTGCGTGACGGTCCATTCTATGTTCTCATTATAGATTACTTCCTGCCCCAGGGCTGGAGTGGTGGACCCTGCCGGAATATCAATCACCGTCAGCTTAATTTGGTCACCGTCCAACTGTGGTTCTGCCGCTGATGGTGCCGCCACACCTTGCATTACATGCACCGCCCCGTCTGTCGCCAAATAAATGACATCTTTTCGCGGATTATCGGGATCACTGGCCGAAAGCGTGATCGAAGCAGAATCGCTGTTATAAATAAGATTAGCGATGCGGTAAACGGCTTCCTGTACATAGAAATGAAAGCCATACCCTTTATAGGATACCGATCCTTTATCCAGTACCTTATCGACCAGGCTTGAGCCCGTACCCGTACCGGATACTGGCTGCCAATACCCTAATTTTTGATACAGTACAAAATTGACAATGGCAATGGATGAATCAGGAGCCGACGCCAGCGTATCCTTCGGAATGCCTAATGACTTACCCACTTTGAGGTGGTTGGCAAAATCGTAGTTGCTGTAATTAATATTATATTTCGGGACCTGTGCCGATGCCAGGAATGATACCAACACTCCCAGGACAACAAATATTTTTTTCATAGAACAGTTATTATTTTTTCATGACCCAGTAGACCCCGATATTATCCATCCTTGTTTCTGCGCCGCCAGCTGCCACGGTCAGGTGTCCACTTTGCGGTGTCGGCCCATTATCATTATTTAGGTAAAAAGTATTTTGCTGGCTACCGCCGTCAGAGTCGTTCGTATAATGCCCCAAGTCGTGCTGGTGGGCTGCAAACTCATGGCGCTGATAGCCGCCGGGTTTATTGAGGTGCCGCTCCGTGTCGCTACCGGATTCAGAGACCAGCCCACGAAGGGATTGACCCATCAGGTCAGGCAGGCGGAAAGTGGTGCTGCCATCACCGGGCGTGAAACAACCGCGATAAGGAAAAGCCACGGTACGTCCAGCCACTGTAACGGATGCAGTAGCCCAGGTGGCTTCACTCACCAGGGAGAAACCAAGGTTGGCTACTTTCTCCCAGATACGTGGATAATCAGCACGGTTCACCAATTGCCCTTTACAGAGCACTTCATCAAAACCTACTTCATAACTGGCGACGGGTTGGCAAAGACCACGGTAGTGTTTGTAAAAATCATTGATGATATAAAGGCCGTCATCATCGCGGAAAAGCCAGCAGACTTCTCCTGGATGCATGTGGATCGTGTTCCTCGATACATTATTGAAATAAATGTATTGCCCGCCGGTGGTCGTGATGGCTGTCGGCTTGGTATTGTTGATGCTGGTTTCAATTGGGATCAGCGCATTCACCGGTATATCATCCACATTGGGGATGGTAATGGTGATGGCTGTGGCATCGCTCCTGACCTGGATGATCTTATTCATATCCAGCACCGGATCCAGGGTAGTGTTGGTGGTGACTAATTTTTTCCCACCAATAAAGGATCCTGCGACGGTAGATGGACCGGAGGTGCCGGAACCGATCAGGGCAAATATGCTCAGCTTGAAACGTTCATTTTCATTTAGCACATCGCCAGCCTGGAGTAATTTAAAACCCCCGGCATCCAGGATCTCGTACTCAGCAATATCCACATTGCTGTTATCATCCAGTAACGCGATCAGGGGAAAACCACCTCTTTCCAGGGTAAAATCTTTACCAGCTAAGGAAGGAATATAAGCGGTGTCGGTGTCGGCGGCGGCATTGGGCACCACATAGATCATCTCGCCGCCATAAGATACCGGTGCATGGGAGCCGCTGCCACCACCGGTGTTGAAAAAAGTGTTGAGGAGGGATAGCGGAACCTTCTTTGTCAGGTTTTCACTCGCTATATAAATAGGTACCTGATCTGCCAGCTCGAGCGGCAGATCCACAGTCAACGGTGACAATTCCGGAATCCTGGCGGTCTCTATGGACATGCCGGCAATGAGAGTACCCATAGCGCTAAACTATATAGCGCAGATTAAGCCGGGAGCCCATTGTTGCAAACCTGCCAAGGAGTTTAGAACTTCTCAAATCTTGCGATAGATCTTACCGGTGGCATCTTCCATCAGCACTTCGGAAAAGCCGGTGTAGGTATTGGTCGTAGGCATATTCTGAAACACCAGGGTACCCACCACATTATTATTCAGGATGCTGTTATTGACCAGTTTGTTATCGATATCCCGCACATCGCGGTCGGTAGAGCTCTGGGCATTGATGATCCGCTGTACCGTGCCGGCAGTTACGGTGTCGGAGATCTCCACCTGCAGCTGGAATTCATTGACGATATTTCGGATGACACTGATCACCCGGATCTTCCGTTGCAGCTCCAGCTCCTGGTCAAGGATCCACACCAGGTCGCCGATCTTCAAGAGCTTACTATAGCGGCGAACGAATACGGGATCGAGCACAATATTATATGCCAGCTGCGGCTCACTGAGCTGGTTCAGCAGCGTGTTGGCCCGGACGGCTAAGTCTGCCTCAGCCGCATCAATATAACTTTGCGGCAAATAAATATCGACCAGGACATATTCATCACCGATGGCTGGTCGGATCAGGGCGCTGGGCAGATCCAGCACCTTCTCCTCGGCATTTTTCTGTATCCGGAATATTTTGGTGCCATTATTGAACGACTCGACTTCAAACTCGTAGCCGGCTAACTGGCCGGTATTAAAGGCCACTTTCGCTACGAGCCCGGGTAACAGGTAATCGTTAACGTTGAAATCAATATCAGCATCGGTAAAAACAAATGGATCGCCCCCGTTCACGGCGGTCACTATGCCGGTGCGGTGCGGAAAAATATCTTCGAATATTTCCGTGTGCTCGATCACACCATAGGCCGCTGTATTATGTTCCAGGAAATAAACAGCAGGCAGCTTTAAACGACGGCTGGTGACCAGGTACGCCTCCGGCAGGTTTTTCTCGCTTCCAAACGCATAGAGCCGGGTAACAATGCTGCTGTTGTTTAGGGTTTGCCGGGTGATCTCGTACAGGCCTTTGTTGCGGCCATGTTTGAAGGTATAGCCGGTATCATTGCTGCGTTTGGTCAAATGGATGGTCTTGCCTTCGATCCAGAATTCCGTTTCAAATTCTTCTGCCAGGCGGCTTAATGCGTTGTAACAATTTTCCCGTGAAAAGGTGATGTTCTTGTATTCGGATAAGATCACTTGTCCTTTGATCCATCCACTGCTGACGCGGTTGATATTGGCAAGGACCAGGTTTATAAAATCATCCGCATTGCCCATCAGTGAAAAGTCAGATTCACGAAGGGTATTATCCGCTCCGAGGAAAAGAAATTGCGCTTTGGCAAGGTCATATCCCCGTGCTTCCATCACCAGGGTATAGCGCCACAGGAAACGGCTAACTTTTGTCACCAGCGGTAGTCGGTTGATGATGTATGTTTCCCCAAAAACAGAACAGTAGTCGTTTATTTTAAACTGGATGTAATGGTTTTCCTCAAAGGCGATGTTCAGCAGGTTATCGCCCATGATCCGCTTCACCTGGGTGCTGTTGTTGTCCGGCTTAATGGTGACAAAAGCAGTTGGCGCCGATGCTACATCCCGCAATATATCTATTGTATTCATGTGTCAATGATCAAGTGATGATAAAAACATTGTCTTCAGCCACCAGGAAAACATGCGACGAATCGACCTGTGGCTCCGGCTCCACGACGACGATGGAAAATCGGTAGGCGACCAGGTTAGCCTCGCCGTTACCGGTCAGCGGTTTTCCCTTCTTATAATTATTGCACTCCTTATAATATATGTAGTAGGACCGTTCGCCATGCGACTTCAGTGTTAACCTGTGAGTACCGGGTTGGATCATCTGGCTGATAAACTGGTTGTGACGGGTCCAGAACTCATCTTCAGTGGTTGCAAAGATGGCCATGTTCAGCACGCCTTCCCGCTGGTCGAAAAAGATCCGGGAAAGGTCCACTTCCCGGCCATTGGCATCCATCCAATCGTGTTCGATACCGGCTTTCTTGGGAGGGTATTTCAGGAAGTCAGCACTACCCTCTTCGATGATCATCCCGAAGGTGGTGAACAGATCAATCCCGTCAATAAAAAAGTACCCGCTTACGTCTCTCATGATATTAGTTTTTTTCTTACATAAATATGGCCTGTACAAATTCCCGGGTGGAGGGGATATAAATTATATCAATGACCTGACCGGAAAGATTAAACGAACCTGGATCTACTACAAATATTTGCGCTTTTAGAATGGCAACATCTTGCCCGTTGATAACAAAAGAGCCGGCATTCGCACTTAATATTTTTTCAGCTAGTAAGTTGACATTCTGCCCCGTTAATGAAAATGATCCTGGCTGAGCTGACACCGTTCTACCAAATCTCAATGCAACATCACTGCCCGTTAGATTGTAAACTCCGCTGTCGCCTGATATCTTCAACCCTCTCAGCAATGATGCAGCCTGGCCATTGACATTTAAACTGCCGGCACTGGCCGCCATCACCCGGGTGTAGCGAAACGCGACATCCTGCCCGCTTACGATGAATGATCCAGCTGCGGCCGAAAGGATTGCCTCACTATCAAACGCTACAGTGCCACCTGTTAAAATGTAACTACCGGCCACTGGTGACAGCAATCGACTCAATGAGAAATTTGCGGCTTGACCTGCCAGGCTGAATGAACCAGCATTGGAAAGTATTTTGCGCTGTGCTCTCAGCGAAGCCGCCTGCCCCGTTATCAAATAGCTGGCCGCATCAGTAGTTATTTTCCTTTGGACTGTAAGCGTAGCAGTTGATCCATTAATGGAATAACTACCAGCATCAAGCATTAACCGTTCACCCCTGGTAAGCGTTACATTCTGGCCGTTGATCAAATACGAACCGGCATCACCAGCTATCCTGCGATGGACTCTGAATGTTACATCCTGACCTGTCACCGCAAAGGATCCTGCATCGGCAATTACCTTCCTGGCATATACGAAGTTTACATCCTGCCCGGTAAGTAAATAGCTGCCAGCTTCTGCATTGAGTCGAATGACACTAATAAGATTTACATCCTGCCCGTTCAATAAGTATGAACCGGCATTAGTAAGAATCTTGCGCTGTACCGTTAACCCTACTGAGCTTCCACTAAAAGCAAATGAACCGGAATCGGCCCTCACCTTGCGATGCAGCAATACCGTTTGCCCGGTTACTACAAATGAACCTGAGTCAGTTAATATCTTTCTTTGGATGGATAAAGTCGCGGCTTGCCCGGTCAATGCATAGCTTCCTGCATCAATGGATAATTTTACACCCTTCCTAAAGGTTATATCCTGACCGGTAAGATTGAATGCACCGGAATCAACTATTAGCCGTTGTGCCGCTATTAAGTTGACATCCTGGCCGGTCAATACATAAGCGCCTGAATCAGCCCTTACGCTTCGCTGGAACTTCACCGATTGGCCACTCAAAGCATAGCTGCCTGAGTCAGCTGCAATCTTTACCCCTCTCTTGAATGTTACCGCTTGCCCACTGAGTGAATATGATCCTGCATCACTGGTGATCTTTCTGTCTGCCCTCAACGTTGCAGCCTGGCCACTAAGCGCAAAAGATCCTGAATCACTGATAATCTTCCTGGTGATCGGTAGGTTTACAGTCTGCCCGGTAAATGAGAAGCTACCTGAATCTGCCGCTATCTTTCTGGCTGCTTTTAAGCTAACAGTCTGACCAGTTACATTGAACGTACCTGCATCTGCTGTCAGCGTAAGATTTCTGATCAGTGATTGCGGATTAAAAAAGAACAACGAACCGGCAAGGATCGCTGTCTTTAATGTTTTCCTGAGAACCGGATTATCTCGCGGCTGATACCACTTATCAATAGTAATAGTCTCAGGCGCTGCCGGCGTAGATACCGGCGTGATCGCTTCGGTGAAATCCTGATATATTACATACTTTCTCATTGTACTCCACGGCTTAAACTATCTTGAAAAGACTCGACTATCGAATTTAAACCAGCTGCTTCTGTTGCAGTTAATGAACTTCCAATAGTTACAAAAGCAACTTCTCTATCTGAAAACACCTGAGCTCCATTGTTTACAGAAGATATTTTAAGACTATTCGTACTTAATGTCCCGCTTGCATCTGAGCTACTTTGCAAAACTGCACCATTTCTATAAACTGCTCTTGCATTTGATGCCGTTCTGCTTAATATGAAAAATCCAAGTGAAGTTGTATTTGCCACTGTGCCATAGCTTACATCATTATCATTTATATTATAAACTAATTCATTAACAGTAGTTCTTATTACAAGTCGAACCATTGATAATTCTTCACCAATATCAATATTATTCTGCGCTATGTTTGTTCTTGAATAAAAAGAAACGTGGGCACTATTAAGCGATAACACTGCGCTTGGGGTTAAAAATGTATCTGCAGAAGTATCTACCCCGTTGGGGAGTGCACCAGTTGATGAATGGGTCCATCCTCCGTAAAAGACTAATCGAAACGCTGCATCTGAGTCAACCGGGTTTTTTAAATTCCATTTATGTTTGGCTGCCGTACCTCCAATGAAAGGATATATCGCATTACACTTCGTCCAAAGACCTGCCCCTTTCAAAGCTCCAACTAATTGATTAATGGAGTTCTTATGCAAATCGCTACTTAACCCTGTCGTATCTATGAAAGTCTGTGCATCGGTGTCAAAGGGAGTAATCCCTAAATTTCTGAGGCCTGCACCTATCACTAATCTTTTTGAACGATATGGTTGTTCAATGTTTCGTGGTATAAATTCTCCAGGGGGAAATTCCCAAAATGTTATGAGCCTGGTTGCAGCACCATCACTTGCTGACATATTCTGACTAACATTTGCTAATGTAGCAATAGATGTTTGAATGTTATACGCATAACTACTGCTTGAATCCTGCCCGGCCAAATTTCTGTATTGTGCCGATAAACTTGTTTTAACCCATCCACTGCCTGATAGAGATCCAAATGTGTTATCATCGGAGGTAAACCAACCAGCGATTGAAACTGTAGAGGCATGGGTCGTGGTTCTACCGGTAATTGTAATGGTAAAAGGACTAGCTGGAGCGGCAATGTCTGCATATGTTGCTGCTTCATACCCAAAAATGTACCCCGGGCCAGTTGGGGCAAAAACTAACATAATCAATGATAAATTAACTGTTCCGGTATAATCAAAAACCGGGTCGGTTGTCCAAGTACCATTAAAAACACACCAGTATGTTTCACCCCATCCATTTGACAGCTTCGTCCATGTTTGTCCAGCAGCGTTACTTACCGAATGACTGGATGTACCGGCTCTGTCAACCGAAAACACGACACACAACTGACCTGCAACCATGCTGGCTACTGGCGTAATGGACAATGTTGGATTACCATCAGCAGTACCATTATCAGCCGGGTTACTTGTTGCACCAAATAACGTAATAGCCATTAGCGAAGTGTTTTTAATTTTCCTTTCTCATAATCATCAAGCCTCTTCTCAAATGGATAGCAGGTATGGCATGCATGGCTTCCACAAGTGACACCGCCGCAGCTATTGCACCAGCCCCTTATCTTGCCGCTGCCAACTACCGGTATCCAAACATGACCACAATGCACACAACGAAGCGTATCAGCCAGGTGCATACCATCCAAGATAATTGCGCCACTTGGCTTTCTCACACTTTCGGCTTCAAACTTTTGGCTGCCACCGATAATTAATATATCCGATGCTTTCATGCCAATATGTTTTATTCCTGCCAGTAAAAAGAAACATTGATGTTTGGTGTACCGCCCGATGCAATACTTTCCAAGCCTACCCAGTTGTCACTCGTTGCGGGAACGATAATCTCACCATCAGGTACCGCTACCCATCGAAAGGTCGCCCTCTGATTCAACGCGATATTCATCAGCGATGTACTTGATGTTTTTGTCTGTCCGGTAAATGTTCCCACTTCAAGGCTTAATAGTGATGCGGGATCAGCCGGATCCAACGCCCTTGGTGTTACGGTTGTAGTGGGCGTACCCGAAACAGTACCACGAATGATATTGAACTCGGTCGCAATATCTGCAGGCGAAGCATCTGAACCAATAATCAGGTCATAGATTCGTCCCCTGGTTGTCGTTGCTGCCACCACTTCTGCAATGGTTAAGTTAGTGCCAGCCGCCGTTTGGCCGTCCGCTGCATATCTACGCATAATTTTAGTTTTTTAATTTATTAAACGATTGTTGCAATGCCTGTGGTGAAGTCAATAGTAAGGGTTTCACCGTTGGCCAACGTCAGGTCACTTCCATAATCCCACCATCCTATCAAAGGATCTGCCGGCGATGTCGGATCATCATTATAGATCACTACATACCTGAATGCTGCCACTGCTCCACCCGATGCCGTTAGCACCAGGTCATCTGCTGTGATCGTTACTGTACCTGATGCATGCTCTGCCGTTACTCCTGTTATTATACGGGAAGAAAGGTTCGTATACGAGATCTGCGTAAGGTTGGCTAATATCGAATTCGATGCTACCGGTGCATTGGCAGCAGCGCAAAGTGCTACTGTAATGGTGCTAGTAGCGTCCGATGTGAAGTTGTGAACACCTTTACAAAGATCTTCGACAAATTGCTGGAACTTATTAAAGCTGGCCATAGTGTTGAGTTTTAATTATTATTAAAATTTTTAGTTATTGTTTATTGAATCTAAAAGCTATTGTGACTTTGTTTACATCGCTGGCACTGTCAACATTGAATGCCCAGATATCACCCTCTAAAACTGTGGTCGAAAAGCTTGTCAAGGTTAAATCCTGGTTCTTTTGAGTGTTGAATAATGTCGGTTTTTCGCTCCCTGCAATCGTATCGTCAACCGTTGGCGCGAAATTTCCGTAATTATCTTTCCAAACATCCACAACGATATCGCCCACTTGATCGGCTAATATTGTCCATCCGGTTATTGTTGCGGCAAACCCCCATTCAATAAAACCCTTTAATCCGGTAGTAATAACTGAGCTGCCGCCGTCAATGACGAAATTCAAAGACCCTTCCGATGGTCCTGTTGGTCCCGGATCTCCTTTCTCACCCACCGCACTGACATTCACCAACACGGGTTGCGCCGCCGGCATCGTTACATTGATACTCACCGGTGTGAGAGCAGGCTGTATAATATTGATGAGCGTTGTATCCATTATCGGGTGATATCATTTACGATTTCAAAAGTTCCTTCCACATACGTATTCGTGACACCATTGGCCAGCACTACATTCAAGTCATATAAATATTTGGCGGCTTCCACTTCCATCTGCAAGCCTGTCTTGACTCCCATGTTGATGATATTGGAAGAGGGACCGGAGATAGTGATGCTGCCATCTGCAGTGGACCATTCTAATACTGACGCCACTCCAGCCTTTCTGCGCAACTGTATTTTTATGGTGGCTCCGGTAAAATCAACCGGGACACTATTTAGCGATACTTCAAACTGATGACCATTAAACGTGTCGCCACGTTTGTGAGGTTTAAAGTTGTATACGCCTGGTGTCATATTGTTGTCGTTAACTGATTATATAATTTTTATTCCTTTCACTTCATACCAGAACTGCAATTTTTCCAATAACATGTTCATCCGGACGATCTGTGTACCGGTATTCACCTGGATCATATTCATCGTGGTTAGTTGCACCCTGGCGATATTCAATTGTTCAAGGGCAGTGATCCTTAGACCACCAAACTGACCAGCGAGCAGATCCGCTTGTGTCTCTGTTATTCCTTTGATAGCGCCGGTAAGGTTTCGACCCTGCCCGCCTGATCCAGCTGCCAGGTCAATCCCGCTGATCTGCTGCAATTGGTCAAACTGTGCCTGCGCATTGGTGATAATGGAATTGTATAACGATTGCAGCTGGTCGATTTCACTGCTGGTTAGTTGGTCACCTGATTGAGCAGCGCCGGCAAACTCTTCAAAGAAAGCCTGCAAAGGACCTTCGAGGAAACGGAGTTTTAGCGACTCGATCATGGCATTGCGCATCAGGTCCTTGAAGTTGTCGGCGAAATCGGATGCGCTGCGCTTGCCGCTGGCAAAACCATCAGCAATGCTGTCCACAATTGAATCAGCCGTGGTACCGGTGAAGATCTCCTTCGCGGCTTCCGCATTTTCCGCCAGCAAGCCATCGATGTCGGCGCCTTCCTGTTTTATTTTCCGCAGGATTTCAAACAACTCCTTGGCGCGACCGGTCAGCTTTCCTTCCGAGAATAGTTTTTCCATTTCATCAAAGGATAGTCCATTCAGCGTTTCGCGGATCTCCACGGTCTTCGTCTTGCGACCAATACCTAATACGCCACCTGATTTTTTTGTCACCAGGTCGGCCACAAAGGTTTCCTGGTTCAGCTGCGATAGTATTTGATCATACTGGCTGAGGATGGCATTTTTCTGTTCCTCCAGTAATCTTTTTTCTGACTGCAGTCCCTCCAGCTTGAGCTCATTGAGTTTGGCCTGCTCCCGCTGACGGTTGCGGTATTCCTGCGTGATATCAATTTCTCCTGATAATATCCGCTGGTTAAAGTCCAGGATCTCCTGCTCAGCCTGTTTGCGACTTTCTTTAGCCTTCTTACCGATGGAGAAAAGTCCGACGATAGCACTGACGGCACTACCAATACCACCGATGATATTACCGGAAGCGAACTGTGCAATAGCACCCGCCGCATTGGCGGCGACACCAGTAATATCTGACAAGGTTTGCAGCGTATCGGCTAACCCATCATTAAGTCCTTCTAAAGCTCCGGCGAGATTACCAAAGATGCCACTGACAGAAGCCAGGTCCCCCGCTAATTGATTATATTTTTTTGCCGTGGCATTGGTAGAGTCGAGTAAGCCATTATACTGATCGATGACACCCTGGATATCGGCTTTCATCTGTGGCGTCAGCGAGGTATCATCCTTCAGTTGCTTTTGAAAATCTTTTATCTGCTGTTTAATGGTTTCCCGGGAGAAGCCTAAAATATCCTGGTTAAGTTTTTTATAGAGGGCCGATTTGCGGATGAGGTCATTATTTAATTGATCCAGCTCTTCCTGGCGGCCCTCTTTCAATAATCTTTTCCGCTCAGCAACCTCTTCAACTGTTAGTTCTTTGGACAATGTTTTTTCTAGCCGATCATATTTCTCATTGACGGCTCCCTTCTGCTGGTTGAAGGTTGACGTGGCGGTCAACAGCTCAATAAATTGCCGCTTTTGTTCCTCGATATTTTCCTCGTATTTTTTCTTATTGTAAGCATTCACCTGGTCGGTGATGGCTTTGAACTTCTCTATCTCCCCAACATTGGCGATACCAAATTGTATCTTCGGCAGCAGGCGTAAACCTTCCTCCTGCAGTAATTTCAGGAAGGACTCATAGCCTTTCGTCTGCTCCGCAAATAACTCCTTCGTTTTTTCAATGCCCACCTGTTTTTTGGCTTCTTCGAATTGTTCAAAAACCCGTTGCTTATCTTCCAGGCTTTTTTTAAACTTCTCGGCATCGGCCCTTAGCGTCGCATTGTCCAATTCGGTGGTACGGGCCTGGTTTAATTCAACGATGGCAACCTGGCCAATTTGCTGCACCTGCTTTTTAGGGTTGGTCTTATTAAAGGCCTGCACCTTTTTATTATACTCATCAATGTTATCGATCAACGCATCATACCGCTCATTGATCTTATCGAGTTCCGTTTGTTCTTTGGTGCGATTGGTAACCGCAGCATCTTTGACGCGATCGGCGATCTGCTCCAGCAGGTCCTTCCTTTTTTCCAGCAATGCCAGCGCTTTGTTATCCTCGGCGTTCTGGGCACGTGTTTCAGCTTTCGTTTCGCCAACAATTCGTTTACGTTCCTCTTCCAGTTTATTGATGCTCGCCTGGTATTGCTGGTATTGCACGGAAGAGGTAGAAAAATTGCGTTGCTTTTCTTTTTCCGCTTTGATCTCCTCATCAATTACCGCCAGGGTGCGGAGCTTCGCTTCCTGTTTGACGGTTTCCGCTTTCACCTGCACGGATCCTAATTCTTCACTGACTTTTTTTTGCGCTTCCAAGTCGGCGAGCAATACTTTCTGATCCGTGCCGGATTCAACGATGGAAAACTGGAGCAAACCGATACCTTCCTTATCGCCTGATTTTTTTAGATCCGATAGCTTTTTATTGAGCTCCTCCTGTTTTTTAATTTTCCGGTCGATGGACTTTTGGATCTCCTGCTCATTCTTTATGCTGGCCTGCAGCGCTTCTTTATTCGCTTCCAGGGCATACTGGTTTCGTAACGCAGTAAGATATCCCTTTACACGTTCTGTGATATTTTCATAGGCGATCGTTTTAGCATTCAGTCCTTCGACGATCTTGGGATCAATTTCTTTGAGCTTATTGTAAATGTTGATCCTTTCCTCTTCAGAAAGGTTAGCATTCTTTAACGCTTCGACATAAGGCCGGATCTTCGCTTCCTGGTCGGCCATCGAATCAGCGACTTTTTCCTGCGCATCAGCCAGTAGTTCGGCTTTTGATTTTGCCAGCGTGGCTTGTTTTCCGAATACGGCCAGCGCACTGACCAGTAACCCTATGCCAGCCGCTACAGCCACCGCCGGATTAGCCAGCATGGTTCTGTTTAACAAGGCCTGCGCCCCCTGGGCTATCTGCAATGCCTTTGCTTTTAAGAAAAGCGCAACCGTCAAACCCTGCTCTCTTGCCGCCGAGATGGCACTCAATGCGTTGGTGGCAATAATCGCAGCGCGATAAGATCCATACGTGATCACCAGGACTTTCAGGATATCGATGATCGTCTGGTAATTGTCGACAAGGAACTTCACTGAGCTGATGGCGTCGGCAAATATGCCTTCTCCACTCCTGCCAATTTCGTTCAGCATCTGGCTAAAGGCGTCCCGCAGGTTACTGATCTGGCCCAAAAGTGTTTTGCTTTGCGCTTCCATCAAGCCACCGAATTGAGATCCTTCGGCGGTCAAGTTCTTAAAGACCTGTTCGATCTCCGGGAATCCTACTTTGCCGGCTTCAATAAAATCCTGGACTCTATCAGTTGTGACGTCAAAGATTTTAGCCAACTCCTGGTAGATAGGAATACCGCGTTGTGCAAACTGCCTAACGTCCACGGTCATCGCACGTCCCTGCGTTTTGATAGTCCCAAACAGGTAAGCGATCTCACCCAAAGGTGCGCCAATCCCGGAGCTGATATCACCCAGGCTTCGTAGCGTGTCTTTTACTTTATCGGAGGAAATGCCAAAGGCGAGGAGTTGTTTGGTAGCGGCCGCAACATCCTTTAATTCAAAAGGAGTCGTCGCTGCAAACTCGGTGATCTCTGCCAGCAGCTGATCAGCTTTTTGCTTGCTGCCCAGCATGGTTTCGAACGCGACTTCCAGTTGCTGGAATTCACCTCTGACCCGAACAATATCGGACACAAAGTTGGTGGCGGCCGCAAAGCTGGCATACGCCGCTATGGCCGTGGCGGATTTGCGAACCAGGCTATCAATAGCGCCGGCTTCTTTATTGGCTGTTTCAGTAAGACCGGCCAGCTGGCGCTCGATGCTGCCAATGGCCGCATTGAACTGCGACGCATTGATGACTGCATCAAACTGGAGCGCTCCCCCATTTACACTTACTGCCATAGTGATTGGTCTTTAAAAATATCATCGAACGTATATTCTTCATTCCCTTCCTCCGTTTCCCGGTCCTCCGGGTTCTCATACACCGGTATGGTGGCCAGCAGCATGTTCAGGTTGGTAAAACTGATCTGCCATAGCACATACTCCCACGTGAACCGAAAGTATTTTATCACCGCACCGATGAGGTGCCAGGGGCTATTTTCTCCCCCACTTACAGGCTCACCCCGCTGCCGTTTACAATTGTCGCAGGAGCAGGTTTCCCATTCTCCAGAACATTCAGGCCTTTTACTGAGATGATAGAGCGCATAAAATTCGTCAGGTCCATTTGTTGCAGCACCAGGGCCAATACGCCCTGCATTTCGTGCGTCGTGAAGTTCTCCATGATGAAGTTGACCATGGACTTACTGGCCGGCTGGCGGTTATTCTGAAAAGCAATGGCAATGATCTCCGCCATCTGTTCCGTGTGTTTTTCAATCGCCTCATAATTCATCTGCAGCAGGGCGCCTTCTTTGCCGTCCAGGGACTGCCCGGGTAAGCGCAGGTGGATACCGAGTAACAACTTAGAGATCCGGATCAGGCTGCCCAGGGTGATCGGCGCCAGCAAAAAGACCCGTTGCTTTGGCCGTACGCCCCATGTTTGCAAGCGGCCATGGATCTTACCCTGCGGACGGATATCCACGGTGATGGTCAATGGCTCCTGCAGGGTGGCGTCACTGACCTGGCGCAATGTTTCTTTTGAATTTGGTTCCATATTTAATTAAAAAGGCCATAAACTTTATGGCCTGTTTTTATATAGGATTGAACAGAGATTAGGCGGCAAATTTCACCGTGATCCTCTTTTCCCCGCTCTTTTCCGGCTGCAGCACCGTGGCGACGATGTCGAGCTGACCGAGCTTATCCTTGGCAAAAGAAAGGGCCATCTTGGCGCTGATCTTCGCTCTGGGTATCAGGACAACGTTTCCTTTTTTGTCGGTGAGCTGTAATGATTTTTCCACGTCGGTGAAAGCGTCAGGGGCTTCCCATTTTTCCAGCGCCAGTACTGTTTGCACGGTGAGGATATCCTGGCTAAAACCAGTACCCGTTCCACCGATATCGGCGTTGGAGGCGGTGAGGTCATTGCCAGCGGCATATCCTTCGCCGAGGCTGGTAAACTCCACTAAGGTCACCGCGGCACCTGTGACGGTGATATTGGCTCTTGCGCCAATACCGCTACCACCTGTGAGGGCGACGTTTTCATAAAACCCTGGTGTATATCCCGTGCCCCCGGTTAATGCACCCGCGGTTAGAATCGCACCGACAGGCTGAGGGAGGTTACCGGTACCACCAAACAATTTATACAACGTGCTATACGATACGTTGTACGAGCTCCAGTTGAAAGCAATCTTTCCGGCCACAGAAACAATTGACTCAACCGGTGAATCGGATTCCTCGATGGTAAAATCTGTGACGGTATTGTCTTCCTGAGTCATGGTAGCCGTACCACTGACGGTTTCACCAACCGTCGTCAGGGTGGTACTCATGCCGCCATCGCCTGCGATAGCGCCGATTTTAACGGATGCCAAGCCAAATATTTTCTTTGCCATTGTAAAAGATGATTTAGATGTTTAGAATAAAAAATTCGAGTTTAATATTGATGTAATGATCCGGGCTATCTTTTCCACTGACCAGTCCTTGTTCTTTGATGTCATAGTTTAAATCTTCGGTCCAGTTGTCTCTTAGTAGGTCCGCTGCCAGGCTCTCCAAAAACTGTAGCCGGCCGTGGTTGGGCTGTTTGTCCTCGACTTCGTTCATCATTACCACCAGGTCCGGGACGTAGATGTTAACTTCGGCCAGGGCCCGCTGCAGTTGCTCATTCGAAACCGGCTGGCAACTGATCACCACATCCTCCTGGTTGCTGTCAGGATCCCGGCGATGCTTGCAAAGGCTACCCGTGATCTCCATCTCTAAATCACTACCGTCCAGTTTTTCCCATAATAGATCGACGATTTCCAGCGCTGTTTTCATTTCAGTTTATTACCGATTTTCGATATAGCCTGTCGCAAAGAGCTTTCCGCGATACTGGCACTTTTGCTGATCACGTCGTATCCTTTTGCTTCCACCGCGGCGGCATAATCCATCCCGGCCACACCGATCAGCACAAAGCCGGTAGGGAAATTCTTTTTGGCATCACTGATGACATCCCTGGCAGCACTGACGCCCTCTTTGCCTCCCTTTCGCTCTTCGAAATTGGAATCGATCTGCACACCATCTTTGAGGATGACATAGGCAATCGACGAACGCAGGTTACCGGTGCGGTCCGTGAAGCTGGCGCTGTTGCGGGCATTGGTGACAAATTGCTCACCGATACGCTGTAAGCGCAGCAGGATGGCAGCTTCAATATTACCTTTCCGCTCCTGGATCACATTGGCGATCTGCTGTCGGTTGAATTTCGGAACCAAGCTTACAGCCATATTTTTGCATTTAACTGTCCGGCATTGAATTTTTTGACCGTGTTTTTTAAAAGAACTGTTGCGCCTTTTTTAACGATGACCGGTGTCCCTGGCGCAATCGGATCCATCGGTAGTGGCAGGTATATAATACCATCGTAATTAATTCGTGTTCCATCAGCAGCTTGTACCGTACCATTCCCACTGTTCGGTTCATACCTACCGGATTTGTTGACCGTGGTGGCAGATCCGGGAATCCAATTACCCGATCCATCTTTACTAGCCGCCGCCGTAGTGGTCAGGCTAATCGTATGCGGGTATTGCGTTATCATAGCTACCAAACCGATGGGCTTTTAATCGTTGGTGTGGGCGTCGCGAGTGGATCGTCCAACCCCAGCGAAGCCGCCAACTGTTTTAACCGCTCCCTGACCTTATCCAGGAAACCCGGATGCGACAGGCTATATCCACCCTCCACGATATCGGGTTGAGTTAAGATCATCACCAGTACATCCATGACCGTTTTGTCGACATCTGTTTTATGAGTTACTGCCGAATAGGTAGTAGCTCCTGTCAGTGACCGGTCCAGTAACGCTACATCGAGTGTGGCATCACTAACCGGGCACATTACTTTGGCGGCCAGGGCTTCTTTTATTGTCATAATTGAAAAGAACTTTTAAGAGAATGCCAGCGTCGTACTCAACAGGTAGATCCTGTCGATCGCTTCCAGGGCCGGGAAAGCATTGATCTCACCTTTCGTCCACTCACCAAAGGGATCGTTCTCGCTCCATTTGCTCAGCAATACCCTTTGGAACGAACCATATTTCACCTGGTCAACCGGGCGGATCTGTTCGATTAAAATACAGTTCTTGATCGTTCCCAACTGACCATCAGGAATGAAGGCCACGTTGGCATCTGCCCACGGCTTGATGGTCGTGATCACCCCATCTTTTTCAATCCCGATCGTTTCATCTACGATTTCAATGATGGGATATTTATTGGCCGCCAGCAAAGTGTTGATACTATCCAGGGTCACCAGGATATTACCAGCTTGCTTAAAGCCGAGATAGTTGCTCAACAGGGTTTTCACCTCGGTGATCAACTGGAATTGCATGAATTTGGTGCGGCTCATCAGCATTTTACTGAACGTGATGCCACGGGCCTGGCCAGCTGAAACGATACCAGGAATATCTACCGTAATGGGATTGGCGGCTATGTTGGACCAGGCGGTGCCAGCATTTACCTTATTGCCGGATGGCATCAGCAGGTCGATATCGTCAGCTACCACGCCATCAGGGTTATTGGTGGTGTTGATGGTGATCTTACCAGTGGAAAGACCTTCCAAACACATAAAGTCAATCCGTTTCATCGGTGCGTCGCCGCATTTCTTCATATCGTCGAACATCAGGTCCAGCAGCTGCTGTTTCTTGGTGGCTTCATCGACGCCAGTGATTGCCTGCAGCGCCATGAAGTCATAGTAGTCACTGGCGGTCATCTTGAATTTTTCGCTGATGGCAGGAATCTCACCACTGAGTTTTTCCAACCCGATACGCGCACGCAATGGCGCGGGACCATCACGATCGACGACAGAAGCGGCTGCTTCCACGCGGCTCTTACCGATCACACTCACATAGGTGAGGGTGGTTTGGGTGATACCCCAGCGAAAATATTTCTGGAACCAGGTGGGGGCAAACCGGTCCAGGCTGTTGTCTATGACTACCTGTAAACGGTCGGCATAGGTTCCGAAGATGGATTTTACCTTGCTCATAATTTAGTCCTCCTGGTTTTATTTAATAAGATTGTGAATAGATGATGTGAGGCAATAGCAACTTGATGGCTGCTGTAGCTTGTGGAACGCGGCGGGCATACACCGTTCCGCGGATGACGATCGAACAGGTTGCCTGGTCCTGTCCGGCTACCACTTCGGTATCTTCGAACAACAAGCCATCGGCTGATTGCGCATACACGGCAGCGGCAGCGCCGGCAGCAGATGATTCAAACAGGACATCGCCGGCAGTGAGTGCCACAGCGAGTGTGGTACCTACCGTGAATTCATCATACGCGGCGTTGCTGGTATTGATCGCGGTGATAGCGTATGCCTTACCACCCACGACTGAAGCGATGATGGTACCTACTTTAGCCAGGTGACCTTTCTTTACGCGGTAAGCAACGGCATCGTCTGCAGCATTGGCCTGCAGCTCGAAGGTCTGCACGATTCGGGCAATACGTGTCGCCTCATTATAGGCGACCGGCGTTCCCGCCTTGATCGTGTTGCCGGCACTGGTGTCGGTCAACAAGTTATCCAAGGTAAAACCGCCCTGCGCGTATTCTAATATTTTCTGATACACCGGAATGCCGCCATTGACGGTGGTCTTAACTGGTTGTAAGTACATGATAAAAAATTTTATTTTTTAGTAGAAGTATCTGTGACTGGCTTACTCTTTTCCGCCCATTCCTTGATCTCTGCATCGATCGCCTTTTCAGCGGCCGGCGTTATTTTAGCGCCATCTCCTGATCCGCCACCGGCGGGTGGTGTAGCGACCATCAACCCTGCATCAATCTGTTCCTGTTTGAACGCGGTGTAATCCGTTTTGACCTCATCAACAAATACCTGCAGCTCGTCTTCTTTTTCCGGTAACGCTCTTTTGCCCCAGTAACTGGCCGGTACTTCTTTAAGCAATTCCGTAGCCTTGCTCTTCATGGTACCCTGCACTTTTTCCTTGGTCAAGGTGTTGATTTGATCATGCAACACTTTTGCCCAGGCTGGCATTTCATCGCCGGTTGGTTTGGGTGGGTCGTCCTGTTTTGGGGGATCACTTGGCTTGGGTGGGTTTTTCTTCTCCCACTCTTTTTTAGCTTCCCCAACCCTGCGGTCGGCTTCCCGTTGTAAGTCTGCTGCGAATTCTGTAATGGGTATGGCGTTATCGAAATCAGTAATGGCCTGGTCGATCCCGCTTTCTTCTGTTACTTTCTTGCTGAGCTTATCAGCAATCAGTCCCAGTGCTGTCTTTGACACCCCTGCATATTTAGTTATGAGTTGTGCCAGGATTTTTTCACGCATAAGAGTAAAGAACTTTTAATGGATGTGAAAGTATAAGAGGCGTTTTTAAAATTCCTGGTGAGATAGCAAACCTGCGTAAATGTTTGTAAAATTGCAGATGCAGGGAGTGTCGATGCATAGCTTATGGGATGATCCGCTGGCGGGCTGCTGGCCTTTGGTACAAGAAACAGCAAACGGTACCAATTTGCTTCGGTCCCTGCTGTTGAGGCTTAGAATCTATTATACAGGAGACACTGCCACCGCAATTGGTGACCAGATCATTAATGAATCTCTTGTCGTTACCATCAACCGGTGGGAATACATGATCAATGAATGCCTGCATGAGCTTCGGGTGCCTGCAAAGGGATATTCACCAGCCTATGAGGTTGAAGTGCTCAATAAGTGGATTGCTGATCTGATGAGCAGGCATGATCAGGACCTGGTATTGGAGTGGGTATCGATGGTAAAGCGGAACCGAGAACATCGGAAACGCTAAAGTTTCGCAAATGGCTATAAATATCCCGAGAAATGATTATACTTTTGTAATATGATATCAGGAGAAAAAAACCCATTCGCAAACCCTGACGGATCACCTCAAAAAGGCAAAGAATTTGAATACCTTGATTGGTCAATACAAAGGGATAAAGAACGTATATCTAAACTATCAACCGAGGGAAAAAAAAGGGAAATCAAAGCCAGTAATCATTTGAAAGACAAAATGGAATCTTAGATTTCCGTTAACCTAATTAATGTCCTCTTGCTTTTTTTGTCAGTCCACTTATCTGTAACTATTTCTTGTCTTACCTCTGTTACTTTAAATTTTGAACCAGCTTTAAACACTACTTCCGCTTCGTTCGCACCTCCTTCTGAGCCGAATTCCATTATTTCTTCTACACTTTTGCCGGATTTTGATTCAATGACAAAAAAAGTATCACCTTCCATTGCTGTACCAGTATATTTTGATGTTGACATGAAAGCTTTTTCTGTAAGTATGGAGCCTTTTTTAAAGGCCTCCCGATACTCATCGATTACAGTCTTGCTAAAATCACCACCTCTATATACGGTACCTTCAAAAGATGGCATTTTGTCCAAGGCATCGTTCAGCAGTTTTGCAAAATTTTCCTCATATGGCATAGGGCCAAAATAATCAGGATTTCGCAAGAAACTATTTACATTTCTGTAACTAGTGTTACCGTACATATCAATAGCAACAATTTCTTCTCGCTTCATATTCGGAAACTTTTCCATTAGCTGATTTACCTTACTATTGGTCTCCTTCATATTGAATCCGAATGTCTGATATTGATCATTCACCAATAAGTCAAGATCATAGCCTTTATTTGGCGGCAACGGGTTTACTACTGGCTGTGGTGGTACTATCGGTCGCGGTTTAGGACTTGGCGCCGGTGCCGGAGTAGGTGATGGTTTGGGCGATGGTGTCTTTAACGTCACATACTGCGGATTGTCACGCATCCAATATGGTGGATTCTTCAATCTTGCTAATGCGCCTTTATTATCCTGCAGGTATTTGCCAAATGCCCCCGGTGGTTGCTGTGTGTATTGGGACGCCGGTACACTGATCGGCTGGCCAGCGAGTAGGTGGTCCTCGATTTTGTCATATTCCGCATCACTCATTTGTTCCGGCGTAGCGAAGCAGATACACTGCGGGTGCCAACCACTCCATTGAAAGTCTTTGGGGTATAGACCCACCAGGTTATCACAGATATCATACCTGGGATGCGCATTGGAAAGTTTGATCCGGATCCCGGTGACAAAGGGTAATTTATTCCACCGTTCATGGTCAGCATTGCGATAAGCGCCATTGGTTTCAGTCCGTGCAACACGCAACGCATTTTTATAGCTACTGCGATAAACACCCTGGCCAGGATGATAGTCACGAGCTGCCTTAGACAGGACCAGCTTGCCTTCCTCATCACGAACCCGGCGAAATAGCTTATCCGGCTCCACCAGGTACTTTTTCAAATCGCTGGCCATGGATGCCGCTGACTGTCCCTTGCTGATTCCAAAGCCGAGGCCTTGTTCCAACTCTTTTTTAAATGGATCCAACAGGTTCCATACGCGGTCGCTTAATCCAAGGCCTTTTTCCTGGCGCTGCAGATAATTGGTTAGTGCTTTGCTGTTAGGATCATACAACACCTGCCTGACTTTAGGATTGAGTCTCTTTCCCGCCAGTCTTTTATCGACAAACACATCATTTTTTTTATTGCTCAGGTCCCAGGAGTCTTTAATGCCATTGATCACCGTCGTATTGATCTGGGCCTGCATCTTTTTAATCAACTTTTCCACCTTCTCATTGAGTTGGGGATAGTCGGCGAGATTAAATAGCTTTCCCTTGTAGCGGATGGAGCTGATACCAACAGTCACCGTTTGTATTCCATCCTGGTAAATCTTCAGGATACGCCGGTTGATAGCTACCTGGTTACGGAGGAGCTGCTGATCATATGGATTCAGGGGATTGGGCAATGGCTTTTGGTTTCAACATTAGTTTGAAATAGCACACTGTCTTGCGTACAATTCGCTCCTGCTTCCAGCGGGGGTTGCGGGCCTGCATTCCGATCGCATAGGTCAGAATCGTTTCCAGTTTCTCATCAGGGATATTATACGGCTCCAGCAACGCACCAATGCGCTCACCTTGCTGTTGAAATATCTGCCGGCCTTTCTGTTCGATCGTCTGGGGAAGCATAACGGTTTTATTTTATGGTAATTCAAGGGGTAATGCGGCGCCTTCATCCTCGATGCGCTGCATTTCCTGTTCGGCATTGTTGACCAACGGATTTAAACTGACGGCTGTCTCCGTACTCATGATGGCTTTGCCACCACCGGTGGCACTGACCAACATATCGACCATTTCTCCTTCGTTCTTCGGTAGGAAGTATTCGAATTTGGGTGATATCTCCATTGCAGTAGCTTTCTCCAGACTTATGTTAATGGTAGCCATCGCCGCTTTAATAAAATTGATGCGGCGCTGTATCGTTTTGCCAAAGGTTTCTTCTTTGTCGGCCGCTTTGAGGTGTGGCGCCAGGAATAACATCTTTAAAGCAATGCCGGAGAATGTTCCCAACCCTTTCATGGTTTCGATGCTGATATCAGGTGTATCCGTCATGTCATAAATCAGCGATCGCAGGTTATTAAACTCCAATTCCATGCTTTTGGGACTCTGGTCCCAGCTCATGTACTCCGCCGTGGCACCATCCTTCAGCTTGATCACTTTACCACTCTCCCCTTTACTGGCAAACCCTTCAATTTCACCGTTGACTTTCACCATCGGACTGCAGAAATAATCGTTGGTATCGGAGTGATTGCTGAGGGTTAGCTCAAAGCGTTCCACTAAAGTTTGCACATCGGCCCACTCGGGTTTGGGTTGGTAGTAATACATCACGGGTATCTTGCCGATCATATTCGTTTCAGTGATGACATCCCAACTGGCGACGTTCTTCACGGCTTTGTAAGTAGTGGCTTCTGTATAGATATCAAAATGCTCTTCCGTCTTATTATCGACTTTCAACGTATAGCCCCGGGCAAACGCGATCATGTCACCGCTGTTGTTGAAAACTGGATACAGGCTATCGCCGAGTGAATTGGCTAATATTTTCATCCGCAAGCGAAATCGCTTGCCGGCATTGGGCGTATTATTCCAGTAGACAGTATCCGCTTCTTCCGTATACCACACTTCTGCCACTTCGGTTTCACTCATCATCATTTTTGCCAGCCCTTTGCTTTCATAATTGAGCTTATTGCTGTCCCAGGTCTTTTGGATCACCGCCAGCAGATCCTTTTGTTGTTGGTCGGCCGGTGTCGCTGATAGCTTTATGGGATTGCCACATAGGAAGGCTGCCGCTAGTGCAACGATCTTTTTCTGCAGCGGCAGTGCTAGCCTGGTCACGGGTACCAACCTGGTTCCGGCTTCATCGGTCGTGATTGTTTTATCCGGACGCAGCCCTTTGTCCATGATGGCATGGTCCACTGGTTGGTATTGTTTCAGGAAATCATTGACTGCGGTGGCATTGGTTTTCGAAGCCTGGATCTTCTGCCGAAGCTTGTCAAAATCGGGCAGGTAGCTTTGTAAATCGGTTAATTCCATTTGTCCTGGTTTTGGCTAAGTTGGATAGCAATTATTTTACTAAGGTATTTAGTTTCATGTGAAATCAACACTCAATGAAAAAACTGCCCAATGTTGGATTTCTTTTTTTTGCTGATTAGGATATCCGATATCGGCCAGAATGTATTGGCCAACGCATCTGACTTATCCGGGCTCCGCTTTAATCGTTTCTTCAGATCTTCCTTCGCCTCGATCTGGATCTTGCCGTCACTGCGAAACTTCCATTGTGTTTCACTCAGTTCCTGGAAGAGCTGATCATCCACCGGCAGCTTCGCGTTGCTTTCCTTATTTGGATCCAACCAATCACGCACTGCCCAGTAGGCCCAGGCCCGCATGTTTAAGAACTCAAACACATTGGTACTATCCTTTAAAGAATTGCCGGCTCCATCGGTAGCCGCCTCACTGAACTTGCAGCTGTGCGCTTTATCCTTTAACCAGGCGTTCGGTTTATGGCCGTTCTTATCCAGTTCATCCACCAATTCTACTAATCGGCTGTAGGATCCTGCGCCCTCACCAATGGTGTCGATGAACGCCTGCGCATAGGTACCATTGAAAGTATCGGTATGCTTTTTTAGTATGGCCAGGGTATTGCCGGTCACCTCCATATGGTTGGCGGTCCCACCACCCTGCATACTGGTGAACTTCTCGACATAATCACCGAAACGAAAACAGAAGCAACTGGAATCTCTGCCCATGCCGGCAACATCGACACCGAGGCGCAGCGGTTTATTAATTTTCCATCCCTGCTCCTGCTGTAGCTTCCATCGTTCATTGGCCAGGGTGATCCATTCGGGTGGAACCAAGACGCCTTCTGAAACTTTGGGAAACAGCCCAAGGATCTTCGCCCGGAACAGGTCATTCGGTCGGTACCACAACCCCTCAAATTCAAAGTCTCCTTCCTCGGCGCGATATTCTGATTTTGGTATGATAGCACACCAGTTTTCCAGTCGACCTTTCAACCATTCATAGTCCACCTGCCCAGGGTGAATGATCTTTTTAGCAACGACATTGGGAGCGTGTAATGAATTCAGCCGGATCTTCTTAAAGTCAGGTGACTTAAAAGCAGATGCCGCATAGCCATGGTTAATGTTAGGGTTGAACACCAGCACCAGGCGGCTATTACCCTGCAGGTTTCCCTCGATCGCATCAAATACTTTTTGTGGAAGACCGGTGGCTTCCGTGACACCAAAGAATACGTTGGCAGCATGGAAACCGGTCCATGCTTCCGTGTTAGTGTCATCGGCTTTGAAACCGGTGAGGAACCACTCTTCGTATTCTTCAAAACGGATATCATTGCCGGACAAATAGCCAGGCAGATAAGGTGACTGGTTGAATATACGGGCGATCTCCGGTCGCATGATATCCTTGACCTGTCTTCCGGTTGGGGCTGTCAGTGCAACTTTGGTATTGCCGATCAGCTTACCATTCTCGTCGAATTCTGGTGTTAAGTAGAGAAAACAAACGGCTGCAACGGCCATCAGGTAATCCTTGCCGCGGCTGGTTCCGGATGCGATCGCCGTTTTGGCATTGTGTCGTATAGTATACAATGCTTCATCCTGTTCTTCATCCAGGTTCACGCCAAGGTAGTCCCGTGCGAACATGTTCCATCCACGATCATGATGGATCCAGTTATCAAACATTTCAATGTACTCCGGTTCCATCGGCTGGCGGTTGTTGTTTTTTTAATTGATGCACTTTCTTCATCGCTTCAATGAAACTATCGCCCAGCTCATGGCGAATCTTCTTTTCGGCAAAGGATCCTTTTCGTTTATAGAGCAGGTTAGCGGCGCCGATAACGGCAGTCTCATCGGGCTCCACCTCAACCGTCACGGTTTGGTGCTTCTTTGTATCCGGATTGAATACCACAATCTTCTTATTCCGGCGCCGTATGCCAAGCGCTATCTGACTAAGGGTTGCGTCCAACTGTAACTCGCTGGCCACCTGCTCCCGGGCCACTCTTTCAATTTCTTTCAACTTGGCTTTCTTAATAGCCTCTTCTTTCTCCCGTTTCAGCTTATCAATGGCTTGCACGATAGTGTTGTCCTGTAGCAGCCTGTATGCAGAAATTCGGGCCGTCTCATCCTTCTTACACACCGGGTATGCTGACTTGTAAGCCCGGACCATTTCCGCAACTGTGTTCACCTCGATCATGGCCTGTATGAACAATTGCCTCCTATGGTGAATGACGCCCTTAGTCATGGCTTACCTTTTATGGTGACAACAGCTCCCGGGTAATGTTTATCCAGGAAAACTTTCAGGTCCATCTCGGCTGCCTGCAGGAAATCTTTGCTCGGAAATTCTATTTTGATGACTGCTGTGCTGCCGGTAGTAAATGAAACGCGACGGTCTTCTTCCGGAACCTTTAGTCCGTAGGCTGTTAGATTCACGATGTTGGCTTCCTCGCATAACGCTTCCGCCACTTGTGCATCTTCCAGATAGTTGTGAACCGAGACGGTATTATCCAGGATCTTGGCTTTGATGCCGCGTTCACTGTCAATATCGAGGTCCATCCGTTTGACCACGATGATCTCGTGTCCATCCGTTTCTACCTCCACCACTTTTTCGATGCCGAGCGCAGCAGCAGCCTCAAGTGTTTTGTTGCCGGCAATGAGGACACCGTTCTTATCTGCGAGCAGGGAACGTCCCATACCGGTTTCAGTGATGGATCGGCCGAGCAGGGATTGTCCGAACTCGGATCCCAGGTTGATGTTGCGATCGTCGAAGTGGAGATTTTTGATATGACTTTTTTTAAGCGTCGCCATGAGAAGATGGTTGCAATATTTTTACCAGCTGGTCGACGTCTGATTTGAACTCATCATAGTTTTTATATTCGAATAGCACCTGTCGGAACAGCTGACTACTGTAAGCCTTTTTCAAAAGGACGCACTCTGATACTTTTTTTACGATGCCGAATTTCAAGACCGGGCTGGCACAAGGCTGGTTAAATACCTCCCGGCAATACAAGTGAATGATGGCGGCAAAAAATAACCGGCGGGAACGCATTCTTTCCTGGTTGGCCAAACGCCCCCGCAGATCCTGCGGCTGGAATTCCATAAACTGACAGATCTGTTCATAGTAACGTGGAATTAGTTCGAGTTTCGTTTCATTTTCCGGGTGACTATAGAGCGACATCAATTCTTCTGCTAGAGCGGGATGTTTGTGGAAGACTATCTTTCCGAGGGCCATGTACCGCTTTTTGACGTGGATATAGGTCGATGACATGCAGGAACTGGATTGAATAAGTACCAAACCTACTAAATATGTTTAGTAATATGCAATGGCGTCAAGGCTTTAGGGGATGCGAACTATGCAAAAAGACAACTGTGATGGTAACAAGTTACTAAAGAATAGTAAACACAAAAATCAAGTTGAAGAGAGCTGCACAAATTGATTGTAGATTTTCAAAGAAAATGTATCATACCGGATTTTCACGGTAAAAGTTCTCAAACGCTTCAAACATACTCTCCCGCTTCTCCTTTAGTTCTGCCTTATCCTCAAGAGGATTATATCCTGCATCAAGAATATTCGGATTATCGACGGCTGGGGAAAATATCAGATTATCAGAAAAATATTCTTCAAGGTCAGGGTGGTGCGCTCGCAAAAACTTATAAAACTTATCCTTCCACTCTGAAATCCTTTTACTGTAATCCATAATTGTTGATTTGAGCCTACAAAACTAAACTAATTATATGTGCCATTTTATAAAGGAATTTCAGCTGGCAAGATTCATCCTATTGTTGTTTGATGAATTGTTCCAACTTTTGTATTGAAAGTCTTGCTTCATGTTTATTGATGACCATAATTCTCCGATCGTTCGCCAAGTCTTTTTCGATCATTGCCAAGACATCCGTAAAATGAAGGACAGCACACATGCCAGGCATCTTTTCCAAGTTCGGCATGGCTCGCCCTTCCTCGTAACTATTCCACGAACTTAAATTGATACCAGCTCGTTCGGCAGCTTCCTTCCTCGTCAAACGTTGTTGGTTTCTAAGGAAGTTGATGTTCCTGGCGAATTGCGATTTCTGGGAGAGTTTATTCATATTTTTTAATTTCTGTTGTACATATAAATATTACGTACTATATTGGACACTTATTTTCATAGGATAAGGTTTAATGGTAGCCTGGTGTTTCTACACCGGGTTCCTTTTTTAAAAGCCAAACACTAGCATGGCCGCATCTCGTCCATGTTCGTTTGTACCTAATGACCACCCTGTTATTTTCTTAAAATAGTCGGCTTTCAATTTCGTCTTATTATTTTTTGGGGCCACCAACTCGTAGGGTATCCGGTATTTGTCCAAAAACTCCTCCCATATCTGGGCGTCACGCATCACGCTGCCGGCACCGCGATTCCTGCCACGTTCTGCTTTTTCGTCTTTCTGTTTGGGGATCCATTTACGCTGCCTGGCATCTTCCAACCGTACGAACAATTCGCCAGGATGCATTAAATTGATTAATTGTACTGCATCCATGGCGTCAACAATACCCATACTAGACACCTGGATTAACTTCCGTTCTGCCTTGTGGTAAAGACTATACCCGGTGGAAACTCCGCAGTCAATACCGATGTAATATTTGTAGTGTCTGTTCATCAGGATGGAATAGGGGATGATTCGTTGGCCGTTAATGCCTTTTTTATTCTTTTCATTTCAGGAGATTGGCTTTCATAGATTGCCCACATTTTTTGCTCCATTTCTTTTGGCATACCCATTCCATGCCAACTACGAATTATTTGTATTGCTTCATTTAACGCTTCCAATAATTCAGCGTTCCCCTCCTGCACCTTTGATGAGTAGCCAGCTAATAGTTTTTCAGTTTCAGATTTTCCAAGATTATTCCAATAATCCGTAAACGTATGTTTATTATCGGGGTACATTCGATAAGCGTTAGCGGCACTTAACCAAGCTGCCCAAGCCGCTTCACGTAATAAGTCCTCAATGCTTTGTTCTTTTGTCTCTTTGTTTTTATTTTCTACGCTCATACAGGTAAGGTTTTATTAACGTTTAGGTTTTTTACTATTACGGCATGGCTTACTTTTCTTAAAGCCGCCACAGGTCAAACATCTCTTTGTCATTTTACCGAACTGTGGATGTTTGCATTTGCAATATTTAATAATTCTAATCATCGTCGGGGTGAATTTTTTTACAGTAAATACAAATTCGTTCATTAATCCACCATTGAGGCGGCCCACTTCCTTCATTCTTCCATTTATGAAATCCAAACCAACATAAAAAACGTCTTAGCTTCATACAGGTAAATAGGGGGTTTAAGGGTTATTGTTTTGGTTGCCATCGTTCGGTTCATTGGGCATCTTCGTTGCGACGCTCCGTTCATCTTCCTGTTCATTACTCAACATTTCATAGTAACATCCGAAATCTTCACAAGCTGGATGACCGTCGCACTCCGAGCAAGGGATGAATTGTGTAAATTCAAAGTCATCGGCAAAGTCGTTCCTGCAATCATCACAGATAATATTATCTCCAATAGTAGGCATCCCGCAATTTTGACAAGTAATCATTTATCTTCTTTTATTGGTTGAGATTTGAGGCTACGATAGACTTTAAACAATTCAACTTTCGCTTTAGCCAACAAACCACTAATGGGGTTATATTCTTCTCTTGGAAGCGTTGATTTTGCCAATAGATTATGAGCCTCCCCGAAATCCGTCATAGCTGATTCCAAAATTTCAATCAACTCTACGGCATCTGTCTTTTCTTCTGCGGGTGGGATGGGTGGTCGCATGAACGGTTTGCTGATTTTCCATGCAACTCTTATTTTTTTAGCCAGCCGGAATGTTATGCCGGATGATTGTAAAAGAATATCACCTATATCTACCCGTTCTCCGTCAATATCTTTAATACCATCTTTTCTAAATTTCAAAGTAAGGTTATCAAATAATTCTACCATTGCTTCATAATGCAAATCCCCAATAGCTTCAGCCACTACTTTCATATCTGATCGTCCAAACAAATCTTTTCGATGATTTGAGCAACCCAATTCTTGTTCCTTATCTGTATTCATGGCTTTTGTTTCTAGTTGAATGGTAAATCACTTTGGCTTTTTTCTTCCACCGGTCGCCATTTTCCTGATGGCAACCCAGGAACCAATGTTATCTTCTCAACTGGATCATCCACCCATTCTGTAAATTTTTGGATGTGCAATTGTGCCCTCAGCTTAATAGCCTCATTGCGCTCCGCCAGGGATCCATTGCGATGTTTGGCGATCGACAGCTCCACCTGGCCTTGTGTATTTTCTCCCAGCTCATTGCTATCCTCAGAGCGATAAAGGAACATCACCACGTCCGCGTCTTGTTCGATGGCGCCACTGTCGCGCAGGTCACTCAGCATTGGCTTTTTACTTTCACCTTTTCGTTGCTCAACGTTCCGGCTCAATTGACTAAGGGCTATGATAGGGATGTTTAATTCCTTTGCCAGTAGTTTCAGGTTGCGCGAAATATTGCTGATCTCCTGCTCACGGTTGTTGATCTTCCGGTCCTCGACGCCACTCATCAGCTGCAGGTAGTCGATGATGATCATCTTCACGCCAAACTTCCGGATCATGTACCTGGCTTTAGATCTCAACTGATATACATTCAGGGCGCCGGTATCATCGATGTAAATTCCCAGCGATGACAATGGTTGTATACCGTATTGGTAGATCCGCTGCAGGTGATCTGCTTCCAGCTGCCCGGTCATAATCTTATCCAGTGATGTTTCGCTCTCGCAGGCGATGACTCGATCCACCAATTGCCCTTTACTCATCTCGAGGGAAAACAATCCGACAGGCACTGGTCGCTTATTGCCAATCTGTAACTTGGCGGCATTGCGAGCCAGGTTAAGGGCAAAAGCTGTCTTCCCAACCGATGGACGGGCTGCCAGAATGATCAGATCTGTATTCTGCCAGCCATGGGTTTTTTTATCCAGTTTATAAAATCCTGATGGAATACCGGTGATGTGCTGGTCCTGCTTCTGGAGCTCCACCATCCGCTTGAACCTGGTCACCAATTCACCATCTATTCCCGTTATGTTTTGACCGCCACGGTTCATCGTCATCGCCTGCCAGTTCTTTTCAAACCCATCGAGCAATTCAAAAGCATCCGTACTGTCTTCATATGCTTCCTGAAGAAGCTGGCCACCGAGGCGAATCATTTCCCGCTTCATGAATTTCTCATAGACGTTGCGGCAATGGGTGATTGTGTGAGCGCTATTCACCACGGAATTGGTTAGCTGGACGATGTAATACTTTCCGCCTACGAGATCTAATTGCTCCCGGCGGATTAATTCTTCAGCGACAGTGTGATAATCGATCGGTTGGTGATTACGGTTGAGGTGTTGCATTGACTCGAAAATCATCCGATGTGCATCAACATAAAAACAGTTGGGCTGTAAGGTTTCACTCACGACGTCGTACGCATCTCTTTCGATCAAAATCGCTCCGAGAATAGCCTGTTCTACATCGCGGCTTTGTGGTGGCACTTTCCCATACACAACTTCCGGAGCGGGCAACTGCTTTTTATTTCTGTTTCTATTGTCCATTGTTAATTCCAACCTTCTGGACGTTCCAGGATTTTATTATAGTTCGTGTCGTTCTTAATGATCCAATCGAATCCAAACCAATTACTTGTCTTTAAGAATTCGCTTTTTCTAACTATACCAAGGATTGTAAAAAAATCGAATCCTGGCTCTTTTAACCTGACCCGTATTTTTTTTCGCCTATCCTGGTTGATGGCTTTGACTGTCGGCAGGTTATAAAAACTGGAAAAAATATTCCATGCGACAACGTATGGATCTGGGAATTGTGGCTTTTTTTGTTCGATCCAGTCTCGAATAAAAATCCAAGCCTCTTTCTGATCTGCGGGAATTTGGAGCTTTTCAAATTCTAGCTTTACCTTTTTTTCCTCATCATCAAAACTCATCATTGCTGGTTTTCCAGCAGGAGAACCTTTAGGTTCTGTACTTAACTTCTCTTCACTTATACTTCTCTTCTCTTCATCCACGACTACTCCCCGACTGTTCCCCGAATGGTTGCTGACTTTATGCCAACTACCGTTGTCTGTTTCTCGATAACCCATTGATTGTAAAACTCCTGTCAGTTCCTCCTCTTTGCAGTTTCTTGTTTTCGAGGGTTTTTCTACGCTCTGGTGCTGTCGAAAGGTCCGGATGAAGTAGAATTTTTCACCCCGCAAGGTGAAAGGGATCAACATCTCCTGTCCTTCGAGTGCTTCCAGCCACTTCGAAAAAGTCTCAATTCTTAATGCCTGCTTGTAAGGAAATATTTGGTTTTTAAGCCATATAGGATTTCCTTTTACAACACCATAGTCATCTGAGAAAGTCCATGTACCGATATAAGTCAATTGAATAGATTCTGGTTCGGATCCAAGTTTCTCATCGTTCCAATATTCTGGTTTAATCATTCGGTTTCGGGGCATAGTAATTCCGTCATTTTACATCCACATTCGTGTCGGATGCGCTTGTTCTTTCAATTAAATATTTTCTTTCTTTTTGAATTAAATCGATTACGTCGGACCGAAGCTGTTTGCTGAGAGCAATCCTGGTAATTAAGAAATCAAAGTCATCTTTGCCTAACGCTTTCAATGCATCCTCAAGCAACAGGGAAAATGGCTCCTGTATATCCGTGTAGAAAAAACCCGCGTTTAAAAAGACGGTCAATAATTTACTTTTCGCCTCCTTTGCTATACCTTCCTCCTCTTCATGACAAACAAAACATACGGTGACTAATGCCTCGTCTGGAACTTCCCAGGGTTCACACCCAAATACATAGTATCGATGGTGAACGTGTAAGGTGGAGTCTTTATCCTTGCATTTTTGACACGTCCATTGGTCCCTGTTAAGTATTTCCAACCTCCTTTTTTGCCATCGGGGATCCTTTAATTTCTCTGCGTAAGTCATGGTTGTAGTTTTATGCGTTCACTAATTTTTCACAAGCTTCTTTTAAATACATGTTGCTGTCATTCCAGGTAAAATTTCCAAGGATATACTCCAGATATCCGCGCGGAACTTCCGTTAACTGTTTCCCCTTATACTTTCCGAATTGTAATACCACGCCACCGGTGGTGGCTGCATCGATCACCGTCCCGATCTGGTCCATCGCCAGTCCGGTCAGCAGCCGCCCACCTTCACCATAGGCCTGCCAGGTCTTTTTCTTTTTGAAATAAATATGCTCAATGCGGCCAAACTTGCTGACATTGCCGGCAAAGTCAATGATCAGGCAATCTTGTTTCAATGGATCTATACGGGTACCTCGTCCCAGCGCCTGGTAAAACCAAGCCAGTGATGCTGTAGGACGAGCTGAGATAATACAATCAACACCCGGGTGATCAAAACCGGTGGCCAGGATATTTACATTAAACACATACCGTATGGATCCGGCACGGAAACCATCAATGATGTTTTTTCTTTTTTCCGGATGAAGGTTAGAATGAACAGCATAGGCACCAAGCACCTGCCTTGCTAACGTTTCCGCTTCATCAATCGTCGGGACGAATATGATCACGGACTTGCGATCCAATTGTTGTAACCGGTAAAGGATCTTACCGCCGATCCCCTGGTCCTCGAAATTGAACAGCAATGATTGTTCGGTGTAATCCGATTTGGCGCTGTTATACACTAATCCCCGCTGATTAAACTCATGCAGCTCATAATCCAGCTGACTCCAATAACCAAGTCCTACGATCTCCTGTATTTGGGTCACGTGGATGATATCCTGGAAGAACTGGCCCATCTTACTGCGGCTGGTGAGCATTTGTAATTTGGAAAACCGTTCGCCATTCATATCGATATTGCTCTGTAGCTTGAATGGTGTGGCAGTTAAACCCAATACTTTTTTAATGCCGGAGTCTTCCATGAATTTTCCCAACATGCTATCCGTACCCCTTGGATATAAGTGCACCTCGTCAATGATCATATTGGCGAATCCAAGGGTGCCGAATGTCTTCCCTATGTTTTTTATACTGCCGATGGTGGCATAAACAGTGTTGCTAAGCTTTTTCTTTCCAAAGCTGGCGGAATAAATGGAGGCATAGCCACCCAGGCTGATGTACTTATTGTAATTCTGCTCCAGCAATTCTTTACTGGGTTGCAATACCAACGTGCGGCCCTCAATATTATTTGCCAGGTGAGCGATCAGTACCGACTTACCATAGGCAGTTGGCGCCACGAGGATCCCTGGCCTGGGTGCTTCCTGTTGGAAGAAGGCCATTGCGTCTTCGTATCCGGATACCTGGTATTCCCTGAGATCAAACATGGTCAAAATAATTTGTTTTGTTCAGTCGTCGATTGCTGGCTTTCCGGTTTATACCCAAGCCGTCTCAATTGCTGCAGGTATTTATCCAGGCTTGTTTCTAATCCCATACTGATCCTGCGGTTGGTAGCGTTGGGCTGGCGGAAATAGGTATTCTGCGCCTGCCGTACCTGCGCAGCTTTTAGCATTAAGGATTCTATGATTTGTTTTTCCGTCATACATGTATTTGTTTAGAGGGTGTACCAACCATGATGGCTTCTGGTAATGGAAATCCGACATCTGGCTTCCATAAGTGCAGACAATAATGGTGATTGCTGACATAGTCCCTTTCCGGTGGATGAATTTGCATGACGGCCTCATCCTTACTCCAGAATATATCCTTTATGAAACACATTTCCTCCCAGTTTGGGCAACGTTCTACTGTTTCAACAACCACCTTTCCGGTTGGCTTTCCATTACCGGTCAGAATCCGTTTGTCTTTCGTCAATGTGATGGAGACATGCTGCCATCCCATTCCGTCACTGATCATACAGTTGTAGTAATATCCGATGATCTTGTGGTGTGGTATTACAAAAAAACCATTGCAACCATAGCTGGCATCACTTCCTAAAGTGGGGTGATTTTTGAGTCTGAATTTTTCCGGCGCTCTCATGATTTTACTTTTTGAAATATTTTTTGCCCTTCTTCATCCAACAGCAGGATATTGTCCACTTCTCTTTCCAGGCGCCGCATTCGCAAATGATCATCTTTAGCCAGCAGGATCCCGTATCGCATGAGCTCATCCTTCTTCTTCTGCCAGGCACGCATCCGCTTGAGCTTTTCGCAAAGCTTTTCATAAAGGATCTTATAGTCTACCGCGTCATTCATTTTTTATCACCATCCTGATCTCAAACTTTTTTTGTTTATTGTGGTCTTTGCAATGATCCCCAAACAACTGTTCCCGGGATGTTAACGTCCTGCCACATCCAAACCACTTACAAATGGCGGGCTCCTGCTCGATATACAATACAATTTGATGATGCATTTCTTCCTTGTCATCGTTATTTCGGTTAACAGGATACATTTAAAAAATGACTTTGCGGATCCGATTACTCTGATTGTAGATCGTCTCCAGATCCACCAAATATTCTTTTACGGATGAACGCTTCGTCAATTGTTTGGGATCCTTCTGCCATTTTTTATGCAGGTCTTTGATATCAATTTTTTCCGCCCGCAGTATGCGACAAATCGCTTCGCAAAAAGCACCCTGGGTGTGCCCATCAAAATCTTTGAACAGTTTGATAACAGCAGACGTCCGTTGGGCCCCTGCCAGGTCCTTCACTTCATAAGTGCCGCTGATAAATCTTGGTTTTAGATGGGTGCTGCTGCCGCCCTCACCTTTCATGGTTCCTGTATATAACAACTGCAAACAGGTGCTCAATGGGAAACCGGTATCATCCATAAACTGCTGGATCATTTTATAATTCTCATTGTCCTGCTGGATGTAGCAATTGATAAAATCCTTATCCTTCCACCGCTCCGTGTTGGAATTAATCTTGGCTATTTCCATCAGCGTCATATCTGATGCAATGATGTACCACACCTGGCTTTTCATTTTCTTAGCCACAAAAAAGCGGTGCTGGCCATCGATGATCTCCAGCCGCTCCTTTTTCTCGCTGACGATGATGGGGCAAAATTTCAGGACATCAATACCATTGTTGATATCCTTGATGATCCGGTTGATCTTTTGATTATTTAGCTGACGATTGCCATTGATAGTTTTAAAACGGCCATATTCATTCGTGAAGAAAACCTTCACGGTGCTTTCCTTATGTGTCATTTTTTAGCCAGAGATTTTACAGGATTTTTGGATTTAGGTTTTTCATTCACCAGTGCTTCTTTTTTCTTTCCTTCCAGGTCAGTGATCTTAGCCAGGATAGTCTGCTCCTGCTTTTTGATATCAGCAAGTGCCTGCTCTTCTATTTTAGAAATGTCAATCCCTTTGAACAAACCCGCGGCTTTCCGGATGGCGATGCCACACAGTCTGAATGGATCATCGAGATCATATATCTCGACACTCATAAACTGCCGCAGCAGGAGATTCTTAACCATACCAGGAGCTTTGGTCATACGTTCCACCATCTGTTCGTCCTTGCTTAGTGCAGGATCGACTTCGACATTCATTTTATTTAAGACGGTTTTGATTGCAGACTGGGTTTTAATACCAGCTTCATCGTACAGGTGCAAATACACACAAGCCTCCTCGTAACGGTTGAGCGGAATATCACTCAGCTCCACATATGGTTTCAGGTCCTGCAGCTTTTCCACGATCGCTTCCTGCGTTTTTACCTGGCCATCCTGCTTTAATTTTTTCAGCGTGGCTTTGCAGGCATTGATCTGCTCTTCATAGGCGGCGGATTTACTATGACCACCCGGCGTGATCATGGGCGAATCCGCATCGTCGCTTTTAGTTTTCTTCACAAACTTGATATAAACCACTTTGCCGATTTTGCTACCACCCACCGCAAAGGACTTCACCGATCCCTTTTCAGCTTTGTTGCTTTCATTGTACTCCGCATATTCCTTCAGCAGTTTGATGTTATTTTTCTTCAGGTAATTCTTTACAATGCTATCGACATGATGGGCGTCCGCACTGTGGCCACCGACCACCGGCATATCCGGATCATCGGCTCGCAGCTCTTCCAGTTTTTGAACCAGGTACTTCGATGTTTTCAGCTGGAAGCAGGCGCCATCAAAGCAGCGATCCTTTTCTTTGATATCGGTGAATAATACATTACCGCCACCTGATTTTTTTGGACAGGTAGAACAGGCGCCGGCGGCGACATACAATTCTGCATCATTGGGATTGAACACTGCATCGTTGATCTTCCGGACCAGCCTATCCTGGATATATTGCTGGACGGTTTTCAGTGGCTCATACATATCTACTGACGGACCATACTTCGGTTTGCAATCTTTCATGCAAAGCTTTTGATCCGCTTCTGTCAGCCTGGAGAAAACGATCGCATGACCGATTAGCATTTTGCCGCCATAAAATTCCTTACGCATATCCGGAATAAGGTTATTGAACGAAAGGCGCTGCGCGATATACTCCGGAGTCTTTCCGAATCGAGCTGCTAATTCACTGACGCTATTCTTTGCAGGATCCACTTCCATCAATGCCTTATAGGCCTGCGCTTCCTTCATTGGATGGACATCCTTACGTTGCAGGTTCTCGGTGATCTGCAGGTCGAAGGCTTCTTCATCCGTCAGGTTTTTAATGAAGGCTGGAATCTCAGCCTGTCCAGCCATCAGTGATGCCTGGTAGCGACGTTCACCACACACCAGGAAGTATTTGCCCGGTTTACCATTCGGCCGTAATACGATCGGTTGGATCACCCCTTTCTGTTTGATGCTTTCCGCCAGCTCCTTCAATGCCGGCTCCTGCAGCTCCCAGTCTTCCCGCTGGTGATGGTTGGTGTCAGATGAATTGATATCGGACATTTTCACGAATTGGAGTTCAGATTGTAGCATAGCATTTTTATTTATGTTAGAGGAAGTTTTTTTTGCAGTTTTGACTTTCACCGATACTGAATCATTTTCTCGGAGTTGCTTATTCATCTCGATAATAAGGTTGCGCAGTGGATTAAAACTCAAATCCTGGGCTTTCAATTGTGGAGCATTTATAAAATATCGATTGAACTTCTCGAGTATTTTTTGGGCGCCAACCAACGCCGCTTTTTCTTTTGTTTCGAAAGCATCATCGTCGAGGCCAACACCGCTGGCACCGCCGCCGGTACCCGTCAACGATGAATTGCATGAGTAATCATAGCCATAGGCCCAACCAAATTTATTTTGAGCCACGACTATCTCATAACTGATCTTCTTTTTTTCAATATGAGAGAGCACCCGAGTAGGATTGATACAGACGCCATGCTTGTTGTAATTGTATTGACCAATATTCATAGAAATCTTGATTTTTAATAATGCCGGTCTTTCCCGGCTGTCAGTCTGTTTCGTTCTCTCAGTTACACCACTCACAGGAGCTAAGGGTATCCCTCTTTCATCAGTGGTGCTGATTAATCCTGCTTTGTACCTGAGCCATTGCCGTTAAACGACTACGGTTGGAATTTTTATCTTGAATTAATTAAAGAGCTAAAAAGGTTGTTTATTAAAATTTCCAATGACCATTCCCGCGTCTGCTACATAAACCACCTTTCCCGTTACTTCCTGCACTTCGTTCCTAAACCGCTTCGCATCGCTATTACCATCACTCAAATGTATCAGCACAATGTTATTCACCTGGCTGAGATCATTCGCCTGCAGTAATTGTTTGCAAGTAGCAAGTGACATATGCGAAGTGATCACGCGATCACGCAAGAATTTTGGATTGGCACCATCCTGCACTCTTTTATCAAGGATCGTTTGGCAATAGTTCGCTTCAATGATGATATTGTTCAATCCCTTAAAGGTGTACTCGCTATAGTAGCTATCGGTGAGGAAAAGAACGTTGCCACACTCCTGGTGATGTATGAGGTAGCCAACCGGATCCGCGCAGTCGTGCTTCACGCTAAAAGGAAGTATTTTATATTCTCCCAGTGAAAAAGACTGACCAGGAACAATAGCATTAGTGCGGTGGCTGATCGATACGCCCATGGCATTCAGTGAACCGAAAGTCGAATAGACATTAATACCGGCTTTAATTACTTCGTTTACAGACTTGCAGTGATCAAAGTGCTCGTGACTTATAATGCACCCTACCACTTTCAGAAAATTGAAGTTCAGTGCCTTTTTAATTTTGTCGAACTGAACACCGCACTCAATAAGTAACGCCTCATGCTCGTTTTCCAGCACGTAAGCGTTACCCGAAGAGTTGCTATTGATAATGGTTAGTCGCATGATTAAAATGGCGCTGTTGCTTGCTGTCCGTTGTTGGAAAATTGCTCCTGCTGATCTTCATGAACCTGGTCGGCTTCATCCACCGCATTGAATGACATTTCCTTTTTGTTGGCATTAGTTTTTATTTCGGTCAACGTTTTTTCTGCCACGTCACGATCGTCATCCGTGATGGCTGTTTGTAATTCCGTCGACATGATGCCCCAATGGCTGATCAATCCACGCAACACCGTTTTGATAGCCATGGCGTCGAATTCTGTTTTCCATGGCGAGAATGATTGGTTATAGGACTTACTGTATTTCTGAGCGTGTGCCGTTACCCGCTCCTTTGACATGAACAGGGTTTTGGAAAATCCTTCCTTGGTTTCGAAGTAAGCGAAGTAACCAACGATGGTATCATTCTTTTTGGTGCCGTTAAGATCATACTCACCAGTCAGTTTATTGGCCGACCTGAACTCACCATCATACACCACATCAGCATTGATGATGCGGTATTGATTGGTCCGGATGGCCAATTGTAATAGGCCCTTATAACCGATCATAAATTGCGGGATCTGCTTGCCATCTTTTTTGAACGGGACGATGTAGGCAAAGCCCAGGGCTTTAATGATAGGGAGTTTTAAGACAGCCGCTTTCAACGCCTGCATACCTACCAATTCCGGGTGGCAATCCCTGAGAGTGTCATCACCGGTATACAGGTCGATCACGGATGCGATAAACGAATCAGCGTTATCCTGCATCGCATTCTTTAATTGTGTTTTCACGGTATCCTTTTCAAAAAAGGAAAGCATTACTTCTGATTTCGTTGCTGGTTTTTTGTCCGGCAGGTTTGCCGCATTGTTTGTCGTAGTACTCATTGTATAATTATTAAAAGTTTACAAATTGATTTAAGCCATGGCCATTTCTTCGGTGCGCAGTACCGTCAGCTTTTTATGCTTCTCCGATACGATCAGGTTGATCAGCTGTGATTTTGTTTCTGGCAGCCGGATAACACTTTCCCGGTTGTCGACCCATACTGGCCCATAGGTATCGTAATGATCAGAGAGCGTATTGATGATATCTAATCCGGCTTGTATTTTGGCAGCGGTGTTAGCGTCGGCATAAGGCACACCGTTGATCAGCGTGGTGCAGGCTTCTACCTGGCCACCATTGATCTGCTCTTCGAATAATTTGAATCGAACGATCTTAAAGCGGCCATTGATCCTACTCTCCAGTGTATCCATTTTTGCTTTGATGAATTGCTCGATGGAAAACTCGGTTCCTTCCAGGCTGGCCAGCTCCTGCGCCATCGTACTTTCCTGTTCATTCAGTTCTTTGATACGGGCAAGGATCCTTTCGCGTTGATCTTTGCCGGATAATTGTTTTTTCCAGTCATCGATCTCCAGCTGCAGTGTCCTTTTACGGCTGACCAGGTCGCTGTTGTTATCGTCCGGCAATTTGGTGGTGACTTCTTCATTGCGCAGCGTAATCATTTCCTGGATGGCCTTGTACTCTGTATTGTTGCGGATGGCATCATTCACATGCAGCTGCTCATCGAGCAACAGGCGGTTGTGTTCTTCTTCCAGGGCCACCATATCATTTTGTGCTACTTCCATCACCTCATTCAAAGCCTGGCCCTTATGGGCAATGTTGCCAAGCTTGGCTTCAATCACTTTTATTTCATCAGCCAATGTCTTCCCTCTTCCAGTTACATCGGCCAGGCGACGGGATTTATCGCCATTGAAGTTGTGGACCAGTTCAACTTTTTTAGCTTCTACATCAGTTGCTTCGTAGGCTCTCTTACAAGCCGGGCAGTGAAATTCTTTTTCATCGAACACCAGTTGTTCGGCATTGATGGATTCCCACTTGGTAACCAATTCGGTTTTTTCTGCCACCAGGTTAATCTTCCTACGCTCCTCATTCAGGTAGTCAGCAGTAAGACGGGACTTATCATCGCGCATCGTATTCAATTCACGTTTCTTAAAAAGAATAACTTGTTCCCGGTTGCGCTTGCTGTCCTGCACTTTATTAGCCTCATTGAATTCGATCTGCAGCGCTTGTTGTTTCAGCTGGCCGATCTCCTTGGTTATGGCCAGCATGTTATCCTGGTAATCTTTCTGCGCCTTGCTTTTACTTTGTAACAAGCTTTCGATATTTTCGATATCAATCTGCGCCTGGGCAATCTGGCCTAATAAAACATCGTAGTCTTTAGGTTCCGGGAGTGAACGGTTGGCTTCATCGATTCGTGCCGGCAGGAGCTCCAGTTCATCTTTCAGCTTTTTCTTTTTAGCAGCAATCTCTTTTTTGAATTCGTCAACTGATTTCTTTTGGGTGAGGGCATTGATCAGCGCCGTAAAGTTTCCCTTATTCCCGGGAGTGATGATGGCCTCAAACACTTCGTCATTCGATATAGCACCACCAAGCTGCATTAACACGCCACGACGATCCTGCCACTTCAGTGAATTAAAGTAGTCGGTGTTGGTGATGAGCTTAAAAATATTCTCATTAAATACGTTGGCCACCTTGGCCTGGAACTCACCTTCCTTCAGGGGCACTTCATTCCAAAAGAAAGATGTTTCATGACCAGAAAAGATGGCTTCCTGTTCACCGCGTTTCTTCACCCACTTCTCGCGCATGGACCGGCGGATATTTAATTCTTCGCCATCCAGGTTAATGATAGCTTCCACTTCATGGTCCAGTTTGTGGAAGGGTTGATTGTTTTCATCAAGCGTTTTTATTTCAAAGTCTTTTCGGTCGCTGCTATCCTTACCAAAGAACAGCCAGAGGAAGGCATCCTTCAATGTTGTTTTACCAGTGGCATTGTCGCCACAGATGTTAGTGACCTGGTTGAATCCGGTGCTAAAGGACCGGATCCCTTTGAAGTTGGTCAGGGTGAGTTTTTTTAATTCTATTTTCATAAATCTTATTTTTTTTAGATCCTTAGAAATGGGAGCCGCCGAACAAACGGCTCCCTTACAAGCCACCATCCCTCTTCCACCTAAGAGGTATCTTTGTTGAGTTAGTAAAAGAACTTTTAAGGAGGCCTGCATAGACATACAGGCCGTTTTTAATCCAGGTATATAGAAAGCTTCATTGATTGCTCCCTCCTGCCAAACATCATAATTTTGCCAGCGTAGCTGAATCTGGCTTACACTCAAATACTATTGTTGATCTATCGCTAAAACCGTGTATCGTTGTCACTACCCAATAGCCATCACTGCGTTGATTCATCCACTGTCTTACCGCATAGTCCTTTGATCTTTTCGAAGGCTGACACCTGTAGGTAGTACATGATATGACCATCGAAATCATCAATGATAAGTAAACGATGTATAGGATATACCTGGCGGTTTTCATTGTATAAATTTTAAAAGGTTTGAAGAGCGGGGCGATAAGAATAAAGCCCCGTTTGTAAGGAACATAATTGACTGAACTTATGAAAAGACTCTTTAATCCGGTTCCAGTAACCAATCTACCTCTTCGGCATATTTATTTTTGTTTGCCTGTTGCTTGCGATCCGCTTTCATCGACACCGCTGTCCAAAGGGCTATGACAAAAGCTGCCATGGCAAAAAGAAAAGCAACGATGAATAAGACGGCGGTGATGAGGACTACCATAATTTTTTGTTTTTGTCTTTACAATCGGCGCAATAATAGCCGATCAGAAATAATAGGATGGAGGGTAGCAGGATCATCAGTTCTTATAGCCAACATGAATGCAATAATGATTAAAGCAACGACAGATATCTTCCCATCGGTTCATGTTAAAGGGCAGCTTGTGTGCCCGGGCATATTGGGTTAAAATTTTTACCATCGGAATAACAGGTATACCTCTTGTCATATAGGTTGCTTTAATTGTTCTTTCAAATGAAGGCGTGTGAACATGAGGCGGGCACGGTTGCGACGATCATTCATCGTCATCTCTTCTTCGGCCTTCCCGGGTGGCGCCGCATCACTGCGGCGTCCCAGTAAGGATGAAAGTCTCTCGTTTAACTCTGGCCTTCCGGCCAGCGCTGTAGCAAGGATTTCAGATAGCTCAGTGGTAATGTTTTTTTTAGTCACGTCTTTATGATAACTTTTGGTTAATGCCCTTAATGAACTTTTGGAGATGTGGAGGCAGGTACCTTACTTTGTTGTCTCCCCCGTTGAAACCTCTTGCTCCAATACCTGGTCTATTGGAATCCCCGTTTCCTCTGAGATCGCCATTAAGGCTATCATTTTGGTAAGTGGACCATCGTCAGCATTATTTTTAATGTGCTTGTAAAGCATCTGGTCGCCGATACCCAATTTTTCTGATATCCCCCTGCGAGACTCGACGTTGTTGATCTGGTC